>ERZ809074.268-NODE-268-length-88898-cov-11.059296_pt1 | contig 88898 bp, 85 predicted proteins | sample MGYA00520795_ERZ809074 | MGnify/ENA primary metagenome ERZ809074 (study PRJEB31570, sample SAMEA3212989) | Homo sapiens | biome: human-gut; feature: human gut; material: fecal | place: Sweden | collected 2011 ...
AAATATGTACGGAAGTAAATTTACTTTTCAATTTCCTAGACAGAAAGTAGATGCTGCTACTAAGGCTAAACCTGAATGGTATGCTAATTCTATTGATTATATTATTAGTCTAGGTTTAAGTATGAATGATAGAACGGATGTTGAGACAAAACTTAACATCCTTCATGGTAATATTCCAGATGAGTTTTATCGTAAAACTCTTAATCCTTATAATGCTACTAAGGAAAAGTATAAACGTTTTCCTGCTGTTATGAGGAATCTTGATATAATGTCTGATATTGTAAGACGTTATATTAGTGAATATTTCAAAGGTGTTCATCAATTTAGTGTTGGTAGTTGCAGTCCTGAAGTTGTAATTAATCATGATATGAAACTTAAACAAGCTGTTGGACAACAAGCTCAACTAGCTTTTCAACAAGAGTTTCAGAAAAGACTTCAACAACTTCAACAACAAGCTGCTCAAAATGGTACTCCTCCTGAACAAGTTAATCCACAAGATGCTATGCCTGACGAGAAGGAGTTTATGGAAAAGTTTAATCAAGATTATATTGATGAACAATCTAAACAAGGTCAAGATGTTCTTGATTATGTAAGAGCTATTACAGAAGATAATCAAATATATCTTACAAATTTCTTTAATTTCTGTGCTTTAGGTGAATGTTATAGTTATAGTGAAATTAGAGGTAATAAGATTGTTAAAGAAGCTGTTCCTGTAGTTGAAGCTTATCCTATTCCAAACAATAAGTTCTTTGTCGAAGACCATGATATGTTTGCTAGAAAGATTATGATGTCTTACAATCAAATACTTGAAATGTTTGATAAGGATTTGAGTGATAAAGATAGAGCTTTTCTAGAACAATATTATGATAAATCTATAGATACTCCTCAATCTACTAGACTTCTAAAGTATGATAATTATAAAGGTTATTATGCCGATATATGTGATAAGTTTAGTAAAGAAGAAAGAGAGTTCTTTAAGAATAATAATCTAAGTCCTTATGATGCTAATACTCAACTTTATGAAGTATGGCATGTTGTATGGAAAGGTTGGGCTAGAAGAGGTATTCTTACTTATATTAATGAGATAGGTTTCCAAACACAAAGAGTTGTTGAAGAAGATTATCAACTTAATCCTGAAGCAGGAGATATAGATATTGAATGGGAATATGAGATTCAAGTTTATGAAGGATATAGAATTGGTAATAGATATAATGCTGTTTATCCAATTAAAGCTAGACCGATAGCTTTTAATCGTAATGGAAAACTTCCTTATAATGGTATTATGGAAGTTCTGCCATTTATGGGTAAATTTAGTATTATAGAAACAATTACTCCTTTCCAAATACTTCGTAATATAATTAGTTATCATCGTGAAATGGTAATAGCTAAGAATAAGATGCTTGTACTTATGTATCCTAAATCTCTTCTAGCTAATCCAGAAGATGCTCTTTATAGACTAGAAGCTACAGGAACTCTACCTGTTGATGATGAAGAAGATGTAAGTGGTGTTAAGATGCAACAAGTTCGTTTACTTAATGCTAATATGGGTCAATATATTACAGAGCTTACTAACCTTATGGAAAGTATTAAACTTGAAGCTAGGGAAATGGTTGACATGAACGCTCAACGTTATGGTCAAATTACTCAATCAGCTGGAGCTAATACTACTCAACAAGCTATTTCTCAATCTGCAATGGGTTCTGTTATTATAACTCAAACATTTGATGATTATCGTAGAATAGATTATAATAGAGATTTGGATTACGCTAAACTTGCATTTATAGATGGACTTAATACTTCTTATTTAGACGAAACAGGTAAACAAAGATTTGTTTCAGTTGACGTTAATTCTTTTATTTCTTCTGATTTTGCAACTACTGTTCGTAATGATAGTAAAGAAATAGATAAACTTCAACAACTTCGTCAATGGGCATTTAGTGCTGCACAAAATGGTGATCTTGATATGGCTATGGCTGCTATAACAGGTGATAATGTTTCTAAGATAAAGGATGCTATTAATAAATTTACTGCTATTAAACAACAGCATGAAGAACAAATGAAACAAATGGAGCTTCAAATTAAAGAAGAAGAAGTTCAAAATAAGATTCGTGAGATTCAAGCTAAAGGTGAGGAAGATAGAAAGACTGAAATACTTAAAGCTCAATATGAACTTCAATCTAAATATATTGATGTTGATATGGCAGCTTTGACAGATAATACTCCAACTAATGATAATGAAGCTAGAATGAATCTTGAAAGAAGTAGAGACCAAATAAAACAACAGATTGAACAATCTAAACTTGGTCTTGAACGTCAACGTTTAGCTCTTGATACATATAATGCTGCTGCTGATAGGCAACTTAAACGTGAGCAAATGAAGAATGATTTAAAGATAGCTAAGACTAATAAGAATAGATATGATAAATAATCCATAGTTGAGATAATGTTGTTAAATATTTGTTTATTCCCCAACTTAGTTGTGAAACTACGGTTGGGGATTATTTTTGTCTTTATAGTACGAAAACTAATATTTTGAAAACACGATTTAAGCGTGTCAAATATCAAAGTGAATTAATCTATCATCTGAATATATTGAGTGGCACAGAGCTAAAAAGAAGTTGGTCTACGAAGATATTTATATTCAGATAAGCCTATTGCCAGCAAATTAATTTGATGATTAACTGATAAAGCTGCCTGTATTAGTTTGAGAGTATTAATTAATATTGATACTAGTACAAGTACTTATTTAACTCATAATATTACAACTGAAAATAAAACAGTTATTGTATATATAAATAATGTGTATAACTTTGCACATAACATAAATATTAAAATTATTGTTTAACTAAAAAATTAATTAATTATGGAGATAGATTTTGATGGTACTAATCAGCAACCTGCTAATAATGGTGGTCAAGCTGCACCAAATGATAAGAATCCAATGAACGCTCCCGATATTAACGGAGGTACTAATGGAGCTGCTGACATTAATGCTCAGAATAACAACAATCAGCCAACACCTCCTCCAACTAATCCTCCAGCTAATCAGCCAGATAATAATAACAATGGCGGTGATAATGGCAATCAAGGTCAGCAAGGTCAACAGCAAGGAGCTAATGGCAATCAAGTTTCTTCTACGGGGGAGCTAGAAGTTGGTTCTCAAGTTGAGTTTGATGGTCAAGTTTATACTGTTGCTGAAAACGGTGATTTAGTTGATGCAAACAACAATGTATTTAAAGCTGCTGCTGATGTTCAAGATTGGATTAAATCTCTTGAAGTTGAAGAAGGTGATGATACAGAACTTAACCTTGCTAATATTCAGAAAGCTATTGGTCTTGATATAATAGGAGAAGATGGTAATCCTATTGAATATACAGATGATGTTAATGGAATAAAAGCTTATGTTAATGACGTAATTGCTAATTCTTATGCCGAAGCTGAACAAGCTGCTTATACTAGAATTTATAATGATAATCCTCTAGTTAAGTCATTTATCGATTATATTACTATCCATGGTGATGCTAGAGGTTTTGGCGAAGTTCCTGATAGAAGTGGAGTTGAGCTTGATAAGGATAATGAAGTTCAGCAACAGAATATAATTCTTATGGCAGCTCAAGAGTTTGGTAATAAGTCTGTTAATGAGAATTATATTAAATATCTTAAAGATAGTGGTGCTCTTTATGATGAAGCTAAGTCTTGTCTTGAAGCTCTTCAAGAGAAAGATAAACAAGTTCGTGAGCAAATAGCTCAACAAGCTAAAGCTCAAGAAGAAGCTGAAATTGAAAGAGCTAATCAATATTATAACTATGTAAATAATTTGATTAAAGGTAGAACTATTGGTCAATATTCTCTTCCTGAGACTTTTGTCAAAGAAGTTAATGGTCAGAAGGTAACAGTTAATCTAGACGACTTTTATGATTTTGTTTCTAGACCTGTTACTGATAATGAAGGTAATACTTATAATTCTGCTGCTGAAATGTTGTTTGACAAACTTCCATTTGAGAAGCAAGTGGAAATGAATATGATTAATAATTGGCTTCTGTTTACAGGTGGTACTTATAAAGATATTGTTGATATGGCTATTAAGGAAAATCAAGTTAAAGTCCTTAAACTTAAAACCAAGCAACAAAGTACTAATGGAACTGTACGTATAACAAAGCCAACTAATAATAAGTTCAACGCTAACGATTTAGTATTTGATTAATGTAAACTAATTATTAATTAAATTAAAGTTATTATGTATAAACTTAGAGAAGTACAACGTGGTAATTATGATGATAGAGGTTACTCTAATGAGGAGACTATTGCTCATCTAATGCTTACTAAACCTGCTGAGATTAATTCTACTCTCACCTATACTTATGGTATGGATGATGATAGATTTCCTTTGACATTCCTTACTGAAGGTCAAGGTTCAGTTGGTGTAGTAGATATTGATACTGTTGATTGGACATGGAAGACTATGGGTCGTATGAAGTTTAATGACCAAGTTCTTGCTTGTGCTGCAACAGGTAATATTGGACAAGGTGGTGTAATGTTTGATGTTGAGTTTAAGACTCATTGGTTTATTGAGCAATATGGTTTGATTGCTCCTGATGGTATTACTCAAGTTCGTATTATGAAAGATCTTGGTGAAGGACCAAATGGTGGTTATCTTTATCGTCTTCGTCTTACAACTCCTAATCCAAATGCTTATGTTTCTGCTGACAATCTGAAAGTTGGTGCTTATTGGTCTTTGACTGCTCCTACTATTCCTCAGAGTTATTCTAAGGGTAATCGTAGTAATGTTATGGGACCTGGTAAGATGACTTCTCAACTTGAGTTCCACCGTTACTCTAAAGAGATTGCTGGTAATATTAGTAACACTGTAGTTACTTATGAGTTTAAGACTAAAGGTGGTGGTACTACTAACCTTTGGATTAATGAGGAAATGCGTCAGTTTGACATTCAATGTCGTATTATGGACGAGGAGCGTCTTTGGTTTGCTCAATATAATAAGACTGTGAATGGTGAAATTACTCTTGTTGACCCTGATAATGGACAACCAATTCCTCATACAGCAGGTATGGAAGAGATTTGCCGTGAGAGTAACTATGATACTTATGGTGAAGAGCTTACTCTTAATAAGATTGAGCGTACTGTAGGTGATGTTCTTGATAAGGATACTGATACTGGTTCTATGGAAGTTATTCTTTGTGCTGGTAAAGGATTTATGCAAGACTTTGACCGTGCTATTCGTAATGATGCTCGTTCTGAGGGATTTGTAACTCCTCTTGGTGACAAGATGATTGAGACTTCAGGTGATGGTCTTTCTTATGGTAAATACTTCCGTCAATATAAGACTGTTGATGGTCACGTAATTACTATGAAGCATCTTCCACTTCTTGATAAGGGAACATTTGCTGAGAACGCTAAGTCTAATGGTATGATTCATCCTCGTACTGGTCTTCCTATTACATCTCACCAAGCATTCCTTATTGATATGTCTACTTATGACGGTCGTCGTAATGTTCGTAAAGTTCGTCAAAAGGGTCAGATTTATAACGCTGGTGTATATAAAGGTCTTACTCCAATTCCTGCTTCATGGGGTGGATTCCCAACTAATGTTCTTTCAACTGATGTTGATGCTTCACGTTATGAGGTTAAGAACTCATACGGTCTGCAAGTAGATAAGACTACTAAGATGTTCCAACTCAAGTGTGTACTTTAATTTAAACTGATAATAATAGAGATATGACTGAATTTAATCCAACATTTAACGGAGGAGGTCTTAATAAACCTCAGAGTAAACCTGAAGACAAAAGTAATTCAGGAAAAAGCAAAGTAGAAGAAAAAGAAATTAAAGAACCTAATGATTCTGTAGAAACTCCTACTGAGAATCCTGTAGAAACTCCTACGGAAACTCCCGCTGAAGAGTTTTTTGAAGAAGATTTAAATGAAGAATATACTGATAATAGAACTATAATTGTTTCTCTTGTTAGTAATTATTCTAACTATCGTAGAGTTAATATGGCTAGTCTTGGTCCAGTTAAAGCTACAATAGGAAGTTCTGTTCGTTCTACTAGAACTCTTATGAGTCATAAGGGTGAAATTGAAGCATATTTTCCAAGTCTTCTAGGTATTAGTGCTACTCATAACGATTTTGTAAGTAGAGTAAAATCTTACCTAAGTAATATTCAGTTTACAATTACAGGTGGCGATGCTAAACTTGATACAAGTTTTGTTTATTATCACAAGTCTGATTATCTTGTTATTAAAGAGAAAGAAGACAAGATACTTGCAGCTTATAATCGTATTCCTAAAAACAACTTGGATGAACTTTATAAAGGAGCTGTTAAACGTGATAAGGAACTTGATATACTTGAAAGTACTAAATACAAATATGGTTATCCTGTAAATCTTGAAGAGTATATTTTGTATCGTCATTGTATTCTTTATAGTGAAGTTGCTAAAGACCCTATATTTATTAATGGTAATCAAAATCTTAGATTCTATATTAAAGATTTGGCTAGAGAAGAAGCTCGTAAGAAGAAGCTTGTTGAAGAGCGTAAGATTGCCCTACGTAATATAGTTGAACTTGATTCTTCACCATCTAGATTCCAAGCTGTTTATATTGCAGTATGTAAAGCTTCTAATCAGAATATTGCTGCTGCTCTTAATAAAGATAAGATTAGACAGACTACAGAACTTATGGATTATGCTAATCTTAATCCTGATAAGTTTAATAAGTTTGTTAATGACAAGAATGTAGTTCTTAAAGCGTTTATTGAAACTTTGATAGTACGTGGCGAACTTATTCGTTCTACTTATAACCAACAAATAACTACTGCTGATGGTGGATTTATTGGAGCAAATCTTAATGAAGCTGTTGCTTATTTCAACAATCCAAATAACAATGCAGTTAAAGTTATGTATGAGAATAAATTAAAGTTAATCTAAATAGTTTGAGTTATGAATATAGCAGATATGCACATAATGTTTAGGCAATTAGCTCAACAAATGGGCATGCAGAATGTTCGTGCTATTCTGCCTGAACAAATAGACTTGTTGTTGAATACGGCTATCATTGATGTAGTTAATGAAATCATCAAGAGAAATATAGCTAGTACTAACGATAGAGTTATTACTGATAATTCTAAGATTGGACAAATAAACGCTCTTAGTACTTTATATAAAAATGCTGAAGTACAAATATTCAAATATAATGGAAACGAATTTACTCTTAATAGTGGAGTAAATTCTATACAAACTGTTATGACTACTGGATTTGAGTTTGATATTACTTGTAATCGTAAACCTCAAGTAGAAAAGACTGCAATTCCTTCTGATTATATGTATATTTGTGATTTCAACATTAATTATTATACAAGCAATAATGTTGGAAATACAAGAATTAAAACTGATTGGTTTCCTGTTAGAATTATAGATGATATTTATGTTGCAGATGCTTTGAATGACTTTATTCTAGCTCCATCTTTTAGAAGTCCTATAGCTCATATAGTTAATAGGGAGGAAGGACATATTAGGATAAAGATATATATAGATAGGAAGAAGAATAATCAAAGTAATATTCCTAATGGAGTGATACCTTCTAATCTTCGAGTATCTTATATAGCTAAACCTCTTACAGTCAAATATGCTGAAGATGTTGGAGGTTTTAATGTTAATTGTAACTTGCCTGAATATCTTCATGGAGATATTGTGAAGCGTGCTGTAGATTTGTATCACGCTAGTATTAGTGGTAGTCTATTATCTGCACAAGCTCAAGAACGTGCTCAACAACAAGAAGCTATGAGGAATAATTATCGTCAAGGTGATGTTTCTCAGGCTGCTCAACAACAATAATTTATTTAAACTTTTAATAATATGAAACAATTACTTATAGTTACAAATCCTACTTTGGCTACTTCAGCTCCTACTGATGGTCAGCTTGGTATTTATACTCCGAATGACGGTAAGTATATTTCTACTATTGGAGATAAGGATTTTGTTCTAGCACTTGGTCGTAAAGATTCAAACGCTATTACAATTCCTGTAGATGTATCTCACCTTGAAGTTAGTTCTTCAGCTGAACAAAAAGATGATAAATCAAGTAGTAATCCAAATAAATATGCTCCTGCAACATTTGTAGGAAAGGTTAATCTTCCTGCTGATGGACTAGTATCTAATGGACTAGATTTCACAGTAGTTCTTACTAAGCTTGGTACGCACTTCAATGAGCGTAATAAGTGGAGTGTTACTGTAAAAGGTAGTGATAAGATTGATACTAGTGATAAGCTTGGTAATGAGTTGAAGAAACAACTTACTCAAAAGTTTGATGAAGCTCAATTTGGTCTTACTGTTACATACGCTTCTGGAGTACTAACAATAAGTGCTAAAGCTGGTGATTATACAGAGTGGGAAGTTAGTGCAGGTGATGATCTTTATAGTATTGCTACTGTAGAGAATACTCGTGCAGCAGCTCCTACATGTGATGCAGCTTATGTTCGTCAGCTTGCTTCTATGTGTTCTCAGAACCGTGGATTTGATAATACTTATGCTGATGGTGTTAGTATTTATCCAGGCTATCCAATGAATGTTCCTGAAGGTAAGTATACGATTATTACACTTCGTTTCTCAAATGATAGAAAGTATGGTCGTCAGCTTAATACAGAGACAGTTAATCAACTAGTTCATATAGCTGTTTTAACTACTAGTCCTGAAGCTATTAAGCCTATTAAAGATGCTTTCGGGCTTAAATAATATATATAATCAAATACTAGCAACATCTTCTACGGGGGAGCTAGTATTTTAATTATAATGATATGGATGAACTTCAAACAGTTAATCAGATAGTTGGAGAAGCAGTTAAAGATTCATCTTATGTTACAGTTCTAATTTCTAGTGGAGTATTTATTGCTTATACTTTGATAATTAGACTTGTTGACCTTTTTAAAGCTAAGGATAGAAATAAGCCTATTGTTCAAATGGCTCAAGCTATTCAACAAGTTAGCAAGAATGTAGTTAAGCTTAATCAAGTTTTAGATAAAACTTTTCAAGATGCTGATAGTAAAGAAAGAGCTAAACTTAAAAATGTTATAGAGATAGCATTTGATAGTTTTAGAGTTGCTATAGAAAGACATTGTACTGATGTTATAATACATAACAACGTAGATAAGAATAAAGAACTTATTAAAGAGAATTTATTTAAACTTATCAGTACTGAATACTATAGACTTTATAATATTCTTTCAGCCTATGAAATTGATTCAATTAATGTTTCTACTAAATTAAAAGAAGAATGGATAGATGATTTAACAAAAGAATGTTTGAATATTGTATATAATGGTCAAGAACCTGTTGTTCGTATTGGGCAAATAGGTAATAAACTTAGTATAATATTCGGTGAACATTCTGTTTATGTTAGTAACAAAGTATTTGATTAATAAGATGTTCTTATGATTAATAATATTGAAATAACGAAATCTGTTAACTCCTTATGTGATAAAGAAGAACATATAGTTAAGACTATAAACGTTCTTGAAGAAAAAGGATATGTTGTGAATAGAAGTAAGGTTATTAAACTTAGTATTATACAGATGCTTAAACATTGTTATGATAATGTTGTAATGCTAGATGATAATCATATAAACAATATCAGTAATATAACATTTAATATTTGATGATATGGATAATATAGATACAAATTATAACGAAGTTTATACTATTGGTGAACATGAAGAAAATCATGTTATAGATTCTGATGTTTGTTACCTTACTATTCCAGTTAGTTGGATTCCAACTTATCGCAAACTTCTAGTGTTTGTTGCTGACTTTGGTAAACATATTCTAGATGATTGTTCTTTTTCTTGTAAAGGTGACGGTAGTATAGTTTTTAATTGTTGGAATGTTTTTCAATCTGCTTGTGCAGCTTATGCTTCAGAAGATTTTGCTAGAGCAACATTATTTAAAGAATATGTTGATAAGCAAATTGATTTGATAGATAAGAATATTAATGATACAAGTTTTCAATATTCTATAACTCCTGATGGTGCTATAAAAGTAAATGGTACAATTATGAATAATAATGTAGAATTTACTGCTAACAAGTCTACTTATGAGAAATATAAAGAATGGCTTGAACAGCATAAGCAACATAGAGTTTATATTAAAAGTGGTTGATATGAAAGTAGTAACACAATTATATGAAAAAATTGGAGATAATATGTCTCCATTTAAAGTTAGTGTCAATAGTGATGATATTACTATAGATACTATCAATAACGAAGAAATAGATAACATGTTTAACGAAACTACATAACATAATGGCTCAAAATAAGTTTTTGGATAGCACTGGTCTTCAATATCTTATAGGTAAACTGAAGACACAATTTTTAGATAAAGGTATTCATTCTATAAGATTTAATAATATAGATAATATTAAGAACTTAGAAGATACTTATGAAGGCAAGCCTCTAATATATGCTGTAACTAAACCTAAAAATACAAGTAATGGTGCTGTTAACGTAATTATTGGTGTACTTGAAATACTTGGTGATGACTCGTCACATGTTGTAACACAGATATTGACAACTCATTGTTTTTATAATGCCGATACTAAACAATTTAATTTTAGTTCTCATACTGATGATAAAATATATAAATGTTATAGAAGTTATAATGTAAATTCACCTAAGCTTACTAGTCCTAAAGGTGCTTGGACTGATTGGAATCCTTTTGTTGACCCTACAATAGAATCTACAATAAGTTTTTTAATTAGAAAGATTGATAACCTTGAAACCAAGATTACAACTCTTGAAAGTCATGCAGCTACTCTTGGTAATGATGGTAAGATTAAATCTTCTCAATTACCTAGTTATCTTGACGATGTTGTAGAGTTTGCTAATATCGTACAAACAGCTGATATTTTACAAGAATCTTATAATGGAGAAGGTACTGTAGTATATGTTTCTTCTGCAAATAAATTTGCTCTCCTTGTTAGTTCTGGTTCAAGTACAAATAAATATTATATGGATTGGAATGGTAGAGATAATTATGCAGATATTGGTTCTATTCCACTTGAAGGTAAAATATTTGTAGATAAGTCTACAAATAAACTTTATCGTTGGAATGGTTCAACTCTCAAAGAAGTTAGTGGTGCTGAAATAAAAGTTCCTATTATAACTAACAATGAAATAGACACCATAGTTAATTAATAATTTAAATTTATGGTAAAATAGCATCTTTAAATATAAACAAGGTAATTGGATACAACCATTGGAATTGTTTTTATCTAACAATTATCCTGTAAAGTGTAAGAATAGATTATTAACCAATTTAAACTAGTGATATTATGAATGATAAAGAGAAAGAAATATATAGGGTCATAGACAATGTTGTTAAATGTTGTGCTATTGAACTTCCTAATGGAACTCTAAGTATAAGTAGAGAAGATGTTCTTGGTAAATCTCGTGAAGAAAACATAGTAATGGCTAGAGCTATGGTTGTTGAACAAATGTTACATGCAGGTTTTAGTATTACTACTATAGCTCAAATTTTAAGTAGAAATGTTGCTTCTATAAGACATCTTAGAAAACTAGCTTATAATTATCTATCTATATCTAGAGTTTATAGACTTGCTACAGCACAAGATACTTTGCTTAATAAAGATGTTGAACCTATATGTATTTAATTAATAAATAAGAAACAATTACATTTGTAAGTTTGCTCATAATAAACATAATATTTAATGGATAATTAAGTGATAACTTGATTATCCATTTTTTGTAGCTATAAATCCACCTTCTTATATTTGCGATGTACTAATGCTAGCAAGTACAAGTAACATTATTAACTAAATTAAATTAAGACTTATGGACGATTCTAAAGTTTTTATGTTTCCTGATAATAATTCTAAAGGAAACTCTTCAACTAGTGATTTAGCTACACTTATGGCTCTTATGAATAATGGTGGTGGCTTTGGTAATGGTAATTGGATTTGGGTTATCTTTCTGTTCTTCCTTTATCCTCTTATGCGTAATGGTGGTCTGTTTGGTAATTTTGGTGGAAATGGTAACGGATGTAGTGGTCTAAGTCCACTTGCTAATCTTGTTAATAACAATGATGGTAGAGATTTGCTTATGCAAGCAATTAATAACAATGGTAATGCAATTCAATCTCTAGCTTCTATGTTCAATACATCTACTAATATGATTCAGACTGCTATTAATCAAGTTAATACTGCTATAACTCAAGTTGGTTGTAAGATTGATTCTTCAACTGGTGCTCTTCTTAATGCAGGTACTCAGAATACAATGACTCTTTCTAGTCAACTTGCAACATGTTGCTGCAATCTTAAAACTGCTATAAGTGACGGTAATCATCAAAACCAAATATTAACTATGCAGCAAACAGATACTATTAAAGAATCTGTAAATGGTGTTGGTAGTGCTGTTACAAGAGGATTTGCTGATGTTGGTTATGCTCTTAGAGACCAAACTTGTAATCTAGAAAAAGCTGTTGATGCAGTAGGAGATAGAGTTATAGCTAAACTTGATGCTTCTGAGAAGTCTGCAATGCAGGATAAGATTAATGCTCTTCAAACTCAGCTTACTACTGAACATCAGACTGCTGTATTTGGTCAGCAGATAGCTGCTGCTGTTAATCCTTTAAGTGGAGCTTTGGCTGGTATTCAGAAAGAAGTTAATGAAATCAAATGCTCTCAACCTAGCACAGTTACTACACCTTATCAACCTTTTGTTGCTATTCCTAATTGTGTAGCTGCTCAAATGGGCTATTGTGGTTATGGAGCTTATGGTAATGTTTTAAATGGATTTTGGAATTAAATAGGAGGTAAAATTATGGCAACATATAATGAATACATTGGTAATCGTGGAGGTATACCACTTGTAGCAGCTACTCAAACGACTGCTGGCAGTGCAACTGCTAATGCTGTTTTTAGTATGCCAAATCATACTTTCAGAGCTATGGGCGTTGCAGGTATAATGGTAATTAATTTCAATGCTGCTACAACTACTGCAACTGGCTTTGAAATGATGGTGAATAATGTCACACTTCCTCTACTTAATTCTAGTGGAGACGCTCTTACATCTCTTACTGAAGGTTTGCATATAGTAGTATTTGATAAACAGAATAATAAACTTCAACTTGTAATATAATGTTTTCAGCTTTAAATCAAGGTAGTCTTGTTTATATTCTAGATAAGACTGATAAACTTAAATATAGTATTGGAGAAGTTGTTGGTACTACAATTCCTCAGTTTTCTACAGATGGAACTAATCAAATGGTTATGAACATCAAAGTTAAAGTTGGTGATGTAATAACTGACTTTAATAACATACCTAGCAATAGTTCTATAGTTACATATAAAGGTGGTAAAACTATAATTGCTGAGACTAAACAACAAATTCAAGCAGAAGTTGAATCTATACTTCATAAAGCTAATTATACTTTAGAACATATTGAAGATATTAAAGCTGAAGCCGAACAAGCTGAAAGTATTCTTAAATCTATTGATACTAATTATGCTAAAGATAAAGCTAGGGATGAAGAAATAGCTTCACTTAAAGATAAGGTATCAGGTGTTGAATCTAAACTAGATAAGATACTTGATATAGTAAGTAACACTAATAAACTAAACTAATATGATGATTATGGTACAGATAGGACATAAAAGTTTATCTCAAATGAGAGATAAACTTAGAAGAATGAAAGAATATATGGAAGAACTTGAAGAATGTATAGCTGCTAGTGAAGCTAGAGAAGATACTTCCAGAGATAGAATGAGAGATTATGATTATGACGATAGGGATTATAGAAGCTATCGTGATAATTATGATGATAGAGAGCCTAGAAGAATAGGACGTTATAGATAAACCAACACCCCCGTAGAAGAATGTTATGAAGCTAATGTTACTAGTAGCTTATCTACATCTAACACTTCTACGGGGGTGCTAGTATTAATTCTTAAACTAATTGTGTTATGTATAAAGATAGTCTTGATATTTATGATGAACTTCCTGAAGATATGATTGAATATCTTAAATATAATGGTCGTCATTTTAATAAACATCTTTGTGATTTTGCTGTTAGTCAAATGGAAGATAGTAATGGTAAAATTACTCCTTATACAGAAGAGCAAGTTGATAATATTCTTAAAGCATATAATATACATCTAGATAATGATATACTTTATGATAAAGTATTTGTAGCTAATATGTGTAAAGCTGATTATCTAGGTAAGAGTATTCCTAATGAAAATTATCTTGCTCAATATATAAAAGATGTTCTTGATGATGTTGATGGTTATGATGGTATAGCATTTAATCGTTGGTATGCTGATACTTGTCGTAAAGGAGTTCCTATTAATTGGTATAAATTTAAGTGATTTTCTAAGAGTAGTAAGTTTATTATGCTTTCCTGAAATCATTGAAATTTAACCTCTATGAGGCTCATAGGTTAGCTCTGAAAGCTTTAAATTTGCCGTATGGTAAAGAGTAAAGGTAAACAAATAAAATGCTCTCAGAAATACTTAAAATGTTTTATAGGTTAGTAGTTAATTAGAATAGTAGTATTACATGAAATCATACTTGTGATACTACTATTTTTATTTATAATAAACTTAATATTAATCTTATGAATTTATTTAAACTTAACACTAGAGATTATATCGGTATTGTAGGTTGGCTTATAGTTTCTATTGTAATTGGAATTATAGCTGAAGTTATAATGATTGCTAGAGAATATTATCAATGGAAACATTATGGACTAGCTAAATTTGAAATTGAAGATGTTGTCCGATATAGTATTATTATTACTATTGGAACTATTATTAATATAAACTTAATAAAATTATGGATGTTATAAATAATATAATTAATGCTTTGATAAGTCAATTTGACTTTACTTATTGTGTTATAGTAAACATTATGACTTATCTCATAATAAACTGTATGATTAAACTTGCAGGTGGTAATATAGTTGTTTCTATTAAAAGAATAGTTCTACTATATTCTATAATAGTTATAGCTGTTATTTATTATTTTCTTGGAACTGATATTAAAATTCTAGTTAATTCTGCTATATTAGCACCTGTTAGTTGGAGTTGGATATTTAAACCTATTGCTAATAAACTAGGTTGGGATTATAAACAAATTGATAAACTATTAAATTAAACTTGTATGATTAACAAAAATGACCTTAGAAAAGCTATTAGTAGTATTGCTATAAGTAATGCTAAACGTAATACTATTTATAAAGCTTTCAGTGATTTAGATTCTATTAGTAAAGAAGAGTTTGATTCAGTTAAATCTGACATTTCTAAACTTGTAGAGAGTATGCTGACTAAGGACACTGTTGGTAAAGCTAAAATTGCCTAAGATTGTTAATATTACTACTGCTTCTACAGCAGAAGAAGTTATGACTAAGTTTAATGCTTTGCTTGCTGATTTGAAAGCTAAAGGTTATATGGAAGCTGATACTGCTCAATAAGCTTCTTTTTGTCTGTTTATATAAATTGTTTCTCCTGGTAATAGTTCTGCTATTACTAGGAGTTTTTGTTTATAATAATTTCGACTGCATATCGGCTCGCCTGATAACTTGTTATATGTTAGCTGATTAACTAATAGCAAGCCACAAATTATGCAGTTTGTGTGCGCACACAGGCATGTCTATTAGAGTATTATGATTTTGATTTAATGTCATAAAAGTCTATATTTGCAAGTGATTAAATATGTAATATGTTTGATGTTTATGATAACAATGATGATAATAATATAGATAATAAGTAAACTTCTTTTTGGAGAACTTTTAATGACAGGACTTATTGTTGTTGTATGATTAAACTGAAGACAGTAATCAAAGTTATAGTCAGGTTAGTAGATAAACATAAGTATAATTTAAAAAAATGGTAGAATAGGTCTGTTAAAAATAAAATATTTACTGTTGCTAGATATAACAATGATTATTATGTATTTAATTCTCCTCATGTAGACAATGTTGATGTTCGCAAGTAAGGTATAGTAAGGTAACATGTCATACATTCCTTCTACGGGGGAGCTAATCTTGATAGTATTAATATTTAAACTAATTATATAATGGCTAGTATTGCACAACTTGTTAGTGAGTTTGCTCATAGTCTAGGTCAACCTAATAATCAAGCTTTACGTAATAATATAAAATCTTTAATTATTCATACTAGAGCTGAAGTTATTAGACGTAGTTATGAGAATCACAATTATATTGATAAAGGACTAACTCAACGATATAGAGTTAGTCTTATTAGTGTTAACGATGGAGATATTGAACTTCCAGATGGAGTAAGTGTTGATAAAATTAAACGTACAAAACAAAAAGTTCAAAGACCTGTTAGGCTTACAAATAATCTTCCATTTGATAGAGTTAGTACAGTTGGTTATAAGACTAATAGAGAAATTCCGTTTATAAAAGAAACTATTGCTAGATTTAGAAGTAGTCTTCCTGGTATGTGTGGAGCTATCAGTTATGATTATATCAATGATTATATTTATATATATCCAGCATCTAATAATAAAGCTTTAAATCTAGGAGCTATAGTTATCGAATCAGCTTTTGAACATCCTAATCAAATAATTCTTGAGAATGGTGATGCTGATGAATTAGATGTAGCTTTAGATGATAATGAATGGATTTTATCTGAAGATATGGTTGGTCAAATTAAAGAGATTATATATAAGAGAGACCTTTTAAATCAAGTTCGTCAAACAGATGAAGTTCCAAACAATATTAAATTTTAAACAATGGAAAAACCTATAAGTACCAAGCAGTATTTTAATAGTATGCAGTTTGCGTTTAAAATGGCTCTTCAAACTATGTTTGTTGAGAAAGATAAACTTGAAGCTGAATGTAAAGGTAAGAGAGATAAATTTGTTGAATGGCTTTCAGAGTTTAAGACTAATCTTGCAGATTATCCTGAGTTTGTTGAAGATAGATATATTAATGGTAGAATATTAACAACACTTGGAATACTATATAGAGATGAGAATATTGATAATGAAACTAGAGCTAAACTACTAGAGATTATTAATTACTTTAAAGCAAAGAAAAGAATTGCTGAAATTGATAGATGTAAAGTTAGTTATCAAAAATGTCTTAAACTTAATCATAAGCAATATCTCCATATAATTAAAACTTTTTATACTAAAGTTCAAGAGTATCTTCTTCAAGGTTATGGTTATGTTTATGATAATCGTATTGGTTGGATATGTTTTAATCGTAATCTTTATAGACAAAGAGAAAGTAATGTTTTAGATTATGCTAAGACTAAAGCTAATAAGAAGAGACTTATTGAACAAGGAGTTCATCTTTGGAATAAAGCTGAAGAAGAATGGGCTAAAGCTAATGGACTTCCTTATAATGGTGTTGATTATAGAATATTCCGTAAACCTGAAGCTATATATGAACTTCCTTTGTTAGATTGTACTCTTCCAAATGCTTATATATTGAAATTTAAAAAGGTTAATTATAGACCAGCTCAATATGCAGGTATAACTAATGAACAACTGCTTAAACAAACTGGAGGTGACGTTAATGAGATTTATAAACTTAATATAGACCTCAAGACTAAGCTTAGTCTTTGTCTTGAAGCCGATAAACTTCTTTATACTAAATTTATTAGAAATGAAAATCAAGAATCAGTTAAGCATAGAACGCCTAGTAGCAAAAGTAGACAATGACTTTAATATAAGTGAAAGTGATTGGATTCCTAGAGTAGCTGCTTGGACTATTGATGCTCTAAGTCAAATGAAGATTCTTCCTTCTGTTAAGAAGAAAAGACAGTTGGAAGTTAGTGATAAGATAGCTCAATTTCCTTGTGATATTAATAATGCAAAAGAAATTAGAGTTTATGATAAGTATGGTTGTGAAATTCCTGAACTAGATTCTTCTAGTTGTCATTGTAACTCAGGTTCTGATAGTAATAGACGTGCTACAGAATCTGAGATTGCTGTTATTGACAGTACAAATAAAACAGGAGTTAATTATATGGAAGTTGCTTCTATAGTAAACGGTAATAATAGTCATAATTATATTCTAGATGGTAATAATATAGAATTGAACTTTGATACTGATTATATCACTGTAGTATCTTATGAAGTTGCTACATATTATGACGAATACTATGATTGTGAAGTTCCATATATTTATGACAATGGTCTTCTTCTTGAAGCTTTGTCATGGTATATTCTTTTTAAATATCTTAGTCGTGGAAGTAAGCATCAAGTATATGATTTGAAAAGTAATAATCCTGTGACTAATCCTTGGATTCAATGGAATACTCTTCGTCCAAAAGCTGCTGCATCTGTTCGTAATGAATTAAATAAAGATGTTCAAAGTGAATGGAATAACTTCTTTTATAACTTTACTTTTAATCCTAGAGGAATTTAAATTATGCAAATTGTACCTAAACTTAATCTAAATAAAACTCCTAATGTTGTAGACAATGGTAGCATTGTTTGTGCTAAAAATATTTGTCTAGATACTACAGGTAGTTATATCAAAAATGAAGATTATTTTATAATGTCTAATGTTACTTCTTGTTGTAATAGTAATCTTAAAATAGTTGGTATAATACCTGCTGATAATGAATTAGTTATATTCAAGTATGATGAATCAGATAAATCTAGTCACATTTATAGGTCTGATAATAATGGTGAATATGAAGTAAATACCAAATGGAATTGGAGTGGTGGTAAAATAACAGGTGGATATAACTATAATTATAAAGGTCAACTTGTTATAGTTGTTGCTGAATACGGAGTTAATGGTAAGAAAATACCATTAAAAAGTTGGATATTACAAGATAGAGATAATGCTACAGAAGACGACGGCTATGTAGATTATGACACTTCTCCATCAATTCCTACTTATGATATAGGTTATGATGTAGATAAATTAGGAGGTAATTTATTATGTGGAGCTTATTCATTTTTTATAAGATTTCAAATATATGATGATTTATATACTAATTGGTTTGAACTTACTGATGAAATATATATAGTAAAACTTGTAGAAAAGGATAATCCTGTTATTCATTATCAATGGAAACAAAATAATGCTGATACTGGTGTTGCTACAATAAATAGTGGTGTAAGAATATCAGTTAACGACTTTACTAATTATAGTACTTCTGCAATAAAACTTAAACTTAAAATACTTGATAATAAAAATTATTCTGCTTTCCAAATAGGTTATGTTTATAAAAGAAATGAAGAAACTGTTGGAAGAATACTTGGAAAATATAATTTGAAAACAGAAAACATAATAGTTATAAACAATAATTTATTTATAGATGAAGTTACTATAGATAATTTTTATAAACAACCTATTCAATATTATAATGTTCATAGTGTAGAAATATATAATAACAGATGTTATATAGCTAACTATGAAGAAGATAAAATAGAAGACCTTCAAGATTTTGCTGATAAAATAAATGTAACTATTAATAAAACTCCTGCAAATAATATATATGGTGAACATATTATTATAAATGGTGATTCAGATATATATAATCCTGATATTCCTGAACCTGAACCAGACCCTGATGTTCCTTCTGAAAATAATACAGGATATTATGATATAACGTTTAATATACTATATAATACTGCCATAGCGTATAAATGTAAAACAGATAATCTAAAAGTAGAAAGTGATGGAAGTATAGTAATAGAAGATGGTTATAGTTTTTTATATGAAAATTTGCTTAAAAATATAGGTTTTATAAATCCATATTTAAATAATGCTAGTCATAGTTTAAAAGAAGGTGGATATACTTTAGAAGAACCTGTAGATTTTTCGCACAATGTTGCAGGTAATCATAGATTTGATAAAGTTAATTATTGGGTTACTATAGGAGGAAAATCTTCATCTAAAAGTATAGGTGTTTTTGATGATAAACATTATGAAAGTTATAAAAGTGGTGGAGACCATGCTTATAAATTGAAAATATACAAAGATAAAATAGATATAATTAGAATTAGTAATAATCAAACTATAACTATTCCTTCAGAATCTACTGATTTTTATATACATATATGTTGCACTTTGCATGATATAAAAACAAAACCATACACTGATTATTATTGTAAACAAGCTACTACAGGAAGTTTTACTCTAATAAACAGTAGTATTATGAGTATAAATAATGCTGGTATAAAATTTTATGCTATTCAACAATATAATTTAGTTGAAAGTAATGCTAATAAAATTCCTTCAAATACTCCTGAATTATTTAATACAAGTACTTCAAACTATTTAAATAGAACTTTAATTCCTAATCAAGCTTATAAGTTTTTTGTTCATTTTATTAGGAAAAATGGTTCTGCTACTACTGGTTTTGAAATAACAAATAAAGATTCAAATTATTTTAATAATAATAAACTTATTCATAATAATAGTACATATTCTAATCCTATTTATCTACCTAAATTTACAGGTATAGATATTCCAGATAATTATATAGGTTGTTTTATAACTTATGAGAAATTAGATTTCAAAGTTAGTCCTTTTGTTTGGATTCCTGGTACTAGTAAAAACAATGCAATAGCTATTAATAATACCGCTAATCTTTATAATATAGATGGTTTAAATGGAGATGTTATATATAAAGATGATTCTAAAGAATATACAGATAGTGATTTTGATGGTATTAAAATCACTAATATGGAACATGTTAACAAAAGTACAATAGAAAAAAGATGTAAAATTCAACCAAATATATCTTTTGGTAAAGGTATAATAGGACGTAATGATTTGTCTAATGCTTATAATTCTAAAGTTAAAACTCTTTATAGGCTTACTGATAATATATATTCAGGTTATACTGAATATTGTCAATCTAAATTTATACCATCTTATTACCAAAAAGAAGTAGTATTCTATTTTACTAAAGAAATATTAGGTTCTATTGCTACTAATATATTTTTATCTCCAAGTAATGTTTCTGATGCTTCTGTAGGAAATATTGGAATTGATTTTAATATAGGTATAAATAATAGTTGGAATTATACTAATTATCCTTATATAGCTCTAAGTATAAAACAAGATTATCAAACTGCTGCTGTTAACTTTACAAAAACTGTTAATAACAAACTTGAAGAAGTTGGCATATATTATAATAGTAGTTTTATGCCTGTTAATCTAAAAGATTTTCTTGAACTAAAAACATGTTATAGAAATAATCCTGTTGTTAGTTATACTAATTATAGAGATACATTTGTAGATAAGTTTTATAAAACACTACGTAGAAGTAATGTATTTAATGATGAATCTCTAAGTAATAATTTTGCTCAATATGAAATAAATGAATATAGAAACATATTTGAAAACAAAGGCATTATAACTAATTTATATTCTGAAGGACTATATCTTCTTGTTCATACTGAATATAGTTTGTATGTATTTGATAGAACACCTAAGATTACTAGTAAATCTACATTAAACACTCCTGATACATTTGATATAGATTATACTGAATTGACAAATAGTGGTCTTAAAGATAAAGATTCTTCTATTAAAACTACTTTTGGTTATATTTGGTTTGATTATAATACTAAATATATTTATGCTTTTAATCAAGGAAAGATAATAAACTTATCAAAAGATATAACTAATTTCCTTTATAGTATTGATATAGAAAAAGTTAGATTTGGAGTAGATTATAAAACTAATAGATTGCTTATATGTATAACAACTAAAAATAATGATGTTTATACTATAAGTTATTTTATAGATAAAGCTTGTTATTTAAGTTTACATGATTATAAATTTGATTATTGTTATCAAATTTATAATAAAACATACTTTTTAGATGAAGATATTAAATATTGTCTTTATAATTTTGATACCAATAAAGATGATATATATCCTTATAAACAACTAAATAATTTATATCCTACTATAATAATAGATAACAAGATATATAGATATGTAGATTTGATATTTAATAATGAATATAATGTTATTAAAAGTATAGATTCTATTTCATATATAATTAAACATGAAAGCAAGAACAATAATATAATATTTAATCCTACTTCTGAAGACGATAATAAAGATTTAACATGTGGTAAATATATGCAAGTTATATCTGATAATTGTTCTTCTGATTTACGTAATATAGAACCTACTGAGAGAAACAAATTTAACGATTATAAATATCCTTATTTTGAAAAAGGTATCTATAATATTAATTACTTTAGAGACGTAATTAATAAAAAAGGAATTGATAATGTTTCTGATAATAAAAGTCTTATATATGGAAAATACTTTATTATTAGATTTGCTTTTCCTATTGATTATAATTTTAAACTTGAAGATGTTATTATTAATATAAAAAAGTATTGATATGAATAAAGTAAAAAAAAGACCTCAATTTATTTGGGGAAGTGTTATTGGTTCAATAGGTAATATTGCATCTAGTGTTATAAACAATAATGCTAGAAATAAACTAGTTAAGGAACAGATGGCTGAACAAGCAAGACAAAATGCTATAAATAATAATCAGTTAGCTGTTAATAATTTAAACAATTATTATACTAGTCAAAATAATCTAGATAATGCTTATAAGTCTGCTTTTGAAGACCAAATTGTTTATAGAAATGGTGGTAAAGCTAGACCAAAAGCTAGTTGGGGAATGTTAGCTACTTTAGGAAGTTTAGCTGGTACTGCTATTGATGGTTTTGCTAGTCAAGGTTTTGGATATAATAAATTGCAAGGAGGTAATTATGCAAATAATGTAAATACCAATCCTAACATTAAATATTCAGTTAATCCTACAAGTACTGGTATGAATCTTATTTATCGTAGAGGTGGTACAGCTACACAACACCCCCGTAGAAGAGAGTTAACTGATGCTCAGTATTACTCTATTATGAAACAAGTTGCTATTGATAATTGGCGTAAATGGGGAGATGCTAGTCCAGCTGCTGCATTTAATAGAGCTATTAATTCTAACGCTTATGATTATAGAGGATATTATAATAAATATCCTAATAGTCGTGCTAATGCTGATACTCATTGGACTGATGAATTTAAAGGTGTTGGTGAGAAAACATTCTCTGACCAATCTAAATATTCAGGTGTAAGACATCCTAAATACAATCCTAATGGTATTCGTGGTGGTCATTGGTATGGATCTAATGAAGATATGTTTGTTCCTAGTATTCAACAATTAGTTGAAAGAAGTAAATTTCGTAGAGGTGGTATGATTTATAAACCTACTAAACAACCTGACGCTTTAGATAGACTTGGCAATTGGGTTAATAAGAATAGAAAATCTAATATTATAGCAAAAGGTTTATATTCTTTAGGTTTTGATAGAGGTACTATTAAAAGAACAAAATCTGATATTAAAGAGTTAGTAAATAGAGGTATATTACCAGATTTTACTTCTGATAATGGTCTTTTAAGTGCTGTTGGTCCTTTAAGAGGTCCAGTTAGAAGTGCTTCTGCTATAGCTAAAGGTGTTCAAAATGCTAATAAAATTAGACAAGCAGCTAATGCTAGTAAAATTATACAAGCAGCTAATGCTAGTAAAGCTGAAGGTAGTAATATAATGAAATATGTTCAGCAAAGAGCAAATCCTAATAGTATTTATAATGGTAGAGTAAATACTATTAGAATGAGAAGTCCTTTTGGTCAACTTAGAAATAGATTGGCTAATAGAAATCAACTAAATGCTATTGAAGAAAAAGCTATGGCTGAACGTTATAGGAAAGACCCTAGTAAATTCATACAAGATTTAGTAGGTGGTAATATAAAAACTGAAGCTGCTATCAGAAGAACTCAAATGGCTAGAAGAGTTGCTAATAGAGCAGCAAAAATAGCAAGAAAGGAAACAACTGATGCTAGACAAATTGCAGCTACAAGAGCAAAAAGAGCTGCTGAATCTAAACTTTCTAGTCAACCTTATGGTAATCAATCTAATGGTACAGTTAATGGTGGTAGAATACAACCTAGACAACCTGCTGAACAACCTACAAGGTCTAATGGGAATACAGTTATAGGAACAATTGTTGATGGTAAAGTACAACCTATACAACCTGGTACTCAATCAGTTTCTACAGTTAAACCAGCATTTTCTGATGCTCCAGTAGCTCCTAATGTTCCTACACCTGTTGCTCCAGTAAATCCTGCTACTCCTACTCCTTCTTCAACTCAAGCAAAATCTATATATGATATTATAAAAAATACTAAAGCATATAAAACTCTTTATAGATTATCTAAGAGTGAAGATTTTCCTAAAGTTGTTGGATATACAGCTCTTGGTGTTCCTCTTGCACTTGGTAGTGCATACGGTGCTTATGAATTATTAAATAACACAAATAATAGTAAATCCAATAATATTAATAATAAAACAAATTTTAATAAACCTACTAATAATTCTAAAGCTAAAGCTCAATCACAGCAAGTTAAGAATGATACAGTTAAAGTTACTAATCAAAATCCAAATGATTCTATTATAATTAAAGATAAAGTTCAACCTGGAGAAGTTGTTCACAGAGATAGTATTTATAAAGCTAATGATGGAGAATCTTATGTTAAAGTTGGAGATAAGACAGGTAATACTTGGGTTAATATTAAAAATGTTCCTGCTAATACTCCTGCTGTATCAAATAATAAAACAACTGATAGTAGAAATCTAGGTAAATCTCAAACTCAACAAACAAAAGCATCTGCTCAAACTATTCAAAGAAAAGGTAGAGTTAAATCTAAAGTTTCTGCTAACAGAACTAATAATAATAGTAATAATTTTAGGCAAAATATTAATTTTGAACCTATAGATGATACAGTTAATGGATATAGTCAAGTAGAAGATATTCAAGGTAGAAGCTATGATGAATATAAAGCAGATGTTGATGCTGAAGCTGAGGCTAGAAGACAAGAAATAATTAATGATTTACTTACCAACTATAATTATGAAGATAGGAACACTACTGATGAAATGCGTTATGGAGGTAAAGCTAGAAGTAAAAGAAGAGTTCCTATTAAGATAATTGATGGTGGAATTGCACAGAGGATTGGTAACAACACATTCCTTCTACGGGGGAGTTCGCATGAACAAGTTAATCCAAGTGGACAAACTGGTATAGGTATCAAAGTTGGTAATAATGAAATTGAAGCTGAAGGTGGAGAAGTTGCTCAAAGAGTAGGTAATGCTCTTAGAATATTTTCTGCTCAACCTATGATTAATGGTGTTAGTCCAGCTCAAGCTGTTGAAGCAGGAGCTAATAAAAATAGAATATTTGCTATTCAAGAAGCTTTAAAACGCAAAGGTTATAAATGTGGAGGTAGGGTTAAACTTAAACCAGGTGGTAAAGTAAATCCTATTTTTAAATATAATGATTATGCTGGTATAGAAGATTTACCAAATAGTAATACTGGAATTTCTTCAGGAACTTATAATAATGGTAATCTTAGTTTAGGTCAAGCTGAAAAAACTATATTTCCAAAAGGTTTTATAAGTCATGATTCTAGTAATATTGGTTCTACAAAAATTGATACTGCTCCTATAGATAATTGGTGGAATCGTAATGGTATGAGTGTTAATAGTAGTGATTGGATTGGTCTTGGTACTGATTTAGCAGGTAGTCTTGCCTTAGGTGCTTTTAATGCAAATGCTTATAAGAATCTTAAATATGATTATAAGCTTCCTAATTATGTAGATGAAACTCCTGTAGCATTTGATACTACTTATCACAATGGTGCTCAAAGAGCTACTGTAGAACGTAATCGTCTTAATGCTCAAAAAATAATAGCTAATAATACATCTAGTGCAAATACTGCTGTTCAACGTATGCAACAATCTAATGCTGATGCTATGATGGAAACTAATAAACTTTGGGATGAGAAATCTAATAAAGAAGCTGAACTTCGTAATATGGCTGCTCAGAATGAACAACAAGTTAGAGCTAGAAATGCTGCTGCTAGAAATCAGTATTATCAGAATGTTGCTGAGATTCAGAATAAACGTATTGATGCTGAAAATGCTAATAGACTTGCTCGTTCAAATGCTTGGAGTACAAGTCTACAAGGCTTGCAAGGTGCAGCTAATAACTTCCTTAATAGTACTCGTCAACGATTTGAAGATGAAAATGCTCTTATGGCTACTATTGCTGCTGGTGATGCTGCTACTCCTTATCGTATGATGGCATTTGGTACTCAATTTGGTCCAAGAGTTATAAATGCTATTAGAGCAATGAATAATGTTGAAGGTATGAAAGACCCTGGTCCTGCTCCTGTAAGAAGTAATTATTCTAATGATGCAGATTATTCTGCTGCTAGAAGTAAATGGGAAACTGCAATGAGAAATTATGAATATTGGAAGCAGCGTGACATATTCCTTTCACATTATGATAAAAAAGGTCGTTTAATTAGAAGAAGATAATATTTATTCGTACATTTGTTCCTAGTAGTTCAATCGCTACTAGGAACATTTGTTTAACTATATAATTATAATATGATATGGCTGAAGAAACAAAACAAAATCAATATAACACTATAGGTTTAGGATATGTTGCTCCTAGACCTGTAGTTCGTATGAATCTAGATGCTTATACTAAAGCTATAGATAAGATAGACCAAAAGAGCAGAGAAGCTAGAGAAAAGAAATCTGCTATAGATGCAGCTCTTGCACAAGTTGAACTTAATCCATCTGAAGATGCTTGGAAATATAAGTATGCTAAAAATATTAAAGACCAAATAGACCAAGCTGCTATGTTTGGTGATTATAGTGGAGCTTTAAATACCGCTATAGAACTTGCTGGCAAAGCTGTTAGTTCACCTGAACTTTTAGGTAGAATTAGAGCATCAAAAGCTTATAAAGAAAAATCAGACGAAATAGATAAAAGAGTTTCTAGTGGAGAAATAACTGCATTAACTGCTAGAAGATGGAAAGCTCAAAATCCATATAAATATCAAGATACTTATGATGAAAATGGCAATATAATTGGAGGAACTGAATGGAAACAATCTTATAATCCTGTTCGTATTGCAGATATTGCTCAAATAGCTGAAAGAGCTATAAGAGATGCAGCTCCTAGTGTTCAAAGTTCAGCTTCTGAAACAAGAAATGCTGTATCTAATGCTGAAAGTACAGGTGTAGGAAGCGGTAAATTTGGAACTTTAAATAGTACTGATGTTACTCATGGAAGTAGTACTCAAGTAAGTAAACTTACTGCTGAAAAAATTAGAAGTAACTTTATGTCTTTATATAATCAAGATGAAGTAGCTAAGCAATATACTAATCAAAATTATGATGATTATAAATGGTTGTATGATGAAGCTGATAGAAAACTTAAAGACCCATCTTTGAATCTAACAGCAGAAGAACGTGCTCAATTAGAAAAAGATAGACAAAAAGGTCTAGATTATATAACTGATGCTCAAGGTAATATAACTTCTCCATTTAAAGCCATGCTTAAAAATATTGATAATGTTCTTGTAAACGCAGCATTTAGGAATGTAGACACTAGAAGTAATTCTGCTTATATTGATGGATATGGATATGGTTCTACTGGAGGTTCAGGAGGAAATGGAAATGGAAATAATTCAGGAGTTCCTGCTAGTTTAGCTAGAAGACCTGCTGGTTGGACACTTGGTGGAGTTTTAGGTTTAACAAATGGTGCTGATAATATAGAAGCAGCAAACGGTTATATACAAAGTGCTGCTAGATAATAATATAAAATAAGATTATGATACAAGATATTAAATATATGGATATGAAACATTATAATGATTTAATATCCAAAAATGATTATTTAGGTGCAGCGACTTATGCTAAAGGTTTTACAAGTAATGACCCTATTAAAAGAAAGAATCTTGAAAAAGGAGTTGGTATGCTTGAAACTGAGGGTAGAAAATATCAAGCTATAATTAATAAAGCTACACCTGACCAACAGCAAGCTATTAGTTTTTTATATGGTCTTCGAAATAATAGTCTTGATTTAAGAAAAGGTAAAGATGGACAGTATATTAATAGATATGTTAGAGAATTTAAAAATACTATTAATGAACTTGGTGGTACTAATTCTGAATATATAGCTATTAAATTATCTCCTAAAAATATAAATAGAAGTTTTGTTGGATTAGATTTTTTAGCTAAAGATGTTCAAAGAAAAGAATCAGGATATGATAGATTTAAGCATGTATCTAATTTAGATGATGATATGCTTAGAAAAATGGGAGTTAATGTAAGAAATGATAATGATGGTGCTACAACACTGTATTTTAGAAAAGATATGTCAGATTCTGATAAATTCAAAATACTTTCTTCTGTTAGAAAAGTAACATTTGATGATGATGAAGGAAAAGGACTAGGTTATATAATTGGAGGTGCAAATAAAATAGGAGGTGGAGTTATTGCTGAACATAGTAGACGTGGTGATACACCTTATACTTCTCCTATAATTAAGAATTTTGACCCTGATTTCCTTAATACTGGAAATAATAAAGTTAATAATTTTATAAGTAATGTTGAAAGTATAAATAAGGAGTTTAGTTTTGATAATAAAAGAACAGATGTTCAAATACTTGATGCTCCTTATATTACAGAAAGACAAGCTATAGCTGAAGCTCAAGGTGATGAAGAAGGTGCTAAAGCCGAAGTAGATGGAGTATTACGAGAATTAACTACAATGAATCTTCAAGATTATGAAACTTATTATAGGGATAATGATGATAAAGAAGCTGCTTTATTGAAACTTGATAATGTTGATAAACAAAATGATTTAACAGCTATGCTTAGGAATATGTCAACTGAAGAAAAATCTCAACTTAGAATTAAAAAAGCTATAAGTGGAGATAAAATTGGTTGGCATATTTATATTCCTAATACAAAACATTGGTTTGGTATTGATACTGAAAATGCTGAGTTATTTATTGTTGACCCTAGAATTGGAGATTCTCTTGAAGATTCTTGGGCTAATAGTACACAAGTTAAAGCTATTAAAGAAGCTGCTACGATGTCACAATATGGTTATAGTAGAGAAATACCTTATAAAAATGCAACTAATGGTAAAGCTACTATCACCCCCGTAGAAGGAACTAATCAATACACTATTAACTTTAATGGACATGACCAAGGTACTATAGATAGAACTGAAGCTCAAAAATATCTTAATGCTCAATTTATAATGGATGATACTGTTAGTCAATTAAGAAATAATATGTATAATCCTGATGGTTCTAAAAGAAATTATGTTAATCTTAAACAAGATGCTAGTATAGTAGCTATGCAAGCTATGAAAGAAATAGAACCTGAAGCTTATCAACGTGTAGCTCCATCTATAGCTAAAATAGGTAATATATACAATAATGATGGAACTGTAAATAAGAGTGTTTATGATAAATTAGATGAACAAACTAAATACGATTTTGATTATTTCAACAATGCTTATGAGTATCTAGTTCAATCTATAATTAATAAACTTAACAATGAATAGTTATGAATGTAAATGATGTTTTTCAACAAGGTAATAATTATACTATAGATAATCCTAAATATAAAAAAGGTAGTAGGAAAGAACCTAAAACTATTCAAACAGATAATTTCTTTAAAACTCCTTTAAATTCTACTTCAGATTTACCTACTGTTCAAACAGCTTTTAATGCTGCTGGTATAGGTAATGAAGTTTATGGAGATATGTCTGCTTATACTAGATATGGTATAACTCCTAATCGTATTCATGATTTAGATACACAAAGAGCCGAGGCACAATCAAATCTTACAAAGTTTGGTAATGCTATGGCTCAAACTCTTGTATCAGAAGTAGGTATAGGAACTATTAAAGCTGTTACTGATATAATAGGTGGAATTTTTAATATAGGTAAAGATGATTATAATAATCCTGTAAGTGCTAAACTTCAAGAATGGAAAGACAAATTTGACCAAGAAGTTGTTCCTATTTATGCAGACCCTAATGTTGATATTTTACATGGTGGTTTAACTAACTTTGGTTGGTGGATGAGTAATACTCCTAGTATTATGTCTTCATTAACTCTTCTTATTCCAAGTACAGGAATAACTAAACTTCTATCTGTTGGTGCTAAAGCAGCAGCTTTAAGTAAAGTAGGAACTATTACTAGAAATGGAATTAAATCTTTAGCTGGAATAAATAAAGTTAGAAAAGCTGCTCAAGAAGCTGAAGAAATGGGTAAAGCAGTAAAAGGTCTTAATACTTTTCAAAAAGGTGTTAATGCTTTAGTTGATTTACCTGCTGGTGAATCAGGTAAACTTGGTACATTTTTTAGTAATACTACTAATGCTCTTTTGCAAAGAACAATGGAGAATTATCAAGAAGCTCAAAGTGTTCAAAAAGATACTTATGATAATGCTTATGAGACTTTGATAAAAATGAATGATAAAGAATATGCTGCTTTTTTGGCTAAAAATAAAGATTTAGCTAATGAAGTAGCTAATCCTAATGATAAAGATGCTATTGCTAAAAAGATTGCTAAAAGAGCTGCTGATGAAGATTTTAAAATAAACTTTGCTAATATTACTTTTGATGTTATTCAAATGTATGGTCTTAGAAACTTTTGGAGAGGACTTAAATCAGGAGCAAATTCTTATAAACTTTCTAATGCTGTAAATAAAGCTAAACAAGAGGTTGCTAATATGAATAAAACTCCTGAACAAATAAAAGCTGCTGAAGCTGCTGTTAACAAATGGAAAGAAAGAGCTAAGAATATTGGTAGAAGATTGACTTCTGAGAAAACAGTTATAGCTGGTGAATTATCAGAAGGTGTTGAAGAAGCTGTAAACTATATAGCTCAAGAAGAAGGTATGTATGTTGGTAAACATCTTTTGAATCAAGAACCTGCTTCTTCTTTTGATAATAGAATGTCTAAATATATAGCTAGTGGACAACTTTGGGATAGTGCTTTTTGGGGTGTTCTAGGAGGAGTTGTATTTCATCATTTAGGTAGTGGATTTGGAAGAGTTCAACAAACTATAGAAGATAGACAAAACAAAAAAATTAATTCTAAAACTGGTGAAGGTAAAAAAGTTTCTCCTTGGTCTTTAAGTGAAAAAGGTGAAATTAAAACTCGTAGAGACGATATTAATAATTGGGCTACTCAAACTAAATTATTTATAGATAGAAAAAATAAAATAGCTAAAGGTGAAAATCCTTATGCTACAGGAGAAAATGATAAAACTTTAACTCCTGATGAACAAATTGCTGCTTCTCAAAAAGCTACTCATGATTTTATAGATAACATTGTTTTAAATGCTGCACATAAAGGTAATTATGATTATCTAGAAGAATTTATAAAATCTGATGAAGTTCGTAAAGCAATGGTAGATAATGGAGTTGTAGATAATGAATCTAGCTCTAAACAAGTTCAACAAGAGCTTCTTGATAGAATGAAATCTACTGTTAATACTTATGAAGAAGAACTTGCTAGACTTATAGATTTAAATGATAAATCACAATTAACTAGAAAAAGTAATGAACGTGTTCCTATAGAATTTCTTCAAAGTATTGCTGATGCAAATACTAAATATAAGAATCAACAAAAGATTATTAAAGATAATATGTCTAGACTTGATAGTCTTATTGATGAATCTATGCAAAATGAAGAAGTTCAAAAGATTTTAGGTAGCGAAATTACTGCTGACCAATATAGAGCTGCTGCTAGTAAAAGTCTTATCGCTAATACTATGGGAGAACTATATGCTGAACGTAAACGTCTTCTTACTGATCCAAGATTTAAAAATAGTATTAGTGCAAAAATTAGTATAGATAATATTAATCGTCAGCTTAAAGAATATCAAGAAATGCTAAATGAAGACGACCTTCGTTTAGTTACTGCTGTTATGATTAATAATACAATGAACGATAACCATGAAGTTTATAGAGAACGTACACCTATAGGTGAAGTATTTGATAATCTTCTAAGTGGTAAAAACGAAAAAGGTGAAACAATAACTGATGATGAAATAATTAAAGGTCTTAAAAAGTTTGCTGAAGATAATAATCTAGATGAAAGATTAGCTAATTTTGAAGATACTGAAAATATAGCAAGTCAGATAAATGCTAAAGTCGAAAATGCTAAAGTTCTTAATAAAAGACTTGTAGAAGCAGATAAGATTGGAAATAAAAATGGAAGTATTACTAAACTTCTTGTAAGTAGAAGTAATGCTGAACTTCAATATAGGTATCTTAATGGGCAAATAGTTAAAGATACAAAAACATTTAATCAGGAAGTATCTTTTATAAATAACACTCTAAATGATGCTAGAAAAGAAGCTATAGATAATAGTTATAAAACTATTAATGAACTTGCTAGCAAATACGATAGAACTGATTCTAGAGTTATCAGAAATGCAGTAGGTGCTTATTACAATGATGATACAGAAGGATTTAATGAAGTAACTTCAGAATTAACTGATGCTGAAAGAAATAGTCTTCGTGAAGCTTTAGATGTATTAGATTTATCTAATAATCTTAACAATCGTCTTGGTGTTCAAGTTCAAGAAATGCTTGATATAAATAAGAGTATTGAGGAGGCTAGAAATAAATCTAAAGATAATGAAGAAAATCCTAATAGTGAACAACCTGCTGAAGATAAATCTGAAGATAAAGATACTGAAGAAGCTGAAACTGCTGATGAAAGTAAAAGTGAGCAACCAACAGGAGAGAAGCCACAGGAAGCCGCAGAATCGTCTGAAAATGCTGAGACGAATAATTCATCACAAGAAACAAAACAAGCTGACACAGAGCCTGAAACAAAGCCACAGAGCAATCAACAGCAGCAAAAACCTACACAGAATAAGTCAAGAATTGATATGGCAAAACCAATATCAATAGACTTTGTTAAAGGTAAAGTTAGTAACACTGACAGTACTGTTAGTTTTAAAGCTGTTAGACTTGATAATACAAAGAATCATTACGTACTTGAAGCTAATTCTCCTAAAGTAATAACTGATGATTTATATGATGGTGTTGAAAATATATTGCAAGATGGTTCTAAAGTAACAAAATTACCTTTCGTAGAAATAGATTATAATAATGGTACGTTTAAAGTATTAGAGAAAGGTGAAGTTACAGTTCCTGGTAGTAAAGATGACCAAGATACAACTCAAGCTCAACAAGCAGAAGAAGAAACCAAACAAAATGGAGGTCAAGAAGAAGACAATAGCCAAACCTCTTCTACGGGGGGGCTACAGCCTCAAGCTGCTCCAACTCCTTCTACTCCTGCTAGTTCTCCAACTAGTCAAAAAACAAAACCTGTAGTTGATTTATCTATTCCAAAAAATGCTGAAGATATTGCAGCTATTAGACAAGGATTAATTAGCACTGCTATAAATGCAGTTAAAGCTAATAAAGATATTACTATAGAAGAACTAGAACAAGTTCTTAAAGATGCTATGTCTAAAACTAATTATGATGAAGATGTTGTTAAAAACGCTATTCAATTTGTATTAGTTCCGTTTAAACGTAAACTTAAAAGTAATGATTCTAAAGCTTCTGCTGTTGCTGACGTTATTATTAGTTCTAGTAGTACTGTAGTAAATGGTGTTTTTCAAATAGGTGCTAATTTTGCAGAATCAGTTAATAATCTTGTTAGAGAATATGCTGATAATTCTCAAATTAAACCTGTTAATAATAAATATTATGTTAAACTTGAAGATGTTCTTCGTTGGGCAGAAAAAGTTATACCTAGTAATGGAGAATATAATAACTTTATATTTGATGCTGTAAAAGCATATTTGACTTCAGATAGTGCTAAAAATGATATAGTACTTATAGATGATTCTGAAGTTGGTAGAATAGATTTTCTTGCTAGAGCAAATAAAACTTTTATTAAACCTATAAATACTACTGGAGAAGATATTACTAGAAGTATTGATACAAATCTTGATGAAATAATTTCAGACCCTAATGACCTTAAACATTCAGAGGATGAATTAAAGAATCTCAAACTCAATGATGAAATAACTTTTGAACTTAGTCAAAAACCTGGTAAAAGTACTAAAGTTTTATTAGCTAAACATAATGGTATAACAGTAGGATATATTGGTATGCCTGATATTGATGTTCATGGTCGTTGGAAAATTAATCGTGATGGTTGGAATTATATTATATCTCAAAGTGATGAAAACAATGATGGAGATTTTAAGGATTGGCTTAAATCTATAGCTAACAAAGATACTCCTGAATTTGAATCATTAAATAATATAATATATAAAGCTGCTTTTGAAGAAATAACTAAAGATGATATTAAAGCTTTTCAAAATCATCCTTTGATTAAAGAAGCTATTAGAGTTGGTTATTTATCAGTAGATAATAATCGTATTACTTATAAAAGAGCTTTAGAAGGTCTTGGTAAACTTTGGAAATATAATGCAGATTTAGCTAAAGATGGTGATATTGTTTCTAGTAGTTTTGATGAATGGTATGATAAACTTAGAAGTCAATGTAATCAAGTTCTTGATTTAGTAAACAAACCTGATATTACTTATCTAATAAATACTATAAATACTGGAGAAATAATTAGAGCTACTGATAGAAATGAAACTGATTCTGAAGGAAATGTTTATTCTACAGAAAAAGTTGCTATTCCAATTAAATTAGCTTTATCTCCTAATGTTTCTGCTAGAATAAGTGTTGGAACTGGTGGAGGAAATGTTATATCAAGTGGTCGTAGTTCTACAAGTAGTTATAGTTCTAGAAATGGACAAACTTATATGACTATAGAAAATCAAAATGGAACTATTGATTATATTCAAGCTTTTCCATTACATTATAGTCAAGGAAGTTATATTAGAAAAGGAAAAGAAGTTTCTATTCCAAGAAGTCAAATGTTTGACAAACTTGTAGACACTGTTGTTGAACAACTTGTTGCTAGAATAGAAAATGTTCAATCTCCTGAAGATTGGAACGAACTTAGAAACTTTATAAACACTGCTTTTAATGTAAGTAACCAAGGCTTGTTTAATGGTATAACATTTGGTCAAGATAATAGTGGAACTTATTATATTAATTATGGATATAAAATTGGATTTACATTTTATAGGAAAGGAACTAATGGAACTCCAATTCCTGATATAATTCCATTTGTTGAAAAACAAGGTGGTAAACCTGTAAATTATAAATTTAATGAAGTAGGTGATAAACTTAGACAAATAATTAAAGATAATATTAGATTTAATATAAATAGAACTCTTATTGAAAGTGATAATAATTCTAATATTATTATTCATAATAGTTTTGTTCATATAGAAAAAGGTAAATTTAGTATTGACATACCTGCTTATAAAAATATTCCTGGTTTTCATACTAGTGCAGAAAGTTATAATGATTTTATTATAAGTAATAATTTAGTAAGAGTTAATCTTGACCAAGAAAATAGTAGTAACTATAGAGATAAAGGTATTAGAAAACAATTTAATGCGGGTTTTGGTATAACTGCTATAAGTAATAGAGTTGATACTGATGAAACTAGCACCCCCGTAGAAGAGAATAATCAACCTTCTAATAAATCTACTAGATTTGAAGATACAAAAAAGCTTGTTCAAGATATTACTAAATCTGATAGTGAAACTCAAGGTCTTGATATAGTTAAATCTCTAGTAACTAAAGAAGTTTCTGATATTATCGAAAAGAATAAAAAGAGTACTCTTCTTAATGAAGTATTTCCTGCTAAAGTAACTTATGATGATAAAGCTGTTAAAGAATCAAACGAAGAAGCTGTAGCAATAAATAAAGGTAAAACTCATGAAATTATAATAGGTGATAAATTTATAGATATTGCTATCGATGCCAATAAAGGTGGTGGAAATAGAGCTGCTAGAATATTAATTCATGAAAGACTTCATACTAAACTTTCTACTAATCAAGGTAAAAAGATAAAAAGAAATCTTCAATCTGTTTATGATGATTTTCTTAGAGAAAGCGAAATTGATTTAGCTGATATAGAGTCAGGTAATATAGACGCTGTTAATGATAGAAGAGGTTATAATCTTAATAAGAAAACAGCCGATGAATTAAAGAAGTTTCTTACTGATTTAAGATATTCAGATATATCTAATCCTGAACTTAAACTTGAAGAGTTTGTAGTTGAATCTCTAACTAGTTCAGCTTTAGCGTCTTATATGAATCACATTAAAGTTGAAGGTGAAGAAGTTGGAAAAGCTAAAACTTTATGGCAAAGAATAATGCAATTTATATCTAAATTGTTTAACTTTGACATTGCTGATAACAGTCTTAGAGCTAAAGAATTTAATATACTTGGAGAAGTATTTAAGAAAGCTAAAACTGATACTACTTCAAATAGTTCTAATAGCACAAATTCTACAACTAAAACTCCTGTAGAACTTGATTTATTTAATCAACAATCTACAACTGAAACAGAACCTGAAGTTACAAAAACAGAAGAAGAACCTGTTCAAGTTTCTGAAGAAGATAATGATGACAACGATTATAATGATAATAATTTAAATACATATAATGAAGAATCTACTGAAGATGATGATGAAGATATGTTCAGTATAATCAGAGAATATCCATCATTAACTGCTGCTTTGGAGGATGTTCCGTTAAAGGAAAGAGCCATAGCAACGTCTAGGATTGCTTCAGGCGAACTAGAAATAGTATGTCGATAGATTAATCAGTAAAGCCATTTGAACCGTTCAGATGGCTTTATTTTAAGTCAAATAAACAAGAAATAATATAAATCATGGTCTTAGACCTAATGTTTAATTTAATAATAAACTAATATGAACGATTGTAATTTAATTGCTGCTAAGTTTGCAGAAACCAAGAGTGGCACGGCTCTTAAAAAGAAACTATCTAATGATTATGGTAAGTTTGTTGCTATAGCTAGTCTTATCTACGATGGTAATAGAGAAAGTGGATATACTGCTGAATTTGAAGGATATTTAGCTAATATTGTTCAATATTCAGATAAAAATCTTACACCAAAAGATGAAGCTAAAGTTATGCTTGATTATTATAATTCTGAACATTTTGATGTTAATTATCAATCTGAGGATAAAGAATTTGATAAACAAGTAACAGCTTATGGTTATGTTAATACTAATGCTAAAATATTTAGTATTAGATTTGCTGCTAATAAATTTCTTTCATTTTATCAATCTGATTTAATTAAAGGTAAACTTTCTGAACATAAAGAAGATAGATTGAACTATTACGCAGATAGATGTATCAATATGACACGTAAAGTTCTAGCTGGAATGATTTGTGAAGTTAGAGGTTTAGAAGTTACAAAAGCTAATAAAGATGCTATATTTGAAGAACTTAAACCTATGGACGGTAGACATCTTAATAAAATAGCTAGGGAACTTTCAGAGTCTGATGATTCTATTAGAAATACATTTGCTATTTATAGAGAAATGAGTACTGATAAAATTAATTTCTTTAATAGAGTTATTAATACTGATTCTAGACTTGGAGAACTTAGATTTGATAGTAAATCTACTTTAGACGAGGATATTAATTATGATTCAGGTCTTGAAGAAATAGTAAATGGAGAAGTTAGTGATGAAAACACTGATGATTTAACTAAAGAATACGATATAGATGGAACTACTGCTAGATGGGATGATAATAGTGGAATGAGCAGTAATTTTATGAAATCCTATGACCTTGATGTTAAATCTATACTTGCTACTATACCTAAAGTAATATCTATAGAACAAGATAGTAAAAGTAAACCCCAATATGATAGAAGTAATCCTTTTGGAAGTATTGATTTTATAGATTCTAAACTAGTTAGTACATCTTTAATTAGTGGTATAGATAGAACAAATCTAGATTCTTTTATACAATCTATTAAAGATATTGCTAATAAAAACTCTGAACTTAGAGGATTACATATTCTTGCTGAAATGCTTGATAAAAATAGAGATATTGCTATTAAGTTTAGACGTGACTTTGTTAAAACAATAATGCCTAAAACTGAAACTAGAATAGATGTTGAAGGTAATGTTGCTCCAATTCAATCTAATAAAAAGAGTAACAAGATTCAAACTATTAGATTTGATTTTCAAAATGACATTAAACATACTACGTTTACTGTAGAAACATCTAGAGTATCAAGTGTTATTAATGAAGTAGATACACTTATTGAAAAATATAATAGGTTAACTAGAAGAAATAAAGATAGTCTTGTTGCTCAAGCTACATATAATGATATAATTGAAAAACTTACAACTCAACTAAAATCTTATTATCCTTCTATGGATAAAACAGCTATTGAAAATTATATTCGAGTTAATAAAATCAATAATCAAACAAGTGTAGTTGATAACATGAAAGTTATTAAACTTATACTTGAAGATACTGTTAAAGGTGCTGTTGAATCTCAAAATAATAAAGCTGAAAATGATAGAGTAGAAGAAGATAATAAAAAGAATGAAACTAATAATCCTTTACCTTTTGATGATGTTATATCTACTAAAGCTATAAATCAAACAATATATTTAGCTAATGCTATAGCATCTTATTCTACTACAAGATTGGAATTTAATTCTAAAAATGCTGTTGGTAATCAAAGTTCTGATATAATTAATAGTTCTTTGATTACTGAATTAATGAATGTTCTTAATAGTAGTAATTATGAAGGAGAAATAAACAAAGATCTTCAAAATTGGGGTAATTATAAATTTCAAGGTAATCAATATAATCTTAGCAACATTCTTGTTGAAAAACGTGATAATAAAAATAATATAATTAATTATGGTCTTTTCCGTAATGAAAATGGATTATATGTTCCAACAAGTTATGCTAGTCAATTAATATCTATTTCTTTGTTTAATGGAGCAGGTAATCCTAATACTGAAGAGAATGTACTTTATTCAGGTATGTCTCAAGGTGATTATGTTTATACTGCATTTGCCAATTACTTTAATTGTGAGAAAGATTATTCAGGAGCTAAAGAACAACTTCCTTTTGCTCAATATTTTATGCGTATTCCTTCTGATGCTCCTAAAAACTTTATAGTTCGTAGTGCTAGATATGCTTACGATGATTCTAAATACGGAAAACTTCTTATTGTAGAAAATGCTTCTGAAGTTTCTAATGAAGTTGATAAAGAACTAAATAAGCTTTCTAAAGTTGAAAATAATTATAGTAAAGAACAACTTAGTCAATTTACTGATGTTTCTTCTAAGAAAGATTACAATAGAATGATTAGTGATTTACAATCTGATAGAATTAGAAATAGACGTGTTTATCCTAATAATATTCTAGAAGGTTATAATGTTAAAGAAGGAGATATAGTTTCAGTAGGATATTCATATAAAGATGAAGCTAATAATGAAACTAGATACATAATAAGAGGTAAACTTAAATTTGATAGTTATGGTAGAACTTATATAGATAATGCTACTGCTAGTATTGTTGGAGATATAAATTCAATCAATATTACTTCTTCTATTAAATCTGTTATATTAAGAAAAGCTTATAAAGAAGGTAATATTAATGGTGTAGAAATTAAACGTAAACTTAATACAAATCATCCTCTATATCTTCAATATCGTAATGTTTTTGTTCAAGAACTTACTGATATGGCTAATGCTATAAATACTTGGTTTCAAACAGATGATGAAGGTAAAATAATACTATGGACTGAAAATGAAGTTAAACCTGAAGGTGTTAAAACAGGAGATCCTAAATTTAAAGAAGGTTGGGGTCTTGATGAAGAATCTGCAAGAAAAGCTTATGCTATTTATCACGTTGGTAAAGGACATAAACATTTTATAGAGAAAGATTCTACAGGTGCTTGGCACTTTACAGGTAGATTGTTTACTGATGATAAATTTAAAATTACAGACCCTGATGGAACTATTCATACTTATGGTCAGGATATAATAGATGAAACAATAGACTTCTTCTACGGGGGTGCTAATGATTCATTTATTCATTATACTACTGATAATCTAGGTCATATAACTGTTAATCTTACAGATGCTCAAGAAGCTAAACTTAATGAGAAACTTAATCAATTTATAAATCATTATCTTAATCAACAAGTAGAAAGATTTGAACAATTTAGAAATCTTGATATTGCTGGTCTTATGAATAGTGATGAAAATATATATGACTTTGCTCTTAATTATAGACTTGCTTATTATAACTTTAATGATATTTTTGAAGGTGATACTAAGTTTTATAAAGATAGTCAAACTTTCCTTAAACGTGCTAAAGAAAGTCAAGCTTCTGGTGTTCCTTATGGTTTTGCTGATTATAGTCAAGATTATAGAGAAGATAGTAAACTTGTAGAAGGAGCTTATCTTAATAATCCTGATGTTCAAAAATATCTTACTGATTTAGGTCTTAATGTTAAACAAATGACTAAATTCAATGGTGTTACTATTAAGAATACTGTAGCAACATCTGAAGAATGTAAGATTGACACAGAAGATACAACTAATGAATTAACAGACAAAGATGGAAGTCTTGTTCACGACCTTGTTAAAAATGCTCATCTTGATGTTAGTTTTGCAAGAAAGCTTATGAGTGGATTTAGTGGAACTACAATTAATGATGCTCAATCATATATTACATTTGAAGAATGGATTAGACGTGTTGCAGGTAGAGGTCAACTTAGAGACCATCTTCCTCTTATTAAAAAGATAATGAATGGAAAAAGACTTTCTGCTAAAGAATTGGATAATTTTGTTCAAGTTCAAAAGAACTTCTATTATGATATGTATTTTGATAAGAATACAAATACGTTTGCTCCTCGTCAAATTAAAAATGCTGAATTTGTTCTTGTTCCTCAATTTATAAAAGGTACTCAACTTGAACAAGTTTATAATATGATGAAAGAAAATGGTATTGACCAATTGAATACTGAAGAAACTTCTAAAGCAGGTAAAGCTAGAGTTCTTAGTCTGTTTGATGAAAAAACAGGTGAACTTACTCAAAAGAACATTGATGACTTTAACGCTCATGCTAAAGATTATATAGAAGAATATGATTATAATCATCTTTATACTCAGCAGGAAACTCCTCAACATCTTGATGCTGAAAATAAAGCTGGTATTCAGATTCTTAAAAAGATGATTGATAATATTGTCGATGGTACTTCATTAGCTGCAACTCGTGATGATTTCTTTAATAATTATGAAGCTAATATTTATGAAAGCTTTGAAGATATATGTAGAGAAATAAATATTCCTCTTGATAAAAATGGTAATATTAAACTTGATTCTGATGGTAATATAAGTGGTCTTAATTATCAAGTTTTCTTTAATAAACTTAGAGAAGAATGTATGAGATTAGGTCTTGATAGTAATATGATTGATTATGTGACTCTTGTTAAAAATCAAGCTATAAATAATATTACTAAAAGACCTAATGCTGAAATGCCTGCTATACTTTCTAATACTATGAGTAAACTAGAAAGTATTGCTCAATCAGTATTTAATAGAGGTATTACTAGACAAACTCTTCCTGGTTTTCATGCAGCTCAGATTACTAATGTAGGATTTGATTTAGACGTTAATTATAAATATATAAACAAAAAAGAAACATTTAATTTAAAGCTTGATTCATCTAATTGGAGAGCTTCAGGAAAAGAAATAAATAAACCTTCTGATGCTGCAAATATTTGTGATGGTACTCAAATTAAAGTTTTAAAACATCTTCAAGCTAAAGGTTTAAATGCTAAACAAATTCGACCTACAGCAATATATGCAAAATCACCACTTAGTGATGATACAATTGAACATAAAATTATAGAAGTTAATATTGATGGTAAATATTATATTTATGACCAACCTCAAAGTGAATTTATACATAAAACTGGAGAAACTTTTGAATATTATGGAGAACAATTAAATAAAGGAATAATAGATAAAGAATACAAACCTAGACTTATAGAAGTTACTAAAGAAAATCTTGAAAAGTATTATGGAGATGATAGAACTGATTATGATATTAAAAATCTTACAGAAAATGTATATTTAGATGAAATAAAAACTCAAGGAGTTTCATATAGTAAAAATCTTCGTTATCATCCTGTAACTGAAGACCATCCTGAAGGAGAACGTTATATTGAGATTATGCTTCCTAAAGCTAATTTTAATTTCGCTAAAGATAAAGATGGAAATTATATTCATTCTAATGAAGAACTTCTTAAACAACTTCAAGATGCTAAACTTGATGAACTCATAGGTTATCGTATTCCTACTGAAGGTAAACAATCTGTTTGTATAATGAAAGTAGTAGGATTTATAGACGATGGCTGTGGTTCTACTATTGTTGTTCCTAATGATTGGGTTTCTCAAACAGGTTCTGACTTTGATATTGACTCTATTTATGGTATTCAATATGAAACTAGACTTGATAGAAATAAACATATTCAGAAGATTGATTATGTTGAAAATCCTGATGTATTCGATTATTTTGATTATGTTAATAGAGGAGTTGAAAAAACAGAACGTCTTCCTAAAGGTGCTAAAAAACAATTTGAGGAAGCTCTTAATTATATAAGAGAAGCTGATGATAAAAGTAGAGCAGAATTATCTAAAGAAGAAAAAGAAGCTTATGATGCTCTTTCTGATGGAACTAAACAATTAGTTAAAGATGCTAACTCTATTTTTGAACAAACAGTTACTAGACAAGAAAATGGTAAACTTACTAGAGAAGATTATATTAAACAAATAAAGTTTGTTGCTGATTATATTAGAACAAATAAATCAAGTTTAGATGAAGCTGATGAAAACTTCCTAGAAGTTCATGACGCTATGAGTGATAGTATTGAAAACTATGGAAAATATATGCGTCAAATGAAGTCTAACGCTATTAAAGAAGTTCAACAGAAAAGACTTGATGACTTTGAAGCTAGAGCTAAGAAACTAGGTTTGATGTCTTTCAAAGAATTTATTAATTCTGATGCTTCTAAAATTAATTCTCGTAGAGCTAGGAATAATCGTATTCTTGATGATTTTAAAAAGATACTTAAAGATAATTCTTCTCTAGAAGAGAATCTTTCTCGTTCTAATTTTGATGATATAATTGAAGCTAGAAATAAACTTATTGCTAATTCTCCAATTAAGACTGTTCGTGATAACAGAAGTCCTTATGACTTTATGGACCAAGCTGCTTATCAAGAAGATGTTATGTCTGGTGCTAAACTTAAAGCTTTTAGTGTAACTCGTGATACATTTAACTCAGTATGTAACAAGGTTAAACCAACTATTAGTAGAGAATATGCTGTTAATGTTGTTTATAATTATGATAATGAAAATGATTTAGAAACATACAAAAAACGTTTTGGAGTTGATAATGTTGAAGATTTAGGTAATCATAGAGTTAGAATAATTCATACAACTATAGGTTATACTTATGATAATAAAAATATAACAGGTAAAATTCTTACTGCTTATAGTTCTCAAACAACTGCTCATATTCTTGATGCTGTAAAGGAAGGTGCTATACCTAATGTAAATGATTTTACTTTCGCTGTATATAAAACTCTTCCTGATATTGGTATTGATTATGATACTGCTATTGCATTTATTATGCAACCTGCTATACGTAGAATAGTCGATGCTTATAATGCTAGTAAGTCTATTTATTCAGAAGATAGTAATAAACCTATCGAAGAAGCAATAAAATCTGTTGCTATAGATATGGGATTAGATATTACGCAAGAAGATAGTTTAGGTTCTGTATTAGAAAAAGTAAATACTCAATTTGATACTAAATTTGATGCTAATAAAAACCCTCTATGGTTAGATTATAGTCAACTTTATAATAGAATTAATAAAAATACTGAAGGATATAGCTCCCCCGTAGAAGGATTATTTGATATAAAAGTTCTTTTAGCTTATAATCATATCAATAAACTAGCTCAACATATAGGTAGTCTTGCTAGAGTATGTAATCCTGATAGATTTGGTGCTAAACAAACTCTGTTCCAAACAAATAAAGTTTTTGATGATATTAATGAATTAATTCAAACTGATAGAAGTAAACATCCAATACTTGTAAAAGATAATATAAGTATGCTTGAAAGTATTTATCCTGGTATTGTTAGTATAAATCAAGTAACAGGAGTTCCTTATGTTGATGTAGATAATTTTATCAAATCTGATATTAGTAGTTCTTCTTATAAATCTCTTGCTGCTTTCTTGAAGTATTCTACTGCTACTAGTACTAAGATAAATAGTATGCTTTTTGAAACTGAAACTGATTGGTTTAAAAACATAGTATTTAGTCTTGAAGATAAATTTAGTTTTGATAGACATATTACTGAAAAAGAATATAAAGATTTTAAACAATATATTCTTAATGCCACTTATAATGATACTGACTTTATGAAACTTCCTACTACAATGGAATTGATTGATGGTCAGTGGAGACAAGTTGTAGATAATGATACTACTGAAGCAGATGAACGCATTAGAATATTTGGTTATAATAGAAATCAAAATATTCCATTTAAATGTAAAAATATAGCTGAACCTACTAAAGAAGAAGTAGATAAATTCAGTAAACTAAGTCCTGCTCAAAAAGTTGCTTGGTTACAACTTAATTCTGTTGATAGTGGTATATTTGGTTGTCTTAAAGTCAATCTTTATAATGCTTATGAAGCTAGAACAAAAGGACAATCAAAACAAACTATTTTGTTTAATGATGATGCTACTGATATAGAAACTGCTTTTATTCTTTATAATAAAGCTTTTAATAGTACTAATCCTATTGTTAAGATGGCAGCAGTTGACCTTATAAAATATTCTTTCCTTGTTGAAGGATTTAAAATGAGAAGAAATGCTGTTAATAAGATTATAACCAACAGAGCACTTAAAGATAGTACTAGCTTTATTAAAGCTGATGGAAGTTTTGATAGTCTTGTAAATCAAATTAAAGATAGTTTTAATAGTTATGCTGGTAATTTTGATATTGCAGAGAATTATGTTCGTGCTCACTCTAGTGCTAATTTTATCAAACATAAAACAGTTAGTAAAGTTAGAAAAGGCAAACTTTTAGTTGATGAATTAACTCGTAAAGGTAGAGGTCTTATTTATATGGATTTAACAAATCCTCAAGATTATGAATATGAAAGATATACACTAGCAGAATCTCTTATTAATGAAGAACTTAGTCAAGATGAACGTAATAATATTAAAAATAGAATTAAAGAATTAGATAAAGATGTTGAGAAAGCAAATAATGATAGAAAGTTAGCTATTAAATATGGTTTAATTAATGATGCTTCTACAAAAGATGATAGTTGGTTGTTTACTGAAAATTCTTATGTTGAACTTACATTTAATAGTAAGGATGAAGATGGTAATAAAGTAACAAGACAAATTCTTTATAAAATAACTCGTCAAGGAGATAGAATATTTGCTTATCCTATTAATAAACTAGAAGAAAACGAATCTGCTGAATTTAGTACGACTAAAGACAACAATAAGTTTGCTCCTAGAGCTTTCTATGAAGCATATATTAATAGAATTAATGACACTGAATCTGAAAGTATAAAATTCTTAACTCCTGAAGAACTTAATGATATGGCTGCTGATTATCGTTCTGATATACATATTAAAAAAGTGGCTAATAGATTTACTTTTGACATTAATAAACCAGGTAAATATGAAAAAGGTGGAGCTGAAGATGCTATAGATAAAATTGGTGAAACTTATCTAGCTTTAGATAGAACTCCTAAACCTTTTAATATTCAAAATCTTTATCTATATAATAAAGTTAATTATAAGTTTGGTAACAAACAAACTATAAATTATATTGATTCTGAAGGTAATGAAGTTAGTGAAGAATTTATATTTAGACGTCAAACTACTAATGAAATTAGTAGAATGAAATTTGATGGTATAACTCCAAAACCTAATACTGTTGTTTGTAAAAGAGTAGTTAAAGCTAAAAAAGTAGATATTAACGATGTAGATAAAGCATCTAAAATTATAGACTTTGAACTAGAAGCTGTAGCTAATATGAGAAAACAAAAAGAACAAGGTGATAGAGATGCTGGAAAACAAGTAAATAGAATTGAAAATAAAGGTATTAAAGAAACTATAGATGATTATGAAAAACATCAAGATGAAATATACGATGCAATTTATCAATATGTTAAAACAAAATCTCAATATCTAAATGATAGAATTAATCAATTTGTTAAAGATGATGATGATAAACATTATTTAAGCATTGATGACCCTAAAGTTATAGATATTATACGTAATAACGATATAGCAAGAAATGATTTCCTTAAAGTTATTCTTGAAACTAGAGCTTTAACTGATAAATATTCTGATATTCTAGATTTCAATCTTGATGAAGTTGAGAATAAACATGTTAAAGAGAATATAAAGAATATTCAAAATATTATTAGAGAGCTTTCTGTAAATGGTATTATATCTAGAGCTGAGAATCGTTTTGGTAATGATTTTCTTGCTAAACTCAGCGATGATCCTATGCTTCAAAATGATATGGTTTCTGTATTTGATGGTTTTCATTCTACTTCATGGTTTGATGCTTGGGTTGGAGATTTACAAGATAGTGGAAACAAACTTGTTCAAATAGTTACTAAAAATGTAATGGCTGATATTAGAGCTAAAGATATGCAAGCTGAAAGATTATTATCTGATTATGATAATAGAATTGCTGACATATATGCTAGAGCTAGAGCTGAAGGGTTGAATATTGACCAAGATAAAATATTTGGTAAAGATGGTAACTTTATAAAGTCATATAATGATAAACTTAAACCTAAAATTAAAGAATTATTTTTGAATTACGATGAAGCTAGAAAAAATATTCAAAATGATCCTGAAACTTATATAAAAGCTAAGAGAGCTTATGATAAATTTAAAATAGACCATATTAATCAACCATTTGTTAGGGAATATTATCAAGAACTTTATGATGCTGAAACTCCAATGGTTGAACATCATATTGAAATATACTCTGAATGGGTTAAATTAAATGATAAAATTACAGATATTAACGCTAGAAGAGTTAATGGTGTTTTAACCTCTGAATTTGAAGACGAATTAACTGAAATTAGAAATCAAATAGACAATCTTCGTAGTGTATTTGATTATTCTACAATGGAATATAAACCTACTTATGATTATGGTATTCCTGGTACTAAATGGGTAGATGCTGGTATGACAGATTATAATGTAGTTAATCCTGAAGTTTATAGAAAAGCTAGATTGAATAATTATGCTGACGCTGCTGCTCTTGATAAGTTCTTAAGTAATAGAAATGAAATAAGAAGTAAATATATTAGTCATAATACTAAAGTTGGTTTTGAAGATAAACTTGATAAATGTTTAGCTATTATAGATTCTGCTGAAAAGCGTGATAATTATGATAGAATTACTACTTCAACTTATCAACTAGAAAATAATGATGAATATAAAGCAGCTAAAGAATGGCTTAGAAATAATGCTTATTTTGCTATAGATGATGAAATAAAAGAAGAATTAAATGAAGCATATAAAGTTTTAGGTTTCAAAGCATCTAATAATAGAACTAAAGTTGTCATAAAAAAACATGAAAACAAAGGTGAAAATGTTAGAGATGAATTTGGTAGAATTGATGGTAGACTGTTTACTGAAGAAGAACAAGAAGCTGTAAAGAAAGATTTAGAGACTAAACTTAAAATTAATACAAAAGAACCTTATTCTGAACGTGTTCTTATAAGTAATGGTCCAGAAGTTAATGAAATATATCCTACTGTTGTATATAAATACTTGCAAGCAAATGGTATTCCAAACAAAGAATATCTTGCTATTGTAGAAAAGATTAACAATATACTTCGTAAGTATTATAATAGTTCTACTAAAAGAGTAGAAACTTCTAATATGACTGAGGATGACCTTGATGCTCTTTATAATGCTTATCAACCATTATTCCTTGGTGTTAAGAAAACTGTTGAATCCACAAATGGTAAAACTGTTGCTTGGTTTATTCGTAAATATGTAGATACTGATTATTATAATCATACTGCTTTTGAAGCTGAAAGAGCTTTAGCTGAATCTAAAGGTGAAAACTATTATCGTAAATGGCAAAGAGTCAATCTTATGAGAACTCCAAAGGTTACTAAGTCAGGTGAAGTTATAACTGATAGTCTTGGTAATATTGTTTATGATGAATCTATTCCTTTAAAACCAAATAGATATTTGTATGGTGCTCTTAAAGTTGATATGGAAGAATATCTTAAAAAGAAAAGTAAATCTGCAAAAGAAAAGCTTATTAAAGAAATGGAAGATAAAACTAAAGCTTTAGCTACCATTAATAATAGACTTGAAACTGTAGAAACTCCATATTATGATGAAACTTTTAGAGCTATGAAAGCTAAAGGTGAAAAAGAGTTCAACGAATGGTATGAAAGAAATCATGTTTATAATCCTTATACTCATAAAATGCAACCTACTGGTATTTGGCAAACTACTAGAGTTAAACATCAACTAAATAACGGTAGTTGGCAACCTAAATTTGCTCAGTTAGAAAGTGAACCGAAAAAAGATTATAAAAATGACTATTTTGAGTCTGGTGTTGATTCTGCAAGTAATTATAGAACTAAAGAACAAGATGATGAATTAGGTTATGAACATGATTCAACTTATGATAATATTGTTGAAACAAATAAGTATGAAGATGAATTAAAATTATATCTTAAAAAAATGTGTATGAACTTAGCTTCTACTTCTCAAGCTAAACATTATTTTAATACAGGTAAATTTGTTCAATCAGTAAAAGAACCTGAACATGATAAACAATGGTGGTTAAAACAAGTAAAAGAAACTGTTGGTTATAGTGATTATGGTAAAACTGCTAGAGATGAATGGCATGACGATATGAGTTATTCTGAAGATATAACTCCTGGTATGCCTATGCTTATAGATAGACTTCGTAATAAACGTAGTTATGAAATAGAAAAAGAATTAGAAGATTCTAGACCTAGAAAAGCTGCTTATGAAGGAGATGAAGAAGCTTATGAAAAAGCTAAAGAAGCTTGGTATAAGAGAAAAGAAGTTGCTGAAAAAGAATTAAATGATATTCATAATAGTCTTGTTAATAGAGATTTTAATGAAGTCATGAGGTCATTTATTAAAGCAGCTTGTCATTATAATGCTGTTCAAGACAACAAATATATTCTTCATTATACTAGAAATATGCTTGCTAGAACTAAAGTCTATAAGACTACTTTAGGATTTAACAATCTAACTAAAATAAATAAAGATAAAGATAATCCTAGATATGCTCAAACAAGAGACGATAAACTAGTTGAACAATTTGAAAATTGGATGAGAAGAGTTCTTTATAATCAGTATAAGCAAAATAATGGTAACTATACTAAATTTGCTAACATTATGCAGTCTCTTACATCATCTAAATTTATGATGCTTAATATTACTGGTGGTATTGGTAATGTAACTGTTGGTGAAACAGCCATAATTGGTGAAGTTATAGCTAAAGAGTTCTTTAACAAAAATGATTATCTTAAAGGAAAAGAAATGTGGATTGCTGGTGCAGCTAGTTTTATTGCTGGTAGGGGTAAAGATACATCTACAACTCTAGCTGATGCTATAAGAAAGTTTATGGATGTTATTGACTTTGATACTGCGAATTATGCTCCTGAAGGAAGTGTTGAAGCTAAAGCTTTTAAAAACTTAAGAGACTTTATGTATAGTCCTAATAGTATGGGTGAAGACTTTATGCAAAATGGTGCTATGTTTGCAATGATGTTTGCTAATAGATTAATAGAAGTTCCTGATGCTAAAAATAAAGGTAGACTAAAGTATAAAGCTATGACTCTACAGGAATATATAAATAAATGTCATGAAGAAGCATTAAAGAATATTATTCAAGGTACTGACTTAGAAGCTAAATTTACTTCTTTCCTTAATGATATAAAGCACGATGATAATAAACTTAAAGATTATATTTGGGGAAGAAAAGACTTTACTACTGAGTTTGCTAATATTTATCTTAATAATGCAGATAAACGTAAGTTTGTTGCTGAACGTAAAAAGCTTAGAGATACAGCAACAACTGAATTTGAAAGTCATAAAACTATAATGGAACAACTTGAACTTAAAAACGGTAAACTTGCTTTTAAGGAAGGTTCTATATTAGATAAACTAGATAAAGATTCTATTGCTAAACATAAAAAAGTTTCTGATGCTTTTAGATTTATGGCTGAATTTAAAGGTAAAGTTATATCAGTTAATAAAGAAATTCATGGTAATTATGATAAACTTAGTGCTGCACAATTAGAAAAGAATTGGTGGGGTAGTCTTGTTATGCAATATCATAAACATATTTATCCTGGTATTCTTAAACATTGGCGTAGAAAAGGTTATTATAATGAAGAAAGAGGATTTAATACTATTGGTTGTGGACCAGCTCTTTATGATTTCCTTACTCTTCCTATTCATAAGCATAAAGCTATTGCTAGAATGCCAGAAGCTCAACGTGAAACTATAGAAGCTACTCAAAATCTTCTCAAAGATTATGTTGAATTAGCTCTTAACGCTAAACTTAACTTTGAACTTATGAGTGATAATCAACAAGCTGCTATATTACGTGGTATGCAAGATGCTTGTGGCGCTCTTTCTGCAATACTTACAGCTATTGCTGTACGTGTAGTTTGGGATGATGATAAACTTAAAGATAGTTGGTTTGCTAATTTAGCTCTTTATTCTGCTGATTCTCTAGCATCTCAATCAATGATGTATAATCCTGTTTTCCTTCCAGGTGAGTTTAAAAAACTTTGGAGTTCTCCTATTGCTGCTGTAACAATGCCTAGTGATATACTTGATGCTTGTAATATAATAGCAAAAGGTTTAATGACTGATGATTATGAATGGGATTATACTACAGGTAGATATAGAGGACAAAATAAGTTGGCTGTTAAACTTACTCGTCAAATTCCTGTTTATCGTTCTTATAGTAATCTTACAGGACTTAATCAATCAAATAGTTATTATAAACTTGGAGATAATATGCTAAGTATTATAGACGTTAAAGGTATTGCTGATGCTATTAAAGGTAAATAATACAAACTAGCACCCCCGTAGAAGAGTGTTGATGATACTAATCCTTTAGCTATTATTCAGCACTCTTTTATTTATTAAAATAATTACCTAATAATGCTTGTAGATATAATTATAATTTGTATATTTGCAATGACAATAAACGCTGTTAATGTTCTTCATATTTATTTTTAATTGGATTTGATTGGATTGGAGTATCGTATAAAGGTAGTACAAAAGTCTTTGGTTCTTTTAGTAGAGGTTCGATTCCTCTTGCTCCAACAAAAACTCATGGTTTAATTTATCGTAATACCAATTATTTAATTAGCGACATTAAAGGTAAAGGTAAAGGTAAAGAGATTGTTAAGGTAACGTTTTTTTTAGGTATTGTCATAAAGCTAGAGTAATCGTGATGATTGTTCTAGCTTTTTTGTTGCACTTATTGGTAGTCTTGTTGATTATAAAAAATAAGTTTCTGAAGATTCTCACGAACCAACAGAAGCTGCATGTAAAATTTTGTTTTGCATTTTGAAAATCTCGTATAAGAGCTTCAAATCTCATTCTTGATATGTTGTTCACCTGAAGCATTTAAAGCTGTCAGGCAAAGCCATTTGAAGCCTACGATGATTTTCATAATAAAGGCTTGACTACTTTCGCAAGCAATCAAGCCAAGATTAAGATGTGCCATTAAAAACAAACAAACATTATTTTAGATACAAATCAATATAGCGATTAATACAAGCAACAGCAGTACTACCACTAAATCGAAATGTTTCAGTTTTATCTTTACGAAATATAACAGTAGGAAAATCTTTAAGTTTCATTTGTTTACGAGTAGAAGGATTTAAATCCTTATAATTCTTAATGTTAATACTAATAGGAAGTTTAGTGTTAAAAGTAACTGCTTCTTTAACATTATGAACAACTATATCGCAAGCAATGCAACCTGATATTACTAGAATTGTTATATTACATGTAGCATCATTTTTAAGCATCTTTATAAGATTTATCTTCTACTTTTTCAAAATAATCACCATCTTCAGTAACAATTACGTTGTTATATTGAAGTCTAAGTTCAAGAACAGAAACATAATCTTCCAGAACTTTATTTTGATACTTAATAGCAGCATATTCGTCGATTGATACTGCTCCGTTACTTACTCCTTTCAAAGCATTGCAGCTATCAATACATTCTTCAATCCTTCTAAGTTGACCAGTTGCAAACTTATGTTGTTCAATAAGGTTTTTAACAAAATCTTTCATAATTAATTTATTTATTAGTTTAACAATTTATTTACCAGTAGAACCATAACCACCATCACCACGTTCAGTATCTGAAAGTTCATTCACTTCTTCAAACTCTATTTGTGGATAAGGAACAATCATAACTTGAGCAAATCTTTCTCCAACTTTGTAAGGAGCTTGAGAGTTAATTATAAATTTATCATCATGTTCATGGAAAATATCATTGTCTCTACGTTTATAACAAGCCATAACTTCTCCACGATAACCTGAATCTATAACACCAACAGAATTGGTAAGATAAGCTTCAGTCTTACGATTAGAGCTTCTAGGAAATAGAAGCATTACATGACCTTCAGGAACTTCAAAAGCAAGACCTGAATGATAAACAAAACATTTATTTACACGGTCATACTCAACTTTAACAGCAGTTAAATCCATACCTGCATCACCAGGTTTAGCATAAGCAGGAATAACTGCTTCAGGAACTAGTTTTTTAATCTTTACTTTCATTTTCTATTTCATTTATGTCAACAATAATTTCTTTTCTTAAATCAACATCTTCAGTATCAGAATAATCTGTATTTGGAAACTTATAAGGATAAGCTGTTCTTTTACTAACTAGAAGTTTATCATCTTTATCGTTAACTGTTTCCAATGCAAGTTTACATCTTTTACTAAACATATTTGCAGAAGTATAGTTAAATTTTAAAGGATTAAATAAATACCAATATTTACTAGGTATAAGAACTTTATCTTCTATTTGTTCATTAGTAACCAAATCTTTCCAATTAATCCAAACACCTATTTCAGTCAAAAGTTTAATTGCAGCTCTAACTTTATTAGAAGAAATATTTATAGCTTCAGATATATTTTTAGGAATAATTTCAGCACTATATTGATTATATGTTATATTATCCATAACATAATTAGCCACAATTACTGCTGTTTTATTAGCTTCTAATTCTATCTTTCTATAAATAAATTTCCTATAATCAGAACCACCACAAAAGCTTTTAAAAGATGCTGGTATTTTATGACCTTTATTCATACTATCACTATAAGTTGTAACAGTTTTAATTATACCTTTTAACTCTCTACACATACGAAAACATTTTATACTTTTAGCGATACAAATTTATGAAAAACGTACCAAAAAGGTACTTTTTATAGTTTGATAAGTACAAAAAAAGTACCTCTATTCACATAGAGATACTTTTAAAGTATAAAAATGTATCGTAATGTATTGAATATCAGTTAGTTATGAGTGCCTATTATATACTATATATTATAACTAACACTACTGATATTCCTCTATGCAAATATACTAAAACATGGTTATATAAAACACTATTTACTTCAAATGTTGTAGATATATACAACTTTTCAGGAAATGTTGTAGAATCACACAACTTTTCAGTAAAATGTTGTAGATATATACAACTATTATATCTATCATAACTATAAACACTAGTTCCCCCGTAGAAGGAATGTTTGATGTTATATCTCCTTTGTTCGGCTTTAGTATCACTTTCAACATTAACATTAATATAAATAGTAACAGGAGTTATAGCCATCAATATCTCTTCTACGGGGGTGTTAGTATTGCTAGTATAGATAGTTAGCTATTTAACTATTTGTTCAACCCATTCTTTAAGTTCCTCTTTAGTTTTAAAAACAAAGTTCTCATTAACTTGTTGAACAATAGGTCTAGAATTAACATCTTCTATATCTAGAAAAACATAAGTTTCTTCATCAGATATAACTTGTATTAGTTTTCTAGAAACATAGCCTTTAGCAACTACTCCTCTAGAGAAATCTATAACATAAACTTCATCACCAATACTATATTTAGTTTTAATTATAGTCATCATATAGCTAATTTCATTACTTCATTTGCAGCTTTAAGCATGTTATTATTAGCAGAACCCCATATAAGAGATTCCATACGCTTTTCACCTTCAAGATTAGCAACATTAGAATAAAAACCTGTAACTGCGTTATAAGCTCCCCAACCATTTCCATATATATCTTTTTGACCAATACCATCATTATAATATTCGTACATTCCAGATATTATATTAGCTTTACGAGTACTTATTCCTGTAGATTCAAGACATCTATATTCTTTGTTAACTAATCTATCATAACCATGTTTAGAATCATAAGACATTAATTTTTCTTGTTCTTCGTCATTAAGATTAATATTTGCTAGATACTTTATAACAGCACCATCATCAAGTTTAATCTTAGACATTTCTCTATATAACTCTTGAGCACTTCTTGCTCTTTCACAAGCAACTTTAAGAACTTGTGTTCCTATTTCAAGTCTTTCTTTAACAGTCTTAGTGTGTCTGAGTCTAATATAACAATCATTCTTCATTAAAGCACCATTGAGCATATTAGTGCATATAACGCGAATAGGAGATAGAAGAATATTAACAGAACCACTACCATCATGACTGTTACTAAACACCAAATAATTGTTGATTTTGTCACCTTCAACATCACTATCAATATTTAATTTAGCTGTTACAAATACTTTATTACCATAACCAAAATAACCTGCTCTATCCCAAGTAGCTCCACCTTCACCTATAGCTTCATCAAAGAAATTAAAAGCGTCAGCATTTTGAACTATCTCATATTGAGATTTAACTATACCTAGAGGTTCATTAATATCTGTTCTATAAGTAGCAAAAGCTTTAGGACAATCACGATATATTTTACCATTGTGGGCAAAAGAATCTTCATCTATTTCATTATTACGACCTATACCAAAAGGCATTTTAGCTACTAGAGGACATTTATCAACAGTCCAATCTAGACCAGCAGTTTTATTAACTTCAGCAGAAGTTTCACACATAGTTACATCTTTACCTAGACCATTTCTCCAAGGTAAACCATTAACATTATATTTACTCATATCAGTTATTTTATTTTTTGAAAATCCTCTACAAGCCGTTATTATTTGACTTGTGGAGGATTTATAGTTATACATATTATTAAACTCTAGAGCAAGATTATAAGACTATCTCGTCTTCTTCAGAATTATCCTTTGTCGGCTTATAATCAGGATTTAACTCCAAATCTGGAGTAAAGCCTTCAACTATCTTATCTTTACGTTCAACTTCTACTATTTCAATAGGTTGACCATTATAAAGTTTAGCATTAAGGTTATAATGCACATCAATAATATTTGAGCCAACAGTCAAAAACGAATAAAGGTTACCATCAGCAGCTTTTATTTTAACTTTAAATATATACTTATTGCTTATCATATTATTTAATATTTACTTTTTTATTAATAACTATTTTACCAAGATTGTTATCAACATCATTCTCACATAATGTTTTAATATCTGATTTAAGAACAGAACCTTTAAAATCATACATATTAGAAGAAGTAACAGCTTTAACTAAGAAACTATAACCTTCAGTATTAATTAGTTTACTTAAAGGCATAGTAACATTAGTAGAAACAAGAATGTTATCTAAATCACAATCTTCAATACTTTTAGATTCATCAGATTCTTCAAAGACTACATTATTTATTTCATCTTTAAATGCTTCTTTATCTATAGAATCCCCTGTATTCAGAGTATTATTAAAACATAGATATTGAATATCTTTCTTAAAGTTATCCATTATAGAATCAATAACTTCCTGATTAACTTCTACACTTTTAGTTTCCTTTATAGAAAGTTTCTTAGTTCCATAATCTATAATACGTTTACCTTTCTTATCAGGAGTACCAAATCTTTCTATAGCTGCAACAAGAGTATCATTAAGAAATTTAATAGATTTCTCTTTCTGTTTCTTAATTCTATCAAGTCTATCTTTCTCCTCTTTAATAAGAACTAAATCATGATTAAGAGTTTGAATAACTTCAGCATAAGAAAGACATTTCTCTTTAAAATCATTATTTGTAGCAGTAAATTGATTAAGAAGTTCATCATCTACTTCACCACCATTAGCTTCAAGAGTATCAATTAAAGCTTGTAAATCTTCTTGTATTTCAAATATATTCATAATTATAATTTATTTTTGATTAACACGAGTACTACTATTCTGAACATAATCTATATCTGTAGGAATAAATACAGATTTAATACGTCCACAATTAGCACATTTACTTACAACATTTAGACCAACAACATTATTGTTTTTGTCCTTAACTTCAAGTTCTTTATGGATTTCATCTTTATGAAGTCCAATAAAACATTTAAAATCATTACTCATTCAAATACCTCCTCTGTTTCTTGTAAATTAACATTATATACTAAAGGTTTATTTTCAGTAGACATATAAGCTACTGTATCAGGGTCAATATGATTAGCTATAAGACATTCTTCTATTTCTGTATTATCATCATAGAGAACATCTGTTTCAAGATAATCTATTGTACCTGTTTCATAATTAAGCATTGTAATCCAAGCCATATCATACAAAATCTAACATTAAAACTCTATTAGCTTTATCTTCAAGAATATTCTTAAATGTTTTCCTATTTTCTTTATTATGAAATTTAGCATACCAATATGGAATCCAAAAGAATCTTTTCCATCCAAGAATACTTGAATAAGAATGAATTAGAACAATATTATTAGAATATATTTCTATAACTTTTTCATCCCATTTTGTTTCTATAAGATGATACATAATATTAGAATATTCTCCTCTCGCATATCTAACAAAATTCCTAAGTTTAATTATTTTAGTTGCTTCATTATCAGGTCTTTTGTTATATTCAAGAAGAAATCTTACATATAGTTTTTCATTATAGAAATCAGCTAAAGAATCAAGAGTTTCAAGTACTCTTCTAATGTTTCCTTTATACTCTATAAGACCATGAGCAATTACCCAAGTTTCTTTTCTACTATCCCATTTAAGCCTAATATCAAAGTATCTAACTCCATCATGAAATTGTTCACTAAGAGTTTTACTTTGACATTTAGCTGCCCAGTTAATTAAATACATCCACCACTTGCTACATGGCAAGTAGGATAAACTATTGTGACTTCCTAACATATTTTATCAGTTTTAATAATATTACAATTAATCAGCTTTTTTAGCCATTAAACACATAATCTTATTAGCTATCACTTTCATATTAGGATGAACACTTCCACTACAAGCATCAGCTCTAAGAGAAATAAATTCAGTCCAATCAGATTCAAATGCTGTATGAATAGTTTGAACTTTAGTACTTAGAGGAAGAATTTGACGAGCTTGTTGAGGTGTCCAACCAAGTTTAATTAAATCTAAGTAATCTCTCTCTACATTGTTTAAATTAGCAATGAATATACTTTCAGGAGATTTATCTCTTATAACAGTATGATAATCCCCATATAGTTTTAGTTTTTCATCATTTAAACAACATGGCTTAATAAAAGTAAGTTCATTATTAAACTTATCTTTACTATAATTGCAATATCTTGTAGATTCTTCACTAATACTATGAGTTCTATGTCTTGCAAGTTCTCTTGCTACACCAATATCTGTAGTAATATTAAATGTAGTTCTAAGATAATGAAATACATTAGGTTTAGTTATATAATGTAAAACATTTATAAGATTATTTTCTATTATAACTCTCATATTTGTAGTAATATGATAACGAGCATTAGTACTACAATTATGTTTAGAATAAATATTATTTTCAAAGAATCTAATTGCTGTTAAAGTATCCTCTTCACATGGAATATCAAGATATACAGTTCCATGTTCAAGACATGAACAATTACCACATATACTTATTACTCCATTACAACCTTTTACTAATATCAAACCTGTAGAAACAGATACACAATAAACAGGTAAATTTTCTTCTGTTATTTTAACTTTACTATTTGGTTTTCTACTATCATTTACAATATTATATGTTCTACTTAATAATTGTATAGAATAAAAGTCATTCCAATTTTTATTTTCTTTAATATCTTTCCTAATATTACTAACAGAATATCCTATTAAAGGAGCATTGTTAGCAATATAATTTACTAAATATTTGGAAGTACTGCCATAAGCAATAGTATTAGTATTAATAGAACCATCAGAATGAATCAAACCGTTTATAATTCCTGCTATTTGTGAAAGATTATCTGTTTCTCTAATAGAAATATATTTAACACCATCTTTAATATATTTATCATAAAAATAAGAAAGAGATACACTTGCTTTTACAACAAACATATTACCTTTATTTTCAACTAATGTGTAATTAAGTTTATCACATAATTCTTTTAAATATTTTATCTTATCTTTTCTTTTAAGATGAAAAGTTAAGCAATGATGTTTAGTTCCATTATTTATATTACATCCATCTCCAAGCCAAAATCCTACAAGTTCATAAAGAGAATCAACTTCACCTTTATATACACATGTATTAGCAACTTTAAATGTTCTTTGACCATCTGTATAACGATAATTGTTGTGAACAAAAGGATTGTTAGGAATTATTATTTGATAATTATTGCATTTATTTAAAGAGTTAGCATTAGTTCTAAAAGCACCAAACATTCTGTGTTCATCTGTAACTTTTAAACCAAGAGTTTCATAATTATAAAATTTTCCTTTATAATCATGTTTAATTATATTAGAAGGAGTTTCAAAACCTTTAAAAGTTAAATCTTTATTGATAACTGCAACATCTTCACCACTATAATCTTTCCATTTTATCCATCCTTTAGACGTTAACACAGAACTATCTCCTGTATAACAATGAAGTTTAAGTTGAAGTTCTCTACTTTCACCTATTTCTTCAAGAGAATGATTACGAAGAATCACTCTCTTAACAAACTCTTCATCAGTTTCACCATTATTACGAGGTTCACTCTGATAACATGTCCTTGCACATTTTGCAATATGTGACCAAATTTCAGGCAAAGTATAACCACAATGCCATTCTTCTACATTTTGATTAATTAGTTTCATAATCTATTTAAATATTATATTATTATTTATCATCTTTAATAGCAATATATTCATAACCAAGAAGTACTTCATTAGGATTTTCTTCCCAAATATTATCTTCTATTGCTTTCTTTTTAGCTTCTTCTTCTGAATCAGCTTCAACATAAGCATATTCGCTATGATGATATACTCTTATTATTTTATATTTTGCCATAAGTTTAATAATTATAAAGTGTTACTGAATTATCATCATATAAAACATCTTCAAGATTGTAGGATTTACTACTGTCAACATAATTAATAATATTCATATCAACAGGTAACTGTCCAAACTCATCTACAGACTTCTGTAATATTTTAATTAATTCAATATTTGTCATATCAATTTAATCATTAGGTGTAACTTTAACAAGATGGTCTTTAAATGTTACATTTACATATTCATCGGTTATTGTCTTAACATAAACATAATTATTATTATCTTTATATAAATCAATACCATAAATATTTATAACTTCATTAGTACAATCACAATGTGTTTTTGCTAACATAAGTTTACTTATCGCATTATGAAGTTCTGCGCCTATTTTATGATATTCCTCAACAGGTTCTATAATATCAATAGGATTCTTATTAGATTTTAGCTCCCCCGTAGAAGGAAGTTGTATATCACTTTGTTTAGCTTCTACTTCTTCTATAGAAACATGTTTATCTCTCCATGCAAGATACATCATACAATAATTAGCTAAATCCATAATAGTATCTTCTATAGTTTCATCTTGTACTTCTATACTAAGATTGTTATTCATGATACCTTTAGCAAGAGTTTGAAATCTTTTAGTTTTATCGAATATTCTACTAAAAGCATAACCTACACCAAGTTCATTACAACCTTCGTTAAAACTATCACCATAATCATGATTCTTCTTAGCATAGATATTAACAAGTTTATCTTGAATATCTCTAAATGATACAACATTCATATCTACAAGATTTTCATCAACACAATCTGTCAATTTCCTATCTTTCATAGGAACGTCAATTTTATCTCTTCTATTTCTAGCCATAATTATTTATTTATTAGTTAATTGATTAATATTTCTAGCACTACAATCAAAATGTACTCTATCTTCAAGATGATAATATCTACAAAATTCTTTAATATCATCAAGCCAAAGAGTATGACATCCTATTTGTATTCTCCATTCCATATAACCTAATCTTTCACCATCATCAGTTTTCTTTTCAGTAAAACAAATATGTCTTAGATTATAATAGTTTATTTTTATATTTCTTTTTGTAAAATCAATAAAGTAGTCATCAGTATTAGTATAATCATAATGACTAAAATATTTATCATACAAAACATTAAATAGAGTAATAGCTTGTGATAAGTCAACAGTAGCATAATTACTTGTTGTAACAATATTGTTTGTAGTATTCAGTTTAAGTTGAATATTTTTAAAAACTCTAGTTCTAATAATTTCATTAAACCAATATATTTTAAATTTATCTCCTCTACGAGGAGACTTAAACGTAATATAAGTAGAAAAAATATCACCATTTCTAAACTGTTCTAGAGTTTTTTCAGAATTAGCCTCTTCAATAGCTTTTCGTTTATTTTCTTCACCTATTTTGACAGCTTCATTCCAACGTACTATAAATGCTTTTTCTTCTTCTGCTACTTTATCTTCAATTTCTTCTTTAGTTTTAGTAACAATATCTTTCCAAACAATACCATATTTACGATTTTCACTATAAAATTTACATTTTTCAATATAAGCTTTTTGTTCATCAGTAAAAATAGTATCATTAATTATTTGATTAATTGTAGGATATTTTACTTTAATATATTTAGAACTCCAAGATTTACTTACATTTATAAAACATTCTTTACCTGCAAATAAATCTTTTGTTCTAGATATATTATGTTCAGATGATATTTTGTCAAGTCTACGTTTTGTATCATCTATTTCGTCTTGAAGATATTTAGATTTAAATATAACTTTAACTCTATTATTATTTATAACATTATAATAATCCCTATACTGGTTAACGAATTTATATATAAGATATTTACAATGTTCGGTATAAAGCTTATGAAGATTTTTTGTTATATCAAAATATCTTATTTCATTAACATGTAAAATAGTATAGTTATCAGGAACAGCATGTTCTAAAGCATAAGAATAATAACTATTACTATTAATAACTGCTATTTTACGTTTTCTATCTATTACACCAAAACAAGCGTTATAAATATCACCTTTATAAGAATAATCATCCCAAGAGTTTTTAATATCTTCTAAAGTAGTATGATTACGAATAAACCATTTTCCATAAGTAAAGAAATAACCATTAACAAAACAATAAGGATTACTTCTAGAATCAAATAATCCCCATTCATCACGATGAACTCCAACATGAAATCCTTCACTTCTATTAAATTTTCTTTTAATTTTAGGTTCAGCACCTACTTTACTATTTGTCTTTTTCATAACTTCAAATATATGATTTATTTTATTTTTAAATTAAATATTCAGAATTTTAATTCTAACGAGAGATAATTTGATAGATGAATAATCTATCAGGAGAGCCATTTGATGCAGGCAGAAGGGCTAAAAAGCATGCCAGTATCAATCAATCAACATTCTTCTACGGGGGTGCTAGTTAAACTCAATCTCATATATGTCACCATCATCAGCAGTCATTTCAGTATTAAGATGTGCACAAATATCAGACGTAGCATATTGTAGAACAGTTTGATTCCATATATCACCAAGTGCAAATCTTTGTCTTCCATAAGAATCAACATCAACTATTCTTACTTTTCTATCAGAAGGTTTATCATCAAGAATTATAAGAAAATATCTATTAATGTTAAGTTTATCATCATATCTTTTACTTATACAATAATATCTTCTTTTTGAAAGACCTTTTGTCACAAGTTTTCTTCTTTTAACATCAATCCAACAATTAGATTGATTAACATTATTATCTATTTTATCATAAGCTGCTAAATTCATATTAATTTATTTATGTTTAATAGCTATGGCTTTAGCGTGAAATGGAACTTGTTTAACTCCACTTCTTTCACGAAATTCAACTATAGCATAATATACTCCAATATAATTATCTTTTTCTTTAAGAATCTTTTCTTGATACTCATGCGGAGCATTAAGAGTACATTCAAAACTTTCTTCATTTATATCATTTTTAAGAACTAGTTTACAAAGATCTTTACGAATACCTTCAGGAATAATATCTATTATAGGAAATTTACCATCATCTATACGTTTATATTTAAACATAGCAGAATTACGTTTTCCAAATTGATATTCAGCAGAAGTATTTCTAACAATAAGACCTTCAAAACCAAGATTAATAAATTTATCTCTATAAGATGTAGCAGAATCTATAGAACTTACAATAACATTAGGAACAACAACTAGTTGAGATTTGTTATTAAGATGACTATTAATAGTATCAAATTCATAAGATAATCTATTAATTTGACTAAATCTAATTTTGTCTCTAATAGCATTATTCATATTTTCACAACATATATCATAACACCAATATTGAAGTTTATAATGTTGTGGAAGAGATGGATTCTTAACAAAGCTATTAATATCATTAACTTGATAGCCAGGTAGATATATTTCTCCATCAAGACATGCACCTTCTTCAATCATCATATTAAGTAATTGAGTACCAATATAAGGAAGAATAACATCATCCATCCAAGATAATTGTTTCCATTCAACACCTTCTCTAGAATGATATGTAAGTCTAACAGGTTTAAACATATCGTTGGTTTTTATAGCACCAATTATACATCTAAGACCATTGATTTTATATTGACCTATATAATCAGATTTAGTAAAAGGTTTGTTATCTTTAAGAACTTTAGCTAACATAGGAAGAACAAAACCATCTTGAGTAGTATTATTTTTAGGTAGATACATATCAAGAAAAGAAGCTAAAGAACTTTTAGCAATCTCCATTGGAGCGTTATCTTTAAGTTCAATAGCTTCTTTATATCCTTCCTTACGTTTAGCTTTAATTCTAGATTCTATTTCATTTGCTTTAACTCTTTTAGGATTTAATATTTCAGTATGAGGAACTTTACCAAAAAGACCATAATTACAAAAAATATTACCATCTTCTTTATATATTTCCCATTCTAAAATTTTACCTTGAGCATTACGTTTATAAAGTTTCATTTCATTTCATTAAATTTAAATAGTCCACTTATTCTAGCGTTAACATTACGTCTACGCTCATCTTCAAGTTTAGCTTTAACTTCAGATTTTCTTTTAACTTCAGATTTTCTTTTAACTTTAGTCTTAGCTTTTTTATAAACAACATTAGGAAAATGTTTCTCATATTCAAGATTATTATTATGAATATGTTCCCAATTTTCTCTAACAACATCTTCTTTAAGAACTTTATAATTAGTCAAAATAAATAGAATATAAGCATTATAAAGTCTATAAGGATAATCTATAGTTTGAATAAGTCTTCTATTATCAAGAGGACTTCTTCTAGAACAATCTATAAGTTTAAACAAATCTTGAATTAATTTGTTAGGAGTACATTTTTTAAGTTCATCTTGAATACATTTAGCTTCAACTTTTGTAAGTTCTGTTATATACCTTTCATCTATCATATCTGAAAACTACTACTTTAGTTGGTTTACCTAAACAACCATGTTTATATTGACAAATTCTAGCAAAATTAAAAGTATCAACAGTTTTAACCCTAGGTTTAGGATTATCTTCAGTTATATTTAATATAACACTATGTGTTTTATAAATATAATCTACAGGAACTTCAATACCTCTAGTATCTGTAGAATCAAACATATCCATGTTTTCAATTTCTTTATAATCAGGACTATCAGTATTAAAGTTTATACTACCATAAAAATAAACATTATTCTTTGATATTTTAAAAGATTTATCACCACGTTTAAGAATTTGTTCTTCTCCAAACATAATTTTATCTTCTTCAACACCATTAATATATGTCATATATATTCTATTATGACTAAGTTTATTAGTACGGCAAATTAATCTCTGATAATCTCTGCATATAGGAAACTTGACTATTTTCAAATTTAAATTTGATTTCCGCATAGGTTATTGTTTCATTAATAAATTGATTAAGTTGTTTGATACTATAACATTTATGCAAATCACTAAAATCTTTACCACCATAATTATATAGACCAAATTCGCCTCTAGTAATAAAGATATAAGGTATATTATAAGTTTCATATAGATATTTAGCACCACATCGACCTGTAGTATCAAAGTCTAATAGACTTACAATAATACCATTATCATTAAGTTTATTCTTTAACCACTCATATTCATTAGTTTTAAGTTTATAATTTTCACTAGGAAGATTTATGACACCTATATGAAGTTTCTCACCAGCTCCCCCGTAGAAGAATGTTGATGATAGATGACTTCCTATACTTAATCTATCTTTACTAGATTTTGTTATGATAATATAATCATAATCATTTCTTTCAAGATTAGGTAGTCCTTCAAGTACATTACAATTAGTAATAAATTTAAGTTCTTTACTTCTATCCCTAAAAGGAAAATAAAGTTTAATAAGATATATACCTTGCTTATTTTGACCAAGCATATAAGCATAACAAGGGTCAGACTCTTTATAATAATATTTAGGGTCTGGATTAGTTACACGATTAATATAATATTGGTCTACAGGAATAACAAAATTGGCATTAAGAAAATTAAGATTAATACCAATAGAGTTCCAATAAGCTTTATCTTGTTGATTCCAAGGTCTAGGAGCAATTTCTATTATAGCTTTCTTATTTCTTCCTTTAGATAAAGCTTTTATTATATTTTCATCAACATTTTCGTCAACAACTTTACCATCAATATTATCAGAAAAAGTATTAGCTATATGTTTAAGAACAAAATAAAAATCTTGCTTATTGTCAGTACTTATAGGTCTATCATAAATATTAGATAATACGTAAGCTACAACTCCATATACATCGTCAAAAAATCCAAAACCACCAAAATCTCGAACTTTAAGTCTTCCTTTTCTATTATATATAATACCCATAGATTTGTTATAATCATCATCACGGAATACAGATTTAATTAGATGTCCATGATTTATACAATCTTGAACAACTTCCATAGGTATATTAAGATATTTACTAACTATAGCTTCTTGAGATATTTTAGATTCAATAAAAGCTTTAGTTAGTTTAGACGTATTAGGAGTTCTTTTATACATTTGTTAGTAATGTTAATTGTTATTTGTATTACAAATATAAATATTCGATTTGTAATAACAAAAAAAAAGGTGATAGAAATTAATCTATCACCTCAACCATTAGCAGTACTATTTAGAGTTTAGAAAGGCATATCACTATCTGCTTCTTCGTATGCTCCATTAGTAGGAGCTGCACCCATATTAATATCAGAAGCACCAACTACACCTCCCATAGGCATAGCACCAGGCATACCAGGCATTGCTGGAGTTCCAATAGTAGGAGTTTTCTTAACTTCCTTTGGAGTTATAGACTCCTTAGTAACATCAATACGAATTACTTTAGGGAACTCTTTAGCTTTCATAAGTTCAAGACAACCTTCACCTACAAATCTTGGAAAAGCAAGGTCTCCATGAGAAACAGCAGTCCAATCACCTTTTTTATCTTTTGCATAACGAAGAAGTTTCATCCATACAGGAAGAGACTTACCGTTAGCATCTTTATAGCAAGCTTTACCTGTTGCTTCTTTGTCTTTGTCAGCATAGCTACCATTCATCATAGCAGCAGCAGCTTCAAACAATTTCTTATATGCAGCAAGAACTGCTTCAGGTTCTACAGATACATATTCAATAATTCCATTGTTCTCTTCATAGTCCATAAAGTCAAGAGAAAGAGAATCTTCCTCATCTGGAGTAAGTTCACGTCCTTTAAGATAGAATACATCAAGAATATGCTTTATCCAAGCAAAAACTCTATTAACCTTCCAATCATCTTTACCTTCAGGAATAGTATCAACATTACTTTCAACTGGGAACAATGTCTGATAAACATATCTCTTCTCATCAGCTTTAGCATGACAAGAAGTAAACTCAAATGTAAGACGAGGAACTTCAAGACCTGTAAATGTTTTACCATCTGCATTAACAGATGTTTCAACTCTTACATCAGAAAGTTGACCTACAAACAAATAATTAGCTGCTGCATCTTTCTCATGAAATTTAAGATGAGAAACAGCTTTAGTTGCGTTACTTACACCTCTTCTAACTCTTTTAGCAGACTTTACATTAGCTGCATTTTCTGTACTTACCATAACTTAATTAAGTTTTTAAAGTTTATTACTATTAATATTAATATAAAAGGGAGAACTACTATTGTTAGTAATTCTCCCTCAAATTTACTATTTAATTTCTAATTTAAAGAATAAACAAGAAATTAATCTTTATTTTCGCCACGACGCATTGGGTCTACATCTTCAGCAAAGTTGATAGGATATGCAACTACATCAACATCCTCAAAACCATTGTTTACTACAGTGTTAATAGTAGTATCAAGGTCAACATCAAAGATACGGTTCTTAGACTTCTTATCTTCAAGGTCTGCTTTAAGCTGATTCCAAAGAGCAGCATAAGTAAAGTTAACCTGAACACCAACACCTGTAGCAGAAGAAGTAGTAGCAACCTTGCAACCCTTAAAGTCTTCTACCAATGGAGAAGCAACATCATCAACTGATACATTAGAAGCAATCTCTTCATCAGTAGCTTCAGCAGAAAGCTCATACTTAGAAATAAGCTCGTCACGATTATCAGCTATAAATGCAGCCATATTCTCCTTCAACCAAGCAGCTTTATCAGCCTTAGTCATACGAACAGAACACATCATAGGAGTACCATTAGCCTTCTTCTTAGCAATACCTTTAGCGATAACCCACTGAGTAAGTGAAGAAACGATAGAATCAACATCAGCCTTAGTATCAAGTGAAAGACCATTATCTTCTGCAAACTTAACAATATCAGGATTCTTAGCTGCAATAGCTGCTTCAATCTGGTCAATATTGTTCATAAACATTACATAATCACCAGGAGCAATACCAAGAGCTTTAGCAGCTGGAGCTGTAAGTGTAAATGCACCATCAGTAGAACGTACTATCATTTGAGGTTTAACCTCTACTGCACTAGCTTTAACTGAATCATTAACTGCTGAAAAACCAAAACCGAACTTCAAATTTGAATTAGTCATAATTGTAAAATTTAAATTGTTAGTAATTAATTAATTATTATTATCTCCAATAGGAGTTGTTTAATCCTTTATTTCTGTATAATCTTCATAGTAATCGGTACTAGGATTAGAATTACCAACTACTACGTCTAGTTCACTAGTTTCCATAACACCCATAATCAAATCATCTGCTATATCTCTAGCTCCAAATACAAAAGCTCTATTAGCAATCATTATTCTAGCATACTTTTTATAAGTATCTTTAATAAATAATTCGGCAGTTTGAGCTTCAGTAAAACTGAAATGACCTTTAGCTGTTATTTCTCTTTCTTTTCCATTTATAACTTTATATCTTTTAAAAGTATATTCAGTTACAAAATCAATAGGTTGAGCTGGAACTCTGATAACAGGATATTTACCTTCTTTAGCAACACTTATAGCTTGAAAACGATTTATACATTTAACACATTGAGCATTAAGTTCAAGTTCATTAAACATATTACCCTTCAAATCTGCATAATATCTAAGAGGATAAACACCTACTTTATCATCAGTAGTTTTTTCTTCAGCTTCTTTAGGAGTTCTACATCTCACAACATATTCGGGAAGTTGTGTTTCAAGATAAATCGTATTACCGTCAGTATATTGATACTGAGGAGCATAATCTTTACTCATTTCCCATGTTACTCCTGCCCTCGATAACAACGATTTGATGATATGAACATCTACACCTGTTTTACCATTAATAACGTGGATATGTTCTATACAAGTACTAAAAGGAAGATTTAAGTCATTAGCTCTCATAAGAACTGCAAGACCTTCATTTACACTTTTAACACCGCCTTTATCACTAGCTATAATCTTTTTAAGAAAAACTTCAGCAGCAGCTAATTGTTTTTCATCAAGAAGATTAATAACACCCAAGTTATTAGTAGAACTCTTAGCAAGTTGATTATTGTTATCAACTTTTTGTTCTTCTTGTTTATTCATTATATCAAAGAGCTTGTTTTGTTTTACATTGCAAATATACAAACATTATTTTAATCTACAACAATACAATCGTCATTATTTTCAATATCAACATCAATTTCTTTTGTAGATATAGTTCTATATCTGTCATATTCTCTTTCTTTTATACGTTTTTCTTCCATAGTACCCTTTATATATAAGGTATATAATTTTAATGGATTAGACACGTTTAGATTGCTCATACGATACAAATAAGAACGTATATCCTCACATAAAGGACTTGTTATAATGATAATATCTACATCAATATCTAGCTCTTTATCAGGAGAATTAGAAGTAGATAGTACATTAATCTTATTGAGATTGAAATTACGTTGAGATTGTTTCTTCTGACTAGTAACACCTAAATATTTAGGTAGTCCTTTCTTAGCACCACTTTTATAATAAATAATATTGCCATCATCATCAATAGCTATAACATTTTCAACTTTATCATGATAATTACCACATATATCTTTATCATTAAGCGTATTAAGATAGTTAGTTACATCAGAAGCAAATTCTCCACGTTTGTTAATGATTAGAATTTTCTTATCTTTATTTTCTTCAACTATATCATTAATCTCTTTAAGTTTTATATTATTATCACTAAGAAGATTACTTCTAAGACGAATCAATTCAAATGTTTTAGAAGCTCTATCGTTAATAGCAAGAGGATTATAATACTTATCAATTTCACGATTAATTTCAATACTCATATCAAGATTCAAATCCCAACCATTATCTTTAGCAATTCGATTACATACATCCAAAGCAGAAGTATTAGTTTTATTATTACCTACTCTAGCTTCATTCATAACATCAAAACTTCCAAATATATTTATAGATGTGGAAATTTCTTTATTATATTTATCTAGAAGATTAGCATCTTCAGAGTTAGAATCAAGACGAAGAGGTATCAATACTTCTTCTACGGGGGTGTTAATGCGAACTGCATCGAGTTCTTGTTGTCTAAATGTATCAAGAGTAGGACAAACTTTAGATAAATAAGTCATAGATTCATTATCTAAAACTTTATCTACAATAACTAGTTTAAATCTACTAAGACCTAAAGTTACATAAGTTGCTTCCATTATAGTACTAGTCTTATAACATATAGTCAGAAAAACATTTGTTCCTCTTTCATGACCATCATTATAATCTTGACTATAAATAGAGATATGTTTATCATTAAACTTAGAAAGGAGAAGTGTTTCTCCTTTATCGTTTAATTCTTTAAACTTATTAATAACTTCAAGTCTATCAGTAAATTCATCTACTAATATTAATATATTAGCAGTAGGACTACGAGTTAGTACATTTGTCAATACTGTTACCAAAGGAATAGAACAATCAAGAGGTTTAGGACAAATCATAGTACCTTTACCTTTTTTGTCTCTCCATTGATTAACAGCAACATTAAATAATTCTGTTTCAATCATATTATTATATTATTCACTAGTTTCATCATCAAATAAACTATTATACAAACCAAAGTTACGTTTGAGCATAACTTTTCCACTAAGAAGTTTCTTATTACTATCACCTTTTCTATTAGGAGATATACCAAGTTTTATAGGATTTATAATCTTATAAGCTTCATTATAATAATACTTATAATCTATACCTCTTTCTTCAATAGGTTTATCATCTAAACTATTAAGAATAGTAACTGGTAATCCACTAGCTAGAACAGATTTAGCTCCAGTTGTTTTATGCTTCTTATATATTATGACTCCATTAAGACTAACATAAAATCTAACATGACGTTGACTTTCTATAGTCTTAACTTCACCATCAATAACTCTATCATAAACTACATCAAATTGCTTTCCAACATTCTGAGTTTTACAAAAATCAAGAATATTATTATGAGACTTTAATGTTTCTATAACAGGAGTTCCATTAAGAAAATAATCACAAACAGCTTTAGCCACAATAGGCATATCATAACCCTTCTTCAAATCTTTAATATATTGTTTAGGGTCTAGAGCACCTTTATATTCAAGTTTATCATTCTCTTGTTTATTGACATAATTATTAATGTCTCTAGCAACAAAAAGTTTATAACGTTCACTATCTGCTTCAAGTTTATTTTGAGCACACCATTCATTAGTTATACGTTTAAAATCTTCTTCTTTATCTGCTGGAAGTTTAACAATTATACCATCAGTATTAGCTGATACAACATGAATACCATTAAGTTCAAGAGCTTCAATAACCATCATGACCATAAGTTGACCATTAATAGTAACTTGCATTTGAGCAAATCTATCATACAAAAAATAATCAGCAAAACCAAACTTACCATATATAGCATTAATAACAATTTTAAGTGCTTCAGCACTAAGCTTATTATGAACACCTTTAATAAATTGTTCTACTTCATCTGCTGTATGTTTACATTTAATACGTGTTACTCTAAAGTAATCAACCATTTTCGTAAATATACGTTGATTAAGATGTTTAGGAGCTATATTATAAGCAACCATAACACTCGGGTAAAAGCTACTTATATCATAATGAATATAAGTATATTTACCTTCAACGCTTTTAAGTTCATCAGGTCTATCTTGACTATGAAGTCCTCCAGTTGCTAAAGTATAAGTAGTACCATAAAAAGTAAACTCTTTACAAAACGCATCTTTATTAGTATGATAAATATATATTTGTTTCATATCTGCAAGAATATCTTGAAGTTGCTTTGTTTTAAAGCATATATGAGGAAATATAATTTTATTAAAACTAAGACGAGTACGTTCAGTTCTAAGTTTCTTAAAAGCTTCAACTTTAAGTCCACTCATTTCAGAATAGAACTTATATAAAAGTTTATCAGCTATATTACTTCTAGCACTACATAATAGATTAAGATTAAAAGCATGACCAAGACTATATCGAAGTTTTATTTCTTCAGGTTTTTGTCTTGCTATTTCACATACTATATAAACATCATTCTTATTATAATGAAGCATAGGCTCTACATATTTAGGAAGAACATATCTATCAAAGTCATTAGTATATAAAGCATTAAGTTGTTCAATACTAAATCCTCTATAAGTAGGGTTCTTCCTATAAAATTCAGCTTCTTCTTCATTAATAGGAGGTAATGTAAAATCTAATAGTTCATGCCATTTAAGATTAATAGAAACCATCTTCAGACTTTTACCAAATTTGTTTCTATTACCATCTTTATCTATATTTACTCCAGCACTATTTAAAGCATAAACTTTAAATAAATCTACAGTAGCATACGGAAGTCTATACTTACGTATATAATCAAGTTCTTTATCAGCCCATAATGCAGATTTATCATCTTGCATAGAAATAAGTTTTTTACTTAATTCATAAAGATACTTTATGAGAGATGCAGAAGAATCATAACGATTAAAGTTCATAAGAAAAGCTTTAATCATCATATCATCATAAGCTTGATTATTATATCCAAATAAGTCATATCTAATAGGATTACCATTATCGTCAAATCTAGCTTCCATATTGTTTATAAAAGAAACTAGTTTGAGGAGTTGAGAATCATCAGTATCACTTATATAAAATATTCTACTTTCAACTGTTTCAAGTTTATCTTTAATTTCACTTACTTTATATTTATCTGTTAGAGCATTAGTTCCACAATCAGCGAATACTTTAAGATAATGTTGAAGATTAACAAAAGTAATACTAAATAGATTAGGAAATATCTCTACATCATAAGCCCAACTACGAATCATATATTAATAATATCATAATCATAAATACCTGTTTTAATACTATTATACCATTTAATTAGATGAGATTTGAAATCTTCAAACTTACTATCATCTATGTATTTAACAAAAGGAGAGTAAGAAACATTATATATAGTTCTAGTTTTAGAATCACATATAACAGAATCTGTATAAGAACTTATATTATCTATGTTAAGCCAAAACTTAGCAGCATCACCAAGAAGCATTACATTTCTAAGTTTATATTTTACTATTTCTCTAGCAAAATAAGCAGAACAATTAGTTAATATTTCACTATTTACAGGACATTCTTTAGCAAGTCTACAACGTATAAGAGGAATAACATAATAGTCATCTAGCTCCCCCGTAGAAGAAATTATATCTTTAATCACTTCTACATACTTACTAAAACTCATTCCTTTATTCTTATAAGCGTTATAATCTACATTAGGAACTACAATAGCATTTCCATAAAGAGGATTACCTGTAGGTTGTAGATTATAACACTTATTATTGAACATTCTAAGAGGACATTTATTACAATTCATTTATAATATCTTGAATGTGCTTACTTTCTCTTTCAAGAAGTTTATCATATTTAGTGAACACATCACTCAATATATTATCTATGTATTTTTTATATCCTCTATACATATTGTACTTAGCCCTACTTTCGGCTAAATGTTTACCAACAGATACATCAAATGTATCATTAGGATTACAATTAGCAGAACCAATAGACGTTTGTAAATTGAGTGTTATAGGATTAACGTATTTAATAATACATTTTATATGTTTATCATCAACAATATACATAACCTCCTCAATCCTAAGTCTATAAATATTAGGAACTAGATTTCTATGTTTATTTCTATTTTTACCCATAACTTAAATATTTAGAGTTTTAACAATAGTATATGTAAGTTTACCTTTATAACCTCTAGCTTTAAGCTCTTCAATTAGCTCTCTAGGAGTAAATTGAGCTAAAGCTTCAGATTTACCACTTTGTTTACGTTTACATGTAATGCAAACATTTTCTCTACCTCTACCATGTCTTGTAAACATATCTATTGGTAATACTTCGCCGCAAACAGAACACTTTTTAGTTTCAGCAACTTCATGTTTTACTTCTTCTTGACACATATCTTTAATATTAATAGTTATTTAATTATTTGAAAATTCAATCTAACGAGCTTGAATGTGTTTGCTGATATATTAATCAGCTAAATACATTCAAACCGACAGGACTAAAGAAATGTAGGTCTACGCTTATCCAAATTTGAGAAATGCTTTGTATTTTGCTCTTGATAAAGCTACATACAAGCGTTTATTTGTTTCAACAACATCTGTATAAGGACGACCATTCTTATCATAAACAATATCATTAACATCAATCATAACATTATCATAAGTACTACCTTGAGACTTATGAACTGTTTGAGCAAAACCATAATCTAAATCTCTAGAATAAAGAATTTCTCCATTAGTACGAACAATATTTGTTGCAAGAAGACAACCTTCTTTAAACTTATAATATTCTCTCCATGCAGCAGCTCTCATATTTCTTCTAGCAGATTTAGCATGTTCTATAAGACTATTACTTAATTTCATATACATTTGCACACTAAATCCATCAGTGTGGTCAAGTACAAATAAAGGTTTAGCTATTTCACCACCATGAATGGCTTGAAATTTAATCATAAAACCTTTAATTTTATAAGTAGGATGATTGTAGTTTACAATATCGTTTATAATATAATCTTCACTATTTCTAATTATAATAGAGTTAAATTCATCAACTATAGTTGTATAAGATGTTATCAAATCATTATTAGTTATAATTGATTTTTCACCATCTTTAATTATAATCTCACGAATAAACTTGTTCCAACTAGAAACACACATATTAGTGTAAGCTAGAATACGAACACTATCAGTATTAGTAGTTATTTGAGGGTCTGAAAATTGAGTTATAACTTCTTCATTAAAATCACGACAATCTAAAACTCTAAAACCTTTAGTGTTAGTTTCATCAAATCCTTCTTTAACTTTACTTATATAATTAAGAAAATCATAAGATTTATTATCTATATCTTTTCTAAGCATATCAAGTAATGGTATAAGAGGATTATCTTCTTCTTGTCTTACAATTTGAGTAAGTTTATGAGTTTTAATACCTTTAAAAGCAGGACTAAACTTTTCATTTACAGGTGCTAACTGATGGTCATCACCAATATAAATAAGTTTAATTCTATTTTCCTTTAATTTTCTTTCAAGATATGTACTCAAACCTTTATTAATCATAGATGCTTCATCAACTATATAAAGTTGATATTCATCTATTTTAGGTTTACTCTTAGGGTCAAATGGTGGATTGTTGATGTCAAACTTTTCAACATCAAAATTAAGTCTAAGACCTAAATCTGATTGAAGAGTATTTACCTTACAATTAACATCTAAACCTAGAGAAGTCCTAAGAACTCTACAAGCTTTATGTGTAGGAGTAGCAAGACCAATCATAGAATAAGAAATATTACAATTCTTAATAATAGTTCTTACAAGATAAGTTTTACCAACACCTCCAGGACCAACAAGAGCACGTTTCCAATCATTAGGATTGTAAGGCTCATTAATAAAACTTATAAGTTCAAAATAAGCTTTACGTTGATCATCTGTAAAATTAGTAATTTCAGAACTATCTCTAAGATTAGCTTTACTAACTTCATTTAATCTTATTGTTGTCATTCTTCATAATCATTTATATTATCTTTTTTAATTATTCCAGTAATATCAATTCTATTGCCTAAATGTTTAAATTCAAATTTAAGTTTAGTACCATTACTGACAATATTTCCAATTATATACCATTTAGGACTAAAAGGTACATATTTATCACAATAAGAACTATTAATAGAAGCAGTAAATAAACTTAATATATGACATATAAGTTCGTTACCACGTTCAAATATAACAGTTCTATATCTGAGATTATAACTATTATCAGTAAAAGGAATCTCATAATCTTTAATTTCAATAGGTATAGTAGAATTAGGATATAATCTACCATCTAAATCATTTTTAGATATATGAGCATAATAAGAATTATCTTTATAAACAACAGTACCAATAACAAGTAGAGATACACGCTTATAACATTCTTCTACGGGGGTGCTAGTCTTACTATTTAAACGTTTAGGTTTAGGTTTAGCTTTAGGTTTATTAACCTTAAGCTTTAGCTTCAGACCTCTTATTTCCATCACGTTTATTACTTAATTTATGTTGTTTATTCTCTTTCTTGATTTCTCTATAACTCTTATTTGATTCATCAGAGCTATCAATTATTGTAGCTGTTTTGTCATATATACAATGCCAGCCACAATAATTAACAAGAAAATCAATTCTTCCCCATGTTTTAATACCAATTCTAGATTTGTCACGAACTCTTATAAGTTTGTCGTTATAATCAATACTACAAACTCTAGATACTCTAATCAAATCCTTACTTTCATCATGTTTCTTTGCCATTTTACAGTAAATTTAAATTATTAATAATATTAGTTATATTAGTACACTTATAATTAAGGGCAGTACTAACTCCCCCGTAGAAGAGGTTATGAGTATTATCTCTTACTACTTTAGTTCTTCTAGCTGGTTTCGCACCATAAGCCGTAGTATAAACTACACTTGCTAGAAGATTAATTCTTATAATTCCTTAATAATTATGTCATCATTATTTTTAGTATTAGGAATTGTATATTCTCTTTTACATTGTTCAAATTTAGTAGTAACATAATAAGCTACACCATCTTTTATAACTATCTTTTTCTTCTTGAATTTATCATAAGTCAAAACACCATCTTCAATTTTATCGTAATTTTCAACAGATTTAGAAACTGTAGTAGTATATGTAAATCTGCTATTCTTTATTAAATCTATAGCTTCTTCTAAACTATGGAATTTGTCAGTAGAATCTACATTTTTATGATGCTGTCTAACACTTATTTCAAATCTCTCACTAACTGCATTTAATATCTTTTCTACAGTTTTAGCATCAACATTAGTTTTAATGTTGATGCTTTCGTATGGTACACATTGAATACCAGAATCAATAAAAGCTATATGTCTCATATTATAAGTTTTTTAATTTTTTGAAAATTCAATATAAAGGCTTCAAATCTCTTATCTGATAAATATATCGTCAAATTGATTTGAAGCCCACAGAGAAGAAGTATATTATTAATTTACTGGGTTATCTTTATTATTCGATACCCAATAGTCAGCTTCATGGTCTTCCCAAATGTCTTTTATAACATTATCAGGAAGTTCTACATCATTATGAGAATTAGATAATTGACTATCAACTTCTTGTCCATCATTAAGAAAAAGATTAAGAAGTTCATCAAGAACTGTATTCTCCATAATATTATTTGTTTATAGGTTTATAAGATGTTTTAACTCTATTACAATCTGCTATTTTAATAACAGCTTGATAATAGTTATAACCTACATCACCACACATATAAGTGTCAGTAATATTTACATCATTATCAATGGTATCTAATAAATCTTCAACAGCATTATAATATGCTCTGAAATCATTTATAGTACTATGTTGTTCAGTTATAGTTTTATGCTGAAAATAAATAGTTATTCCAGCACATACTAATAAAATAAACATTATTATTAAAATTATATTCTTCTTCATAATTATCTTTTTTAATTAGTTTATAAATAAAACCACTACTACTTTCACAAGCAATAGTGGCACAAAATAATAAAAACAAAATAATGAAAAATTACTACAAAGTAGAAAGTATCCATGCAATATTAATAAGTATAACACCTATAATATATACATACATAGCTTTATGTTTAGCTTTACTATATTTGAAAGCCATTTCATTTACATGTTCTGTAAGTCTTTTATTGTCTTTTTTAGTAGCTTCTAAAATTTGTTTATTAGTAGCAAATATAGAATTAAATGTTTTAAGTTCTCTTTCAAGAGAATTAACTTTAATAACTAAATCAGCTACATTTTGATGTAGCATATTATTCTCATTACTAAATGATTTAAGTTTATCACTTAAATTCTTTTCCTTAGCATCTTTTCTAAGTATGATGCCAACTAATGTTGAAACATCACATTTAGAAAGCTTAGTACTTCTACACTTTTCAGCTTTTGTTGGGTTGTTCTTACTCATAATAAGTCTTTTATTATTAATTATTCAAATTCTATATTGGTATCTGATTCCTTATCACCAACCATTCTTTGACCATAGAGGTCATAATCATCTATATCATCAGATATACAATCATTATCAACCTCTACTTCATCGAGAGTAAATTCATCTATAAAGTTATCTTCATTCATATTATAATATTTATTAGTTTAACATGAACAAAGATAACTATTATACGAATTAGTTCAAAGCAATTCTCTTGTTTTTAATGATAATAAGAGCAATTCTTACACCATAAGCTTTTGCAAGCTCATATTTGTCTACAACAGTCTTTGTTGTAGAAACTAAATTACCGTTATATACAAAATAATACTTAGTTACAGGTTTGCCTTTACTAGTAGTAGTATTATATCTTATAACTTTAGTTATAAGACTATTATTTACTGCAAGAGTATCACTCTTAGCAGCATAAGAATTAATACTACTGATACACATAAGCATACCAATAATAAAACTAATTTGTATAGGTTTACCAACAAAACCTTTATCATTAAAATATTGACTAACTCTTATCAAAGCTCTTTCAAAGTTATTACTAAGAACACTTATTTGAGTTTTAGTCTCAACCTTATGAGAACTTTTAAAGAAATACATCATAATCTTTATAATGTTTATTTGTTATACCTGTTTTACTAAAGTGCTAATAGCACCAATATTAATATTAGTACTATTAGCACAATGACGTTATTACTCGAATCCAAGCATTTTATCTGCTATTCTATCAATCATCTTCAACCCTCTTTCAGAGAGTCTTATATTGTGAATATGAGCAAAATAATTATCATGCTCAATGATAGTTTCAGCAGCATTATCGCTAAACGGATTCTTATATTCCTGACCTTCTGTTACCTTTTCAAGAATAACATCAATCTTAGCACCACTAAAGACTACTCCAATAGCCGTTGGGTGTTCAATAAGATGATTACCTGCAAAAGCAAGGTCAGGATTCTCCCTCATAGCAGCTATAAGAGAGAAAGTACTAACATATATAACATTGCTAGTACCTACAACATATTCTCCTGTTTCTTCGTCAACTACATAAGCTTTAACAGGTTTATCTAGACTAACACTTACTCTAGTCCAAGTAGACATATCTTTAGTGTTAATGTTACGAACTACCAAATCCTTTACGTTTTGGTTTCCTTCTACTGCCTTCAGCTGGCTCAATACTTCATTAGTGTTCATAATTAAAAGTTTTAAATGGTTATTGATAAGTTTATTATAAATTATACTCCTAACGATAGCTTAAAATACTATCATTAGGAGTTATAAGATTATTTACAAAATAGTTCGTTAAAACCTTTGATGAACTCATAAGCGGATATTATTCCGCTTACAAATACACCAGTTATAACAAATATAACCATACCATCACTTGTATTATATACAAGTTGATTATAGCCTATTATGGCTATAACAGTCATTGCAAAGCAACAACTACTTATAACCATAAGTAACATACATTGTAGGAATTTTGCCATAATATTAATATATTTTTGTATCTAAATAATTAGTATCATCGTTTTCTTCAGTTAATGTTTCAAATTTGTCCATAACTTTTCCCCACGTATTTATATAAGTATAGGGTTTTATAGAATTAGTTTTAACATCAACTAGAAGATATAAATCTTCATCATTTTTATTTTTTGCTATATGATACATAATTTATATGGTTTTAAAGGTTTATACTTTATTTATTTTATACGTTTGAAATAAACAAATCCACTACATTTTCTATAACATGTGTTAGATATAGTTATATCACACATATTACAATCTAGATTAATTGTTTTATTTTTAACGCAACGGTACTTATACCCTTTATGTGTTATTATTTGACCAGCTTTATACATAAGAGTATGAGTTTAAAGATTAATAATCTTTTTGTAGTTGTATGTTTAAGAGTATTATCTCTCCCGATGATAACGAGATTATCAGGAGAGATAAGAGTAGTTTTAGTTTGCAAAAGAGCAGGCATAACTTAATGATATTGACAGCCATGACAAGCTATCATCTCTAGTTACGTTAGTGATGGTAACACCATCCCGAGCCTTAAGCATAACTGCGTAGATACTTCTTTCAACTTCAAAAATGTCAACATATTGGTTAACTATTGTATTATGAAACAATTTTGCCTCTCTAGGAGACTTAAATCCAACAATAATAACTTTGTTACTACCAAAGTAATCAACATGCGTAAATTCGCTACCAAACTTAATAGTAGACTTTCTTTCTTCTGCGAGTATCATTATAACGTCCTCCATTATTTAAATTAGTAGTTTAACTAAAAGATACGATAGTAAGAAGTTTAACGTCTTTGTTATAACGAACATCTACTTCACCAATAATAGATATAGTGTGAGTATCTTTTACACAAACGTCATTATAACCATCAAAACCTTCACCATCTTTCAAAATATTAAACAGTTGTCTTGCATTAACAGCACTAATAAAATATATATCAGTAGTATTTGCATCAACACGTTTAATTCTTGCTTCAACATTAGTAAAATTGTATTCTACTTTCGTTCTTTTAATCATATACATAATAATGTCCTCCATTATTTAAATTAGTTATATCATCGCATATTTTAATACCTTGATGAATTTAAGGTATATCTCTAAATGTTTTAGATGGTTGAGATGAACCATCAGTAACAGCTCTTATAGCAGCTTCAATAGCTACAATATTAAAACTCTTATAAAACTCTTATACAAGTCTTACAACAGTTTTAGTAAGCCATTACCGAACTTTGTTTTTTTATTGGTGTCAAGACTTGTTTTTTTATTGTTGTCAACTGCTTGTTTAGTTGTTGTCTTGACTAGACTATCATGATGTTGACTATGACAAAGAGTACTTTGTCACAGTCAACGTTGTGTTAGTCATGTAGAGCACGCATTAACATTGTGCCTACTGACACGATGCCAAACATAGATGCAAATGACATTGAGGTCGGAATACCGACCTGTTCAACGATAATATCGTTGAACACAAACATCATCACAAACAATGTTGTTGACAACACACATGATAGTGTAAGTAAGGTTTTCGCTAGCTTTTTCATAATCAATTCATTTTAGATGGTTAAAAGATAACGCTAATCATGCTGACGCCCTTTGGGGTGGTCAGCATGAATAGCAAAGCTAATTTAGAGGACCATATCAAGCATAGCAGAAACAGCAGCCTGTTCTTCAGGCTTTGCCTGTCTGATGATTACAGCCTTGATGGCTGCGATATTCTTGTCAGTGAACTCAATGTCTTTGAGTTCTGTGAGGAATATCTCATCATCAGCCGTCTGTTCATCACCGTTTACGCCAACAAACGTATCACCTTCTACAAGGTGAGTTCTGTCAACAGTGAGTTTGGCATCTTTGAAGATGCCAAGCAGCTCAAGAGGCAAAATATGCTCGAACTTGATGTTTGTTGCAATCAAGTTGATTACGAAGTTGTCTCGCAAGTTGAAGATGAACTGCTTCTTAGTGAAGCTTAGTTGGTTGTCCGTGGTAATCACGAACTCTCCAGTAGCCTTGTCGGCTTTGCGAGCATCAAACTTCTTGTCAAACTTGAAGACAAACTTCATTCGATTGTTGTCGTCAGTGAACATACTAGCGTAGTTGATGTTTAACTCCAATGATTTCTTTTCCATTGTTACATATTTTAAAGTTTATGAATACAAGGGCAGAAACCTTTTCTGCCAAAACTTGGTTTTTTATTGATGTGAGAAGTTGGTTTTTTATTGTTGTCAGGGGCGGGGGTGGTTCAACTCTTACTTTGAGAGCCAGGGGTTGCAGTACATACACCCCTACTCACACCTATAAACTCCGATTTATCAATTTACTACTATCAATAACATTATTGCTTTTATAATTATTATTATTATATTATCTCTATCTTTATTACACTACTTTAATCTTTAATATTATCATTTCATCATATATTTTTATTACTAGCATTACAAATACTCACACCTATAAAATGTATTTTTCTCATTTTATTATCATCATTATTTTCATTTTTATTTTAATTATTATCTCCTTTATCTATATAAACATCATCATTACTCACCTTATCCTTTACTATATTTATACTATTACTATCATCTTTATAATAATCAATATGATATTTAACACCCCTACTCACACACATAAACTTTAATTTACTATTATCAATATTATTATTATCACTATTATCTTCACTTATAATTTTATTAGTTTCACTGTTATTATAATATTTATCAATATTATTAACATAACAATCAACACTATTAATTATATTATTATAACTATCAATTTCATCTCTATTTCAAAATCTAGTTTTAATTTTAATTCTACTATCATTATAAGCTCAAGTCATAATTTCATTATTATCTCATCGTCTAACTGCAATTATATTATTATGATTATAGCTATTATTGTTAGTAGAGCTAAATGTTTGATGATTAGTATTCCGTTCAGATGTTTCAGAAGCTAACGCTTCTTCATCATCTTCACTGATAGTAAAAATAGCTCCCCCGTAGAAGAGATTATGATATAATTCACTCTTTGACTAGTATAACTAATTATAACTAGCAGGAGTTTATACATCACATATTCCTTCTACGGGGGAGCTATTATATTTATTATGTCTAATATTGTTAACTTTAGGGCAATAAAAAATGCTACTAGTTTCACAACTCGTAGCATCTTTTGTGGATATACCACATTCTTAGGTTTCTGTATTAAGCATAATTATTATCGTTATGATTATTATTTATAGTAATTTTATAAGCATAAGTAGTCATTAGATTATTACTATAAGAGTGATAACAACCTGTTGTTAAATCTCATGTAATATATCTTTAGAGTTCTCCTATGTGTTAAGGGAGGAGTTCTCCTTGATGGTTCTTTCCCATTCAAGCAAGAGTGTCCACACAATAGTTTGGTTACTATTAATTGTAGAGAATCTTGAACAGTATCTAGACTAGGTATTAAAGGTATTTGTTGACCTGTTCTCGTTTATCACTACCGAACATCTACAACAATCCGTACTTAATACAGAAAGCTGTTGGAAGTTTCCTCTATTTGAGTACTCCTTATTACGTTACCACCGTAACCCAACCCATCGGTCCTGATGCAAATATACCTTATTATATTTATACCTTTATTATATATGCTTGATAAAATGAAATTTATATGATTATTTTCACATTAAGTTAAATTAACTTAATGGATTTTGATACAATTAAGTAAATATCTATATTTGTATCATAATAACGGACTATAAGTTGACCTTTAGTTTCAATAGTAGTCTTATTTTAAAAATTAAATAACTTATACTTTATGATTAAATTTAAACTTAGTAAAGATGTTACAGGTAAGAATGTAGAGTTAGAATACAATCTTCCTACTAAACTTAGTGAGATTCCTCTTGAGTATTTAGTTGAACAAACTAATTCTATTCAAGTAGCTCCTAATTATTCTTTGATTGCTCTTGTTTGTAAAGAAAATCCTTCTGTTATTATTTCAAATGCTAAGAAGAAGAATAATGGAACTAGTATGTGTATTCCTTTGTTTATTAAAACAGCAGCAGACACTAATGCTAAAGAGTTTGTAGCAGGTCTTAATCTTGGAGATAAACTTATTATGACAGGTAGTGATATAGCTATTAGTCAAACTGTAGCTGGAGAAGACAATGTTTTGGATATTAATTATTTCCTTGCTGTTGTTAATGAGAATCCTACTATTTATAAAGATAGTATTTTGATTCAAGATAAAGCTTGTTTTATTAGTTTCAAAGTAGTTCCTAATAGTTATATTCATGGATGTAGAGTTAAAGTTAGTGATAAAATAAAAGGTAAAAATAGTAGCAACCTTGTGTTTATCCATACTCCTTCTACGGGGGAGCTAGATAAGTAATATCTTAATCCTTATAGTATGTCAAGTGATAAAAATACTAGAAAATTTCCTAGAGGATATGATGTTACAATAGTTAGAAAAGAAGATGTTCTTGAAGCTATTGATGATAACATTATAGATAAGGAAATAGCTTTAGATTTAATTAAACAACTAGAGCTAGATGCTTCTAATTTTATCAAAGAAGGTAGATGGACAAGTCTACCTTTTATTGGTACTATTAGATATAATGAGAATAAGAAAGCCATTATAGATAACATTGATGTTGTTAGACAAGCTGAGAAAACTATGAGCAAACAAGAATATGTTATGTTTCGTAAGAAGCTTGTTATTGACAATCTTATTGAGAATAAGTATCTTAGACACTATAATTATTTAGTTTCAATGTCTATTACAGATAATAGAAAGCTTTATAATTATTATGTTGAAAACTATGGTGAATCCTATGCACGTCTTATGATGTATTTCTTTAGAACTTTTACTTGTATTGAAGAAACTATTGAACCTGTATGATTAGTGCTGATTTAATAATAGATAAGATGTTAGTAATTGACGATACTGGTATGCCTGTTGCTCCAACTATTCGTCAATTAATGGATAAAGATATTAAGCAATTATACACTAGAGATAAGACTAAAGATAAGTCTAATTATATCAGAGAGTGTATAGTTATTTATTATCTTGGAGACCCTAAATCTCCTGCTAAACAAAGTGGACTTAGCGATGCTGAATCTCTTAAAATGGCTATTCAGCAAGCAGGTCTTAAAGATGATTATATTCCTGATGAACTTGTTCAAAAGATAATTAAAAGATATTATTATCAAAATATAACTGAAGCTGGTAAAGTTGTTGAGAATATTCAAAAAGGTATTCATAATATAAATCTATCAGTTGATGCTATTAATACTATTCTTAATGAAAAACTTCAATCAGGTCTTACTCTTGATGATTTACCAAACATTCTAGGAATGGTTGACAATGTTAATAAGAAAGCCAGTGAACTTCCTAGTATAATTAAAAGACTAGAAGAAGCTAAACAGAATCTTATGTATGAAAAAGAAACTGAAGTTGCTAGAGGTGGTAATGCTGTATTGAGTTCAATGGACGCTAGTAATTATTGATAAGTTATGGATTCTAGATATAATAGTGATTATCTTTATTTTGATGAACCTACTCATAAATATACTGATAGTTTAGGTAATAGTTATATTAGTGTTACTACTATGATACACGATAACTATACACCTAAATTTGATAAAAAGTATTGGCTTAGAAAGAAGTCTAGAGAGTTAGGTATTAGTTCTAAAGAACTTGAAAGACAATGGCAAGCTATAACAGATGAAGCTTGCTCTAGGGGAACTGCAACTCATAACGGTATAGAAGATGCTATTAAAGAAAATAGTATGTTTAAAAATGCTATACAATATCTTAATCAAGTTGAAAGTGGTCGTTGTATTACAGTTGCAGATATTCCTAATCTAATTCCTAGACCTTTAGATCTAGATAAGTTTAAAGAAGCTACTAATAATAAGTATGAAAAGATTTATGATGTATTTGATTTCTATATAAATAAAGGTTATACTATTTATTCTGAAATTGGTGCTTTTCTTATTGATTATTTAATTAGTGGAACTATAGATATATTATGTATTAAAGAGGATAGATTTGTAATTCTAGATTGGAAAACTAATAGAAATGGTCTTCAATTTGAAGCTGGATATTTTAAGAAAGATAAGTCTACAACTCCTGCTCAGCTAACTAATCAATATATTGTTAAAGATGAAAAAATGCTACCTCCTCTTTCTCATTTGGATAATTGTAATGGTATGCATTACACTATGCAACTTTCTACTTATGCTAGAATGGTTGAGCTTATTCTAGATATTCCTTGTGTAGGTTTAGGTCTATGTCATATTGGAAGTCCTTTTGTTAAGAATCAATATGGTATGCCTTATAGAGATAAAAATAATCAATATCCTATAGATGAAAATGGTGAGGAAACCATAAATTGGTATCATATTAATTATCTTCGTAATGAAGTAGATGCTATATTAAGAGATAGAAAAACTTTTTTGGATAGTAATAGTAATAAAGTTAATAATCAACTTAGTTTATTTTAAATTGTTATGAATAAAGAATTAATTAATAAATGTAAGAAATATGATTTCAAAACACTTTTAGAAAGTAAAGGTTATGCTTATTTTACAAAAGGTAAGTATAACCTTAATATTATAGGTGTTAGAGCTAAAGGTAATAAATGCACAAATACATTTGATGATGCTATAGTTTTAATTTATAATGATGAACTTAATAAAACTATAAGATATGTTTTTCCTGCTACTACAGACCCTGGTATAACAGAACTTAAAAATCCATCTAATGTTAAAGGTTGTGCTATACTTGTTCCTGGTCAATATAGAGGTTGTTATCAACTAGGTAAGCATAAAGGTAAGTATGAAGCTTTAGTTCAGAGAAAACCTGTTAAAGTTTATAGAGATAATAATCATGATGAAATATACGATTATAATCCAATTTCTATAGATGAAGGTGTATTTGGAATCAATATTCATAAAGCAGGTCTTGAATCTACAGTTATTAATAATTGGAGTGCAGGTTGTCAAGTTGTAGCTAGTGCTAGTAATCTTGTAATACTTGTAGCTGTAGCTAAGAAACAAATTGCTTATACAGGTTGTAAATCATTTACTTATACTTTAATTAACGAGGAGGATATGTAATGGATGATATAAATGGTATTATTAAAAGAATTATACCTCTTATCACTGCATTAATATTTGCATTATTAATAGGATATTGTATTAATACTTGTGTTTCATATAATGAAAGAATTGATAATAACAAACATGTTATTGATAGTATTAAGACAGTCAATAAAGAGTATAAAAATAAACTTAATAAATTAGATAGTATTAAAGATGAAGAGATTATTGAAGTTAAAACACTTGATAATGATAGTACTGTTAAGTTGTTCTATAAACTTATCAGGGAGTAATCCATACATCCCTTCTACGGGGGAGATAGTTAATCAAGATTCAGTTAATGTTTCTATTGATGATTTACGTACAGTAAATAGTAAACTAGTGGAACTTAAATATGAAAAAGAAGCTAATAAGATTCTTAGAAATATAGTTCATAATGATAGTTGCATTATAGCTGATAATGATAAAACTATAGGGAAACTTAAAACTAAAGTTAAGAAAGTTACTAAACAAAGGAATATGATAGGTGTTGCTGGTGCAGCATCTATCATTTTGTTTATTATAAGTATATTATAGATATGGAACAAGATGAGATAGATAATAAATTTATTAGAGAATATCCTTTTCTTAATTATATTCTTGAGGATAAAAGTCATTATAAAAGAGCTAGAGATGTAGGCTATAATGACCCTAATAATCTGTTTATGATTGGAGATAGTGGAGGGTTTCTTATGGATATTAACATTAATGATAAGTTTGTAGATACTCATAAACTTACAGAAATGGCTGATTTTCATAGAAATAATAACAAATATACTTTCTTTAAGGAAGATAGTATTCCTCATAGACAACTTCGTAAGAGAGAAGAATATAGAAGAAAACATGGTTTTGATGCTCCTTGTTTGCTTCGTAATGGTAAATTAGAAAATCTTCATATTAGTGGTTCTATGTATAATTATCTTAATTATATTAATATGGAACAGCTAGATGAATCTAGTATTAGCTATAGTGATAAAGCTAGTGTTGCTAAAAAACATTATGATTTTCCTAAATTTATTGATGCTCAATTTTGGACTTTTGCTTGTATGGAATTTGCCATACTTAATGGATTTCATCTTCTTATAGATAAAACTAGACGTGGAGGTTTTAGTTATATTATGGCTGCTGATAGTGCTAATGAAATAAATCTTTCTCCTAATAAGGTTTGTATTCATGTGGCTGTTGATAAAAAGTTTCTTACTGCTAAAGGTGGTCTTACTGATTTTACTATTGCTAATCTTCGTTTCTATGAGAACGAAACTTTCTTTAAGCGTGGTATTCTTTCTCTTAATAATGAAAACTTTGTATTAGGTTATAAACTTCCTAATGGTGTAGTATCTCCTAAATCTTGGAATAGTGCTTTGTTTAGTGTTTCAGCGATGAACAATCCTGATTGTGCTATTGGTAAAGATGCTGTCAAAGTTAAAGTTGAAGAGGTTTCTACAATGGATAACTTTGATGAATTTATGAATGTTACTGAGCCAGCTATGAGAACTGGTAGTTATACAACAGGTAACTTATGTGCTTGGGGTACTGCTACTAGTGGTAATATGCAAATCTTTGAACAAAACTTTTATAGTCCTCAATCTTTTAACTTTATGCCTTTTGAAAATGTTTGGGATAAAGATATGAGAAATGAAGTTTGTGGTTACTTTAAAGCTTATTGTTGGGGCCTTCAAGGTAGACTTGGTGATAAATTAGCTATGGATGCTGATGGTAATTCAGACATTGAAGTAGGTATTCGTATTGCTCTTCGTGAACGTAGAATTAAAAAAGAGAAAGCTAAAACTTTTGCTGATTATATTAACTATCTAGGTCAGTATGCTCTTATGCCTTCTGAATCATTTAGTTCTGCTACTGAGAATTTATTTAGTAGTGAAGAACTTATGGAATGGGAAGAAAAGCTTAGAGTTGATAATGCTTATAAGTTTTATGTTGATGGAATGTTATATGAAGACAACAAAGGTGGAGTTGAATTTAAAACTAATGCTAGAATAGAAAAAGAAGGTGGTAGACATAATGTAGATTTTTATGATTGGATTGAAGGTGTTCCTAGACGTGGTAATGAACATCCTCATGGTTGTATTCGTAAATGGTTTAATCCAATGAAGATACAATACAAAGATTCTAAAGGTCAACTTACTTTTGGTACACCTCCTGGACTTTATAGTATTAGTTATGACCCTGTTGGTGTTAACAAAGAAAAAGCAGCTATTACTAATAAACATTCTCACAATAGTATTAAAGTTTGGATGAACCCTTCTCCTTATAATAATTTTAAAACAGCTTTAGTTTGTGCTTATTATGGTCGTCCTGAAAAACTTGAAGAAGCTGATAAGATATGTTATCTTCTAGCTAGATATTATAATTGTATTGGAACTACTGGTGTTGAGGTCAATCGTGGTGAAACTGTTAGTAATTTTACTAAATGGAAAGCTCTCAAATATTTGATGAAAGACCCTGTAGAAATATGGGATACTAGTCTTAAAGCTCATGTTAGTGCTAGTTATGGTGTTAATATGGGCGGTGGAAGTGGAGCAGGTTCTACTAAAGTTCTTGAAGGACTTCGTATACTTAAAGAAATGCTTTATAGTGAAGTTGGTAAAGATGAACATGGTAAACCTAAACTATTTTTTCATACTATTTATGATTATCAAACTATTCTAGAGTTGAAGAAATGGAATAGTGTTGGTAACTTTGACCGTGTTTCAGAAATGATTATTCATGCACTTCAATGGAAACAAAGTGATGTGCAAGCTGCTAAAGAACTTAGTGCTAGGAAGAAAATTCTTGAAACTAGTGATAACTTTTATAATAGAGATTTGTTTTGATATG
>ERZ809074.271-NODE-271-length-87942-cov-45.700638_pt1 | contig 87942 bp, 73 predicted proteins | sample MGYA00520795_ERZ809074 | MGnify/ENA primary metagenome ERZ809074 (study PRJEB31570, sample SAMEA3212989) | Homo sapiens | biome: human-gut; feature: human gut; material: fecal | place: Sweden | collected 2011 ...
GGGATGCCCGCGGTGTGCAGAAGGGCGTAGAGTATGCCATCCTCACGGATGAGATATCCCGAGCCTGGTCTGGTATGTCCACCCGGCAGTACAAAAACCTGAAGGGCTTGAAAAAGGAAAATCTTCGTGATAACATGACCACGCTGGAACTGGTACTGAACATGCTGGCGGAGGCCACTACTACGGAGATATCCAAGCAGAAAGCACCGAGTACATTTTCGGAGAATATGGCAGTCGCTCGTGAAGGCGGTGAGGCCGCTGGAATTGCCCGGAAAGCAGTGGAGGAGCGCACGGGTGTTCCTGTCATCACACCCAAGAGCGCCGCACAGCTCAATCAAGTCGTAACGGACCTGCTGGAGGGCGCAGTCTCCGACACAAAGGAAAAACCGAAAGACAAGTGAGCGTTGCACGTCAAGGTTTTCTTGCCGTCATACGACGATTTTTTGAAAGTAAATTTCGAAAAAATCTATAGTGTTGAGGTATGACAAAAGTCCACCGTAATTTTTATGGAATTACGGTGGACTTTTTTTATACTATTTCTTGTCCTATTCCCTGTCAAATGCTATAATGGGCGTGATAAATCGGATTTGCGGAGGTAGATATGAAGAAGATCGCTGTCATCACCGGCGCGTCCAGCGGCATGGGCCGGCGCTTTGCCGAAACCATAGCGCAATACGGCACGTTCGATGAGGTATGGGTCATCGCACGCCGCGCCCCGGAGCTGGAGGCCCTGCGAAAGACCGTCCCCTTCCCCATCCGCCCGCTGGCGCTGGATCTGACGGACCGTCGCAGCTTCACCACTTATGCCGAGGCGCTGGCCGCAGAGCCGGTGGAGGTGGGGCTGCTGCTGAATGCCAGCGGCTTCGGTAAGTTCCGCGCCGTGATGGATACACCGCTGGACGTGAACCTGAACATGACCGACCTGAACTGTCAGGCGGTGGTGGCCATGTGCCAGCTCACCGTCCCCTATATGCCGCAGGGCGGACAGATCATCAATATTGCCTCCGTCGCTGCGTTCCAGCCCATCCCCTACATCAACATTTACGGCGCCACCAAGGCGTTCGTCCTCAGCTTCAGCCGTGCGCTGAATCGGGAGCTGCGCAGCCGCGGCATCGCCGTGATGGCGGTATGCCCCTTCTGGACAAAGACCGCCTTTTTCGACCGCGCTGTGGCCGACGGGGAGACGCCGGTGGTGAAAAAGTATGTGGCCATGTACGACCCCGCCGACATCGTCCGCCGCACATGGCGGGACGCCAAGCGAAAGCGGGACGTTTGTAAATACGGATTCATCGCCCGGTTCCAGGCCGGGCTTGCCAAGCTCCTGCCCCACCGTCTGGTCATGGATGTGTGGATGCACCAGCAAGATCTGTGAGAGGATGCGAAAACACATGACACTGAAAGAATTAGAGATCGGCAAAAGCGCCGTGATCCGCCAGGTGGGCGGCGAGGGTGCGCTGCGCCAGCATTTTCTGGACATGGGCATGATCCCCGGCGCGGAGGTGACGGTGGTGAAGCTGGCCCCCATGGGTGACCCTATGGAGGTGCAGGTACACGGCTACGAGCTGACGCTGCGTCTGGCGGAGGCCGATCAGATCGAGATCGAGCCCATCGGACAGCGCAGCCGCAGCCATGTCGGCGTAGACCGCGCCCGCGACCCGGATCACCCCGGACTGGGCGAAAGCGGCAAGTACCACAGCAAGGCGGGGGAGCATCCCCTGCCGGATGGTACCGTCCTGACCTACGCGCTGGTGGGCAACCAGAACTGCGGCAAGACCACCCTGTTCAACCAGCTCACCGGCTCCAAGCAGCACGTGGGCAACTTCCCCGGCGTTACGGTGGACCGGAAATCCGGCGTCATCCGGGGGTATCCCGACACGGAGGTCACCGACCTGCCGGGCATCTACTCCATGTCCCCCTTCAGCAGTGAGGAGATCGTGTCCCGGAATTTCGTTTTACAGGACAAGCCCAAGGCCATCATCAATATCGTGGACGCCACCAACATCGAGCGGAACCTGTACCTGACCATGCAGCTTCTGGAGATGGGCATCCCCATGGTGGTGGCGCTGAACATGATGGACGAGCTGGTGGGCAATCAGGGCTCCATTGACATCAACGCCATGGAGTCCATGCTGGGCGTGCCGGTGATCCCCATCTCCGCCGCCAAGAACGAGGGCGTGGACGAGCTGATCCGTCACGCCATCCATGTCGCCAAGTATCAGGAGCCGCCGCTGAAGCAGGATTTCTGCGACCGGGACGACCACGGCGGCGCCGTCCACCGCTGCATCCACGCGGTGGTGCATCTCATCGAGGATCACGCCGAGCAGGCGGGTCTGCCGGTGCGCTTCGCCGCCACCAAGGCCATTGAGGGCGACCCCCTTATTCTGGAGCAGCTGGCGCTGGACGAGAATGAGCAGGAGATGCTGGAGCATATCGTCCGGCAGATGGAGACGGAGCGTGGTCTGGATCGCAGCGCCGCCATCGCGGATATGCGCTTTGACTTCATCGAGCGGCTGTGCGAGCAGACGGTCATCAAGCCCCGGGAGAGCCGGGAGCGCATCCGCAGCGAGAAGATCGACCGCATCCTCACCGGGCGGCACACCGCCATCCCCTGCTTCATCGGCATCATGGTGCTGGTGTTCTATCTGACGTTCAACGTCATCGGCAAGTGGCTCCAGACCCTGCTGGCGATGGGCATCGACAAGCTGTCCGCCCTGACGGACAGCGCCCTGACGGGCATGGGGGTGAACCCCGTCATCCACAGTCTGGTCATCGACGGTATCTTCACCGGCGTAGGCAGCGTGCTGAGCTTCCTGCCCGTTATCGTGACGCTGTTTTTCTTCCTGTCCCTTATGGAGGACAGCGGCTACATCGCCCGCGTGGCCTTCGTCATGGACAAGCTGCTGCGCAAGATCGGTCTGTCCGGCAAAAGCATCGTTCCCATGCTCATCGGCTTCGGCTGCACCGTGCCGGCAGTGATGGCCACACGCACCCTGACCAGTGAGCGGGACCGGAAAATGACCATCCTGCTGACGCCGTTCATGAGCTGCACTGCCAAGCTGCCCATCTACTCCTTCTTCGTCAGCGTGTTCTTCCCCGGCAAGGGCGGCCTCATTATGGCGGGCCTGTACCTGCTGGGTATTCTGGTGGGCATTCTGGCGGCGCTTCTCTATAAGGACACGCTGTTCCGGGGCGAGCCCATCCCCTTTGTGATGGAGCTGCCCAACTACCGCCTGCCCAGCATCAAGAACGTGGCACAGCTTCTGTGGGAAAAGGCCAAGGACTTTTTGCAGCGCGCCTTCTCCGTCATTCTCATCGCCACGGTGGTGGTGTGGTTCCTCCAGAGCTTTGACCTGCACCTGAACATGGTGTCCGACTCGGCGGACAGTATGCTGGCCATGGTGGCCGGTGTGCTGGTGCCGCTGTTCGCGCCGCTGGGCCTTGGCGACTGGCGCATCTGCACCGCGCTCCTCAGCGGCTTCATGGCCAAGGAGAGCGTAGTGGCCACGCTGGAGGTGCTGTTCGGCGGCAGCATCGCCGCCCTGCTGTCGCCGCTGGCGGCGGCGTCCCTGCTGGTGTTCAGCCTGCTGTACACGCCGTGCATCGCGGCGGTGGCCTCCGTCCGGCGTGAGCTGGGCGGCAAATGGGCGGTGGGCCTTGCCCTGTGGCAGTGCCTCATCGCGTGGGTGGCGGCCTTTGTGACCCACGGCATCGGGCTGCTGCTATGAATATCTGGGATATTCTCATCCTCGCGGCGATCGGGATCGCGCTGTTCTTCGCCCTCCGCACCGCCGTTCGGAACCGAAAGAACTGCTGCGGTAACTGCCGCGGCTGCGAGAAATGCGGTGGCTCATGTCCGTCATGCCATTCCGAGAAGAAGGAGGAACACCATGAAGAAACACCGTAAGCCCTTCCCCCGCCCTCGTGACCTGCGGGGTACCATCCGCCGTCAGCCGGCGGTGTTCACCGTCTATCTGGTGCTGCGTCTTATCGTACTGGCCACGCTGGTGTCCTCCGTCATCCGGGGCGAGTACGAGAGCGCGTTCATCTGCTTGCTGGTGCTGGCACTGTTCATACTGCCCTTTTTCATCCAGCAGAACTTTGGCATTGAGCTGCCGTCCACGCTGGAGATCATCATCCTGCTGTTCATCTTCGCGGCGGAGATCTTAGGCGAGCTGGAGTGCTATTTCATCACCTATCCCCACTGGGACTCCATGCTCCACACCACCACGGGCTTCCTCTGCGCCGCCACGGGCTTCGCCCTCATCGACATTCTCAACCGCAACAGCCGCATCAAATTTGAGCTGTCCCCCATCTATGTGGCGCTGGCGGCGTTCTGCTTCTCCATGACCGTCGGCGTGCTGTGGGAGTTCTTCGAGTTCGGCATGGACCGTCTGTTCCACATGGATATGCAGAAGGACACGGTGGTGCAGTCCATCACCTCCGTCATGCTGGATCCCACCAACCGCAACATTCCCGTCACCATCGACGGCATCCACTCTGTCGCCGTCAACGGGCAGGACCTGGGCTTCGACGGGTATCTGGATATCGGTCTGTACGACACCATGGCGGATCTGTTCGTCAATTTCATCGGCGCGGTGGTGTTCAGCACCATCGGGTACTTCTATATCAAGCAGCGTGGCAAGGGGCGGCTGGCCAAGGCGTTCATCCCCACTATCACGGAGGACGCCTCCGCCCGGACGCAGGAGAACGCATCGCCGGAGGATACGCCGGGCGCGCCGTAAAAAATTCGCAAACTGCAAAAATGCCAAAAAAGCGTAAGACCTCCGGTCGTCTGACCGGAGGTCTTGATTTATGGCTGCTATCCCGCGAGCGGTGCTTTGACGGCAAAAAATGGTCAATGGCACTTCGTGCATATTCATTTCCCGCGGCGCGGATACTACACTTGTAAAATTTGCTTTGACTGGAGGAATTTCATATATGAAAGCAACCGGGATCGTGCGCCGGATCGATGATCTGGGACGTGTCGTCATCCCCAAGGAGATCCGCCGCACCATGCGTATCCGCGAGGGCGACCCGTTGGAGATCTACACCACAAGGGATGGCGAGGTCATCTTCAAGAAGTACTCCCTGATCGGCGGGCTGGAGGACTTCGCCGTCCAGTTCTGCGACACGCTGAGCCGCAGCACCGATTTTACCGCCGCTGTCACCGACCGGGACGCCGTCATCGCCGTGGCAGGCCCCGGCAAGCGGGAGCTGCTGGGCAAGCCCATCTCCGATCAGCTGGAAAAGCTCATGGCGGAGCGCAGCGTCTACCACTTCTCCGGGCTGGGCGCCATGCCCCGCATCTGTGAGGACAACGAGACGTTCACCGCCGCCGTGGCCGCCCCCGTGCTGTGTGAGGGAGATGTGCTGGGCGCGGTGCTGTTCGTCACCGACACGGGCCGCCTGCCCGGTGACACGGAGTGCAAGCTGGCCCAGACCGTGGCTGCGTTTCTGGGAAAAAGCATGGAAAGCTGAAAACAGGGTCTCCGGCATGGCCGGAGACCCTGTTTTTGTTTCAATATACGCCGTGCTCAGCGCTTGCTGTTATGCGGTCAGAGTCAGTCCTCCTTGCGCTTGGTGAGCCGGGCCATACCGGTGACGGAGGCCACGGTAAGCGCCACATACAGTACCACGCCGGGGTCACCGGTGCGAGGCGATGTAGCGCCGCTGACGGTAAAGGAGAAGGAGCTGGCACTGCCATCGTCGAACCGGATCAGACCGGTATGGAAGCCCTGAGAGAGCTTGGCGGTAAACGGTCCCTGCAGGCGGAGCGCATTGCCGCGGATAACGTAGTCCTTGGCGTCGAGGCGGACGCCATCCACCCAGACGGAGGTCACGTGGCTGGCGGCGCCGCGGCTGATGCCGAACTGCACCAGCGCGCCGGCCTGAGCAGTCTGCCCGTCGCCGGAGGTGACATAGTACCCGCTGCTGGAGCCGCTGCCGGAGCCGCTGCCGGAGCCGCTGCCGGAACCACCGCCGGGTTCGTTGCCGGAGTCATCGCCCGGCTTGACGGGTGCCTTGGTGCAGACGATCTCAGCGCGGTCACGGATGCGGACGCGAGGCGCGATGGTCTTGCCGTCGAGGGCGAAGGTGTCGTCCCAAGAAGCCAGACCGATGGCATCCACACTGTTGCCAACGGTCAGGAGGCTGATGCCCTTATCCTTGGTGATGTAGCCGTCGATAAACAGGCGGCAGGTCTTGCCGGAACCGTCGCGTACCATGATGGTCTGCACAATCCCCTCGGCGTTTTCGATGCGGGTGATCGTACCCTTCACCCTCACGAGGCTGCCCAGCACGCTGCCGTCCACGATCTGGGCAGCGGTGACAAGTGTCGGCGTGACAGGTTTGCCTTCACCCAGCTTCTCGATGGTAGTGACGGCCAGCTGGCGCTCACCCTGATAGGAGCTGGTGGTGCCGGAGATACGGACGCGGTCGCCAATCTTGAAGTTGCCCGCCACGGGGAAGCAGTTGATGCCCGCAGTGGCATCCTGCACGTAGATGCAGTCAAAGAAGGCGGTGTCCTTATCATAGCCGGAGGCGTTGGAGGTAACGATGCCCTCCACGGTGAACTTTACGCCCTCATCCTTCTCCGCCTGCACCGTCTTGATGTCGGTGACAGTGATGGGGTTCAGGTAGCGAAGGAGGTTCTGGCAGATCCTGTAGTTGGAGTAATTCTTCTCTGCGGCATTGTCCACGGAAGCCTGCACCTCAAAGTTGGACATGAAGGCCGCGCCGGAGACGATGATCAGACCCTTGCCGGCGAGCTGCTCTGTGGCCATGACCATCAGGCGGTTGTCGTTGTCGGCATAGGCGTACTTCGGCACACCTGCGCCGCCCAAGCCGTCCTCGTCCACGTCAACGGAATAAGTGGTGGCGTGGCCGTAGACCACGGGGGAGACGGTGGCCGGCAGGGAGGTCGTGGGCTTGCCGTCAGCGCCCACGGCGTAGATGGATGCGCCGCCGTAGTGGCTGAAGCGCTCCGTATACAGCGCGTCATAGGGGTGTTCGGCGTCGAACTCCACGCCGCCCGTCAGGAAGTTGTCCATGTTGTAGCTGCTGAAGTACAAGCGCCACTTATCCACGCCGTCGGCTGCGCTGCGCACATCGTCATATGTGGCGTCGTCGCTGATGCGCAGGCTGGAGCCCAGCGCCTCCAAAAGTTCATTCTGTGTGGCTGCCATGTGCTTGATGGCGGGATTATTCTGAATGACCGGGTAGTTCTCGTAGTTGTCCGACCAGCCCGCGAGGATCACCGTGCCGCCGCCTGCATTGAATGCGGCGATGGCCTTCAGTTCATCGGCGGTGTAGGTTCTGGGATCGGACTGTGCAGCCTCCAGACGGCGGGAGGGTGCGGTGAGGATCAGCGCCTTGTACTTGGGGTTGGAACAGGCGGCGATCAGGTCGGCAGAGGTGTTCAGCTGCACGGTACGCACGCTGTTCTCGGCGGCCAGATTGCCGAAGTTGCCCATGCTGTCCTTGTAGTTGCCCGCCACGTACTCGTTGTAGTGGGCGGCATCGATGCCGATGTAGACAAGGGAATCGGCGTTCAGCACGTCCAGCGTGACGTCCTTGGTGAAGGTATATTCCTTCCCGTCCAGCTCCACCACAGCCGTGACGGTAATGGTGGTGACCAGCGCCTTTTTGGGCGTGTACTTGAAGTCGATATCCAGCGTGGAGCTCTTGCCCAGCGTCTTTGGGGCCTTGTCGGTCTTGATGACCGCGCCGCCCTTGATGGCGTAGGTCATGGACTTAACGGTGGCGTCCGTTCCCTCGCCGTTAAAGAGGGTGGTGGTCAGGGTCAGCTCCTCGCCGGTAACGGGGGTAGCTGTGCCGCAGACGGCGTTGGTGATGCCCAGCTTCAGGGTATCGCCCACCCAAACGGGGGCGGTGACAGCCAGATCGCCGTCACCCTCGGTGACGCGGACGAAGTAGTAGCTGTACTCAGGCTTCAGCTCCACAGAGAGGCTGCCCTTGGTCAGCTCGGCGGCGCTGTCCCATGTATGCACCACGCGGCCGGAGTTGGCCACCAGCTCTACCTTCTTGATGGAGTCGTGGATGTCCGGGTCGTTGACGGTGACCTCGATGGTCAGCTTCTCGGGGACGTCCTTGATGATGGTACCCATGAGATTGCCGTTGACGGTGTAGGTGACCTCCAGATTCTTATCCTCGGTGGCGTACATATGACGCTCGCGGATGGCGGCGTAGATGCCCTCCTCGGTGAAGTTGTCGGTGATGATCACGTCACGGGCATCGTTGGCATTGCCCCACTTACCCTTGTGGTTATCCTGGTTGTTGGTGGGGGCGACGTGCCAGCCCTTATCCAGCGCCATGATATACTGCTCATAGCTGGGATAGTAGCCGCCGGCACCGATCTGCCCCTCGCCGTTGCCCACCTCTACCATGTAGACGCGGGTATCGATAACGCCATCCCAGTAGGAGAAGTCAGCGAAGTTGCCGAAGGTCTTGCCGGGGTGGTTCAGCTGGCTGATGCTGTCCACGCCCTCGCCGCGGCTGAGCAGCGCATAGTATGCCTTCATGCCTGCATCGTTGGTCTTGCTGTTCAGGGTCTTGTTGTTGCGGGACACGATGCCCGGCGTGTTGAAGGTATTGATGTGGCCGGGCCCTCCGGACCACGTCATCTCAAAGCCGCCGATGGCGACGATGGTGGACTGGCTCTCGTTGAACGCCGCCACCTTGCCCTTGTACTCCTTCCAGAGGTCGCGGCTGCTATCGGAGGCGGCCTGAGTCATGTCGTAGAGCGCGTCCTCCGGGTTGGGCGCAGAGGTGCTGTCAAAGTAGTTGGAGTGATCGGTGAAGGCCACGAACTGCACGTTGGCACTGTCGGGCAGGTTCTTCACATACTCCAGCGCGCTGTCCAGCGAGCCGGCGCCGTCGGAATACTGGGTGTGGCTGTGGAGCTGACCGAAGTAAAGCTGATGCTGGGTCTTGCCCACAGTGAAGAACCACGTGAGGGAAGACTCCTTGTTATCGGTGCGCTTAACGGTGACCGTTACCTCCACGCGGCCATCGGCCAGCTTGGCGGCGGGGGTGTAGGTGATGCGGCCGTTCTTGAGGGTGGGGGTCACGCTCTTGCCGCCCACGGTCATGGTAATGGCGGGGTTCTTCCCGGCGTTTGTCAGCGCCACGGAGATCTCGGGACGCTTCTCGTCGCCGGTCTGTGCGCCCTTGGCGGGCTGAGGATCGGAGAGTACAGGCTCGTCCTTCACCGTGACCTCCACCGTGCGGGAGATAGCCTTGCCGGTGGTGTCCTTGCCGGTGATGACGATCTGCAGCTTTTCGCCGGTGACCATCGCCGCCGGGACAGTGACGGTATACGTCCCCTCCGCGTCCTTCGTGACCGTCAGCGCCGTGCCGCCCAGCTTGGCGGTCATGGCGCCCTCCACGCCAAAGGGTGCATCCACGGTGAAGGCGAGTGTGTAGTCCGTATCCACAAAGGCGTCGGGAATGGTGTTGATGACCACGGCGGGCAGGTTGACCACGCCCTTCGTCAGCGCTGTGCCGTCAGCCACGGGATAGAAGTAGAAGGAGTAGATGGTGTAGTCCAGCTTGCCATCTTTGCTGTACATGCTGTAGCTCTTGAAGCTGTCGGCATAGTATTCCAGCCACTGGCTGTGCGTGTTGTTGAACTTGGCGGTACGGCTCTCCAGCTCGAAGCCGCCCACGCCGCCGGAGCAGGTACGTACCTTCCAGTCGGCGTCGTTGCTGGCGGTCCGGGAGTAGAAGGCGTTGTTGCCGGTGCCGTTGGAGCAGAGGTAGCCGTAGGCCTCGTTCTTGAAGCGGTAGTACTCGCCGTTTTTCTCCACGGTGAACACCACGGCGCCGTTGGCGCAGGTGGCCTTGCCGCCGTCCACGGTGGCAGCCGCCTTGCCGATGGAGGGGCTTTCCGCGGTGCCGATCTGAGAGGCCAGCACGGCCTTGGCGCTCTGGTTGTAGAGAACGACCTGTGCGCCCGCAGCGGGCAGGCCGCCGGAGGGCTCCTCACCGCTGTCCGTGACGAGATAGAACTGCACCTCAAAGTTGGGGCCGGTGCCGGTGTAGGCGCTCCAGTTGTTATTCCTGGTGAACCACTGGAGGCGGTACTTGTCAGTGCGGGTCGCGTTGTCGACATAGAAGCAGTCCGCCGTCTTGGCGGGAACGACCTTCCATGTGTCGTTTACCTTGTTCAGGGGGGTGCTGGTGTAGCTGGTATCCATGGACAGCTTATCACCATCGGCGGTGGAGAAGGTGTAGGTGCCGTCCGCATTGACGCCCACCGTCCAGATGTCCTTCTTGGTATAGCCGGTGAGCTTGCCGTCGGCCAGCTTCACGTCCGTCCCCTGATTGTAGAAGCCCGTGTACTCGGTGGACAGCGCCTTGCCGTTGGCAGGGTTGAAGATGACGATGGTGTCGCCGTCGGACAGGGTGGTGACGATACCGCTCTGGCGGGCCGCCTTGACCTCGTCAGACACGGTGTTGCGCAGCTGCAGCGTGGTGATGAAAACACCCACGGCGGCAGTCACGTCCAGCTTGTCGCCCACCTTGAGGGCCGTCTTGTCCGCGACGACGGCCTTATACAGCTGGATGGTCTTACCATCGCCGTCCTTCAGGGTGATGTTGGGGTTGGCGAACTGACCGTTGTTGTCGTAGATCTCGGTGATCTCCAGCCCGGTGAGCTTCACATAGGTACCGATATCCTTGGCACTCAGGCCGCCGATGGTGGTGAGCTTGGCGGCCAGTGTCAGACCGGAGGACTTGACAAACGTGCCGCTGCCCAGCTGGGGCAGGCCCTTGAAATCGGCGCGCTTGCCGGTGCCGATGACGGTGTCGCCCAGCTTGATATCATTGGTGGAGGTAGCAAGACGCAGGCAGATACCGCCGGTATCGTCCTGCAGGTAGTAGTTGGAGCCGTCCACCAGTGTGACGACGCCCTTGACGGTGAATGTCGCATTACTTGCGCCCGCCAGCGCCTCGGCGATGGTCACAAAGGCAGGCTCCGCCGCCTTCACCGTGTAGGCGAAGGTGACCTCGGCGCTGTCCGTCATGCCCTCCTTGGTGGCCTTCACCGTGAAGGTGGTATCCGCCGTCAGCGCGATGGGGGCGGTGTAGGTCTGGTATGCGCCGTCACCCACCTTGTACTGGATGGCAGCGTCGGCGGTGGCACAGGAGAACACGATCTCCGTGCCAGAGGCCAGTGCGCTGCCGGTGGGATAGTTGGCGGTGGGAGACGCCACAGCCTCGACGCTGCCGCTGCCGCCACTGCCACCGGCGCTTTCATCCAGCTTGTAGAGGGCGATGTCATCCTGACCGCCCGTATAGGCGGAAAAGAGCGGTGTACCCTTGTTATAGTTGTAGCGCAGCAGATTGTGGGTGTTGGTACCCTGCGCCGTAACGGTGGCCACGCCATCCGCAGTGAGGGTGATCGACCACGAAGAATTGTCGCTAAGTGCCTTTTCTGTTTTCAGAAAGTTTTTTTCGCTGCTGGCTGCATACAGATAGCCTGAACCGGTGTAAAAGGCCCAGGTGTCGTCCTTTGTGCCGCTTTTCAGCGTCAGCACCTGCACCTTGCTGTTTAGGGTGATGCTGCTCCCGGAGGCTGTGACCACCACGGCCTCGCGGTTGTTGGTTTTCTGATTCGTGCCGAGCGCATACTCGGCGGCTGCGTTGGCGATCACGATCTGGTCGTCCACCTTCAGCGTGGATACATCTGTGATCCGTGTTGCCGTGGTCGCCGCACCGGCGGATTCCTCTCCCTCGGCGAAGGCCATCGTGGGCAGCAGCGACAGCAGCATGACCACCGACAGAAGTGCAGAGAGGAGCCTCTTGCCTATTCGTTCGTTCATCCGTATACCTCCTGTTTGATTTTCTCTACTCGGCCCGCTGGCCGGCGCTTGCGCCCATTTTCCGTCCGAGAAAAAGACAGAAAAACCGCCCCACCTGTCAGTACAGGCGGACGGCGGTCCACAAATCTGGGAGGCTGGTGCATATCAGTTCTCAAGCGAAGTTTGTCCCAAATCGTGGATGATGCCAAAAACCGGGGCAGACCTTTCATGATGATAATCAGATTGTATCATATTATTTCGTAAAAAACCACCCCTAAAAAACGCCTTTTTGTAAAAGTTTCCTGCCTTGACATACCGCCGGGAAATTGTTATGCTGATTTGGAAAAATGGAAATGGGGGGACGAAGGAATGGCGAAGACCGCTTCCCGATCCAAGCTCCGCCAATGGTGGCGGGACAACCGTATCAGCTGTCTGGTGCTGGCGGTCTGCGCGGCACTGTTCATCGCGGCGCGCCTGTTCGCCGCGCCGGAAAGGGCGGCGGGGCATACCGCGGCGGAATACGCCGAATACGAGAACGCCGTCATTACGGAGGTGCTGACCGACAGCACCTTCACCGACCCCGCCTCGGACAATGCCGTCCGGGGCGAGCAGCTGCTGCTGGCGGAGGTAAAGACCGGTCAGTACAAGGGTGAGATCCTGCAGGTGTACGGCTATGTGGGGCCGATGTACGGTACGCCGCTGAAGGTGGGCGACGGGGCAACTCTGCTGATCTCCACCTATGCCGACGGCTCCCACACCGCCACCGTGTATGAGTACAACCGCCTGCCGGTGCTGGTCGTGATCGTGGCGCTGTTCCTGCTGGCTACGGTGGCCGTGGGCGGCAAGGTGGGCGCAAAGTCGCTGGCGGCGCTGGCGGTAACGCTGGTGTGTCTGTTCCGCATCCTCATTCCCCTGCTGATGAAGGGCGCACCCACGCTGCTGACCGTGTTCCTCGTGTGCGCCTATATCACCGTTGTGACCATGGTGCTGCTGGGCGGCGTGCGCCGCAAGACCGTGTGCGCCGCGCTGGGAACCATCGCCGGGACGGCGCTGGCGCTGCTGTTCGGCCTGTTGGCGCAGAGCCTCGCCCGGGTGGATGGTATGCGTCTGGCGGACGTAGAGCCGCTTTTGCAGCTGCGGCAGACCGGCACGCCCATCGGGCTGCGGGGTCTGCTGGTGGGCGGGATCGTCATCAGCGCGCTGGGCGCGGTGATGGATGTGGCCATGAGCATCGCCTCCGCCATGACGGAGGTACACACCGTCGCCCCCACCCTGAGCCGCCGGGAGCTGTTTCGCTCCGGCATGAACATCGGCCGGGACATGGTGGGTACGATGACCAATACGCTGATACTGGCGTTCCTCGGCAGCGGCTTCGCCCTCATCATCTACCTCTACTCGCTGGGGCTGAGCGCGTACCAGCTGATCAGCTCGGCCTACCTGACCATCGAGGTCATCAGCAGCGTGTCCAGCAGCATCGGCGTCATCCTCTCCGTACCGCTGACGGCGCTCATCAGCGCTGCCATCCTGACAAGGGGCAGATCCACCCACTAACGCCAGACTCCTCGCGGATAACGCGGGGAGTTTTCTGTTCCAATCAAAGCACGATGCTGCCGGTTTTCTTGCCGTCCATTGCAAAACACAGCAGTGTCCCCTTAGGGTGACGTGCTGGGCGCGGTGCTGTTCGTCACCGACACGGGCCGCTTGGCCGGTGACACGGAATGCAAGCTGGCACAGACCGTGGCTGCGTTTCTGGGAAGAAGCATAGAAAGCTGAAAACAGGGTCTCCGGCAATGCCGGAGACCCTGTTTTTCGTTTACGTATCTGCGCCAACCGCCGCGCTCAGCGCTTGCTGCCGCCCAGCGGGGTCTGTCCGTAGAACACGTCGGCCTGCCGGTAAAACGCCAGTGCCGCGCCGTCGAAGTCCCCGTTGTAATAGGGCGTCTCGATGGCCTGCTTCAGCTTCATCTGCTGGGTATCGGTCATGGCGGCGCGCACCTTGCCGCCGCAGTTCACATAGTAGTCGCCGTTGCGCACCAACAGCAGCAGCATATCGTTCTCGCCCAAGCCCCAATCGGCGCCCAGCTTTTCTGCGGCCTTCTCCGGTGTCCAGCCGGTAATGCTGTCCACCGTGGCCACCGCGGCCGCTGCGTAATACCGGCTGTCCCAATCACTGTTGTACTGCCGGATCTCATCCTTTGTCTTTTCGGACAGCAGCCCCGCCTCGTCGCAGATCCACTGGTGGTATTTCACCTCCGGCAGCGTCACCGGCTGCCTGGCGATGTAGCCGGCCTTACGGCTCTGGCCGATACACACGGCGGCGGCGATGGACAGCACCAGCACCGCCAGCGCAACGCCCCGCTTTTTGAAAAACTTCATACAAACTCCCCTTCCCGAAGGAGATGATTATTTCTTTAGCTCCGCAGCTCCAGCAGCTTCTGCTTCAGCTCGCCCTCAATGCGGCCCAGCTCGGCTTCCGCCTCCTTACGCTTGGCGGCGCCCTCCTTCTGGATGCGTGCCACCTCATCCAGTGTGGAGATCAGCTGCTGGTTGGTGTGCTGCAGCGTTTCGATGTCCACGATGGAGCGCTCCGCCTCCTTGGCGGTGGCGATGGTCCCCATCTTCAGGGTGTCGGCATTCTTCTTCAGCAGCTCGTTGGTCATCTCCGTCACCGCGTTCTGGGCAGCGGTGGCCTGACGGCTGTGCTCCATGCCCAGCGCCAGCACCATCTGGCTCTTCCACAGGGGGATGGTGTTCACCAGAGAGGACTGGATCTTCTCGATCATCTGGGTGTCGTTATTTTGCAGCAGGCGGGTCTGGGGGCCCATCTGGATGGACACCATACGGGTCAGCTCCAGATCGTGGAGCTTCTTCTCAAAGCGGTCGCACAGGCTGACCAGATCGTTGTAGGCCTGAGCGTCCTCGGCAAGGCCGGACTGCTCCGCCTTCTGGTGCAGCGCCTCCACCTCGGTGGCGCGCACCTCCGCCAGGCGCTTCTTGCCCGCCAGAATGTACATGGTCAGTTCCTTGTAGTACTTCAGGTTCAGCTCATACATCTGGTCGAACATGGCCACATCCTTGAGCAGGGTGATCTGATGGTTCTCCAGATTCTGGGCGATCTTGTCCACGTTGGCCTCGACCTTGCTGTACTGGGACTTCATGATCTCCAGCTTGTTGCCGGCCTTCTTGAACAAGCCCTTCAGGCCCTTCTTCTCCTCGTCCTCGCCGAAGCCCTTCAGCTCCACCACCAGACGGCTCAGATCCTCGCCGATCTCGCCCATGTCCTTGTTGCGCACGTTGTTCAGGGCGTTTTCAGAGAAGGACGCCACGCTCTTCTGGGCGGCGGCGCCGTATTGCAGCACCTGATTGGTGTCTCGGATATCGATCTTCTTGGAGAAGGCGTTCACGGCCTGACGCTCCTCCTCGGTCAGCAGACTCTCGTCCATGGCCACCGGCTCGATCTTCTTTTCCTCCTCCTGCGGCACCTCCGGCGCGTCGGGCGTCAGGGTCAGCTCAGGTACGGCCACCGCCGCGGCGGTATCGGTATCGGGTGTCAGGGTCAGCTCAGGCATCATGTTATCGGTCATGTCTCTGTTTCCTTTCTTATGATAAATTGTGTGTTCTCTCGCTTACAGCTCCAGCGTAATACCGCCGTCCGTATCCTGCGGCGGCTGGGTCTGCGGAGCGCTCTGGGCGGTCTTGTGCAGGTCATCCGCCGCCAGACCCTCCCGCACCATCATGTTCTCCAGCACGGTGATGTCGGTGGAGATATCCATGGCCTCGTCGCCGAACAGGCTGTCCAGCTGCTTTTCAAAGGCCCGCACGATGGTGGACATCATACCCTCCACCTTCTTCATGGTGCCGGTGATATTCTCCCCGCTGACACCCTGCCGGCTCATCTGGTCGTAGGCCGTCAGCAGCTTGATGGTGGTAGGCAGGTAATAGGACATGAACTTCCGGATCTGGGGCAGCTTGGCGGGGTTGTCCTTCACATACCGGAAGATACGGCTGCTGACCTCCTCCAGCCGGTCGATCTGGCGGGAGATGGTCTCGTCCTGAATGCTGTCGTTCAGCGCCCGCATGGTCTTGATGGCGCCGTCTCCGTCGGCGATCATCTTATCCAGCGCCGGGTTGCCGGTGGTCACCGGCTCCTCCGGGAGCTCCACCACCTCTGTCACGTCCTTGCAGAACAGCCGGGCGATCAGCGCCGCTGCTGCGGACACCGCCGCCGCCAACAGGAAATGCCCCACCTGATACAGGGGGAACAGCAGCGCGTACACCAGCCACACGGCTGCCGCCGCATAGAGCGGCACGGCTGATCTGTGGACGATGGTCTTTGTTTTCAATCCTGTCGCCTCCAGTCCTCGGTCAGAACCGAATAGATATACATACGATGCGTTCATTATAAACCATCCCACCCGCGGGGTCAAGAAAAAGAGCCGCCAAGGGCGGCTCTCCGGCTGCTTAAATTGTCACGCCCCGCGTCCCGTCGACGGGATCGGTAAAGACGGGCAGCGCAGGCGGCGACACCGTCCAGAGCACAAACGCCGCGCACAGCGCCGCCATGACCAGTACTCCCACCGCCTGCCACACTGGTGCGGTCAGCGCACCCCGCTTTTGCAGCGCCGTGCTGACCCAGAAGGCCAGCAGCACCGCCGCCTGAAAGATGAGGACGTTCACCACGCCCACATTGACGCCTGTGACGCCCGTGTAGCCGTAAAACAGCAGCGGGATGGCGGCCATGCCCGCCAGCAAGCCGACTGCCCGCGGCGCCGCGGGACGCAGGCTGCGAAGGCCGATGCATTGGGCTGCCGTCCACAGAAGCCACGGCACGAACAGCAGCTTCATATGCTCCCATGTGGACTCGTTGACGGCGGACACATACGCCGCCCACCGCGCCTGTCCCGTCCAATCATATACAAAATGCAGCATGTTGCCCAGCAGGATGACAACGAACAATCCCGCCGTCTCCCAGGTGCGCCATTTCCGGTCTCTCCGCTTCACGGCATCGTCCCCCTTTCCCGGATCGCCTCATTATACGCCGCTGCCGCGCGCCTTATACACCACAGAAATAAAGGTACACTTTTTATTTTTCCTGTGCTATAATCGGTGGTGACACCATTGTACGCCAATGGTACAACGACATACGACACGGCGGCGTCTGCCGCTGGGAAAGGCGGTATACCTACTATGGTCATAACAGAACGTCTGGCAACGCTGCGCCGGGAGATGGCACAGCACGGCATGAACGGCTATGTGGTGGTCACGGACGACTTCCACGGCTCGGAGTATGTGGGCGACTTTTTCAAGGCCCGCGCCTACCTGTCCGGCTTTACCGGCTCCGCCGGTACGCTGGTGATCCTGCCGGAGCGTGCGGCTCTGTGGACGGATGGCCGCTACTTTTTGCAGGCGGCGGATCAGCTGGCCGGCAGCGGCATCGAGCTGATGCGCATGGGACAGCCCGGCGTCCCCACCATCGGCGCGTTTCTGTCCGAGCAGCTGCCGGAGGGCGGCGTGCTGGGCTTTGACGGCCGCACCGTCTCCAACGGCTTCGCCGGTACTCTGCGGGATGCGCTGAAGGATAAGAACATCCGCTTTGCCGGCGACAAGGATCTGGTGGACGCCGTATGGCCCGACCGCCCCGCCCTGTCCGACCGCCCCGTATGGGAGCTGACCGGCTGCGGTCTGACCCGCGAGGAGAAGCTGTCCAAGCTGCGGGAGAAGATGACAGAGGAAAACGCCGCCTACCTGCTGCTCACCAGCCTGACGGAGATCGCATGGGCGCTGAACCTGCGCGGCGGCGACGTGGCCTGCACACCGGTCTTTCTGTCCTTCCTGCTCATCGGGCGGGAGGACGCACAGCTGTGCATCCAGCCGCAGGCCGTCCCGGCGGAGATCGCAGAGAAGCTGGCCGCCTGCGGCGTGACCCTGCGCCCTTACGGCGACGTGTATGATATGCTGCGCGGTCTGCCCGCCGGCACGCGGATCATGGCCGACAGCGCCACCGCCAACTACCGCATCATGGAGAGCCTGTCCCACGCCGAGGTGCTGGATCAGCCCAGCCCCGCCATTTTGATGAAGGCCTGCAAGACGCCGGAGGAGATGGCGAATTTCCGCACCGTCCACATCAAGGACGGCGCGGCCATGTGCCGCTTCCTGTACTGGCTCAAGCACCGCATCGGCAAGGAGCCCATTACGGAGCTGTCCGCCGCCGCCAAGCTGGCCGCCTTCCGCGCCGAGCAGCCGGACTTTTTGGATCTGAGCTTTGACACCATCGCCGGCTACGGCCCCCACGGCGCCATCGTCCACTACGACCCCACGCCGGAGACGGACGTGCCGCTGCACCCGGAGGGACTGCTGCTGCTGGACTCCGGCGCTCACTACCGGCAGGGCACCACCGACGTGACCCGCACCATCGCCCTCGGCCCCGTGGGCGAGGAGGAAAAGCGGATGTTCACACTGGTGCTCAAGGGCCATCTGGCGCTGGGCGCCGCCCGCTTCCCCCACGGCGCCTCCGGCGAGAATCTGGACGTGCTGGCCCGTCTGCCCCTGTGGGAGCTGGGCATGGACTACAACCACGGCACCGGTCACGGCGTGGGCTACATCCTCAGCGTCCACGAGGGACCCCAGAGCTTCCGCCTGCGCAGCGCCGACGGACGCCGCATCACGCTGGAGGAGGGCATGGTCATCTCCAACGAGCCGGGCTACTACGCCGCCGGTAAATTCGGCATCCGCCATGAGAATCTGGTGCTGGTGCGTACCGGCGATAAGACGGAGTTCGGCCAGTTCATGTATCTGGAGCCGCTGACCATGGTACCCTTCGACCGGGACGCCATCGATGTCTCCCTGCTGACGGAGCCGGAGCTGGCGCTGCTCAACGACTACCACAAGCTGGTGTACGATACCGTCTCCCCCCTGCTGGGTGCGGAGGAGCAGGCGTGGCTGGCGCAGGCCACCGCGCCGCTGCACCGCTGACCGCCGCGATTTCTGAAAGGAGTTTTGACACATGGGAATTCTCTCTCATCTGGAGCCGAAATCTGTTTTCGACTATTTTGAACGGCTGTGCGCCGTGCCTCACGGCAGCGGCAACACCAAGATCATCAGTGACCTGTGCGTGACCATGGCCAAGGAGCTTGGCCTGCGGTACCGGCAGGAGGACTGCAACAACGTCATCATCTGGAAGGACGCCTCCCCCGGCTATGAAAATGCCGCCCCCGTTATTTTGCAGGGCCACATGGACATGGTCTGCGCCCAGACGGAGGACTGCCCCAAGGACATGACCCGTGAGGGTCTGGATCTGGCCACCGACGGCCGGTATGTCTGGGCGGAAAAGACCTCGCTGGGCGGCGATGACTGCATCGCCGTTGCCGCCGCCTTTGCCATTCTGGCGGACGACTCCCTGTCCCATCCCCCGCTGGAGGTGGTCATCACCGTGGACGAGGAGACGGGCATGGACGGCGCTGTGGCGCTGGACTGCTCCGACCTGAAGGGCCGCCGCCTGCTGAATCTGGACTCCGAGGAGGAGGGTGTGTTCACCGTCTCCTGCGCCGGCGGTCTGCGGGCCGACTGCTTCGTACCCGCCGCGAAGGAGCCTCTGACCGACGAGGCGTGCTTTGCCGTGTCCATCGGCGGCCTGAAGGGCGGTCACTCCGGCGCGGAGATCGACAAGGGCCGCGGCAGCGGCAACGACCTCATCAGCCGCGTGCTGTACAGCGCCATGGAGCGGCTGGGCACGCTGCGGATCGCCGACCTCCGGGGCGGTCAGTTCGACAACGTGATCTGCACCCGCTGCGACGCGGTGGTGGCTGTTCCCGCCGGAAAGGCAGAGGACTTCGCCGCCTTCATCCGGGAGTTTGACGGCATCCTGAAAAACGAATACGCCGCCACCGACGGCGGTGTGACCCTCACCTGCGCGGCCGCCGACGCCGACGCCGCCTACTCCGCCGAGGACTCCAGCCGGCTCCTCCATGTGCTGCTGACGCTGCCCCAGGGTGTGGAGGTCATGAGCGCCGACTTCCCCGGCCTCGTCCAGACCTCCCTGAATCTGGGCGTCATGACCGCCTGCGGCGACGGCCTGCACTTCTCCTTCTCCATCCGCTCCTCCGTGGCTACCCAGAAGGAGCTGCTGCTCCAGCGGGTGCGCGCCATCGTGGAGTACACCGGCGGCGGCACCGTGTCCACCCGGGGCGACTACCCGGCGTGGCAGTATGCCCGCCAGTCCCCGCTGCGGGACACGGTGATGGCCTCCTACAAGCAGATCACCGGACAGGACGGCGTTATCATGGCCACCCACGGCGGTCTGGAGTGCGGTCTGCTCATCAACAAGATGCCCGGACTGGACGCCGTCTCCCTCGGGCCGGAGCTGCACGACATCCACTCCCCCCGGGAGCGGCTGGGCGTGGACTCCGTCAAGCGGATGTACGCACTGGTATGCGAGGTGCTGAAGAACTGCCGCTGAACCACATCTGACCGATAAGGAGGGCCTGCCATGCGGCGCGTGATCCCCCTACTGTGCATATTGCTCCTGCTGTGCGGCTGCGGCGGCGGACAGTCCGTCTCCGCGCCGGATGAGGCGGCGCGCCTTGTGATCTTCACCGCCCGCAGCGCCGCCGCTTACGACGATACGGTGCGGGAGTTCGAGCGCCGTACCGGTATCTGGGTGGAGGTACGCACCGCCGACGGCACCCTGCCCCTGCTGGACGAGATCGCCGCCGGAGACTCCGGCTGTGACCTGCTGCTGGGTGCGGCGCCGGACTGCCTCTCCGCCTACGGGGACTGCTTCGCGCCCTACGCCGCGCCGCTGGCGGCGGATATCCCCGACGCCTACCGGGACAGCGAGGATCGCTGGACGGCCTTTTCCCTGCTGCCCATGGTGCTGCTCTACAACGACCAGCTGGTGCAGCGCAACGTGCCGGACAGCTGGAGCGGTCTGCTGGATACCGCGTGGCGGGGACGCATCGCCTGTCCCGACCCTACCGTTTCCGCCACGGGCTGCACCGTTTTGCAGGCGCTGACCCAATCGCTGCCCGACGAGGATGAGACGGTGCTGGCCGCCTTTTCCCACAATCTCAGCGGCGTACTGCCCTCCGCCGCCGACGCGGTGGACGCCGTGGCGGACGGCAGCTGCTATGTGGGCGTCGCCACGGAGGATCTGGCGCTGCAGGCCGCGGACAACGGCTTCAGCGTCACCGTGGTCTACCCGGCGGAGGGTACGGTGATCCAACCGGACTGCGCCGCCGTGGTGCAGGGCTGCCTCCACGAGGACAACGCCCGCGCCTTCATCGACTTCCTGCTCAGTGACGAGGTGCAGACGCGCCTGACCCGCCAGTCCCGCCGCGCCGTGCGCGGTCAGGCGGCCGCAAGCGCCGCGCTGCCCCGTGCCATGGCCTACGATGCCTATGCCGCCGGCGCCCGTCAAGCGGAGCTGCTGGCCATCTGGCAGAGCCTGACGGCGGAGGCGGCATCATGAAGCTGAAAAACTGGATCCGCCGCTCCTTCCGCAACCGGATCTTTGCCACCATTCTGGTGGTGACCCTGATGCCGCTGCTGCTGTGCGACGTGGTGATGATGCGGGTCATCGTGGCGCGTACCGAGCATACCCAGGCGCAGCAGGGACAGGATACCCTACACGCCCTGTGCGCCCGCTTTGACAACGCCGCCGCACTGTGCGGCGATACGCTGGACGCGCTGGCCACCAGCACCATCACACGCAGCGTCCTGCGCCGGACGGAGCAGGACTCCCGTCTTCTGTACCAGTTTCTCTACCGCCGCGCCGCCCCGCTGCGGCCCTACGCCGCACTGGACATCTACAACGCGCAGGGTGCCTGTCTCTATACGACGGACACCTCCCTGCCCGCCGCCCCGCTGGACACGGACTGGGGCGCGCTGTACGCCGCACGAAGCGGCAGCGGTACGGTCTTCCTCAGCTCCGGCAAGGGGCTGCTGGCGGCCCGCACCATCACCGCCTACGGTGGGCAGCTGCTGGGCTATGTCACCGTCCGCATGGACAGCGACGGCTTTGCCCAGCTCTTTGACGGCCTGATGGCGCCCGCCGACGATCTGCTGGTGCTGGACGGCACATGGCGCACCGTCTACTACACCCGTACCGTGCAGGCGGACCGCACTGTAGCCGCCCTGCGTGGTCAGCTGCTGGCGGGGCAGAGCCTCACCGGTGCTGCCGGTGACAACTGCACGTTCTATACCGCCTCCGGCGCCGGAGGCTTCACCCTGCTGCTCCAGCAGTCCCGCATCTACACGGGGCAGGTGCTGCGCTCCCTGTATCTGGTAGGCGCGGCACTGGGCTTTTTGTGTCTGGCGCTGTGCGCCGTGGCCGCGTGGTGGCTCAGCCGCTACCTGTCCCGGCCCGTCAATGCGCTGGACGACGCCATGCGGCAGGTGGAGCGGGGTGACTATGACGCCCAGCTCTATCTGGACAGCCCCGATGAGCTGGGACGTCTGGCCGCCAGCTTCAACCGCATGACCGAGGAGTACCGGCAGAATCTGGAACGCTCCGTCCAGCGGCAGAAGGAGCTGAACGAGACGCAGCTGCGGATGCTGCAGGCACAGCTGAACCCCCACTTCCTCTACAACACGCTGGACTGCATGAAATGGCTGGGCGTGGCCAACCATGTTCCCCAGATCGCCGCCATGTCCACCGATCTGGCGGCGCTGCTGCGGGCAGGTATCTCCGGCAGCGAGCTGATCCCGCTGGAGGACGAGCTGGAGCTGGTCCGGCAGTACCTGAATATTCAGGAGATCCGCTTTGAGGATCGGTTCGTCTGCGAGATCGACGTGGACGAGCGCTTCCAGCACTGCATCGTGCCTAAGATGGTGCTTCAGCCGCTGGTGGAAAACGCCATCATCCACGGCGTGGCGGATCTGGAGGAGGGGTATATCAAGCTGTGGGCGGAGTCCGATGGGGACGACCTGCTGCTGCGGGTGTCCGACAACGGCCGGGGCATCGAACCGGAGGTGCTGGCGCGCCTCGCCCGCCACGAGGACATCCCCGGCGGCCATCTGGGGCTGAACAACGTGGATCGCATCATCCGCCTGTACTACGGCGAGGGCTACGGCCTCACCGCCGCATCCGACGGCGGAAACGGCAGCTGTATCACACTGCGCCTGCCCATGACGAAAGGAGAAGACCATGCTGAAGGTATTGATCGTTGACGACGAGACGGTGGTGCGCCGCGGCATCGTGCTGGGCATGAACTGGGCCTCCATGGACTGTGTGGTGGTGGGAGAGGCCGCCAACGGCGAGGAGGGCCTCGCCGCCGCGGAGCGCTACAACCCCAGCCTCATCATCACCGATGTGCGGATGCCCCGCATGGACGGCATCGAGATGATGCGCCGCCTCCGTGAGCGGGACTGCACCGCCCACTTCATCGTCCTCACCGCCTACGACGAGTTCGACTACGCCCGCTCCGCCCTGCGCTACGGCGCGGCGGACTACCTGCTCAAGCCCTTCCGGGATCAGGATCTGATGGCCGCCATCGCCCGCGTACGGGAAAAGGAGGGCGCTGCCCAGCCTGCGGAGGACACCCCGCTGCTGCCCAAGGGCGACAAGAGCAAGTATGTGCTCCAGACCCTGAACTACATCGCCGAGCACTATGCCGACGCCGATATCAATATCGCCGCCATCGCCCGGCACATCGGCATCAGTGAGGGGCATCTGAGCCATGTGTTCAAGAAGGAGACGAACTACACGGCGCTGGGCTATCTCACCCAGTACCGCATCCACATGGCCCGCACGCTGCTGCGGGACTGCCGGTACAAGGTGTACGAGGTGGCGGAGATGGTGGGCTACCGCGACGTGGCCTATTTCGGCAGCACGTTCAAAAAGCTCACCGGTATGTCACCGTCGGAATATCAGGATCGGTGTCATTAGGAAAACTGCACAAAAAGGGACAGCGCGTTTTGACACGCGCTGTCCCTTTTGTCAGAATCGTCTGGATAATCGCAGAGATGACCCGTTTTTTCGGTCGTTGCCGCGCTGGTATAATAATGGTGTGATGGTGCATCCCGCACTGTCCGACTTTTTGAAAAGGAGATTCAGGAATGAAAAAGTTTATTGCTCTTTTGCTGGCGCTGGTCATGGCTCTGAGCCTGGCGGCGTGCGGCGAGAAGACCCCCGACGAAAATGGCGGCAATGATACCCCCGACGCCAAGGATTATTCCGGCTATACCATCCGCATCTACTCCAACTCCAACTCCACCGAGCGCACCACTTGGCTCATCAACGCCGCCAAGGACGCCGGCTTCACCATCTCCATCGACGATAACAGCGTCATCTCCGGTGATACCGCCGCCATTCAGGCTGCCAACGAGAACAAGGACGGCGACATCCTGTTCGGTCTGAACGAGACCCGCTGGAGCCAGGTGGTCAACGGCACCTATGAGAATCTGTCTCTGGTGGACTGGACGCCCACTTGGGCCGATCAGGTGGGCGAGTATGCCTATCCCGGCGCTGCCTACGGTCTGGTCATCCAGAACGTGCTGATGCTGTACCGCAACGATGAGCTTGGTACCAATGGCGAGGCTCTGCACTTTGCTCACTGGTCCGACATCGTGGACTGCGGCTACAAGTGGTATCGTCAGAACAAGGTCGGCGGCACCACCAACGCCAACATCAACTCCGCTCTGCTGTACTCCTTCATCGATCCCTCCTCCCCCGCCGGCGGTGTGTCCATCGATGGCTGGAAGATGCTGTGGAACTACTGCGCCAACGGCGTGTATTCCTCCGATGATACTTACAAGTACGGCTTCGATCCTCTGAACAAGGGCGATGTGGCTGTCTCCACCTTCTACTCCTCCTCCCTGTACGGCAAGATCGATGCCGCTGCCGAGAGCTCCGAGACCCCGCTGAAGGGCACCATGACTCCCGAGAACTGGAATCTGGTGGAGATCGATGACGGCACCTACTACATTGCCGAGTACCTGGGCATCCTGAACAAGGAAGGCCGTACCGACGAGGAGACCGAGGCTGTCAAGGCCTTTGCCGAGTGGTTCGGCTCCGCCGAGACGCAGGCTGCTTGGGGCGAGGAGTTTGACACCTATCCCTGCAACACCGCTGCCGCTGACATCCTGTACCCCGACGGCGTGCCCGCCATCTACACCCTGAAGAACTTCGCTCTGACCAAGGTCGACGGCGACACCACCTACGCTGAGTATGTGGCCGCCCACTCCGCCGAGTGGACCAACATTCTGACCAACCTGGGCTTCTACTGGGCTGACAGCAGCGCCGCTGTGAACGAGCCCGACTGGGACAACCTGGATTGGGCGACTCTGACCCAGAAGGCCGAGTAAGTAATTCCCATCAACCCCTGTGGCGAGCCGGCTCCCGGCTCGCCACAGCTGTAAGGGCGGAAAAGCCTTTCCGCCTTTACAGCTGTGAAGCAGACGTGTACAATGTCCCTGTCAGCGCCAAAGAAACCGAGCAAAGGAGTTTTGTGTGTTATGATCCGTTTGAATGATATCGTGGTGAAGTTCGGCGACTTCACCGCCCTGCACGGCATCAACGTCCATGTGAAGGAGGGTGAATTCTTCACGTTCCTCGGCCCCTCCGGCTGCGGAAAGACCACCACGCTGCGGACCATCACCGGCTTTATCGAACCGGTAGAGGGCGCCGTGGTGGTGAAGGACCGGGACATCACCCATGTCCCCATCGAGGATCGCAACATCGGCATCGTGTTCCAGAGCTATGCCCTGTTCCCCACCATGACCGTCTACGACAACATCGCCTTCGGCCTGAAGGTCAAGAAGGTGAAGCGCGCAGAGATCGACCAGCGCGTGCGGGACATCGCCCGCAAGGTGGATCTCAGCGATGAGCAGCTGCAAAAGGCCGTGTCCCAGCTGTCCGGCGGTCAGCAGCAGCGCGTGGCCATTGCCCGCGCTCTTGTCACCAACCCCGCCATCATCTGCATGGACGAGCCCCTGTCCAATCTGGACGCCAAGCTCCGCGTCCAGCTGCGCAACGAGCTGAAGAAGATGCAGAAGGACTTCGGCATCACCACCATCTACGTCACCCACGATCAGGAGGAGGCGCTGACCCTGTCCGACCGCATCGCCGTGTTCAACAAGGGCGTCATCGAGCAGATCGGCACCCCCAACGAGGTCTATAACCACTCCGCCACCGAGTTCGTGTGCAACTTCATCGGCGACATAAACCGTCTGGAGACGCCGCTGGTGCAGCATCTCAACGACCGCGGCGCCGGTCTGGACCCCGCCAAGCACAACTACATCCGGCTGGAGCGGCTCCATGTCAACGTGGAGCCCCGTGACGGAGAGCTGGCGCTGTCCGGCGTGGTGGAGAGCCGGGAGTATTACGGCCTGTACATCAAGTATTACATCACCGTGGAGGGGCAGACGCTGAAGGTCATTGAGAAGAACGACGGCGTCAACATCTACGAGCCTGCCCAGCAGGTGTCCGTGGTCATCAACCCCGCCCACGTCATGGCCTACGAGGCCGGTGAGGAGGCCGCCCATGCGTAACGCCTCCCTGACGCGCCAGCGCCCCGATGCCGCCTTCGTGGTGCGGATCATCGGCATCGTGCTGTTCGCCTACTTCTTTTTCGGGTTTATGCTGCTGCCGTGCCTGAACACGCTGACCAGCATCTTCACCACGAAAAACGCCGCCGGGGAGACGGATCCCTGGGCGGTCATCCGCTTCTTCTTCGCCGGAAACATGAGCCGCTACGTCTGGAATTCCCTGAAGCTGGCGCTGTGTCTGGTGGTCACCGTCAATGTGGTGGGCGTGTCCATCGTCCTGCTGACGGAGTATTTCGACATCAAGGGCGCCAACATCCTGCGCCTCGGCTACATGACCACCATGATCTACTCCGGCGTGGCGCTGGTCACCGGCTACCTGTTCCTGTACGACCCCAACGGCATCCTGACCACGGCGCTGGCCAACGCCATCCCCGGCTTTAACCGCAGCTGGTTCTCCGGCTTCAATGCGGTGCTGTTCACCATGACTTTCGCCTGCACGTCCAACCACGCGCTGTTCCTGCGCAATGCCATCCGCGGCATCGACTACAACACCGTGGAGGCCGCCCGGAACATGGGCGCCAAGCCCTTCAAGGTGCTGTGGAAGGTGGTCTTCCCCACGCTGGTACCCACCATGTTCTCCCTGACAGTCATGACCTTCATCACCGGTCTGTGCGCCATGTCCGCCCCCACCCTGCTGGGCTATGACTCCATCAACCCGGAGATCGTCCGTCTGGCGGGCTCCTCCGTGGCGGATGAGTCCTTCCCCCAGGCGCGGGCCGCCCTGCTGTCCATCATTCTGGCCATGTTCACCATCGTCCTGCTGACGGTGCTGTCCGCCTACGAGCGCAAGGGACACTATCTGTCGGTGTCCAAGACCAAGGCCAAGCTGGTGAAGCAGAAGATCACCAACCCCGTGTGGAACGTGCTGGCGCACATCTACGCCTATGTGCTGTTCATCATCTACATGATCCCTGTGGTGATGATCATCGTCTTCTCCTTCCAGACATACGGCGCCATCCGCATGAAAAAACTGGATCTGCGCAATTGGACGCTGATCAACTACTTCGGCACGCAGGACTATGAGTACCTGACCAACCGCGGCACCTACAAGCTGCGCAAGGGCTCCATCTCCGGCCTGTTCGCCAATGAGGCCACGCTGGGCGGCATCAAGATGAGCTTCATCCTGTCCATACTGGCGGCGGCGCTGGCCTGCCTTATCGTGGTGGTGGCCTGCAACTACATTTTCAAGAACCGCAATAAGAAGTCCGGCATCGTGCTGGAGTACTGCCTGCTGTTCCCGTGGCTGCTGCCCACCATTCTGATCTGCTACTCCTACCGCACCTACTTCAACTCCGATGCCATCTGGTATGTGGGCGACATGAACCTGTACTACGCGGAGAATGTCCGGTTGCTCATCGTGCTGGCATACACGGTGGTGAAGCTGCCCTTCTCCCTGCGTATGATCAAGGCGGCCTTCTACTCCATCGACTCGGAGCTGGAGGACGCCGCCCGGAACATGGGCGCCAGCGGCCTGCGCACGTTCCTGAAGGTAAAGCTGCCCATCATCCTGCCCAGCGTGCTGGCGGTGTTCGCCCTGAACTTCAACGCCCTGTTCACGGAGTACGATATGTCCGCCACCTTCGCCAGCTCCTACGGCACCAGCTACGCCATGGTCATCCAGTCCATGTGTGCGGAGGAGGGGCTGTACGGCTACAATGTCAACGCCTCCGGACGGCGCTGCGCCTCCACGGTGTTTATCATGCTGGTATCGGGTCTGATCCTGTATCTGGTCTACGGCGTGGGCGGCCGGGATCTGGGCGAGCGGCTGGATGCCAAGGCTCGCCGCAAGCGGATCTGGAGCCGCATGACCGGCGTGTTCCGCCGCAGCGGTGACAGCGGCGTGGCGGAACCGGGAGAGCAGCTATGATCCGCCACATCGTATTTGACATGGGGCAGGTGCTGGTACAGTTCAGCGCCGGTCTGTTCACCGAGCGTCTCCATCTCCGTGCGGAGGATGCCGAGCTGATCCGCCGGGAGGTGCTGGCCACCACCGAGTGGGTGCGCATGGACCGAGGCACCATCTCCGACGACGATGCGCTGGAGCGGATGTGCGCCCGCCTCCCCCGGCGGCTCCACGACACAGCGGCCTATCTCGTCCACCGCTGGAACGACCCCATCATCCCCGTTCCCGGTATGGCGGAGCTGGCCTGCGATCTGAAAAACGCCGGGTACGACCTGTACCTGCTGAGCAACGCCGCCGCCCGCCAGCACACCTACTGGCACGATATTCCCGGCAGCCAGTGGTTCAGCGGCACCTTCATCTCCGCCGACTACCACCTGCTGAAGCCGGAGGCGGCCATCTATCAGGCGTTCTTTGAGAAGTTCGGCCTGATACCGGAGGAATGTCTCTTTATCGACGACAACCCCGCCAATATCGAGGCGTCGGAAAACGCCGGTATGAGGGGCATCATTTTCCACGGCGACGCGGCGCGTCTGCGCCGTCAGCTCACAGAGCTGGGCATCCTGTAACCGCAAAAAAGAGTGGCTGTACCATGTAGGTATAGCCACTCTTTTTGTCTCTGTTTACGTATTTTGCGCCTATTCGCTTGGCAGCAGCGGGCGGCTGATGGGTTGTGTCCCCAGCAGCATCTGGTAATCCCCGTTCAGCAGGATCTGCACCTGCTCCACCTCCTCCAGCGAGCACAGGGAATTCACGATCCCGCGCAGGACCATCCGCTGCTGTACCGTGCTCTCCGGCATCAGCTCCGCGCAGTTGGCAGACAGGTTCAGGTAGCAGGTATTCCCGTCCACATTGGCGCCCAGCGCCGTAAAGTTCTTGGGCAGCAGGGGCTTCAAACCGCTGTAGCTGTCCATGGGACGCTCTGCCAGTGCCTTGACCACCGCCTCTGCCGGCGTCTCGCCCTCATAGACCGTGAGCCGCCGCTCCTCGGCCACCAGATTGTCGGCCTCGTCCGGGAAATACAGCGTCACCTCCACGGTGCGGACGATGTCCTCCGGGCTGGTCAGCAGCACCTGCGCCGAGGTGTATACATGGTCCGCATCCTGGGATGCGCCCATCACCGTGATCCGCACGGCGTAGATACCCGTCAATTGCAGCAGCGACAGGGTGATGCAGTAGTCCGCAATGGTGCGGTCAATGCCCACCAGCTGGTCGTACTCGCCGCTCAGATCCACCGACACCGTGCCGCCGGTAACGGTGCAGCTGCGCACCGTGGTGCCTATGGGTATGGGGCTGGTGAAGCCGCTTGCCTTGCACCCGCCCAGCAGCAGTTCCATGATGTACTGCGCCTGCTGCTGACGGCCCCGGTCGTCCCCCGTCACCTTCTTCCAGTCCACCAGCACGCTGGTGATGGCGTCGCTGCCGCCGACGCTCTTATGCTTCGCGCTGAGATCAGCCGGATAGTACAGCCGCAGCCCGGTCTTCTGCGTCCCGCAGGCCGCCAGACTCAGCACCAGCAGCGCCGCCAGCAGCGCCGCGGTGATGCGTTTCACTCCTTGCATAGCTCCTCCTCCTGCGCCAGCGGCAGCGTCACGGTAAACACCGTACCCACGCCGCCTGCGCCGTGTCCCGCCTGAATGGAGCCGCCCCGGTTCTCGATGGTGTCCTTGACGATGGACAGACCCAGTCCGGTACCGCCCACCTCCCGGGAGCGCATCTTGTCCACCCGGTAGAACCGGTCGAACACATGGGGCAGATCCTCGTCGGGGATACCGATGCCGTTGTCGGTGACGGTGATGACCACCTGGCCGTTCCGCACCAGTGCCTCCGCCCGCACAAAGCCGTTTTCCGCGGCGGAATACTTGATGGCGTTTTCCATCAGGTTGTAGAGGATCTGATGTACGTCGTCGTCCGTGGCCAGCGCCACCGCGTCCTCCGACGCGCTGCCGGAGATGGTGACGCCCTTTTCCTCGGCCACCATGCCCAGCATCCGCTCCACCCGCTGCAAAACGGGTCCCACCGCCACGGGGTAGGCCGCCTGCACCACGCCGCCGTCCAGCCGCGTCAGCCGCAGCAGGTTCTCGGTGATGCGGCTGAGCCGCTCGGCCTCCCGGCCGATGTCGGTGACAAATTCCTTGGTGGTATCCGGATCCATGTTGTCCGTCTGCAAAATAGAGTCCGTCAGCAGGCGGATACCGGCCAGCGGCGTTTTCAGCTCGTGGCTGGCGTCGGATACGAACCGCCGCCGGGCGCTCTCCGTGGTTTGCAGCCGATCCGTCAGGCTGTTGAACTCCGCCGCGATCTGGGCGATCTCGTCGGTGCCGCTGGCGTCGGCCCGGTGGCTGTACGCGCCCTCCCGGACGCTGCGGATGGCTTGCAGCAGGCCACTGATCTGCCGGGTCAGCATACGGGACAGCATGATGCTCAATCCCGCCACCAGCAGTGCGATCATGATGGAGATGGTCATCAGATTGCTCTGGAAGCTCTCCAGCAGCGCCGCCTGCTCCGTGTCGTAGTCATAGGCGTACACCGCGCCTACCGTCTGATTGTGGTACACCACCGGCGTGGCCATACGGCTGAGGAACGCCTCGCCGTCATACTGACAATAAAAGGCGTCGCTGCCCCGCAGTGCCGCCGCGATCACGGAATACAGGGCGTATTCGCCCACGGCGTCCCCTCCCTGCCGGGTATCGTACAGCACCAGACCGGCGCTGTCGGTGACCATGATGCGGGTGGCGCCAGTCTCATTCAGACTGCTGAGCGCCGCTGAGACATTCTCCTCCGTCAGCCGCTCCAGCCCCATCAGCGCCGACTCGATGACCTTGGCGGTGCTTTTCAGGTTGTCCTGATTGGAGGACACCATCAGGTTCTGGGACACCAGCAGCGGGTAGGAGTTCAGCAGCACCAGCACCGCCGCGATGACCAGGATGTAGCTGAGGCTGAATTTCAGCTGTAGGGTCGCCTTGCCCCGCAGCGTTCTGATCCACGCCTCCGTCTTGTCCCATGCCTTCTTACACTGTTGGCTGACTTTCTCCCTTAAAATAGTAACCAACTCCCCACTTTGTCATGATATGGATCGGCTTGGCCGGATCCGGCTCCAGCTTCTCCCGCAGGCGGCGGATGTGGACGTCCACCGTGCGGTAGTCCCCGGCGTAGGAGTAGCCCCACACCAAGTCCATCAGGCTCTCCCGGCTGTATACCCGCCGGGGGTTCTTCATCAAAAGCTCAATGAGGTCGTATTCCTTGGCCGTCAGGTCGATGGTCTTGCCGCCCCGGATGGCCACGCGTTCCTCCGTGTCCAGACTCAGGTCACCCACGGTCAGCAGCGGCGCCCGCTGGGGCTGCTGTGCCGCCGGACTGCCGCCGGACCGCCGCAGCAGGGCGCGGATGCGTGCCTTCAGCTCCAGAATGTTAAAGGGCTTTGTCACATAGTCGTCCGCACCGCAGGCAAAGCCCATCAGCTTATCGCTGTCCTCGCTGCGGGCTGTCAGCATGATGATGGGCACATCGGAAAACTCCCGGATCTGCATACAGGCGTCGCCGCCGGACAGTCCCGGCATCATCACATCCATCACGATCAGGTCGAAGTTCTCCTTTTTGGCAAGCTCCACGGCGGTGACGCCGTCATAGGCGGGCGTCACCTCGTAGCCCTCGTTCTCCAGATTGAATTTTACGCCCTTGACCAACAGCTTCTCATCGTCCACTACCAGTATCTTCATTCCTGTGTCTCCTCCGTTGTAATGCGGTCACGCAGACCATCCAGCGTGGTCTGCCCGATGCCGCTCACCTGTAACAGATCCTCCGGGCAGGTGAACGGCCCGTTGGCCGTCCGCCAGTCGATGATCCGCTGCGCCAGCACCGGCCCGATCCCCGGCAGCGCGTCCAGCTCGTTCGCGTCCGCCGTGTTGATATTCACCTTATCCGTTTTCGGTTTCTCCGACGGTGCCTGCGCCTCCACCGTGTAGTCGCCCTGCGTGGTGCGGGGCGTCAGCAGGTATACCGTTCCCACAGACAGCAAAAACAGAGCTGTCAGCACCAACAGGAACACCCCTGTTTTTGACAGTTTTATCCGCCCGTCCACAGTTGACTCCCCCCGTGTTTTCGCGTATAATAAAGGTCACGCAATTTGATGGGTGCGGCTCATCCGCCGCGACCCAATGGTATTATAACATAGATGGAGAAGAAATCCTATGAAAATCCGCCGTTTTTTATCTGTTTTTTTATTGACCTGTCTGCTGTGCGCCCTTCTCACCCCGCAGGCGCTGGCGCTGGAGGACCCGGACATCCATGCCAAGGCCGCCATTCTGGTGGACGGCGAGACAGGCACGGTGCTGTACGATAAGAATATGCACGAGGAGCTGCCCATGGCCAGCATCACCAAGGTCATGAGCGCCCTGCTGGTGCTGGAGGCCGTGGATCGCGGCCAGCTTCGCATGGATCAGAATGTCACCGCCACCGAGTCCTCCATGAAGGGCATGGTGGAGGACGGCAGCACCGCCGACATCAAGGTGGGTGAAACGCTGACGGTGGAGCAGCTTCTCTACTGTATGCTGGTGATCTCCGCCAACGAGACGTGCAACATTCTGGGCGAGGCCGTGTCCGGCTCTGTGGACGCCTTCGTGGAGAAGATGAACCAGCGGGCGCAGGAGCTGGGCTGCCAGAACACCCATTTTGCCAACACCACCGGTCTGACCCAGTCCGGCCACTACTCCTCCGCGTGGGATATCTATCTCATCACCCGGGAGGCCATGAAGCACGACGATTTCATGACCATCGTCAACACCAAGGCCTACACCGTACCCGCCACCAATATGACGGAAAAGGAGCGGGAGCTGCACAGCACCAACGCCCTGATCTCCAACTGGCGCATGACCGGCTATCTCTACTCCGGCGCACAGGGCATCAAGACCGGCACCACCGATGCGGCGGGACACTGTCTGGTGTCCTCCGCCATCCGGGGCAGCCGCACCCTCATCAGTGTGGTGCTGGGCTGTGAGGAGGTCAAGACCGAGAAGGGCGGCACCCGCGTGGAGAGCTTCACCGAGACGGCCCGCCTGTTCGACTGGGGCTTTGACAATTTCTCCACCCGCACGGTGCTGGAGGAGAATGAGCTGATCTGCGAGGTGCCTGTGGCGCTGAGCAACGAGGTCGCCACCGTGGCTGTCCACCCGGCCTACGCCGCCGAGGCGGTGCTGCCCAAGGATCTGGAGCTGGATCAGCTCCAGCGCACCGTGGACTGCGCGGAGTCCGTAAACGCCCCCGTCACCGCCGGCGACGAGCTGGGTACCATCACCATCTCCTATGACGGCACGGACTATGTGACCGTTCCCCTGCTGGCCGTGGCCGACGTGTCCGCCAGCCGCTTCCTGCTGGCCAAGCACGCCATCGTGCAGTTCTTCTCCCGGACGCCGGTGAAGATCGCCTCTGTCGTGCTGGTGGTGCTGGTCATCGCCGTGCTGCTCTGGTTCCGTCTGTACGGACGCACCCGCCGCTACGGCAGAGCCTCCAGCAAGCGCTATCGCCAGCACACCTACCGCGGACGCCGCCGCTGAGTGCCATGGAGGACTTACATATCCTGTACGAGGACGCACATCTAGTCCTCTGTGTCAAGCCCGTGGGCGTCCTGTCGGAGGACAGCGAGCAGGGCGCCTGTATGCCTGCCCTGCTGCGCCGGCACTATCGCGAGCAGGGGAAGCCCGACTACATCGCCACCGTCCACCGGCTGGACAAGATCGTGGGCGGCGTTATGCTGTTCTCCCGCCGCCGGGAGGTCACCGGCAAGCTCACCGCCGCCGTGGCGGAGCACCGGGTCACCAAGGAGTATCTGGCCGTGCTGCGGGGACACCCGGCGGAGGCCTCCGCCACCCTCACCGACCTGCTGTTCCGGGACGCCTCCAAGAACAAGAGCTATGTGGTCAAGCGGATGCGCAAGGGCGTCCGGGAAGCCTCGCTGGAATATGTGACGCTGGGCAGCACGGAGGAGCTGACGCTGGTGCGCGTCCGGCTCCACACCGGCCGCACCCACCAGATCCGCGTGCAGTTCTCCTCCCGGGGCCTGCCGCTGCTGGGGGATATCCGCTACGGCAGCAAGGCCGACTGCTCCACCGCGCTGTGGTCGTATCACATGGCCTTCACCCACCCCGTCACCGGGCGGACGGTGGATGTGACCTGTCCCCCGCCGGAAAGCTGGCCGTGGACGCTGTTCGATGCCGATACATACGCATGATGCGCAGGAAAAGAGGACGGCCTCCGCCGTCCTCTTTTTGCCGCCCCTCCCTCAGAACGCACCGGGGCGGCGCTGGAGCTGCTCGTCGGCAGCCGCCTGCCGCAGCTGCGACAGGGAGCGGATGCCGCCCTGCTGCTGGAGCGCAGTCTGCATCTCCGGCGGCAGGCCGTAGAAATACTCGTAGGCGGCGGGGTCGTTGTTCAGCAGGTCGGTCAGCGTCTCGTAGTACATATACAAACACCTCCGCGCTCATTGTGCGCGGAGGTGTTTTGCTTTATACCGTTTTTTCAAAATAGAAGTACGTTTCGTCCTCTCCGCTGGGCCGCATACAGGACGCAAGCATCTTGTGGGACGCGGCATTTTCCTTAAAGCACTTGGCCACCACCCGGGCAAGCCCCAGATGGTACAGCGCCCAGTCCGCCGCCGCTGCAAAGGCCTCCGTACCGTAGCCGTGACCGGCGTAGGCCGGCGCGATGCGGCAGCCCTGCTCGAAGCCACCCCGGAAATCCGGGCGGTACAGCACCACCTCGCCGATGAGCTTTCCCTTCAGGCGAACGGCGAAATTCACGGCGCGGCGGGCGGCAAAATCCGCCTTGGCGGCATCCAGAAAATAGTCCTCCGTCAGCGGCGCATCTCCCAGACCGGTGCGGTAGTCATAGCCCCACCAGCGGTTGCGGTCGTCGTCCAGACACAGGGCGTTATACGCCTCCCTGTCGCCGGGGCGCAGGGCCGTCAGGGTCAGACGCTCCGTTTTCAATGTGGGCACGCGGTGCAGCATATCCAGCTCCGTACCTACCTCCAGCCGCACCTTGCCGCCCAGCGCCGCCGGGAGGTATTGCAGCTTGGAGGTACGCAGCCCCTTGTCCCGGGCGTCGTCCTCCCGGTTGACCCACGCGCAGCCGTCGCCATAGTGGGCGGCAAAGGCCTGCACGATGGCGGGGTACGCTCCGGCGTGGGAGTACAGCGCCTTTTCGATGTGGTTCACCAGCGTGTCGCCGCACTTCTCCGCCAGGCAGACCGCCACCAGCCGTTCCTCCGCCAGCATACCGCCGGCGCAGAACCAGCCGGTATCCAGCAGGCCGAACATCTCCTGCGCCAGCGCCAGCTCCTCCTTGGCCAGCGGCCCGGCCTTGTGGAACTCCGCCTCATAGCTGGTCCAGAACGCCGCCAGGCGGGGGTCCTTCGGGTCGGTGAGCGGCACGAAGGCGGCGTCCGGATAGTCCCGGTGGAACTTGTTGATGTGGTTGCGCTGGCCGCTGTACCGCCGTCCGGCGAACTGCGCCAGATCCTCGGTGCGGTAGAGATAGTCCTTCCACGGCCGCTCGCTGATGACCTTCACCCGGGGATAGCGCAGCACCAGCCCTGCCGCCTTGTCCTCCGGTACCACGGACAGCACCAGCGGCAGCTCCTTTTCGCCGCAGTACGCCTCGATGGCGGCCAATGCCGCCTCCTCGTCGCCCTCCGGCCCCGTAATGGGGTAGTCAAAGACGTACTCCCCCTCGATGCAGTTGCGGACGATGAGGCAGCCCGCTGCCTCGGCAAACCACGGGTGCAGATAGCCCCGCCACATGAGCTTCACGCCCAGCGAGTATTCGCACAGACGGTAGATGCACATCTCGTAATACGGGCGCAAATGCGCGCCCGCGCTGACAGTCAATTCCTGAAATTCCAGCATAGTATCCTCACATTTTCTCGATCATTTCTTCTGCCGCGGCGATGAACCGCCGCACCATGGGCCGCAGGTCCCGGCGCGGACGGGAGGCAATGCCCAGCTCGCGGACGGCCCGCGGCGCCAGCGGCAGCGCCTGCACATCATCCTGCCGCCCCTGCAGCACCAGGCAGGACAGCATACTCACGCCCAGGCCGTGCTCCACCATGGAGATGATGACGCTGTCCGATACCTGCGTGGTGCGGATCAGCGGCGTCACGCCGTGGCGGTTCAGCACCCGCATGATATCCAGATTGAAACCCATGGAGGGCATCAAAAACTCCCGCCCGTCGAAATCCTCCACCGGGAACACAGACCGTCCCCCGTTGTCGTAGTCCGGCGGCAGTATGGCAAGCAGCTCGTCATCCTTGAGGGGCGTCCAGTCCAGCGCCACGCTCTCCTGCCGGCTGGCAAAGCACATATCCACCCGGCCCTCCTGCACCCAGCGGTAGACCTCCTGCACGCTGCCCATCTGGATATCCACGCCCACATCCGGGTGGGCGCGGCGGAACTGTTGGATCACCTCCGGCAGCCAGTGGCGGGAGATGGAGTCGTAGGCCGCCACGCGGACGCTCTCCTCCTGCTGGGTGTTGATGAGCAGGATCTCCCGCTCCAGCGCCTTCGCGCCGTTGAGACACTCCTGCACCAGCGGGAAGATGCGCTGCCCCGCCGGGGTCAGGCGCACGCCGGTGCGCCCCCGCACCAGCAGCGGAAAGCCCACGTCCTTTTCCAGACTGTTCATCATGTGGGTCAGGCCGGACTGGGTGTAGCCCAGCTCCTCCGCGGCGCGGGTAAAGCTGCCCAGCCGCACCGCCGCCGCCAGTGCCGCCAGCTTCTTCGTATCCATGGACGCACCTCCCCTGCATGACGCATTTTCATATACCGATATACTGTCTCGCCGCCGTGACAGTACACGGCCGCACGGCACGCTGTCTCCTGCCGGTCTTTTCGGCCGCTGTCCTTGCCGAGCCGCCGAAAAAACGGCTGCTTTCCTATCATGCCCACGATACGGTCATTATACCGCGTCATTTCCCGCGTGGCAACCCTGTTATTCTGCGCCGGAGAAACATCTGTATGTATCCATGACGATTTCTAATGGAAATATGAGATTTTGTCGCTTTACAAAAAAAGTCTCACCGTGTATCATACACACAGTGATTCGAACATGAATTGCTTTTCCTTTCTATCCTCAAATCGTTGGTCAGCCGCACGGTGTGCGGCTGACGGCGCGTCCGGAACGTTTTCGCAAGCGCCGGACGACCTCCCACAAAAAAAGAGAGACGGCAGATTGCCGTCTCTCTTTTTGCGTTTTTTGCTGGGGTCACATGGCCTTGATGATCTCCACGATCTCCGCGCCGATGCGCTTCTGAGCCTCCACGGTGGCCGCGCCGATATGGGGCGTGCAGGACACCATGGGATGGCTGTACAGCGCCTTGTTCTTGGTGGGCTCGTCTACATACACGTCCAGACCGGCTGCACGGACCTTGCCGGACTCCAGAGCGGCCAGCAGGGCGTCCTCGTCCACGTTGCTGCCGCGGGAGGTGTTGATGATCACCACGCCGTCCTTCATCTTGGCGATGGTCTCGGCGGAGACCAGTGCGCCGCCGTCCACTGCGGGCGCGTGGAGGGAGATAAAGTCGGAGGAGGCCAGCAGCTCGTCCATGCTCACATAGGGGATGCCCAGCCGCTCAGACAGTTCGGCATTGGGGTGACGGGCGAAGGCGACCACGTTCATGCCGATGGCCTTGGCCATCACGCCCAGATGCTGACCGATGCGGCCGAAGCCCACGATGCCCAGAGTCTTGCCCTGCAGCTCAATGCCCTTGCCGTACTCCTTCTTTTTCCACTCGTCGTTGCGCATGGTGTAGCCGGCGTCAGAGATGTAGCGGGCGCAGGCGAACATATGGCCCATGGCCAGCTCCGCCACGGACTGGGAGGAAGCATTGGGGGTGTTCTTGACGTCGATGCCGTTCTGCTTGGCGTAGGCCACGTCGATGTTGTCCACACCCACGCCGCCGCGGATGAGGAGCTTCAGCTGGCTGCCCTTGGCCTCGTCGATGTGGTTGGCGCGGACCTTGGTCTTGGAGCGGACGACGGCCACATCGAAATCACGCAGGGCCTTGCCCAGCTGATCCGGCTCGTAAAACTGCTCCACCACCTCGTGACCCAGCTCACGCAGCTGCGCCATTGCGGTCTTATCCATACCGTCAGTAACCAGAATACGCATGATACTTCTCCTTCATTTTTATGTAAAGAATGTGCGGAAAGGGGGAGCGTCTCCCCCCTTCCGGTCGTGTTACTTGTGCTCCGCCTCGAACTTCTTCAGGAACTCCACCAGCGCCTCAGCACCCTCGATGGGCATGGCGTTGTACACGGAGGCGCGCAGACCGCCCACGGACTTGTGGCCCTTCAGGTTGTCGAAGCCGGCCTCCTTGGAGGCTGCCACCACAGCGGCGTCCAGATCCTTATCGCCGGTGACGAAGGGGATGTTCATCAGGCTGCGATCCTCAGGCACCACGGCGCCCTTGAACAGCTTGGAGCTGTCCAGGAAGTCGTAGATGACCTTGGCCTTGGCGATGTTGCGCTTCTCCATCTCCTCCAGACCGCCGTTGTTCAGCAGATAGCGGAACACCTTGCCGCAGCAGTAGATGGCCCAGCAGTTGGGGGTGTTGTACATGCTGTCGTTGTCGGCATGGGTCTTGTACTTCAGGTAGATGGGGGTCTTGGGGTCCAGATCGTCGCGGATCAGATCCTCGCGGATGATCACCACCGCCATACCGGCGGGGCCCACGTTCTTCTGGACGCCGGCCCAGATCAGACCGTAGTCAGACACGTTGCAGGGACGGGACAGGAACATGGAGGACTGGTCAGCCACCAGCACATGGCCCTTGGTGTTGGGCAGCTTGTTCCAGGTGGTGCCGTTGATGGTCTCGTTCTCGCAGATGTAGACATAATCGGCGTCCTCGGGGATGTCCAGATCGGAGCAATCGGGGATGTAGGAGAAATTCTTGTCGGCGGAGGAGGCGATGATCTGCACCTCGCCATACTTCTTGGCCTCGGCAATGGCCTTCTTGGACCATGCGCCGGTCTCCACATAGCAGGCCTTGCCGTTCTTCATCAGGTTCATGGCGACCATGGCAAACTGCACCGTGCCGCCGCCCTGAATGAACAGCACCTTATAGTTATCGGGAATACCCATCAGCTTGCGCAGATCGGCCTCAGCCTCGGCCGCGATCTGCTGGAACACCTTGGAGCGGTGGCTCATCTCCATGACGCACATACCGCTGCCGCGGTAGTTCATCATCTCATCGCGGATCTCCTCCAGCACGGGCTCCGGCATCATGGCGGGGCCGGCGGAGAAATTGAAAGTACGACCGTATTTCATTTGGTTTTCCTCCTGTTTGTGTGATTGATAGGTCCTTCTTGTCCTTTTGCGCTTGATACATATAGTATACGGCAAACCATCAGCGGAATCAACAGGGAAAATAAATTATGTCAGGAAAACTAAAAAATTTTCAGTTTCGCACAAAGAACGTTTGTCGGGATTCGGCGGTTTGACAGGCGCACGGGAACATGGTACAATGCGGATTTGCAAATAACTGTGAAAAGGCGGATATATACTATGGAACGGGTGCGGAAGTACATAGACCACATGGGTCTCTACGCGGCGGCGCTGCTGAAGTGGATCGTGGTCGGCGGTCTGGTAGGCGGCGTCGGCGGCGTGGTGGGCGCGCTGTTCCATCTGGGCGTCAACTACGCCACAGAGGTGCGGCTGTCCCATCCGTGGGTGCTGTACCTGCTGCCGGTGGGCGGTCTCATCATCGCCGGGCTGTACAAGCTGTGCCGGCTGGAGGGCAAGGGCACCAATGCCATCATCGAGTCGGTACACTTCGGCTCGGACGTGCCGCTGCTGCTGGTGCCGCTGATCTTCGTGTCCACGGTCATCACCCACCTGTGCGGCGGCAGCGCCGGACGTGAGGGCGCCGCCCTGCAGATCGGCGGCGGCATCGGCTACCGCACCGGCAAGCTGCTGCAATTAGGCGAGAAGGATCTGCCGCTGGCCACGCTGTGCGGCATGAGCGGCGTGTTCTCCGCCCTGTTCGGCACACCGCTGACCGCCACCGTGTTCGCGCTGGAGGTCATCAGCGTGGGCGTGCTGTACTACGCGGGGCTGATTCCCTGCATCACCGCCGCCATGACCGGCTATCTCGTCTCCCTGCTGATGGGCGTGCCTCCCACCCGCTTCACCGTGGCCATGCCGCCGCTGGACGCATGGACGATGCTGCTGGTGGTGGTACTGGCGATCCTGTGTGCGCTGGTGAGCATCCTGTTCTGCCGGGGGCTCCACATCACGGAGCATCTGGCGGCGCGGCTGGTGAAGAACCCCTATCTCCGCGGCGTGGTGGGCGGCGTGGTCATCGTTGGGCTGACGCTGCTGCTGGGTACCACGGACTACAACGGCGCGGGCATGGATGTCATCACCCGCGCCCTCAGTGGGCAGACCGACGGCTGGGCGTGGCTCTTGAAGCTGCTGTTCACCGCCGTCACCATCGGCTGCGGCTTCAAGGGCGGCGAGGTGGTACCCTCCTTCTTCGTCGGCGCTGCCTTCGGCTGCTGGGTCGGCTCGCTGCTGGGTCTGCCCCCCGCCTTCACCGCCGCCATCGGCCTTGTAGCCGTGTTCTGCGGCGCGGTGAACTGCCCCATCGCCTCGGTGATCCTGAGCGTGGAGCTGTTCGGCGCGGAAGGGATGCTGTACTTTGCCATGGCCTGCGCCATCAGCTATGTGCTGTCGGGCTACTGCGGGCTGTACAGCAGCCAGACCATCCTCTACTCCAAGCTGCGGGCGGAGTTCATCAACGTCCGCACGAAAGAATAACGTCTATCCATCCAAAAGGCGGTCACAAATTGTGACCGCCTTTTTCTATATGTTTATCCGACACCCCGTTCAGCCGCAGAGTCCCGGCGGCCCGTGTTTTTCACCGCTCCCGGTGTCAAGTATCCGTTTTGTCAAAGTTTTCCGCTGTTTTGTGTGCAAAGCAGAGAAATTTCGCAGGGTGAGAAAAAGTTCTCCGTTTTGGTTGAAAGCACCGACCGGTTATGTTAGAGTTATCATAGAGTGTCATAAAATTAACGAATTTTTGACACCGTCCCCGGAGAGGACTGACAAATCGAGGAGGATAGCATATGAGACCCGAGCAGGAGAGGACCGCCGGGATCGTGCAGGCTCACGGCTGCGACAGCGCGCAGCTCATCGCCATCTTGCAGGATATCCAGGCGGCAGAGAACTATCTCAGTGAGGCGAATATGACGCTGGTGGCAGATATGCTGCACATCAGTGTTTCGCGGGTGTACAGCGTGGCTACATTCTACGAGAACTTCTCGCTGGAGCCCAAGGGAAAGCATATTATCAAGGTCTGTGACGGCACGGCCTGTCACGTCCGGAAGTCCGGCCCCATCTACGACGCCATTCACGAGTATCTGGGGCTGGAGGGCAAGAAAAAGACCTCCGCCGACGGCGTGTTCACGCTGGAGACGGTGGCGTGTCTGGGCGCCTGCGGTCTGGCCCCCGCCATGACCATCGACGGCGAGGTGTACGCCAAGATGTCGCCGGAGACGGCGCTGGCGGAGCTGGAGCGTCTGCGCGGAGAGGAGGCGGCACAATGAGCATCCTGACAAGAGAGGGCTTCCGCGCCATGCGCGAGACGGCGGAGGAGGCTCTGCGCCGCAGCAGCAACGCCGTAAACGTGCTGGTCTGCGCCGGTACCGGCTGTATCGCCGGCGGCTCCCTGAAGGTGTGCGAAACGCTGAAGGAGGAGTGTGAGCGCCGGGGCCTACAGGTCTATGTGGGTCTGACGGAGCACAGCGGCGAGGAAAAGAGCCTGCACATCAAGATGAGCGGCTGCCACGGCTTCTGCGAGATGGGCCCGCTGGTACATATCGAGCCGCTGGGCGTCATGTACATCCATGTCAAGCCGGAGGACTGCTGCGAGATCGTGGAAAAGACGGTGATGCGCGGCGAGATCATCGAGCGTCTGACCTATCAGCGGGACGGTGTCTCCTACCCCCGGCAGGAGGATATCCCCTTCTATAAAAAGCAGCACCGCGTGGTGCTGGCCAGCTGCGGCACCAGCGATGCCGAGGATCTGGATGAATACATCGCCAAGGGCGGCTACTCCGCCTTTGAGAAGGCGCTGTTCACCATGACGCCGGAGGCTATCTGCAAGGAGATCTCCGACTCCGGCCTCCGTGGCCGCGGCGGCGGCGGCTTCCCCGCCGGGCGCAAGTGGGAGAGCGTGCGGCGCAACGTGTCCGACGTGAAGTATGTAGTCTGCAACGGCGACGAGGGTGACCCCGGCGCGTTTATGGACCGCTCCATCATGGAGGGCAACCCCCACTCCATTCTGGAGGGCATGATGATCGCCGGTGTGGCCACCGGCGCCACCGAGGGCTATATCTACGTCCGCGCCGAATATCCGCTGGCGGTGAAGCGGCTGCAAACCGCCATCGAAAAAGCCGCGGAGGTCGGTCTGCTGGGCGACGACATCATGGGCAGCGGCTTCTGCTTCCATATGCACATCAACCGGGGCGCCGGCGCCTTCGTCTGCGGCGAGGGCAGCGCCCTGACCGCCTCCATCGAGGGCAAGCGGGGTATGCCCCGCGTCAAGCCGCCCCGCACGGTGGATCAGGGTCTGTGGGGCAAGCCCACCGTACTGAATAACGTGGAGACGTTCGCCAACGTGCCGGGCATCATCCGGCAGGGCGCCGGCTGGTACAAGGGCATCGGCACCGACGCCAGCTCCGGCACCAAGACCTTCGCCCTCACCGGCAACGTGGTAAACACCGGTCTGGTGGAGGTCCCCATGGGTACAACCCTGCGGGAGGTCATCTTCGACATCGGCGGCGGTATCCCCGACGGCAAGAAGTTCAAGGCGGTGCAGATCGGCGGCCCCTCCGGCGGCTGCCTCACCGAGGAACATCTGGACGTACCCATGGACTTCGACTCCCTGAAAAAGCTGGGCGCCATCATCGGCTCCGGCGGTCTGGTGGTCATGGACGAGGACACCTGCATGGTGGAGGTGGCGCGGTTCTTCATGAACTTCACCCGCAACGAGAGCTGCGGCAAGTGTACCCCCTGCCGGGAGGGTACCAAGCGGATGCTGGAGACGCTGGAGCGCATCATCGCCAACGAGGGCAGCATGGAGGATCTGGAGCTGCTGGAGGCACTGTCCGACACCATCACCGACACGGCGCTGTGCGGTCTTGGCCAGACGGCCTGCAAGCCGGTGATGAGCACGCTGAAGAATTTCCGGCAGGATTACCTGCGCCATGTGGTGGATAAGCACTGTCCCATCTGCAACGGCCGTAAGCGCCGTCTGGAGATCAAGGCCGATCTGTGCAAGGGCTGCGGCAAGTGTGCGCGGAACTGTCCCATGGAGGCCATCAGCGGCCAACCGCGAATGCCGTACGTCATCGACAACGAGAAGTGTATCCACTGCGGCGCCTGCTGGGGCGCCTGCCCGTTCGGCGCCATCGACGCCATTGAGGAGGACTAAGCCATGGCCAAGGGTATTATGATCATTGACGGCCAGCGGGTGCCGTTCGACGGGGAGAAAAACGTGCTGGCGGTGATCCGCAAGGCCGGTATCGACATCCCCACCTTCTGCTACTATTCCGAGCTGTCTGTCCACGGCGCCTGCCGTATGTGCATGGTGGAGGATGTAAAGACCGGTAAGCTGGACGCCTCCTGCTCCATGGAGCCCCGGGACGGCATGGAGATCCGCACCAACACCGCCAAGCTGCTGAAGCACCGGCGGATGATCCTGGAGCTGCTGCTGGCAGCCCATGACTGTTCCTGCACCACCTGCAACAAGAGCGGCAACTGCCGCTTGCAGGAGCTGGCGCAGCGCTTCGGCGTGCGGCACATCCGCTTTCCCAACACCCGTCCCCAGTACGAAAAGGACAACACCAGCTATGCGGTGTTCCGCGACCCCAACAAGTGCATTCTCTGCGGCGACTGTGTCCGCGTGTGCGAGGAGCTGCAGGGTCAGGGCATCCTGAACTTTGCCTTCCGCGGCAGCGAGCTGCAGGTCATGCCCGCCTTCGACCGGAAGCTGGAGGAGACGAAGTGCGTGGGCTGCGGCCAGTGCGCCGCCGTCTGCACCACCGGCGCTATCACCGTCAACGACCAGATCGGCACGGCGTGGCGCGCCCTCCACGACCCCCAGAAGCGGGTGGTGGTACAGATCGCTCCCGCCGTCCGGGTGGCGCTGGGCGAGGATTTCGGCATCCCCGCCGGCGTCAACATCATCGACAAGCTGGTCCCCGCCCTGAAGATCATGGGCGCGGACGAGGTATACGACACCAACTTCGGCGCGGACATGACCACCATCTCCGAGGCGGAGGAGTTCCTCCAGCGCCTCAAGGTGGGCGGCCCGTTCCCCATGTTCACCAGCTGCTGCCCCGCATGGGTCAAGTATCTGGAGCTGAACGATCCCAAGTACCTGCGGAATATCTCCACCTGCAAGTCCCCCATGGAGATGTTTGCCGCCGTCATCCGCGACAAGTACGCCGCCAAGGACGCCGCTGACGGCCGCACCACCTATCAGATCGCCATTATGCCCTGCACCGCCAAGAAGATGGAGGCGGCGCGGCCTGAGTTCTGCCACGACGTGCGGCCCGATGTGGATCTGGTGCTGACCACCCGTGAGCTGACCGACATGATCCGGGAGGCCGGTATCCAGCTGGGCGAGATGGAGCTGGAATCCCCCGACCTGCCCTTCGGCCTCGGCTCCGGCGCGGCAGCCATCTACGGCGTCACCGGCGGTGTGGCGGAGGCGGTGGTGCGCTACTGCGTACCCGACAAGAGCAAGAACGCCCTCCGCGCCGTGTCCGTCACCGATCTGCGGGGCGACGGCGCCATCCGCGAGGTGAACCTGATCATTGACGGGCAGGAGCTGCACATCGCCATCGTCAACGGCCTCATCCACGCCAAGGAACTGATCGCCGACATCGAGGCGGGCAAGCGGTTCTACCATCTGGTGGAGGTCATGACCTGTCAGGGCGGCTGCGTAGGCGGCGCGGGACAGCCCTACGGTCTCACCGCCGTGAAGCGCAAGCGCAAGCAGGGTCTGTACGACACGGACGCCTCCGCTCTGTTCAAGCGGGCGGAGAAGAACCCCATCGTCACCACCTTGCTGGACAAGTACGGCGAGGAGCGGTGCCACGAGCTGCTCCACGTCCACTACGACGCATAAAAACCCACAAACAGGCGGAGACGCACGGCGTCCCCGCCTGTTTTTTGTATGTTTACAGGACTTGACGGAATTGCTATAATAAGATATTAACGTTTAGTCTTGTACGAAAGGAACGCGGCCTATGGAACTGTCGGCAAAATTAGTCCGCTCACAACTGAATTTCTTCAAGCCCTTTGTGGCCAACTGCTCGCTGGAGGTGACCCGCAAGGGCCAGGACAAGCTGGGCGAGCTGATGACCGCCCTCCACAAGCGGGAGGTGCTGGTGAAGGAGCACCCCTTTGCGCGCTTTCAGGGGGCGTGGGTCATGCCCAAGGATCAACGGCGTACCGGCGTCATCCTGTACCTCCACGGCGGCGGCTACACCTGCGGCAGTCTGGAGTATGCCAAGGGCTTTGCCGCCACGCTGGCGTCGGAGTGCGGTGTCAAGGTATTCTGCGCCGCCTACCGTCTGGCGCCGGAGAACCGCTTTCCCGCCGCGCTGGAGGATGCGCTGGAGGCCTACCGCTACCTGCTGAAAAAGGGCTACGCCGCTAAGCAGATCCTGCTGTGCGGCGAGAGCGCCGGCGGCGGACTGATCTACGCCCTGTGCCTGAAGCTGAAGGAGCTGGGCATGGAGCTGCCCTGCGGCCTCATCGGCATCTCGCCGTGGACCGACCTCACCGGCTCCGGCGCGTCCTACGAGGCCCACAAGGATATCGACCCCTCCATGACCAAGGCGCTGCTGGAGTTCTACGCCAAGTGCTACACCGACGATCCCGCCGACCCGCTGTGCTCGCCGCTGTTCGGCGACCTGACGGGTCTGCCGCCGTCCCTGCTGTTTGCCGGCGGCGACGAGATCATGCTGGACGACGCCCGGCTGCTCCACGAAAAGCTGCTGCAATGCGGCTGCCGCAGTAAGCTGCACATCGCGCCGGAGCGCTGGCACGCCTATGTGCTGTACTGCCTGGAGGAAAACATGGCCGAGGATTTTCAGGCCATCGACCACTTCCTCACCAAGAACCTCTCCCCTGCCCAGAGCCTCCGGTGGATGCGGCTGGACAACGCCGCCAAGATCTACCCCGCCGCCAAGCGCCGCAACTGGAACAACTTCTTCCGCCTGTCCGCCACGCTGACGGAGACGGTGGACGTCGCCGTTCTGCGCAGTGCGCTGGATGTGACGGTGCGGCGCTTCCCCTCCATCGCCGTGCGGCTGCGGCGGGGCGTGTTCTGGTACTATCTGGAGGAGATCCCCCAGCCGCCCCCCATTCAGGAGGAAAAAAACTGCCCGCTGGCCCACGCGCCCTTTCAGGAGGTACGGCGCTGCGCCTTCCGGGTGCTGGTGTACCGCGACCGCATCGCCGTGGAGTTCTTCCACGCCCTGACCGACGGCACCGGCGGCCTTATCTTCCTCAAAACGCTGGTGGCGGAGTACCTGACCCAGAAATACGGCGTGGCCATCCCCGCGGAGTACGGCGTGCTGGGCCGTCTGGAGGAGCCGGATCCGGAGGAGTTGGAGGACAGCTTCCTCCGCTACGCTGGGGATGTGAAGGCCAGCCGGAAGGAGTCCACCGCCTACCACCTCAGCGGAACGCCGGAGCGGGACGGCTACAAGAACCTCATCACCATGATGCTCTCCGCCGAGGAGGTGCGCGCCTGCGCCAAGAGCCGGGGGCTGTCCGTGACGGAGCTGCTCTGTGCCGCCATGATGCAGGCCATTCTGGATCTGCAAGCGGAGAAGGTACGGGATCCCCGGCGGCGCAAGCCGGTAAAGGTGCTGGTGCCGGTGAACCTGCGGGGTCTGTTCCCCAGCCGGACGCTTCGGAATTTCGCGTCCTACATCACGCCGGAGCTGGACCCCCGCATGGGCGAGTGCAGCTTCAAGGAGCTGTGCGACGAGGTACACCACCGGATGGGTCTTGAGAACAACCGCCGCACCATGCGGGCCAAGTTCGCCGCCAATGTGGCCAGCGAGCGCTCGCCGGTGCTGCGGGTCATGCCGCTGTTCATCAAGAACATCGCCATGAAGGCGGTGTTCGACGCCGTGGGCGAGCGGAAATCCTGCCTGTGCCTGTCCAATCTGGGCAACGTGCAGCTACCGGAGGCCATGGCGGCCTACGTCCGCCGGATGGACTTCATCATCGGCGTACAGGCCGCCGCGCCCCACGACTGCGGCGTGGTGACGTGGAACGGCACCATGTATATCAACTGCATCCGCAGCATCCGGGAGCCGGAGCTGGAAATGCATTTCTACCGCGTGCTGCGAAAGCTGGGTCTCCACGTCAAGGTGGAGAGCAACCAGCGCTGACGCGGGAAAGGAGCGTAACTATGTACTGTATCAAATGCGGCGTGGAGCTGGCTGACAGCGAAAAGGTCTGTCCCCTGTGCGGAACGCCGGTGTTCCACCCCGACCTGCCCTGCGGACAGGGCGAGCCTCCCTATCCCCCCGACCACCGTCCGCGGGTGGATGAGGTCAGCCGCGCCGGCGTCCTCTTTGTGCTGACGGTGCTGTTCGTGCTGCCGGCGGTGATCTCCGTGCTGTGCGACTGGCGGATGGGCAACGGCATCGTGTGGTCCGGCTATGTGGTGGGCGGTCTGGTGGTACTGTATGTCGCGGTGGTGCTGCCCCTGTGGTTCAAGCGGCCCAATCCGGCGATCTTCGTGCCGATCGACTTCATTGTCATCGGTCTATACCTGTTCTATATCAACTTCGCCACCCACGGACACTGGTTCCTGACCTTTGCCCTGCCGGTGACCGGTGCAGCCATGGTGCTGGTCACCACGATGGTGGTGCTGCTGCGCTATGTCCCCGGCGGCGCCCTGTATATCTGCGGCGGCGCACTGCTGGGCAGCGGCGGCTTTGCCGTGCTGCTGGAGTGGCTGCTGAATGTGACCTTCCACCTGCACGACACGTTCCTGTGGTCATTCTACCCGCTGGCGGTGTGTACCGTGCTGGGCGCCATGCTGCTGGTCATCGCCATCTGCAAGCCGCTGCGCCGCAGCCTGCACCGGAAATTCTTCCTGTGACGTCATGCCTCGATATAGAAAACCCTCTCCTGCCCCGACGGGCAGAAGAGGGTTTTTGTATAATCTTAAATATTTTCCGAAGCGGCGGAGGCCGCTTTGCCGAAGTGATAGCCGAACCGCACGCCCGCCAACAGCAGCGAGGCGCCAAGGCCGGTATAGAAAACCGCAATGAAGCGCTCCGGCGCAAGGCCGCTGGACCGCAGCCAGATGCCGCCGGACATCATCACCGCCATGATGAGGAAGGATTTTACGTCAAAGAACTTGAGGAAGAAATGCCGCTCCTCCTCGTAGGCGCGGATGCGCGCCGTGTGCTTTTTTACCAGCTTGCCGAACACCATGCGCTGGAATACCGCGAAGACCAGCGCGGACAGCAGGAAGCTCCACACGCTCAGATAGTCGGGATAGGCCAGAATGCCGATCCGCAGGATATTGAAGCCCGCCGCGCTCCACACAAGGCACGCCAGCAGCAGCAGTGTATTTCGCTTTACCATCGTATACCTCTCTTTTAATGAACAACGTTCAATATATGGGATATAAAATCCCACCGTAAGGTGGGAATTTTAATACAGCGTTCTGCAGATCAGCTCCAGCACGGCGGTGGGGTCGTAGTCCTGCCGCAGCAGTGCGGACACCATCTGTGCAAACAGCACATCCGCGAACCGCTCCACGGTAAACTGTGGGGTAAAGGCGTCCGCCCTGACCTTGGCATCCTGCCGCAGAACGGCGCACAGGCCATCCAGAATGTGCTGCCATGTCTGCTGCATACGCCGCTTGCCGTCGGCCCGCTCCTCCCGCAGGAAGCCCAGCGAGTGCAGGGTGAAGAAGCCGGGGTACTGCCGGCCGCCGTAGACCATCCGCTCGTACATCCATGTGACGCAGTCCTGTGTGTCCTGAAACACGGCGGCATTTTCCGGACGGTGGAATATTTCGCACCAGACGCTCTCCACCGCCGCGCCCACCAGCGCCGACTTGGAGTCGAAGTAGTTGTAGATCGACCCCACCGACACGCCGCAGGCCGCCGCCACGGAGCGGATGCTGACAGCGGACCAGCCCTGCTGCCGGATCAGCTCCCGGCTTGCCTTCAGTATTTCCTCTTTGGATGTAACCACCGTATTCATACAGCACCTCAACATGAACAGCGTTCAATATCATTATACAAAGTTTTTGCCCGCTGTCAACAGGTAAAAAACGCCAAAACACAACCTTGACATCGGGGGTTATCTTTGTAATCATCGGGCAGAAGAGCCGGAAGGCTTTTCAAATTTTCACTTATCGGAGGTGAATGTTCATGGATAGCTGCGGAAGTAGAGGGCGAAGCCGGAGCTGCGGTACGCGGAAATACAGGACGCGAATGCGGTCATCCATGGACATGGACTGCCCACGTTCTGCTTTGTCGTGTTCTTCTGCACCGCACCGGAGACGTCTTGCTGTGGCAACTATCTCTGAAGCGGTGCATTTTTGCGCCCATTTTTGGTGCCAAAGGAGGACACAGACATGATGAACAAGATCACAAGAAACGATTTTACGCAGGAGATCGCGGCGACCATCCGCGCCGCCATGAGCGAGCTGGTGCGGCAGGCCGGGGAGCACGACAACATCTCCACCCTGTATGTGGTGGATGAAAGCAACGCCTTTGCCGGCGCCATCGACCTGAAGGATCTGATCATTGCCCGGGAAAACGACCGCTTGGAGGACGTGATCCGCCGGGGGTATCCCTACGTGCTCGCCCATGAGAAGGTGGCGGACTGCGTCGACCGGCTGGCGGAGTACGAGGAGGACTCCCTGCCGGTGCTGTCGGAAGCCGGCGGCATCGTTGGCGTCCTGACGGCGCAGGATCTGGTGGCGCTGGTGGACGACGCCATGGGCGACGACTACGCCAAGCTGGGCGGTCTGACCTCGGAGGAGGATCTCCGCGAGTCGGTGTTCGTCAGCATAAAAAAGCGCCTGCCGTGGCTGATCGTGCTGCTGTTTCTGGGCATGGGCGTATCCTCGGTGGTGGGCGTGTTCGAATCGGTGGTGGCGGTGCTGCCCATCGTCATCTGCTTCCAGTCGCTGGCGCTGGTGTTCCTCATCGACGTATTCCGTATCTGAAGCACAGCGTTCCCGGCGGCAGACAGCTGTCTGCCGCCGGGAACGCCGCTTTCATTGTTTGCTTTGACAGTTTTTGGCGTTATCTGTCGCCAATTTTATATATTTCGCCCATTTACTTTTGCCGTTAAAAGTGCTAAAGTCTCAATCATCAAGTCGCTGCCACGCAGCAGAAAGGAGTCCGCTATGGCAAAGCTGAACGCTGTCAACTGCATCTCTGCGTCCCTGGTGGACTCCTACCGTGTCTATGCCGCCTTCTATTACGAGGGCTATTTTTGCTGCGCAAAAAAGGAATTTCCGGCAGTGCATAGGGCATAGACGCAACGTATTTGTTTGCAAAAGCTCTGTTCCTCCCGGAACAGGGCTTTTAATTTTTGTATCACCGAAAAAGGAGAAACACCATGAAAAAGCTGTTTACACTGTTCCTTGCGCTGGTCACGCTCGCCAGCATGGCAGCCTGCGGCAAGACCGATACCCCCGACAACACCGGCGACAACGCCGAGAATGCCACCTACCAGGTGGGCGTGTGCCAGCTGGCGCAGCACCCCGCCTTGGACGCCGCCACCCAGGGCTTCGTGGACGCGCTGAAGGAGGCGCTGGGCGACGATGTAAAAATCGATGTGCAGAACGCCTCCGGTGAGAGCAACAACTGCTCCACCATCATCAACGGCTTCCTGTCCGCCGATGTGGATCTCATCATGGCCAATGCCACCCCGGCGCTGACCGCCGCGGCCTCCGCCACCTCCGAGGTGCCTATTCTGGGTACTGCCGTCACCGCCTACGGCGTGGCGCTGGATCTGGACGACTTCAACGGCACCGTGGGCGGCAACATCTCCGGCACCTCCGATCTGGCCGATCTGGAGAAGCAGGCCGCCATGGTGACGGAGTGGTTCCCGGATGCCAAGAATGTGGGACTGCTGTTCTGCTCCGCTGAGCCCAACTCCCGCTACCAGATCGATGAGGTCACCAAGGCGCTGACTGCCAAGGGCATCACCTGCACCGAGTTTGCCTTCACCGACTCCAACGATCTGGCGTCCGTCACGGAGAAGGCCGCCGCTGCCAGCGATGTCATCTACATCCCCACGGATAACACCGCTGCCAACAACACCGAGAGCATCGCCAACATTCTGACCGCCGCCGGTGTACCCGCCGTGTGCGGCGAGGCCAGCCTGTGCGCCGGCTGCGGCGTATGCACCCTGTCCATCGACTACTACGATCTGGGCGTGACCACCGGCAAGATGGCCGCCAAGATCCTCAAGGGCGAGGCCGACATCTCCACCATGCCCATTGAATACGCCCCCGCCACCCCCAAGTACAACGCCGCCATGTGCGAAAAGCTCGGCATCACCCCGCTGGAGGGCTACACCGCCATCGAGGGCTGAACGTCTGCCCTGTGACCGGGAGGGGGCCTGTCCCCCTCCCCCATACAGGCAGGCTTCGCCGCAGGGGAACGAACATGATCGTCCTTCTGCGGCAAAGCCTGCCAAGGAAAAGGAAGGAAAACGATATGCTGCTCACCTCGCTTCTCAACTCTCTGCCGGGTGCCGTCACCCAAGGCCTCATCTGGGGTCTGATGGCCATCGGCGTGTACATCACCTACCGCATTCTGGATGTGGCCGACCTGACGGTGGACGGTACGCTGGCACTGGGAGGCGCCGCCTGCGTAATGCTCATTCGCAGCGGCGTAAACCCGTGGCTGGCGCTGCTCATCGCCACACTATGCGGTGCGGCGGCAGGCTTTATCACCGGTCTGCTCCATACCCGCTGCGGCATCCCCGCTATTCTGGCCGGTATCCTGACCCAGCTGGCACTCTACTCCGTGAATCTGCGGGTCATGGGCGGCAAGGCCAATCAGGCCGTCAGCGTGGACAAATACGACCTCATCGTGTCCCAGCGCTTTGTGCGGCAGTTGAGTCTGGAAAACCCCATGCCGCTGCTGCTGCTGGTCACCGCCCTGCTCATCGCCGTGCTGTACTGGTTCTTTGGCACGGAGATCGGCTGCGGCATCCGCGCCACCGGCGCCAACGCACGCATGGCCCGGGCGCAGGGCATCAACACCCAGCGCAACGTGGTGGTGGGTCTTGCCCTCTCCAACGGCATCGTGGCGCTCTCCGGTGCGCTCCTGTGTCAGTATCAAGGCTCGGCGGACGTGAACATGGGGCGAGGCGCCATCGTCATCGGACTGGCCGCCGTCATCATCGGCGAGAGCCTGCTGGGTAAGGTGTTCCGCAACTTCGGCCTTCGGATGCTGTCGGTGTCGCTGGGCGCTATCGTCTATTACCTTGTTTTGCAGATCGTCTTGCAGCTGGGTCTGAACACCAACGACCTGAAGCTCCTGTCCGCCGCGATCGTGGCTGTATTTCTGGCTATTCCCCATCTCAAAGGAAAACTCGCCCACAAAGGAGGCACCGTCCATGCTTGAGCTGAAACATATCTCCAAAACCTTCTTCCCCGGCACGGTCAATGCCAAAACAGCGCTGGATGACCTGTCGCTGACCCTCCACGACGGCGATTTTGTCACCGTCATCGGCGGCAACGGCGCGGGAAAATCCACCATGCTCAACGCCGTGGCCGGTACGCTCACCGTGGACAGCGGCTCCATCCTGCTGGACGGCGAGGACATCACCCGCAAGCCGGAGCACCGCCGCGCCGCCGATCTGGGCCGCGTGTTCCAAGACCCCATGATGGGTACCGCCGGCGATATGTGGATCGAGGAAAATCTGGCGCTGGCCGCCCGCCGCGGCAGCCGCCGCACCTTCAAATGGGGCATTTCCCGCGCTGAGCGGGAGGAATACCGCGCTCTGCTGGCGCCGCTGGGGCTGGGGCTGGAGGATCGCCTGACCACCAAGGTGGGGCTGCTCTCCGGCGGTCAGCGGCAGGCGCTGACGCTGCTGATGGCCTCCCTGAAAAAGCCCAAGCTCCTGCTGCTGGACGAACATACCGCCGCCCTTGACCCCAAAACCGCCGCCAAGGTGCTGGAGCTCTCCGACCGCATCGTGGCCGAAAGCGGCCTGACCACCATGATGGTGACCCACAACATGAAGGACGCCATCGCCCACGGCAACCGCCTCATTATGATGGATGCCGGCCGCGTGGTGCTGGATATTGCTGGCCGGGAAAAGCAGAAGCTCACCGTACCCGATCTGCTGGCGCTCTTTTCTGAGGCCGGCGGTACCGATGCAGCGGACGACAAGCTGCTGCTGGCTTGAACGGTCTCCCCCTCTCATAACCAGAATAAGCACGCCCCCGGCAGAGCCGGGGGCGTGCTTATTTATCGTTTCGTTGTCAGAACGCCAGCTCAACGCGGACATCGTCCAGCGCGGGGGCCTTGGTGATCAGGTTCTGTGCCAGCATCCAGTCGATGTTCTTCTGCCAGCACTCGTCCGTCTGGCTGAGGAACGTGGCGTCCGCCGTCTCCATCAGGGGCAGCAGCGTCGCCATGCTCTTGCGCTCCACCGTCTCGGACAGGGGGAAGTTCTCCTCGTTCTGGTTGGCCAGCAGGATCCGCAGTGCCTCCTCCGGGTCTGCCTTCATGTCGGCAAAGCCCTTGGCGGAGGCCCGCAGGAACGCAGCGAGCGTCTCGCTGTCGTTGGCGATGGCGTCGTCGTTGGCCAGGAACACACCCTCATAATAGGTGGGTACGCCGTAGTCATCCAGATCGAACCAGTTGACCTGGAAGCCCTCCTCCTCCATCTGGGGTACCTCGTGATTCACCAGGCAGCCAATGGTGGCGTCCACGTTGCCGGTGGTCATGCTGCTCATCAGGTCAAAGCCCACGTCGATCAGGGTCACGTCGCTGTAATCCGCACCCACATAGTCCATGATGCTGCGGATCAGCGCCTCGGACAGCTCCGTGCCGGCGTAGCCGATGGTCTTGCCCACCAGATCCTTGGCGCCGGTGATGTTCTTATCCTTCAGGGACAGCACGATGTTCAGGGGTGCCTGCACCACAGCGCCGATGGACTTCACGGGGACATTCTGCTCGGCGCGGGCCTGAATGACGTCCTGCTGATAGTACAGGCCGATGTCCGCCTGTCCCGCCGCCACAAGGGAGATGGCGTCGTTGGCGTTGGAGGGGAAGCGGATGTTGATCTTCAGACCCTCATCGGCATAGTAGCCCTTCTCCATGGCCACATACATAAAGGCGTGGAGGGCGTTGGGGTACCAGTCCAGCACCACGTCCAGCTCCTTCAGGTCGCCGGTGGTGTTGTTGTCGTCGTTGTTCTTGGCGCCGCAGCCGCTGACGCAGCACAGCAGCAGCACGCAGGCCAGCAGCATGGATACGATACGTTTCATCTTTATATACCTCTCTTATGTTTCGTTTTTTAGAATTCGCCCCGCCAGCGGACGACCTTTTTCTCCAGCAGCGCCACCAGCGCCACCGCCGCCATGGCCACGGCGGACAGCAGCACAATGGGGGCGAAGACGCCCGCGCCGTCCAGCTGGGTCATCATGCGGCGGGAGAAATAGCCCAAGCCGCTCTGTGCGCCCAGCCACTCGCCGATGGCCGCACCGATGATGCTCATGGGGATGGCCATTTTGATGGCGGAGAAAAAGTACGGCAGTGTGCAGGGGACCTTGATCTTGCAGAAGATATCCCGCTTTGTAGCGCCGTAGGTCAGCAGCAGCTCCATCATCTCCACCCGCGCCGACTGCAAGCCGTCGTAGACGGTGATGGTGATGGGGAAGAACGTGATGAGCACCGTCACCAGCACCTTGCTCCAGATGCCGTAGCCGAACCACAGCACGAACAACGGCGCAATGGCGGTGGTGGGGATGGTCTGGGACGCCACCACCACGGGGTAGATGGCCTTGCGGCAGAAGGGGCTGGCGTCCATCAGAACGGCAAGCCCCAGACCCAGCACCAGCGAGATGGCCAGTCCCACCGCCGTGACCACCATGGTGGCGGGCAGATGCACGGTGAACAGCGCCGCCCGCAGCTGCCACAGCCGCTGCAATATCTGCACGGGGGTGGGCAGGATGTACGCCGCGTTGACCTTCATCGCCCCCAGCTGCCATAAAATCAGCAGCGCGAACAGGAAGATCAGCGCCGGAAGATTGCTTTTACAGGCTTTTTTCATTCCGTCACCTGCTTTCTCAGCATTTCCACCAGCTGCTCCCGCAGCGCCGCCACCTCCGGACGGATGAGATCCTGCCGGGTACGGGGATAGCTCATGGGGACGGGGATCTCCCGCAGGGCGTGGATGGGCGTTTTCTCCACCACCAGCACACTGGAGGACAGGAAGATGGCCTCCTCCACGTCGTGGGTAATGAACAGGATGGTCTTCTTATGGCGCTGCCACTGCTCCAGCAGCCATTCCTGCATGGAGATGCGGGTCAGGAAGTCCAGCGCGGAGAACGGCTCGTCCAACAGCAGCAGGTCGCTGCCGGTGAGCATGGTGCGGGCGAAGGCCGCCCGCTGGCGCATACCGCCGGAAAGCTCGTCCGGCCGCTTGTCCCGGCAGCCGTCCAGCCCCACATCCGCCAGCGCCGCGTCGATCATGTCACGCTGCTGCGCCTTGGTGTACCTGCGCTGTATCTCCAGCGGAAGCGCCAGATTCTCCCCGATGGTGCGCCACGGGAACAGCATATCCTTCTGGGGCATATAGCCGCAGTAGTGCTCCCGCGCCGTGATGGGCTTTTCGTTGACGGAGATGGTGCCGGCCTTCGGCGGCAGCAGGCTGTTGATCATGCGGAAGATGGTGCTTTTGCCGCAGCCGCTGACGCCGACGATGCAGTGGAACGACCCCGGCTCCACGGAAAAGGAGAGGCCATCGATGATGTCGAAGTCCTCGCCGGGGTACTGGTAGGAGACATTGTCAAAGCGCAGAATACTCATGGCTGCACGTCCCATGCCATGTCCCAGAAGCCCAGCTCATACCGGCTGCAATTGACAAATACATCCGTCAGGTAGGCCAGCTGTTCCTCACCGGCGTCCGCCGCCAGCGAATCCATCAGTTCGATCAGCGCCTGATTGGTGGCGGCGTACTCCTCGGAGGCGTAGCCCCGGATCCACTCGCCGTAGAAGGGATGCTCCGCCGCGCCGGGGATGGCGGCCAGCGCCTGCCCGATCTCGGCGTAGCTCCACGAACAGGCCAGGATCGAGGCCACGATCTCCATGGGGCCGCCGGTCTGGGCGACGGAGAGCATATAGTTCGTATAAGAGAGGTTTGCGAGGGCAGGCTTTATGGAAAACACCTGCTCCTCCGTAATGTCGAGGCGCTTCATATAGGCGCGGTGGATCTTCATCTCACCGCCCAGAATGGCGTCCACGTTGGCGGCAAAGACCCGCATCAGCTCCGGGTCCCGCGCCTTGACCACGCCCAGCGCAAACACGCGGGCATAGTCGAACAGGTAGAGATAGTCCTGCAGCATGAAGTACCGGAACTTCTCCATATCCAGTGTGCCGTCGCCGATGCCGGTGACGAAGGGGTGGCGCAGGCAGGCCTCCCAGACGGGAGCCGCCGCGTCGTGAAGGCGGGTGGAAACAGAGGTCATATCACTCCGCCTCCTTCATGTATGCGCTCTTCAGATCAAAGAGGTGGTTCATGGGGCCGCGCCCGTGACCCAGATCCAGCATGGCCGCCAGCGCGCCGGAGATATACTCCTTGGCGCGGCGCACCGCGTCCTCCAGCGCCATGCCCTTGGCCAGATTAGCGGCGATGGCGCTGGACAGCGTGCAGCCGGTACCGTGGGTGTTGGGGTTGTTGATGCGGCGGCCGTTGAACCAGTACCCGGCGCCGTCCTTCCAGAGGAGGTCGTTGGCGTCGTTCAGGTCGTGTCCGCCCTTGCACAGCACGGCGCAGCCGTACTGCTCGCTGATCTTCCGGGCGGCGGCCTCCATGTCCGCCGGAGTGCGGATGGGCATATCCGCCAGAATCTCCGCCTCGGGGATGTTGGGCGTGGCTACCTCCGCCAGAGGCAGCAGCTCCGTTTTCAGAGCCTCCACCGCGTCCTCCCGCAGCAGGCGGGAGCCGGAGGTGGCCACCATCACGGGGTCTACCACAATGTGGCGCGCCCCGTATTGCCGCAGCTTTTGGGCGATGACGGAGATCAGCTCCACGGAGGACACCATGCCGATCTTGACCGCGTCGGGGAAAATATCGGTGAATACGGCGTCCAGCTGCGCGGAGAGAAATGCGGGGGTGGAATCCAAGATGCCTGTGACGCCGGTGGTGTTCTGGGCAGTCAGGGCTGTGACCGCGGTCATGGCGTATACGCCATTGGCGGACATGGTCTTGATATCTGCCTGGATACCGGCGCCTCCGCTGGAATCGCTTCCGGCGATGGATAATGCTGTTCTCATTGGTTTGCTCCTTTCCTGTTTCAGCATTACTTTTATAGAGCGGCGGAAGGTGGTGCCCCCGATCTGCCGCTTGAAGGCCCCGGCCATGGGTCGGGACGGTCTTCCGAGGTTTAGAGGATCCCCAGCTCTTTTGCCCTGTCGCGCAGGTCGATGGCAGCCTGCCGGGGATCGTCCGCCTTCATGATGGCGGAGACGACGCAGATGCCGGCGATGGGGATGCCGCACAGCACGTCGATATTGGTCTTGTTCAATCCGCCGATGGCGTTGACGGGGATGGGAACGGCCTTGCAGATGTCCCGCAGAGTATCGGTGGAGGTCAGGACGGTCTTGACCTTGGTGGTGGTGGGATAGATGGCGCCCACGCCCAGATAATCCGCCCCCTGCTCATATGCCTCCGCAGCCTGCGGCACGGTCTTGGCGGTAGCGCCCACGATCTTGTCCGGCCCCAGAATGCGCCGGGCCATGTGGATGGGCAGGTCGCTCTGCCCCAGATGGACGCCCTCGGCGTCCATGGCCATGGCCACGTCCAGCCGGTCGTCGATGAGCAGCGGCACGCCGTACCGCCGGGTCAGTGCGTGTACCTTTTCCGCGAGGGACAGGTACTCCCGGGTGGTCCGGTTCTTCTCCCGCAGCTGCAAAAGGGTGACGCCGCCTTGCAGCGCCGCCTCCGTCCGGCGGAGGAACTCCTCCTCGCTGAGGCCTGTACTGTCGGTGATGAAATACAGGCTGGTGTCAAGATGCTTCAATTTCGATCTCCTCCAAATCCATATAACGTTCCAGTTCCGCGTCCTGTAAGGTGGACAGCGCGTCCAGCAGGCCCACCATAAAGCTGCCGGAGCCGCGCTCCGTCTCCGCCAGCTGGCCGCAGACGCCCAGCACGGCGCAGGCCGTGACTGCGGCGTCCAGACCGCTCGCCGCCGACAGATACGCCGCCGTCAGCGCCCCCAGCATACAGCCGGTGCCGGTGACGCAGGAGAGCTGGGGTGTGCCGTTTCTGACGCGGATGAGCCGCGTCCCGTCCGTCACGATATCCACCTTTCCGCTGGCCAGCACCACCGTGCGGCGGGTACGCGCCAGCGCGGCGGCGGCCCGCTCTACGGTCTGCGCGTCCAGCGCGGCATCTGCGTCCACACCGGAGGCGCGGTAGCGCTCCTGATACAGGGCGTTGATTTCGGAGTAGTTGCCCTTGATGACCGCCGGCGTCACGGCCTCCATCAGGCCGCAGGCGTAGTCCCGGCGCAGTCTGGAGCAGGCTACACCCACTGCGTCCAGCAGAATGGGCGTTCCATGCTCCGCCGCCGTCCGCGCGGAGAGGCGCATAGCCGCCATCCGCACGTCAGTGATGTTGCCCAGATTCAGCATCAGCGCCCCGGCGGTGGCGGTGATCTCCGACACCTCACGGGGATGCTCCGCCATGATGGGACGGCCGCCCACAGCCAAAATGGCGTTGGCGCACTGGTTGATGGAGATGGGGTTAGTGATGCAGTGGATCAGGGAGCTGCGCTCCCTGACCGCACCGCGAATGTCAGGAATGGATCGCATCAGCAGGTTTCACCTTCTTGACGATGTAGTAGATGACCGCCGCGGCCGCGCAGACCGCCGGTGCGGCGTAGGACAGGGTGTTCCAGATGGGGTTGGTCAGTTCAAAGACGCCGGAGGCCAGCTTGATGACCACAAAGAGGATGCCGCCGAAGGCCGCAATGGTCAGCGCGTCGGACAGGACGGTGCTCTTGTCGGTATAGCCCTTGGCGTTCAGCTTGACCTGCAGCTTTGTCAGCATACCGTTGGACGCCATTTTCCGCAGAAATACATAGGCGATGCTGCCGCCGATGAGGGTGCCGCAGATGAAGGACGGCACGTAGAACATCCAGCTCAGCCCCTCCTTGCCCCAAAGGAACGTCATAACGGGGTAGGAGACGATGGCGCCGATGATACCGGTGCCGATGACCTCGCCGATGACGGCGCAGATGATCTTACCCTTGGACAGGCGGTAAAAAACGCCGGAGAGGAACGCGCCGAACACGGCGCCGGTCAGTGCCAGCGGGGGGATGCCCATGGCGGCCATGCGGATGATGCCGATCAGCGTGGCGCAGAGCAGCGAATACCACGGCCCCAGAAAAACGGAGCAGACGATGTTGATGAAATGCGCCATGGGACACATACCCTCCACCCGCAGGATGGGCGAGATCACAACGCCCAGCGCAATGAGCATAGCCAGAACCGTCATTTTCAGAATGCTGTTAGAATTTTTCACTTGTATTGCCTCTTTCCATATTTATACGAAGCAACATACTTCGCTCGGTCGAGAATCTATTTTCTCCTCTCACCCCGAAACACGGGTTCCCTCGCAAATTACAAGACACAAGGCGCTCCCCTTCTATCCGCCCGAAACCACTCGGGATAGGTCCACTCACGTCCTTTCTGCCAGGAAAAATAAAAAACGGAAACCACCCGACATGGGTAACTTCCGCAAAGCGCCGATCGCCGTCCCTACGTTGGCATTATCCAAATCAGGTCACCGGTCGAAGGTAACACCTTCCTCTCAGCCTGTCACACAAGCTCCCGTCTGTTCAGTTTTCTGGGTTATTATACACCCGCCCACGCCAGATTGCAAGGGGGAATTGCCCGTCCGCCCCTCCCTGCCGGCCACGCGCCGCCCCGCCGCCCATCCGGGTACGCCTCCCGCCCCCGTCAAATCGTCCTGATTTCAGGACGATAATCCTAAAATCAGGACTGCGTAATTTTTTTGACAATCCTCGCGCCGGTATGTACAATGTCCACAGAAACACGGAAGGAGTGCTTGGTCATGCAATTCTGGAAAATGAACGGAGCCGGCAATGATTTCATCGTGGTGGACGACCGCGCAAACGCCATCCCCGACGAGAAGTGGCCGGAGATCATCCGTATCCTGTGCGAGCGGCATATGTCCATCGGCGCAGACGGCTTCATGGTGGTGAAAAATCCCACCTACGGCGGCGACTACAAGATGCTGTTCTTCAACTCCGACGGTTCGCTGGGCGAGATGTGCGGCAACGGCGCACGATGCATCTGCCGCTTCGGCTACGAGAACGGTCTGGCGGGCGAGGTGCAGAAGGTGGAGACGACGGCGGGGCTTGTCACCGGATGGCGCATCGACCGGCAGCACTACCGCGTCCGGCTCAACGACCCCTGCCATATGCGGCTGGAGGACAAGGCGGAGGTGGACGGCGTCACCTACGACTGCGCCTATGTGGAGTTGGGCGACCCCGGCATCCCCCACGCGGCGGTACCCATCGAGAACCTGAAGGACTACGACACGCAGGCGCTGTTCCAGCTGGGTCGCAAGCTCCGCTACTATAAGGACTTCCCCAAGGGCGCCAATGTGAACTTCTACGAGATCATCGGCCCCGACCACGTCTACGAGCGCACCTATGAGCGGGGCGTGGAGGATTTCACCTACGCCTGCGGCACAGGCACCGGCTCTGTGGTGACGGTGCTGACGCTGCTGGGCAAGGTGTCCGGCAAGGGCGTCCGGGTGGACATGACCGGCGGTACGCTGACCATCGACGTGGAGCGGGACAGCGCGGGCCATGTCACCGACCTGTTCCTCACCGGCCCCACCAATATCGTCTGCAAGGGCGAGATCACCGACGAGGCGCTGGACCCTTCTTTATTAAGTATGTAAGCAATATGCTTTACATAGAGAGAGCAACCAAATCAACCAAACTTTGTTAGGAGGAGAAAAATCTAATGGAAAAGAAAGCAGTCGTCAAGAATTATATTTTCCTTGGCATCATGCTGGGCGCGATGGTGCTGGGCGCCATCGTCGGCTGGCTGGCCCCCACCGCCGCCGGCGTTCTGAAGCCCTTCGGCACGGTGTTCATCAACATGATGTTCTGCGTGGTGGTGCCGCTGGTGTTCGTGTCCATCGCGGGCTCCATCGCCAACATGAAGAGCATGAAGCGTGCCGGTAAGATCATGGGCACCACCGTGGCGACCTTCGTCATCACCGGTGCCATCGCCGCCGTCATCATGTTCGCGCTGATGAAGATCTTCCCCCCGGTACTGGTTCCCTGGAACGACATCCCCTCTGAGGAGATCGGCGAGTACGCCTCCATCTCCGACATGATCGTCAACTTCTTCACCGCCAGCGACTTCGTGGGTCTGCTGACCCGCAAGGCCATGCTGCCCCTGATCGTGTTCTCCGTGCTGTTCGGCTTCGCCACCAACATGGCGGGCGGCTCTGAGACCCTGGTCGCCAAGTGGCTCAGCAGCATGACCGAGGTCATGATGAAGTTCATCAAGATCATCACCTACTATGCTCCCGTGGCCTTCTTCGCCATCTTCGCCGGTCTGGTCGCCGACTACGGCCCGCAGATCGCCGGCTCCTATGGCCGCGCCATGGCGGTGTACTATCCCCTGTGCTTCATCTACATCTTCACCGCCTTCCCCCTGTTCGCATGGTTCGGCGGCGGCAAGCACGGTATCAAGACCATGTTCCGCCACATCACCAAGCCCGCTCTGGTGTCTCTTGGCACCTGCTCCTCTGTGGCTACCATCCCCACCAACCTGGAAGAGGCTGAGGATACCGGCGTCAGCAAGGACGTGGCCGAGATGGTCGTGCCTCTGGGCGCTACCATGCACATGGACGGCTCCTGCTTCTCCTGCGTGCTGAAGATCGCCTTCGTGTGGGGCGTGTTCGGCCAGGAGATGAGCTGGGGCAAGCTGATCCCCATCGTCCTCGTGGCGGTGCTGTCCTCTGTCGGTATGTCCGGCGTCCCCGGCGGCGGCTACATCGGCGAGTACATCATCTGCTCCATCTTCTTCCCCAACCAGATCGAGCTGGCATTCCCCATTCTGGTCGCCATCGGCAACCTGGTCGATCCTCCCGCCACCATGATCAACTCCGCCGGCGACTATGTGGTGACCTACATCGTCTCCCGCTTCGCGGACGGCAAGGATTGGCTGGACAAGGCAGTTGCTAAGAAGAACGCTGCCGCCAAGGCCGAGTGACCTGAGCATTTTCGTACCTCCTCTGCTCTCAGCAGACGGGCAGGGGACTGCGGTGTGGTTGAGCCGCAGTCCCCCCGCCCTCTCTCTTTTCCCCGCAAATAAGCGATAAGCAGTCATTTTTCACATCAACACTCTTAAATTCGCGCATTCGGCTCAACGGGAGCCTTCCCATACATAGGACTTGCCCCGCCTCCGGCGGGCAGGAGAGAAAGGAATTTACCATGATCTGTGACAACATCACCATCGGTGCCAACGGGCATCTGCACTTTGCCGGGCAGGATACCGTGGCGCTTGCCAAGCAGTACGGTACACCCCTGTACCTGCTGGATGAGGACTACATCCGCCACCAGTGCCGGGTATATCAGAACGCTTTCAAGAAGCACTTCGGCCCCACCAGCCGTCCCCTGTATGCCAGCAAGGCCAACTCCTTCAAGCGCATCTACGAGATCATGCGGGAGGAGGGCATGGGCATCGACGTGGTGTCCTCCGGTGAGATCTACACCGCGCTGCAGGCGGGGTACGACCTGAGCCACGCCTACTTCCACAGCAACAACAAGACGGACGAGGACATCGTCTACGGCATGGACAACCACATCGGCTACTTCGTGGCCGACAATGTGGAGGAGATCAAGGCCATCGAGGCCGAGGCCGGCCGCCGCGGTATACGCCAGAAGGTGCTGCTGCGCCTGACGCCGGGCATCGACCCCCACACCTACGAGGCCATCGCCACCGGCAAGGTGGACAGCAAGTTCGGCTCCGCCATCGAGACGGGGCAGGCCGAGGAGATCACCGTCTTCACGCTGGCGCAGCCTCATGTGGAGCTGATGGGCTTCCACTGCCACGTTGGTTCGCAGGTCTTCGGCGAGGACATCTTCGAGCGCGCCGCCGTCATCATGCTGGAGTTCATCGCCTCCATGAAGGAGAAGCACGGCTACATGGCCAAGCAGCTGGATCTGGGCGGCGGCTACGGCGTGCGCTATGTGGAGAGCGATCCCTATCTGGACGTGGACACCAAGGTCAGTCAGGTGGCAGCCGCCATCAAGGCCGCCTGCCAGCGTCTGGCCATCGAGATGCCGGAGATCCATATGGAGCCGGGCCGCAGCATCGTGGGCGCGGCGGGCATGACGCTGTACACCTGCGGCACGGTGAAAAAGATCCCCGGCTACAAGAACTATGTCTCCATCGATGGCGGTATGCCGGATAACCCCCGGTTCGCCCTGTATAAGTCCAACTACACCTGCCTGCTGGCCAACAAGATGCAGGAGGCGTGCGACTTCGAGGCCTCCGTGGTGGGACGCTGCTGCGAGAGCGGCGACATCATTCAGGAGCACGTGATGCTGCCCTCCTCCGTGAACCGCGGCGACATCGTGGCGGTCTGCACCACCGGTGCGTACAACTACTCCATGGCCTCCAACTACAACCGGCTGCCCCGCGCCCCCATCGTCATGCTCCGCAGCGGCAAGAGCTACGAGGCGGTTCGCCGGGAGACGCTGGCTGATCTCTGCAAATGTGATCTGTGATCGTTCCCCCCTCTCCTGGGAAAGCAAAGCCTGCTGTATCCGCCGCAGGCTTTGCTTTCTCCTATGTTGTAAATCGTCCGCACATGGTGTAGAATAGCGGTATCACTGCCGAAAGGGAGCGGGAAATATGGATATTCTGCAAAATGTGATGGACTCGTCCTCCCATGCCATGTTCACCATGGATCGGCAGGGCATCGTGACCCATATCAACCAGCAGGCCAAGGAGCGCTTTGGCCTGTTCAACCACAGCCTCTACTCCCACCCCGCCGGCCGTCTGGAGCCGGAGGATATGGTGATCCTGGCCACCTCCGCCATGGGCATGGACGACGGCAGTCTTGCCGCCGCCGATCTGGCGCAGCTGGGCATTGAGGATCCACGCCTCCGCGCCGGGGATATGCTGGCGGCGGTAGGCGTCTACAAGGGCCCCGGCATCAAGCCGGTATACAAGCACCTGCGGCGCGGCGAGGCGGTGGGGCTGAGTCTGGACGTGACGTTTCAGGGTGTCCCCATCTCCATCCACATCGGTGACAAGGAGATCGCCATCGAGGTGCGGGAGAAGGTCTACTCCATCAATTACTTCGTCTGCATCGGCCAGATGGTGGTCTTGGATCACCGGACGAAGCGTGTAAAATTCTGGGAGGAGAAGGGCTATTCCGCCCGGAAGGAGGGCATCGGCAGCCTGCTGCGCGGCGGCAGCTTCATCGCCAAGGGCCCGGATCAGGAGATCTGCGTGGTGGGCTACCACTTCCGGGATTTCTTTGAGGGCGAGCTGTTCGAGACCCATCTGCATCAGGTGCTCAACGGCGAGGTACCCAGCTTTTCCGACGTGGCCTACGAGATCAACGGCTTTGCGCTGCTGGCCTCCATCCTGCCCATCGAAAGCGACGGGCAGATCGAGGGCATCATCGTCAAGTTCCGGAATATCGAGGACATCCGCACCACGATCATGGAGCGGAACACTGCCATCGCCGCGGCGGAACGCAAATACCGGGAGTCCTCCGAGCGGAGCCTGCCGGACAGCGTACCCAACCCGCTGCTGCCCTTCGGCAACTCCGCCCCCACCCGCGCCGTGCGGCGGCGGACGTACAAGATCAGCCAGATGGACTGCAATATCCTGATCGTGGGTGAAAGCGGCACGGGAAAGACCCGGCTGGCGCGCTGGATCTTGCAGGCACAACCCCGGGGCGGCCAGATGGTGCAGGCGGACTGCTCCGCCATCGACCCCGCCGAGCTGGAGGAAAAGCTGTTCGGCCGGGCGGGCGGCGCGCCGGGACTGTTCCGCGAGGCGGACGGCGGCACACTGCTGCTGGAGGAGGTAGACCGTTTGCCGCCGGGTGCGCAGGCCCGGTTGCTCCACGCCATCCAGCGGCGGGAGGTGCTGCCGCTGGACTCCGCCCAGCCCGTCCCCGTGGACGTGCGGATATTGGCGGTGGCAGGCCCCGCCCTGCGGGAGGCGGTGGACGCCGGACGCTTCCGGCAGGATCTCTACTACCGGCTGTCCGCCTTTTCCGTGGAGCTGCCTCCCCTGCGTGACTGCCGGGAGGATATCTACGCCATCGCCAACGAGTTTATGGAGGAGATCTGCCAGCGCTACCACATCCCGGACAAGGCGCTGTCCGGCGAGGCGTTCAGCAAGCTCCTCAACTACGACTGGCCCGGTAACCTGCGGGAGCTGGAAAACGTGCTGGAGGGCGCCGCGGCGTTGTCCGACACGGACATCATCTACCCCGAGCATATCCATCTGGACGCGGAGCCCGTCCCCCTGACGCTGCGCCAGCATATGCGGCAGGAGGAGCGGCGCTATATCCAGCAGGTGCTGCTCCAGTGCGGCGGCGACAGAAAGCTGGCGATGAAGCAGCTGGACGTGTCCCGCTCCGTATTTTATGACCGGTTGAAGGAGTACGGTCTCGGTTGACCCGCTCTTTTTATCGTATTTTCGTCACATTGCGAAAGGAGAACAAACATGAAGAATTTGCAGGATTTCCCCCGCATCCCTCTGGCGGTACTCCCCACCCCCATTCAAAAGCTGGAGAACATCAGCCGTCTGCTGAACACCAATGTGTATATCAAGCGCGACGACCTGACCGGTATCGGTCTGGGCGGCAACAAGGTGCGTAAGCTGGAGTTCCTGCTGGCGGACGCCAAGCGCAAGGGCGCGGAGGTGGTGTTCACCACCGGCGGCGCACAGTCCAACCACGCCATGCTGACGGCGGCCTGTGCCAAGAAGCTGGGCATGACCCCCATCCTCATCCTGAAGAAGAAGGGCGTCACCGAGCGCAAGGGCAACCAGCTGCTGGAATATCTCATGGATACGGATGTGCGCTTCATGGATACCGACAGCTATGACGACATCTATGAGGAGATGGACCGCGTGGGCAAGGCGCTGGGCAAGCCCTACTACAAGATCCCCTGCGGCGGCTCCAACGCCATCGGCGCTCTGGGTTATGTCAACTGCATGAAGGAGATCGCCGACACGGGGATGCACTTCGACTACGTCTGCTGCGCCGAGGGCAGCGGCGGCACCCACGCCGGCGTGGCACTGGGCGCTATGCTCTATATGCCCCAGACCAAGACCGTGGGTCTGATGGTGGACAGCGACCCCTTTGAGGTCATCACCACCAACATCATGCAGGAGACCGCCAAGCTGCTGGAGCTGGACTTCACGCCCACGGCGGAGAACGTCCACCTCATCGATATGTGCGGCCCCGGCTACGCCATTCCCTCCCCCGAGGGCAACGCCGCCATCCGCATGATGGCGGAGAATGAGGGTCTCTTCCTCGACCCCGTCTACACCGGCAAGGCCTTCGCCGGTCTGGTGAAGATGGCCCGCGAGGGACAGTTCAAGCCCACCGACAACGTGCTGTACCTCTACTCCGGCGGCGCGGGCGGCCTGTTCGCCATCGACGTGGATCTGGGCTGACGCCCCCATAAAGACCGATAAAAAGCCCGCCTTTCGACTCTCGTCGAAAGGCGGGCTTTCTGTTTGTTCCGGGGCGATTACTGCATGAAGGTGCCGGCCTTCATCTGCTCCAGATAGGCGTTGTACTTCTCCACCTTGTCGGCGGGAACCAGCTCGGTGTTGATAGCACCGGCGGACAGGGCGCCGTTCTCCATCGTACCGAACACGGTGTTGCCGCCGAAGGTACCGGCCTCAACAGCCTCCATGGAGACCTTGATCATGGCGGCGTTATCGGTGACCTGAGAGCAAATGATGCAGGGGTTCTGGCCCAGAATGTCGGCGGGCTGGCCGATATCGAAGACCTTGATGGCACCGGCCTTCTCGTTGGCGGCGTCGATGGCCTCGCGAGCGCCGGAGTCAACGGCGGAAGCGTCGCCGAAGAACACGTCAGCGCCCTTGGAGATCAGCTCGGTGGCAAACTCCTTGCCCTTGGGGGCATCGGAGAAGGAGTTGGCGTAGGGTACAGCCAGCAGCTCCACGGTCTTGCCCTCCTGCTGGCCCACATACTTGGCGGCCTCCTCGAAGCCGGCGATCTTGCCCTTGGTGGTATCCAGCTCGAAGCCGCCGATGAAGCCCAGCTTGCCGGACTCGGTCATCAGGCCGGCCAGCGCACCGGCGATCCAGCCGATCTGCTGGGCGTTGGGCAGCAGGGAGCCGACGTTGCCGTTGACAGCCTCACCGGGGGTCTTCTCCGCGCCGTTCAGCAGGGCGAAGGCGATGTCAGGATACTCCTCAGCGGCCTGCAGGACAGCGTCGGTGTACTGGTTGCCAGGGGCGTAGATCATGTCATAGCCCAGGGCGCAGTAGGCAACGATGGAGTCGTAGTAGGCGTCCTGAGAGATGGAGTCGGTGACGTCATACTGCCAGTTCTTGTCCTCAGCGGCCTTGACCATGGCGTTGTAGCAGGCAGCGCCCCAGCCGCCGTCGTTGATGCTGGAGTCGCAGATCATGGCGACCTTGTAGGTCTTTTCGCCGTTGTTGGCGTTGTCGCCGTCGTTGCCGCCGTTGGCGTCGGGCTTGTCGCCGCAGGCCACCAGAGACAGGGCCATGACCAGCGCCAGCAGCATTGCAAGAAACTTCTTCATTCTGTTTTTTCCTCCTGAAATAGATGTCTTTTTATAATAGCGCGTTTTGCGTTATTACCGATTTACCGCTGCTCCTTGCGGTAGGGCTGACCGTTGGCACGAGGGCCGGTCTGCCGTGTGCCGATGACACTGAGCACGATGACCGTCGCCACATAGGGGATCATCTGGAAGAACTGATAGGGGATGCCGATGCCGGACACCTGCAAGCGGATCTGCAGCGCGTCGCAGAAGCCGAAGAACAGGCACGCCAGCAGGATGCCGCCGGCGCTCCAGCGGCCGAAGATCACGGCGGCCAGCGCGATGAAGCCGCGGCCTGCCACGATGCCGTCGGTGTAGGTGCTGGAGTAGCAGGTGGTCAGGTAGGCGCCGCCGATACCCGCCAGTGCGCCGCAGATGGAGCAGGCGATGTACTTCACGCCGATGACGTTGATGCCCAGCGTGGCGGCGGCCTTGGGATGCTCGCCCACCGCCTTGTAGCTCAGACCGGCGCGGGTGCGGCGGAAGAACACCGCCGTGAACACCACCAGCGCGAAGGTGAGATACACCATGGGGCTCTGGTCAAACAGCAGCGGGCCGATGACCGGGATATCCTTCAGACCGGGGATGGCGATGCTGGACATGGTGGTGATCTGCTTCAGGTCGGAGCCGGTGCCGAAGACCACCCGGTAGATAAACGACGCCAGCGCCGGTGCGAAAATGTTGATGGCCATGCCGTACACCGTATGGTCGGCGCACAGCGTCACCGTGGAGACGGCGTAGATCATGTTGACCAGCAGACCCGCCAGCGCGCCGCACAGCAGACCCAGCCAGTTGGAGCCGGTGATGTAGCAGGTCAAAAAGCCCACCAGCGCACCGATGGAGGCAAGACCCTCCAGACCGATGTTGACCATGCCGGCCCGCTGTCCGTACAGCTCCGCCAGCGAGATCAGCAGCAGGGGGATGGCCAAGCGAACGGTGGCCAGAAGCAAGCTGGAGATCCAATCCATTACTTGTCACCCGCCTTTCTCTTTCTCTTGGAGAACAAACGATTCTTCCACGACTCGAACTCCGGCAGCTTGGTCAGCGCCATGCCCGCCACGGAGAACACGATCACCAGCGCCTGAATGATATCCGACACGCTGGTGGGAACGCCGGTGGCCGCCTGCATGGTGGTGGAGCCCACCCGCAGCGCCGCGAAGAACAGCGCCACGATCACCGTTGCGATGGGGTGGAGCTGGCCGATCAGCGCCATGGCCACGCCGTCGAAGCCGTAGCCCGCGCCGAAGCCGTTGATGAGGCGGAACTGGGTGCCCAGCAGCTCCGCGCCGCCGCCCAGTCCGGCGATAGCGCCGGAGATGATAAAGCTGGTCAGGATGTAGCGCTTGACGGGGATGCCGTTGAAGCGGCTGGCGGTCATGTTGTAGCCCACCGCCCGCAGCTTGAAGCCGCCGCTGGTCCAGAACAGCACATAGTATAAGACAAGTCCGACCACCAGCGCCAGCACAAAGCCCCATGTAAAGCGCATATTGGAGATCACGCGGGGCAGCTGCACCAGCTTGGAGATAGCCGGGGTCTGGGGGATGTTCTCGTCCCGGATCCAGCTGGTGTACAGCACGCCCATGAAAAGCGTCGCTACATAGTTCAGCATGATGGAGATGATCATCTCATTCTGACCGCGGGTGACCTTCAGGATGCCGGGGATCAGACCCCAGAGGCCGCCGGCCAGCGTACCGGCCAGCAGTGCCAGCAGGATACCGACGAAGCCGGTCAGCCCGCTGAAATAGGCCGTCAGGAACGCGGCCATAGCACCCATCAGGAACTGACCCTCGCCGCCCAGATTGAACACGCCGCACTTATAGGCGAAGCAGGCGCACAGCGCGGTGAACATCAGGGGCGTGGATTTGCTCAGCGTGGTGCCGATGTTGGCACGGGAGCCGAAGGCGCCCTGGAACAGGTATTTCAGCGCCGCAAAGGGGTCGGCGCCCAGCGCCGCCATGATGATGCCGCCGATGAGGAATGCCAGCAGGATCGACAGCAGGGGAACAGCAAAGCTGCTCAGTGAACGTTTCAATTTCTCCATGTACACCCTCCCCCCTTACTTACCGGTCATGGCAAGGCTGATCTCCTCGATGGGAGGATTCTTGCCGGAATACTCGCCCATGATCTGGCCCTCGAAGCAGACCAGAATCCGGTCGGACATCTCCAGGATCTCGTCGAAGTCGGCGCTGATGAGCAGGATGCCCACGCCACGGTCACGGGCGGCGATCATCTGGTCGTGGATAAAGCTGGTGGCGCCGATGTCCAGACCCCGGGTGGGGTGTGCCGCCACCAGCAGCACCGGGTCGGATTCCAGCTCGCGGGCCAGAATGACCTTCTGCTGGTTGCCGCCGGACAGGCTGCGGACATCCTGCTCCACCGAGGTGCAGCGGATATCGTACTTCTCCACCATCTCGTCGGCGTAGCTGTTGATGGCCTTCTTCTTCAGCAGCAGGCCGTTGCCGCTGCTGAAGGCGGGGGTGGCGCAGGTCTTCAGCACCAGATTCTCCGCGATGGACATATCGCCGATGAGTCCCTGCAAATTCCGGTCCTCCGGCACATGGGAGACGCCGTCCTTGATAAAGCCGTGGGGGTCGAAGATGGCCAGCCGCGCACCGGACAGCTCCAGCGTGCCGCTGTCCGGCGCGATGACGCCGGTGATAAGCTGTGCCAGCTGGGTCTGGCCGTTGCCGTCCACACCGGCGATGCCCACGATCTCGCCCCGGTGTACCACCAGAGACACATCGTTCAGGCCGTTGTGCTTGGACTCCTTATGGTAGTCGACGTGGGACAGCGCCACCGCCACCTCCCCGTCGGTACAGTCCTTTTTCTCGTATTGATAGGTGACCAGCTCGCGGCCGATCATCATGCCGGCCAGCTTCTGGCTGTCGGTATCCGCACAGTTGACGGTACCCACCACCTCGCCCAGCCGCAGTACGGTGATGCGGTCGGAGATGTGCATGACCTCGCGCATCTTGTGGCTGATGAAGATGATGCTCTTGCCCTCCGACACCAGCTTGCGCATGATGGCGAACAGGCCCTCTACCTCGATATCCGTCAGGGCGGCGGACGGCTCGTCCAGGATCAGCAGCTCCGCGCCGTGGTACAGCGCCTTCAGGATCTCGGTACGCTGCTGCTCGCCCACGGAGATCTCCGTGATCAGGCGATCCAGCTGCACGTCCAGACCGTACTTGGCGGACAGCTCCTCGATCTCCCTGCGGCGGGCGGCCCGGTCGATGAACACCCCCTTGGCGTGCTTATCGCCCAGAATGATGTTGTCGAACACCGTCATGGCCTCCACCAGCATGAAGTGCTGATGCACCATGCCGATGCCCAGCTTTACCGCCTGACTGGGGGAGTCGATACGGACTTCCTTCCCCTCCAGAAAAATCTTCCCCTCGGTGGGCTGATACAGGCCGATCAGAATATTCATCAGCGTGGACTTGCCGGCGCCGTTTTCACCCAGCAGCGTCAGTACCTCGCCCCGGTTCACGGACAGGCTGATGTCCTTGTTGGCGTAAAAATTGCCGAATCGCTTGCTGATGTGCTCCATCCTCAGCAGCTCACTCAAATGCGATCCCTCCCTGTACTCTCAAAATGAACAGGAAAAGTATACCATACGTTCCCCTGCTTGGAAAGCAACAATTTCCTTATTTCTGCGTTTTTCTACACAGAAGTCCCCGGCGCCGTTTTCGCAGGCGCGCCGCCATGCTCCTCCCGCCTCCGATAGCCCAGCGCCGCCGAGATCATGGCGGCCGTGGCGCACACCTGCTCCACCGCCCCGTGGAACTCCTCGGAGTGGACGCTGCGGAACATCCCGATCACGCCCACCGTGTACTGCACCGTACCCTCCACGTTGTAGACCGGCGCGGAGATGGAACGCAGGCCGATTTTGTACTCGCCGTTTTCGATGGCATAGCCGTTGGCGCGGCACGCCTCCACCTCCCGCAGCAGCGTGGGGATATCGGTAATGGTGTGGGGGGTGAACTGACTTCTGCTCTGCCCCCGCAGCAGCGCCTCCGCACCGGTGCGGGACATATGGGCCAGAAACACCTTGCCCTGCGACGTACAGTAGATGGGCAGGCGGGAGCCGGTGTCCGACACCACCCGCAGGCTGCCCCGCGTCTCCACCTGATCCAGTGTGATGACACTGCCGCCCTCGCAGACGGAGAGCATGACAGACGCGCCGGTCTGCCGGCACAGATGCTCCATGTAGGGCCGCGCCACCGTGGAAATATCCCAGGAGCGCTCCACCTGCCGCCCGTACTCGAACAGCCGCAGCCCCAGCGTATAGCGGCCATCAGGCGTCTGCGTCACCACGTCGTATGCGCGCATGGTGGTCAGCAGGCCGAACACCGTGCTTTTGGGATAGCCGCACAGGGCGGTCAGCTCCTTGAGCAGCAGCGGCTTCCCCGCCTGACTCAGAATTTGCAGCAGCTCCATGGCCTTCGCCACGGACAGAATGATGTTCCCATCCACCACAGGGCATCAGCTCCTTTCCCGACCAGCATACCGAAGTCGTGATTTCTTGTCAAGCAGCGCACACGTTGGGGCTTGACAAATGCCCCGTCGTGTGTTGCACTATACCTATAAGAATATGCTCCGCCGTACACCCGCCGCCCCTCGATCACACAACGGCAAGAAAGGAACATGCCTATGAAAAAGCTGCTGATCTGCTTGACGCTTCTATGCTGCTCCCTGCTGGTTTTTTCCGCGTGCGCCACCGGGCGGGACAACGAGCAGGACAATTACGGAGGTGATCCCATGGAGTTTGAGCGCTTCTCCCTGTCGACGAGCGGTACCACCGCGGAAAGCTATGTCTACGAGGGATACAGGACGGAAAGCGGCGTACATCTGGCATATTATACCAGCACCTCCTGGTGGGATAACACCGTCTCCGACTATGTGGAGAGCCGCCATGTCATCCGCGCCATCGACGGTGACGATGCCCTCTACCAGACGCTTTGCGCCCTGCTGGGAGACTGCCGGATCAACGAGTGGGCAGGCTTCCGCGGCGCCAACCCGCCGGATGTGCTGGACGGAAGCTCCATGAGCTTTCAGGCGACGCTGCCCGACGGCTCGGTGATAACGGCCTCCGGCAGCAACAACTTCCCTCCCAACTACCGGCGATTTTCGGACGCTCTCGCCGAGCTGCTTCTGACGGAGCAGATCACCGATACCGCGTTTACCGACGGCACCTACGAGCTCATTCTGCCGGAGAGCTGGGTAGGCGTGGTACGCGCCCGCTTCTCGGAGGGGATGGTGACCTTCTCTGTGGACGGCAGTGACGGCAAGGACGTCACCTTCTTCATTCTCGACAACACCGGCTACGGCTACACGTCGGAGGACTATCCCGGCCGGGTGGCCGTAGGCCGCCTTGTGTCGGACGACGATGTCCGGTTCATCACCGCCCGGGATCTCTACGCCATCAGCGCCTACGCCCAGAAGGTCTCCCCGGAAGCACTCGCCCTCTGGGAGAGCTACGAGCGTGACAAGGCGGCCATCCTCGAAAGTCTCCGGGGTGTCAATGGCTATACGCTGTACCCCGAGGACGGCACGGTGCTGTATGAGGCACAGGCGCAGGAGCTGGCGGACAGCGCCCGGAGCCTGTGGCTGTATCTGCACTTCGCCGGGGAGTATGCCGGCGGCGTACAGCCCACGACCATCAACGGGCGGCCGTATAAGCCGCTGTTCCCCGCACAGGACAACATCCATACGCTGGAGCAGGTGCGCGACCGGTTTTTGCAGGTCTTCTCTGCCGATTTCACGGACAAGACGCTGGACGCCGCCCTCGCAGACAAGGATCTCCTGGCGTACAACGGCGACATCTATGCGGCCTATAAGAAAACCAGCGGCGAGGCCGCCTACAACAGCTGGGTGGATCATGTGCGGGACGACGGCGACGGGAAATTCACCGTTGTCATGGCGGTGACGCTGCCTCCGGACGCGCACACCGACTATGTGGAGCTGCCGGCGGAGAGAAACGCGGCCGGGGATTTCGTCTTTACGGATTACCCCTACTGGGACAGATCGGAATGATCTCGGACAACTGCATACGCAAAAAGGAAAGCACCGTGACCGGTGCTTTCCTTTTTTGTGTCGTTGCGAACGGGTGCGGCGTCAGCGGTTCACGCAGCGCAGCACGATCGCCAGCACCAGCATATGGACGGGGTAAAAGGCGTAGCACGCATACTGGAACGGCTTGCTGTGGTGACCCTGCCGCCCGCGGTACAGCCAGATGGGAATAAGCGCCAGCAGCGCCAGCCCCTGCTGGCACAGCTCAAATTCCATGCCCAGCAGCCTCACGGGGTACATCAGGCCGCCCAGCAGCTCCACATTCACCCAGTAGAGGGCCAGCAGCTGCCCCAGCAGGCACCACCATTTCCGCCCCCGGAAGATGTAGAAGATCAGCACCGTCAAAACACCGGCGCCGTAGTAGTCCACCATGCCCAGCGTACCCAGCGCCATACCGGCGAGAGCCACGAGGATGAACACCAGCAGGAACGCCCAGCGCTTCCCCTTCTGCCGTACCGCCTCTGTCAGCCGGATGCCCAGAAGCCCCAGCAGCAGCGTCCAGATCACGTTCTGGTGTACCGGGTAGAACCATGTGCCGCCGTACATCAGGTCGAAGGGTATCTCAGAGAGCACCGCGAACACCAGCATCCGCAGGGCGTATTTTTGAAAGCTGTGGGTGTGGAAATACCCCTCCACCGCCATGAAGGCGAAGATGGGGAAGGCCAGCCGTCCCGCGCAGGTCAGCCATTCCTGTGCCGGAAGGAGGGTGGCCCAGAGGTGATCCATCAGCATAAGGGCCATGGCGAGGATATGAAGCGCCGCCGCGCTGATGTCAAAGGTTTTTTTCGTCGTTACGTTCATGTTCTGCATGGACACGCTGTTGCTCCTTTTGGTTCGTTTGTTCTTACGATCCGGCGATCACCCGCCGGGTCGCCGGGCACACGGCTTCACCGGGCGCGCAAAACAGTCGTCATTATACCATAACGCCCCGTCCCTTGCAACCGTGCGTCTCGCCCACCGCGTCAACGGTCGCCGCAGACAAAAGAAAAGCACCGGTGACCGGTGCTTTCCTCTGTGTGCCGTATCATGCGCCGCGGGTAAAGACAGTGCTGCCGCCCTCACCGGCGTCAAAGAGATCCGCGCCGCCCACGGCGGTGACGATCAGCGTGCCGTCCCAGCTATCGGAGAAGTCGAGGGCGAAGGCGAAGGTTCCGTCGCAGGAGCGGTCATCGCAGCGGAGCTGGAGGCGATAGAGCATCCCCTGCTCCGTCGTACCCAGATAGGTGCCGCAGCCGCTGTATGTGATGGGGTCGTCCAGCCCCTCCACCGTGTTCTGAATGCTGACAGCGCCGTCGCTTTGGAGGGAAAGCGCATAGCGATCCGTATAGCCGCTGCCCTCCCCGCCGTGATGCACGTCCGCATACCAGTCGCCGGTGACGCCGGTGGACATGGTGCTGCTCATCGGCACGATGCGCTGGGCCAGATCGTACTTTGCGCCGCTCTTGTCCACGGCGTACACCGTCTCGTAGCCGCCGCCGTACTCGTCGGCGCAGATGCCGCTTTCAAAGCGGACGATGTCCCGCAGACCGTAGAGCGGGCCGCCGCAGCAGAGGGCCTTCCCTCCCAAGCCGCCGAAAATGTCGGCGTACTCCACCGTATTGCCCTTGGTGAGCAGGAATGCGTAGGGGTACAGCTCCTGCCCGCACACGCCCACAAAGATATCCTGATAGTCGCCGTAGCACCCGGCGATGGGGTACTCCGTGTCGTAGCTGAAGCCGAAGGACTTGCGGTATGTCTCACTGTCGAAGAAGCCGTCCTTGCCCTTTGTGATACGGACGGAGGCGCCGTCCCCGGTGAGGGCGGCAGACACGAAGCCATAGGCGGAGCTGGGCGCCTTGGCGGCCGCCCATTCGCTTGCGCCGGGCTTCACGGTCATCTCCCGGTCGTACCAGCCGGCGCCCGCCACCATGCCGACGGGCTGATAGGCGGTGAAGGTGCCGTCCCCGTTGGGATAGAACACGGCGGTCTCCAGCCCTGTATTCCGTTCCTGCACCGTCCGCGCCCGCAGGGCTGCCAGTTCGATGCAGGCGGAGGGGAACGTCTCATCCTCCGGGCCGATATCGTTCACGCCCCACGGCGCGTACATAGCGTCAAAGGTCTGCGCCGCCGCACGCCGCAGCGCCGTGGTGAAGTCCGCCTCGCGGACGCCCACGCGGTCAAGCACCTGCGCGTTGGTCAGCTTCTGACCGCCGGCAAAATCGTAGTGATAGACGAAATAGCGGCTGCCCATGTCGCCGAGCCAGCTTGCGGCGCACAGGGAAAGACTCAGCAGGCTGCCGCTCCAATGGCTTTCCCAGGAGACCTTCAGCCAGTTGACGTACCGCGAGCCCTCCGCGGTGATCCCCTCCTGTGCGGCGCGGGCGTCGCTGCCGAAGTACGCCATGATCTCAGCGTTGATAGCGGCGGCGTCCGCCGTGTCGGCGGCCAGCTGCGGGATATGGTAGGCGTAGTCCCACGTCTCCTTGTACTCATCGGTAAAGGAGCCCTCCACGCTGGACGCCTCGGTGATAAGGCTGTCGTTATAGGTCTTGTCCGGCGTAGGCGCAGGCGTGGGCTTCAGCGTGGGTATGGGTATTTGGACACAGCCTGTAAGCTGTATGCAGAGCGCAAGGCAAAAAAACACGCTCAGCGCCCGTGAAAGAATGCGATGCTGCTTCATATTCCGTTCCCTCCCTGTTCGTCCTGTCTGCTGCCAGCTGAGGTCTATACCTTCATTATAGAAAAAAGCGGCACGGTATGCAACATAAATAGCAGAAAAGAACGGATGTTTTGAGAAAATCGCAATATTTTGCGCGTCTTCGGTGCAGTCATGCCGCGTCCTCCTTCTCATAGACTCCGCGCACAGCCGTCCGCCTGCCCCAGATCAGCAGCCAGCACGCCGCCATGGCCACCGCGCCGCACATCGTAACGCACAGGCGGTAGTCCAGTACCTCTCCCAGCGCGCCCACCGCCAGCGCACAGACGCCGGAGGCCGCCGTGAGCATCATGTCGAACAGCGCGTTGACGCGGGCGCGCAGCGCCTCCGGGATGTAGCGCTGCACCGCCGCCTCCCGCAAAATGGCGCTGTTGTTGCCCAGAAAGCCGCAGAGCCCGCGATTGACCAGCATCAACGGGTAGGGCAGCCACAGCAGGAGCATATCCATCAGCTCGTAGGTCTGATACACGGCGAACACAAAGCCGAACCGTTTCTTCTGCGGGATGTCCACCCGGTACTGCACGGCGCTGCCGATGGTGCGCCCCGCGAACTCTGCCACGGAAAACAGGGAGTACATGGCAGCCGTCATGCCGGGCATGGTGCGGAAAAACGCCACCAGAATCGGCGCATAGCCGCCGGCCACACCGTTGGTCACGGACATATATTCATAGATACTGCGCACGCCCCGCTCCTCCTTGAGGTAGGCAAGCCCCTCCCGGATATCCGCCCGCCACGCGGCCATGGTGTAGCGCTGGCGCTGTGCCTGCCGGCGCTCCTCCAGCCGGATGAAGTTCTCCGTCAGCGCGGCGGCAAGGGACAGCGCCCCCTGCAGCACCAGTAAGAGCGGAACGCCCAGCGTGTCCAGCAGGACGGCTGCCAGCGGCGTCATGACGACCGTCAGGATGGGATAGAGCATGGAGGAGACGGCGTAGCCCTTCTGCTCCGCACCGGTGGGGATGAGTTGAGGATAGATGCTGGTGTAGGCGAGTCGGTCAACGGAGCTGAGACAGGCCAGAAGCACCGAGACGCCCAGATACCCGACGTAGGAAAAATCGAACCGCATGAGCCAGAGCCCCATGCCGCCGTAGACGAGGCCGTTGCAGATATCGCCGCCCACCAGAAATGCCTTGCGGGGCAGCCTGTCCATCAGCGGCGCCACCAGAAACGGAATGAAGATATTGGGAACAAGCTGGATAGCCACGATCAGCGCGGAGGCCAGCGTACTGCCCGTCTCGTCGAAGACCAGAAAGGACAGGGCAAAGCCCCCGGCGATGCCGCCCGCCGCGCCCAGCGCCGTGGAGATCGTGACCAGTGTAAAGCTGCGCGTCCAAAGCTGTACCGCCGGTTTTTTCATTGTTTCATCACCTCTGGGCATATCATACCACGCAGCCTCTGCGAAAAGAAACCCGGCACATTTGGGAAATCTTTGACCCAAATATGCCGGTAAGCGCATTTCAAATTCGTATGTCAGGAAACTCCGTCAGAAGCTCGCAGACCTTCTTGTATTGCCGGGCGGCGGTGTACCACTCCACCACCCACGGCAGATGGAACGCCGCATAGCCCTGGGGAAGCCGGGTGCGGCAGCAGGCGAAGCAGTCCAGCAGCAGCGCCCCGTACGCGTCGCAGTGCAGATAATCCGGGTGCGCCAAACGGAAGCGCACCACCGCCAGCATCTTCTCCACCGCCTCCGACCGCTGCTCCGCCGCCTCCGCCGCCTCGGCGCGCTCCAGCGCCGCAAGGGCCTCCGCCGTCCGCCCCGTCTTTTCACAGCAGATGGCCAGCTTGTGCAGCGCCAGCACACCGGGGTCGTCCAGCGCGGAGAAGTACCCATACGCCTCCTCGAACTGCCCCCGCTCGATCTGCACGGCGGCGGTGTTGTACGCGATGGAATCCAGCAGCTCCTGCTCGCCCAGCGCCTGCGCCAGCCGTCTCGCGGCGGCGTAGTGTGGGCGCATACGCTCTATATCCCGGCGGTTGCAGTAGCAATTCCCCATGTACGCCCGGCACAGCAGCATCAGCCGCGCTGCGCCGTCCCGTGCCGCCAGATCGTAGCCGGCCTGCAAATGCTCCACCGCGTCCTCGTAGCGTCCCGCCTCATACGCGGACACGCCGATACGCCAGTGGCAGAAAGCGTTGGGCAGCAGTGCCAGCGCCTCGTCCCACCGTCCCTGCAAAAGCCGCTGCATGGCCAGCTGCCGCTGGGTCATGCCCGCCTCCAGTCCGGCGTCCAGCGCCCCGCCGTCCGTGTCGAACTGCCGCAGCAGGAGGATATCCGTCCACGCGGCGGTTGCGCGGTACGTCTCGTCAGAGACCGCCGGCAGCGCGGCGGCCAGCTCCCCAAACCGCCCTGTGAACAGCCGCTCGTAGCCGTCCTCCGCACAGCGCGCCCCCGCCGCCTCCAGCGCCGGGTCGGTGTGCAGACCCAGCCGCGCCAGAAGCAGCCGCAGCACGTCGGCGGAGGGCTGCGCCTTCCCCGTCTCGATCTTGGAGAGGTAGGACACCGTGCAGATGTCCTTGCAGAGTCCCGCCTGACTCCACGAGCGCGCCAAACGCTCGCGCAGGATCAAATTGCCGTAATAGCTCATGTCCCGTCCTCCCGTATCCCGTGTTTTTTACAGTATAGCAGGGTGCAGCGGTTTCGCCAAGCGCCGAAAACGGCGCTTTTCGTTTTTCCTCATTCTGTTACCGCTCCGCCTTCATGATCACCTTCAGCCGGTGCAGGAGCTGGCCGGTCTTCAGTTCCTCCAGATCGATCACCGCGATCCCCAGCTGGGCGGCGCGGTGGCGGGCAGCGGCGTTGCAGGTCTCCGTGGTGACGATGGCAGCCTTGGCGCCCTTGCCGCCGAAGCGATCCCGCAGGATGGCCAGCTCGTTCAGCGCCTCCGTCTTGATGTCGCAGGCCTTACAGCTCAGGAACAGCGGGACCACGCCCCGGGCGGCCATCACGTCGATCTCGTTGGAGACGCTGCCGTGCCCCAGCACCTCGTCCCAGCGCACCACGGCGCTGCTGATCACATCGTGGAAGATCCCGGTATCCACGCAGGCCTTGTAGGTGTATAGCTCCAGCACGCTGCCCACATCCCGCAGCCACGCTCTGGTATGCAGATCCCGGAAGCGGAAGGATACCTGCTGATTGGGGACGATGTCCAGCTCCCGGATAAGGTCGATGCGCGCCAGCTCCCGCAGGGCGGCCTCGTTGACGGTGTTCCGCGTTCCGCGCTCGCCCTTCACGGTGTACCCGCCCTGCACGGACAGGGGTGGGGTCTGCCCGTACTCCGAGGGTGACACCCTTTGAATGTAGGAGATGATATCGGGCCACTCCCGGCGGAAGCGGAGGAAGCAGTGGAAAAACCGGTCGAAGTCCGGCAGATACTGCGTCAGTATGTGGTTGTCCACCCGGCCGGGCAGCAGCGTGCCGCCCGCCATGAGGAAGAACTCCTCGATGGAGTAGGTCAGATCGCAGTGCAGCTCGTCGGCGAAGGCCGCGCCGGAGATATCGTAGAAGCAGTTCTTCTTGCGGGAGTAAGTGAAGGCCGGCACGCCCTTCCGGGCGGCGAACATCCCCGCCGCAAACAGCGCCGCGTCGCTGCCGCCGGTGACGTCGATGGCGCAGTCCGGGTACTTCTCGCCGATGGCGCAGAGCTGCCGCAGGATACGATCCGCCTTGAACAGGCTCGCCTCCACAAAGATAAGCTCCGGCTCCCAGCCGCGGCACCGGAAAAATGCCGCCAGCGTCTCCTGCCGGCTGCGATCCCGGATGACCTCGCCGGGGCAGAGATAGACGATGTGCCGGGGGCGGAACATATCCGGCGCCAGTATATTCTCAATGGCACGCTCGTCGTACAGCTCGATCAGCGTATTCATGCACCCTCCGCCTCCCTTCTTGTTCCAACAGTATATAGCGTTTTGGCAAAAAGCACAAGAGACCACCGCGCCATCCTGCGGGAAAAAACGGGGGCGGTGCGCTTTTTTCTTGCGCCGGGACGGGAGAGGGCGTATAATGACAGAAACGAGCATCAACAAACGACGGAGGGTGACACGATGTACGAGAACGGTAAGATCTATATGGGTCTGGCAGGCGACAAGCGTGTGGAGCTGGCGCTGAATATGTGCAACCGCCACGGGCTCATCGCCGGCGCCAGCGGCACCGGCAAGACCATCACCATGAAGGTGATGGCGGAGTCCTTTTCCGACGCGGGCGTGCCGGTGTTTCTGTGCGATGTAAAGGGCGATGTGGCGGGCATCTGCGCACCGGGACAGAGCAGTGAGGGCATGGAAAAGCGCATCGACAAGTTCGGCCTGCGGGAGCGCTTTGCCTACCGGGGCTACCCCACCACCTTCTGGGATATCTATCAGGAGGGCGGCCACGCCGTGCGTGCCACGGTCAGCGACATGGGGCCGGAGCTTCTCAGCCGGATCCTTGGCCTGACAGCGGTGCAGGAGGGCATCCTGCACATCGTGTTCCGCATTGCCGACGACAAGGGCCTGCTGCTCATCGACCTGAAGGATCTGCGGGCCATGCTGAATTATGTAAACGAGCACCGCACCGAGTACATGATGACCTACGGCAATATCACGCCCCAGTCGGTGGCCGCCATTCTCCGGGCGCTGCTGCCGCTGGAGCAGCAGGGCGGCGACCTGTTCTTCGGCGAGCCGGCGCTGGACATCCGCGACTGGATGCGCACCGACGCCGACGGCCGGGGCATGATCAACGTGCTGGACTGCGTCAAGCTGGTGCAGAACCCCACGCTGTACGCCAGCTTCCTGCTGTGGATGCTCTCGGAGCTGTTTGAAAGCCTGCCGGAGGCCGGCGACATGGATAAGCCCCGGCTGGTGTTCTTCTTCGATGAGGCGCATATGCTGTTCCGCGGCGCGCCCGCCGTGCTGCTGCAAAAGGTGGAGCAGACGGTCAAGCTCATCCGCTCCCGCGGCGTGGGCGTGTACTTCGTCACCCAAAGCCCCAGCGACATCCCCGACACCGTGCTGGCGCAGCTGTCCAACCGGGTGCAGCACGCCCTGCGGGCCTATACCCCCGCCGAGCTGAAGGCCGTCCGGGTAGCGGCACAGTCCTTCCGGGCCAACCCCGCTTTTCAGGCGGAGGACGCCATCATGGAGCTGGGCGTGGGTGAGGCGCTGACCTCCTTCCTGGACGAAAACGGCGTACCCGCCATGGTGGAGCGCACCAAGATCATCTGCCCCCAGAGCCTGATGGCGCCGCCGGAGCCGATGGTGCGCGCCAAGGTGATGATGCACGACGGCATGGAGAAATACGACGACTTCGTGGACAACGTATCTGCCTACGAGGTGCTGTCGGAGGAGGCGGAGCAAGCCGAGGCCGCCAAGCAGGCCGAGGCCGACCGCAAGGCGCAGGAGAAGGCGGAGGCCGAGGCAGAGAAGCAGCGTCTGAAAGAGGAGGAGGCCGACCGCAAGCGCCAGCTGAAGCTGGAGGATGAGGCGCGCCGCCGCCAGCAGAAGCTGGCAGACGAGGAGCGCCGCCGTCAACAGAAGCTGGCGGACGAGGCGCGGCGCAAGGCGGAGCGCCAGCAGGAAAAGCTGGAGGCCGAGGCCAAGCGCAAGGCGGAGCGCCGCGCCGCCAAGATCGAGTCCCAGCTCATCTCCGCAGGCGGGCAGGTACTCAAGCGCGGCCTTCTGGGTGTGCTGAAAAAGTGGTGATCGCCGCAGATGAATAGATAAAAGGAAAGCACCGGTCTCCGGTGCTTTCCTTTTTGGCGTATTTATATCTGATGCGAGCAGGTCGTCACTCCGGCTGCGCCGCGCCGTCCGCCTCCAGCGGGATGAAGCGGAACTGGGTCACGTCGAAAAGCCCCATATCCGTCAGCTTGACCTCCGGGATGACGGCGAGGGACATGAAGCACAGCGTCATCACCGGCTCCACATCGGCATTGACCCCCAGCTCGCGGTACGCCGCCTCGTGGATGGCCGTCAGCTTTTTGTCCACCCACTCGCCGCTCTGGTCGCTCATCAGGCCCGCGATGGGCATAGGCATGGACTCGATGACCTTGCCGTCCTTCACCAGCACGATGCCGCCCTCCTGCTTCCGGAGCTGCTCCACCGCAAAGGCCATCTCCTCGTCGTCCACGCCCACCACGATGAGGTTGTGGGAATCGTGGGCGATGGAGAGCGCCACCGCGCCCGCCTTGATGCCATAGCCCCGCAGGAACGCCGTGGCCACGTTGCCCGTCCTCTGGTGCCGCTCCACCACCGCTACCTTGACGATATCCACCGCCGGATCGCGGACAAAGTTGCCCTCCCCGTCCAGCCGGACGTCCGCCGTCTCCTTCTGTGTGACCACGCCGCCGGGCAGGATGCCGATCACATGGACGTGGCCGCTCTTGAGGTGCATCTTCAGCTTCTCCACGGAGAAATCCTGCAGGATGATGCTGCCCTTGACGGCGGAGGCGTCGATCCGCCGCACCTCCGGCAGGTAATTTCCGTCCTCGGCGGTAAGAACGCCCGCCGTCCAGACCTTGCGGACGCGGAATGCCTTCAGATCCTCCAGCAGCACGATATCCGCCCGCTTGCCCGGCGCGATGGCGCCCCGGTCGTAAAGGCGGAAGCACTGCGCCGCGTTGATGGTGGCCATCTGGATGGCGGTCACCGCGTCCAGCCCCTCCTCCACGCAGATGCGCAGATGGTTGTCCAGATGCCCCTCGTGGAGGATCGTCTTGGGCTGGCGGTCATCCGAGCAGAGCACGCACCGGCTGGCGTTGCCGGGAGTCACGCCCTTGAGCATGGTGCGCAGGTTGTGGCAGGCGGAGCCCTCCCGCAGCATCACATACATACCGCAGCGGATGCGCTCGTGCATCTCCTCCACCGTCGCGCACTCGTGGTCGGCCAGAATACCCGTGGAGGCGTAGGCGTTCAGCGCCTTGCCCTCCACCGCCGGAGCGTGGCCGTCGATGACCTTGCCGTGCCGCTGGGCCAGCACGATCTTGTCCAGCGTGGGGCCGTCGGCGTTCACCACGCCGGGGAAGTTCATAAACTCGCCCAGACCCAGAACACCCTCGGTGATGGGCTGCTCCATGGCCGCCGCGTCGACCACCGCACCGGCGTGCTCAAAGGGGGTGGCCGGCACGCAGGAGGGCAGCATCATCTGGATGTCCAGCGCCGTCCCCTTGGCGGCCTCCATCATGTACCGCAGCCCCCGCAGGCCGCAGACATTCACCATCTCATGGGGGTCGGCGATGATGGTGGTGCCGCCGTGAGGCACCACCAGACGGCTCAGCTCCTCCGGCGTTACATAGGAGGACTCAATGTGGATATGGGTGTCGATAAAGCCAGGCGCCGCGTACATACCCCGTGCATCCACGGCCTCGCGTCCCTCATAGCTGCCGATCCCGGCGATTTGATCGCCGCAGAGCGCAATATCGCCCTCCACGATCTCGCCGGCATACACGTCGACGATCTTACAGTTCTTGATGACCGTGTCGGCGGGGATGCGCCCCGCTGCCACGTCGATCAGATGCGCCAGTTGTTCCCGCGTCTGCATAGCATCTTCCTCCGTCCTTTTGTGTGTAGACCAAGGCCCGGGTCAAGACCCGAGCCTGCATCGGTCACGATTTAACACCAGTATACAGAACGATCTTCCAAATCTCAAGTCGCATTTCCCACAAATCCCCCCGCATTTTTCGCCACACAGCGCAAGGCCACGGCTCATCTGTTTTTTGCGGCGCACGGTAGTTTGATCCGCCCTCGCCAAACAAATTAAATACGGTGCAGCCGGCTTTGCGTTGACATTTTCTTCCCCCCATGATACCATCTGAAATGGCGGTAAACGCCAACGTTTTCATAAAGGAGAAAGAGATTATGGAGAAAAAGCCGACCCCTCGGGCGATCGCTCTGCTGCCCGTGGCCGTATTCCTGGTGCTGTATCTGGTGCTGGGCATTATTTTGGAGTATGTGTTAAAAATTAAAATGGGCTTCTATCAGATCCCCATCGTCGTAGCCTTCCTGGTGGCGCTGCTGGTGGCCTGCCTGCAAAACCGCGGCGTGAGCTTTGATGAAAAACTGGAGCTGATGGGACAGGGCATCGGCGACAAGAACATCGTCACCATGATCCTCATCTTCCTGGTGGCGGGCATCTTCGTGGGCGTCACCGGGCGCTCCAGCGCCGAGGCCGTGGCCTACTTCCTGCTGTCCATCGCCCCGGTGAAGCTGGCGGTGGCCGTGCTGTTCGTGGTGGCCTGCTTCGTGTCCATGGCCATGGGCACCTCCGTCGGCACCATCACCCTGCTGGCGCCCATCGCCGTGGCGGTGTCCGCCGATTCCGGCTTTGACCTGCCGCTGTGCATCGCCTCCGTCATGGGCGGCGCCATGTTCGGCGACAACCTCAGCTTTATTTCCGATACCACCATCGCCGCCTGCTCTACCCAGGGTACGGAGATGAAGGACAAGTTCCGCGCCAACTTCAAGATCGCCCTGCCCGCCGCGCTGGCGGCGCTGGTGCTGATCATCGTGGTCTCTCTGGGCACTGATGTGCAGAGCGCCGTCTCCGGCGGTCACGATCTGGTGCTGATCATCCCCTATGTGCTGGTGCTCATTGGCGGCATCATCGGCCTGAATGTGTTCGTGGTGCTGCTCGTCGGCATCGCCGCCGGCGCCGCCATCACCCTTATCACCGGGCAGGTCACGGCGCTGAAGCTCATGGGCAACATGGGCGGCGGCGTGTCCGGTATGTTCGAGACCATTCTGGTGACGCTGCTGGTGGCCTCCCTGTGCGGCCTCATCCGCGCCTACGGCGGCTTTGAGAGCATCCTCGCCTTCATCCGCCGGGTGTTCCGCGGCAAGCGCGGCGGCCAGCTGGGCATCGGCCTGCTGGTGGGCCTCATGGATATCGCCACCGCCAACAACACCGTGGCCATCGTCATGGCCGGCCCCATCGCCAAGGAGGTGGCGGAGGAGTACGGCATCAGCCCCAAGCGCTCCGCCTCCCTGCTGGACACCTTCTCCTGTATCTTCCAGGGCATCATCCCCTACGGCGCCCAGATGCTGGTGGCCATCTCCACCTGCGCCACCCTCGGCTACGCCATCAGCGCCTTTGACATCATCCCCCTGCTGTTCTACCCCTTCCTGCTGTGCCTGTCCAGTCTGCTGTTCATCCTGTTCGACAAGAAATAAAGCGTCTCATTTCGTGTACTTACGCCAAGAGCCCACCTTCTCAAGAAGGTGGGCTCTTGGCGTAAATGCTTCCAGGCGGTACCTGTATGCGCAGCGCTGTGGCCGCTGTCCGCCGGAATCGATGCATACAAAACAGGCTGCTGCCGCGGGATACGGCTTCAGGCGCAGCAAGTGCTCCGGCACTTACGCTGCCAGCCCCGCCCCTTGGCTCCTCCTATTCTTCCTTCAGGTGCTCCTCCATCCAGTGCAGGATCCCGCTGAGGCGGCTGATGCGGTTGGAGGGCTTTCCTTCTTGGCTCAGGTCGTGGTTCTCGCCGTAGAACATACACAGCTTGCTCTCCACGCCGGGGCCGGTATCGTCACACAGCAGCTTGTCGGTGGTACGGGCGCACTGCTCCGCCTTGCGCACGAAGGAGACGATCCTACGCCGATAGGATTTGCTGCGCGTGGGAGGTGGCTCACGCCGTCCTTCTGATGACTTTATTACGGTTCTGATATAATTTATCATAGCGTGCTTGGTAATCTCCCATAAGCGCCAAGAGGTCTGACAAATTTTTGTCTAAAGCGCTGTCTCGAAGGCTTTTTTCGCCTTGATTTGCAAAAAAAACATTACACAAGCTCCGTTTCCTGACACATTAGGTGTTGATTTATCCATTAGTTTTCGATATACTAACCTTCTGTTGAGCTATGTGACAGTTTTTTATCAGGCAAAATACATCGTCGAGAAAGTAGGGATATAGTGAGCAACTACGCCTGCCTTGAGCGATATATTCCCGTGGTGGAATTCATGGGGAGGATCTGCGGAAAAAGCTACGAGATCATTCTCCACGACGTTTCCACGCCGGAACGCTCGGTGATCGCCACCTACAACGAGCACCTCAGCGGACGCCGGGTGGGCGACCCTATGACAGAGCTCGCCAAGGAGCTGCTGCGCACCGGGGCTTATAAGGATCATGACTATGTGGCCAACTACGAGGGCCGCACCCGGGGAGGCAAGCGCTTCGTCTCCTCCACCTATTTCATTAAGGAAAAGGGCCAGCTGGTGGGGCTGATCTGCGTAAACCATGACGTGGAGGATATTCTGGTACTCTCGGAGCATCTCTCCAACCTGCTCCATGCCTTTTCGCTTCCGCAAGAGGAGGAGAGCTCCGCCTATACCGAAAACCTGGACGACTCCATCCCGGAGCTGTCCAGCAATCTGATCCACTCCACCATCCTCGGCTACGGCATCCCCTCCGATGCCATGCATACCAACGACAAGCTGGATATACTCCGCTCTCTGGAGGCGCAGGGCGTGTTCCAGACCAAGGGCTCCGTCGGTCAGGTAGCCAAGGAGCTGCACATCTCCGAGCCTACGGTCTACCGCTATCTGCGGCGTATCCGCAGCGAAGCAACATGACCTTCCGCCGCGGCGCCTTCCCGGCAGTGGAACGCCCCGGCGTCCTGATACGCAAGCGCCCCAAGCACATCCGGCAAACAGCGGTCATCCTCTGATCCCCGGCATTCCGCCCAGCGCTTCCCGAGCACTTCCACGTGGAGGTCACCTATGTACACCACTATGACGCCTATGGATGCTCCCACTATCCCGGCGCCAGCCTCATCTCTCCCACCA
>ERZ809074.272-NODE-272-length-87829-cov-7.703625_pt1 | contig 87829 bp, 71 predicted proteins | sample MGYA00520795_ERZ809074 | MGnify/ENA primary metagenome ERZ809074 (study PRJEB31570, sample SAMEA3212989) | Homo sapiens | biome: human-gut; feature: human gut; material: fecal | place: Sweden | collected 2011 ...
TTTACGACAATCATTCATTTCCTACCCTTCCGTGTCTACTTTTACGAGAGCAACAGTCCTCTGTTTTTAAATGTATCTCTCCAGAAAAAGAAGTATGCTTTGAGATGTCTTCAATTCCGCCCTTAGAATTAGTTGCAGACGTGATAATTAGTCGCACTTCTCTAATTGGCTTTGGAGCAGCTATTTTAATATAAGAACCTACATCTTTCCTAATTTGAAACCAAGGTCGAGTCGCATCTTTCATACCCCTTAACGCCCAAATAAAGCCATTATCGTTTGTGATAGTTTTTTCACTATCTGAATATGACACTTTCCCAAGTTTTACAAATTGATCTTTTGTTAAAGGAACCGTCTCTATTGTTGGAACATTCGCAATCCATTTGTCTTCTCTGTTTTCTCTCAGAACCGAAAGGAATTTCAGCATCTTCATAATTAGGATAACAAGCCTGATATTCCCACATACCGGTGTATGCTGGCAAGCCAGCTAAAAATTTAGTCCCGTTCCAAGTACCGGTGGTCTTAAGGTGGTTTTTCATCTCTAAGTTATAATAATCAATGCAAATAGCATCCTTATCTTTCTCCCACGCTGAGTAAACATAGTTTCAGCCTCGTTTGGAGTAAGCGTAGCCTTCGTAGCGCCTTCGATAGCGGCCTCGGCACCGAAATGTACCGTTACGAACTTTCCGTCTGCGTTTCCGTTATCCGGAACCAACTTTTCACCAGTACAAGCGCTCAACCCCAAGGCAGCTACTGCCATCAGGGCAAATGTTCTCATTATTTTTTCATAAGGCACATTCTTTAAAAACCCCACCTATTTGAAAGGTCTTCTACACTACCGTCATCTTCGGAGAAACCTTGCAAGCCAGTAGTATTTACACCACTCTGACAAAGTACGCCCTCCATAGACACGGAGAGGATTTCAAGACTCGGAGCTTCGTAACGCTCCGACACTTTGGTTAATGTTTTCTTGTTCATGATTTTTTAATAATTATTTATTAGACATATTTGTGCATCTTTATATTAGACATTTCGGAAAGTGCCCTTCGGACGATACGCGCTTCGCGCTATCCCTCCCACTTCGTGGGCCCCTCCCGTTCACATGCCACGGGCGGCAAGCCGTCCGAAAAGCACATTTCCGAAATGCTGCTAACGAAGTATTGAAGACATTATACACACAAAAAATCGCCGACGAAATCTGCGTTCCGTCAGCGAGACACAACTTCCCTATTCCAAGGAATATATTTCTACTATTTATTCGATTATCTTAGAGGATATTATCTCTACCCTCCCCACGAGATTTTGGAGAAGAAGCAAGAAGAAATAAATCTATGTGGTGAATTGCTGTTCATCTTGCACAAAGTCTCATAAAATTACAAATATTCTTCGTATTTACAAATCCTCGTTTCAAGTAAGTGGCTATTTCAATTTTCCGCCGACATAGCAGCCGAGGGCGGCGAATAGCACACAGACGAGAACGGTTCCGAGAATATATAGAGCAGCAACACCGTACCGGCCTTGCTGAAGCAGGGTTACCGATTGCATTGAGAAAGTACTGAACGTGGTAAAGCCGCCACAGATTCCGACAGTCGCCATTAGCAGCCACGGACTTTGTCCGCAACAACTGACCAGAAGCCCCATAGCGAACGAGCCCGCGATATTCACAAGGCATGTTCCCAGATTCGAAGACCAATTAAGAGCATTACAGAGCAGTGTTACTCCATAACGGAGCATCGCGCCGACTGCCCCACCAAGACCCACTAGAAGAATATTACGCATCACTATTTCGTTATTTTCCGATTGGTGCGAATATAGCAAAATCCCTAGCAATATCTACCACTTTTTCATACTATTATAGATACCGCGAACTATATACAGCGATGGCGCAGTAAAGCTTTATCTATCATACGTTATTAAAATGGCATTTTACATTTTAACCCAAAATTATATTTAAATAAGCAAGCTTTTCAAAAAGCACAAGTTTCCCTGAAAGGAACCATTAGGTTTCTTTCGATGGAGTAAAACATAGATGTATGTGAAGTCCCCCTACTCTTTATGCTGTTGTGACTCCAGTTCTTCGATTATTCTCAAGGACGCTTCCTGACTCCTTAACAGTATGCCAATGTTCTTCTCCTGACTGGTGATTTTCTCGTTTAGAATCTGTATTCTCTGCTCAAGCTCTTCTATGCTCTTATGAGCATACACGATTTCCTCATCTTTTTCGTTCAAGAGGGACTCCACTCTCTTCGGATCGAATGGAAAATCATAGCCTAACATAATAAGATTCTCGTCGCAGTGAAAAGCATCAGCGATTTTAGACAGTTTCTTACTGACCAGACGAGTCTTTCCTCGCTCGATTCTACTGTAAGACTGTCTCGATACTCCTATCAGCTCCGCAGCTTTCTCCTGCGTGAAGCCTAATTCCATTCTACGTTTGGCGATATTTTCGCCCATTAAATACGATGCGTTTTTCATAACTTAGTAGATACGCCTCTAAATCCCTAAAACTTGATAATCTTTTTTTTGTCTTCCTTATTCTTTCGCTTACTTAGTAATCATTGAAAATAACTTGATAATCATTATGCGTCTTTTCGGCCTATATTTCTATCCTCAAAAATCCATCACAAATCTTTACCAACTATTTTTAACTCTTAATTAAAAGCTCGCAAAAATATGGAAAGACGCACTACAAGTCAACCAAGAAAATGTTTACATTGTAAAGAAAAATAAACCATTTGGCTTAATCTGATGCGAAAACATTACAACGAGAGGGGCCGTCCGGCCAAACCGCCCTCTCGCCGTACGGGAAGACATTGAGACCTCCTTATCAAATTCACTTTGGCAGCGACTGTGCCCCAGAAGTGTGTAGAATAGCACCTCCTTGCCAAGGTGGAACTAAAAAAGTCTCACTTTGGCAAGCCACCCTTAACAGAGTGCGCTCTACGCCATCCGCCCTGCCAAAGTGAATTTGCGGAAGCCCCCACAACATTTTGCGGAACCCACGAGTCCCCAAGTAAAACCAAAGCAACCGGACGATCGTCTGCCAGAGCAAAGATGCCTGATTCTCCGCGAGCCGGCAATACACCATGAGGACAAAGTAGCAAGTCAAAACAATAATTCTAGAGAAGCGAGAAACACATACAACGATGGAGCCGCTTACTTTGGGGGCACCAGCCCCCTGACCGCCACTAACGTGGCTACCCCTGGCGGCCTACCTGCCTTTCCATATTTTGCTGCCGCAAAATACACGGCCCGGCCGGCGCACTGATGTGCGCTCCTGATATAGTGGGTAGGTGTCCGCCGGAGACAAGTTCCGCGTAGCGGGACGCAGGAAACGGTGGAAGTTCCCGAGCTGTATTGTGTTTTCGCTTCCAAAACATTACAATGGAAAGACCCATCCAAGGGGTGTCTTTGCTGGCGAGCGAAGGGACTTGCTGCAAGGGAAAACAAATTTACAGGGAACTTGAACCCTTCTAAATAGAAAATGCATCAAAACCGCCGTCAACGACACACACGGTGCCGGTAACTGCCTTCGAGGCATCCGAGGCGAGATAATGCAAAGTACCTACCAATTCGTCCGGCTCGAGGAACCTTCCGAAAGGAGTGTGCGCCAGAATGGTATGCGAGCGATCCGTAAGCGAGCCATCCTCATTGGTGAGAAGGGCGCGATTCTGATTCGTAAGCAAGAAACCCGGAGCGATGGCATTCACCCTTATCCCCTCTCCGAACTTGATGGCCAATTCCGCACACAAATATTTGGTCCAATTGGCCACGGCCGCCTTGGCCACCCCATATCCGGCCACGCGAGTAAGCGGGCGAAGGGCAGACTCCGAGGCGAAGTTGATGATGGACCCTCTACCGGACTCGGCCATAGCGCGGGCGAAAACCATAGTAGGTATAATGGTTCCGAAAAGGTTAAGTTCCGTTACCCTTTTCACGGCATCGACATCGAGATCGAAGATAGTCTTATCGGGAGGAACGGTAGCCGAAGCCATATTTCCCCCGGCGGCATTCAAAAGCACGTCTACCTTTCCGAAACGAGCCATCACCTCGCGATAATTCTCCTCAAGCACCTGTCTGTCAAGCACATTGGTCGCTAAGAACATGGCCTCTCCACCCTCGGCGGCGATTTCCTTCACCAGGGCCTCGCCTATCGAAGATGCACGTTCCAAATCCAAAAGCACCACCTTAGCACCCTGCGAAGCGAAGTACTTCACGATGGTTCCACCCAGCACCCCGCAGGCACCGGTCATCACCACCACCTTATCCTTAATGTCAAAAAGATTCTCTTTCATTATAATCCACTTTTAATGATTCCCTCTTCTAGACCGCGCAATTCGGCTAGACTCCTCATTCTTCCATAGCAGGAATAACCCGGGTTCGACTTGCGATTCAAGTCGTCGCACATCTGATGTCCGTGGTCCGGACGCACGGGGATGCTGATTCCGCGAAGCTGTTCCACCTCCAGAAGGGCGCGCATCATTCCATACATGTCGACATCACCCTCAAGCAGATTGGCCTCATAAAAATTACCGTCCGCATCGCGCTTGGTCGTGCGGAGATGCACGAATCCCACCCTGTCGCCGAACTCACGCATCATCGCTACGCAATCGTTATCGGCACGAACTCCGAAAGACCCCGTGCACAGGCACAGTCCGTTCGAAGGATTTGGCACGGCGGCCACCAGGTCGCGAAAATCCTGCGCCGTAGACAGTATGCGCGGAAGTCCGAAAAGCGAGTAAGGCGGGTCGTCCGGATGAATCACCATCACCGAACCGCATTCGTCGGCCACAGGACATATTTGCTTCAAGAAAAATATCAAGTTCTCCCTAAGGGTATCCGCACTCACTGAGTCGTAACGCGAAAGCGCTTGGCGAAACTGCTCGAGGGTGAAACTCTCCTCGCTACCCGGAAGCCCGGCTATCATATTTCGCGTAATCAACTCTATGTCAGATTCAGACATAGCCACAAAACGCTTGCGAGCCCTCTCTATCTCATCCGGGGTGTACTCATCGAAAGCAGCCTCGCGCTTTAATATGAAAAGGTCAAACGCCATAAACGCATCCCTTTCGAAACGCAGCGCACGCGACCCATCCGGCATCGCAAAGGCCAAATCCGTTCTGGTCCAGTCGAGTACCGGCATAAAATTATACGTAATGCAGCGAATGCCACACTCCGCCAAGTTTCTGATACTCTGCTTGTAATTTTCGATATAGCGAAGATACTCGCCCTCCCGAGTCTTAATGTGTTCGTGAACCGGAACGCTTTCCACCACGCTCCACTTAAGCCCAGCATCGGAAATCATCTGTTGACGAGCACGAATCTCCGCCACGCTCCAGACCTCTCCGTTCGGAATATGATGAAGTGCGTGAACTATGTCCGTAACCCCCGCCTGCTTGATGAACTCGAGACTTACAGGGTCGCCGGGCCCATACCAGCGCCAGCTTTGCGTCATCCTAATCATTTCTCTCTTATCGTTTTAATCATCTGCAGACACTCGCTGCACCTCATTTTTATCGACTGCCAATCCTGCCGCTCGATTTCCGCCTTCGGAAACAGATTGCTGCCCATTCCCACTACGGACGCGCCGGCCTTGAACCACGATTCCAGATTGGCATACTCTGGCTTTACGCCACCCGTAACCAGAACCTGCGTCCACGGCATCGGAGCCTTGACTCCCTTCACGAATGCCGGGCCCAGCACATCGCCGGGAAAGACCTTGCACATATCGCAGCCTGCCTCTTGACTCTGGCCAATCTCGCTGACGCTCCCGCATCCGGGAATGTAAGGTACACAGCGGCGATTGCAAACGCGTGCGATCTCCGGATTGAAGAGAGGACCTACTATGAAATTGGCCCCTTCCTGCAGGAAAAGCGCGGCGGTAGGTGCATCCACTACGGAGCCGGCACCCAGAATCATCTCCGGCAGCTCTGCGGCGGCATATTTCGAGAGTTCCACGAAGATCTCGTGGGCGAAATCGCCCCTGTTCGTAAACTCGAATACCCTTATTCCTCCGTCATAGCAAGCCTTCAGAACTGACTTGGACACCTCTACGGACGGGTGGTAAAAAACCGGAACCACACCCGTAGAGAGTGCCTCGGACATAACTTTAATTTTATTGAACTTAGCCATAGCCTTTCTATCTTGAAATTCTACCCGTCGCGTTTCCGCCCATAAGGGATTCCACTTCCCTTACGGTCACCCTGTTGAAATCACCCTCTATGGTGTGCTTAAGACACGAAGCAGCCACTGCAAATTCGAGTGCGGCAGCATCGTCGCCATAGTTCAGGATACCGTAGATGAGTCCGGCCGCGAACGAATCTCCTCCGCCTACCCTATCCACGATGTCGGTAATGTCGTACTTACGAGAGACAAAAAGCCTGCTTCCATCGTAAAGAACTGCAGACCAGAGATTATGGTCGGCATTCAAGGATTCGCGCTGAGTGATGGCTATCTTCTTAGCCTTAGGGAACATACGCATAAGTGTCAAGCCTTCTGCTTCGCACCCTTCGCCCTTTATTCCGAACACCTTTTCGGCGTCTTCCTCATTTCCTATGATCACGTCGCTGTAAGACACGAGTTCTGGCATCACCTCGCCTGCACTCTTTCCCCATTTCCAGAGGTTCTTGCGATAGTTCAAGTCGCAGGAAATCCTTACGCCCATTTTCGACGCAGCCTTTACTGCCTCCAGGCACACGGAAGCGGCGCCCTGGCTAATAGCCGGAGTAATTCCGGTCCAGTGGAACCAGTCAGCTCCCTCGAAAATCTTCTCCCAGTCGAAGTCACCTGGCTTTACCTGAGATATGGACGAACCGGCACGGTCATAAATTACCTTGCTTGGCCTGCACACGGCGCCCTTTTCGAGAAAATAGATGCCCATACGCTCTCCGCTTTCCAGGCAATTCCCCACGCCTACCCCGTAACCGCGAAGTTCACGAAGGCAAGCCTCTGCTATGTCGTTAGAAGGCAGTGCGGTAACGAACTCGGCGTCGAAACCGAAATTGGCCAGGCTGACGGCTACATTAGCCTCTCCCCCGCCGAAGGTCGCCTCGAAGCCGTGGGCCTGCGAGAATCTCAAATGCTCCGGGCAAGCCAGCCGGAGCATTATCTCACCGAAAGTAACTATCTTAGGCATAATGCACTAAATTTCTATTCCCCAGCCAGGTTCGTACTCTCTTCCCCAGAGCGCATTGGCCTGAGGGTCGTCCAGGATACGTCCGCTAACAGGCTCTATCTTAAGCGAATGGCCTACTCTCTGGGCGATGTTTCCGAGCTGCACGAGCTGAGTGCTTATACAAGCCTCGTTAATGTCGGAGTGGAGTTTTTCGCCCTTACGGATGGCATTGAACCAGTTCTCGAAGTGGAAGGCATCGAGCTGTTCGCTCGGGTTAAGAAGGTTACCGGTCTCGAACTTCAACTCGCTCTTCACTTCCTTTATCAACTTACCACCCAAATCCTTAATCTTATACTCATTACCGCCGTTCAGGTAGAGCGTGCCCGTCTCACCATAGAAAGCCACACCCACGCCGTCGCCGTCGACCGGCGAATTATTACAGCTGCGACCCTCCCAAGAGCCTGCCGCCTTATCTCCAAACTGATAGGTAATAAGCTGTGTATCAGGAGTCTGCCAATCATCCTGATATCTATAGCGTCCTCCTACTGAACCTACCAGCGTAGGATAGTCCACATCCAGACCCCACCTGAGCAAGTCCACGAAGTGAGTACCGTTGTTCAAGGCCTCTCCCGTGCCCCAGTTCCAGAACCAGTGCCAATTATAATGCACGATATTGTCCCTGAACTCGGTGCGAGGTGCAGGACCCTGCCACAAATCCCAATTCAAATGCGAAGGAACCGGAACCACCTTGCCTGTGCCTATGGAAGGACGGTTGTTCACATACCAAGACTTGGCATAGCGCACCTTGCCTATGTTTCCTGCCTTGATCTCGTCGATGGCAGCTATGATGTTAGGCCAAGAACGCCTCTGGTTTCCCACCTGGATAACCTTTCCATATTTTACTGCAGCGCGGACGAGCAATTCGTTCTCGGCCGGATTATGACTGGTCGGCTTTTCGAGATAGACGTGCTTTCCGGCCTTCATAGCCATAATGGCAGCCTTTGCGTGCCAATGGTCAGGCATGGCGATTACCGCTGCATCGAATTCGTCGGACTCGAGCATCCTGCGGATATCCGTCTCTCCCTTAGGGAGTTTTCCCGTAAGAGCCTTGACCTGCTGGCGGCAACGCTCAAGAGCCTGAGTGTCGCAGTCGCAGATATATGTTACGTCACAGCCTGGCATCTTGGCAAAACTCTGCGCAAGCGCGCTACCGCGGGAATTGACGCCGATCACACCCAGGCGGATGCGGTCATTGGCCCCGAGGATGGGTGATCCCTTTCTGGAAACGGCGAAACTCGGGATAACGTTTGTGAGCGAAAGCGAAGCCGTAGCCAGAGCCGCGCTCCTGATAAATTCTCTTCTGGAAGTCATATTACTTTCTGGTTAAAAGTTTTTTAATAATCCAATATATAATTCTGAAAAACAACAGTATCGCGTAGAAGAACGCCGCTATCACCACCACATAGCCTATCTGGGTGAACACCTCCACCCACGGCTTCGAGTAGGCTATGACGGAACCCACATTAATACAGAATGAAAGCAGGAAACAAGACAGGGCGATGATAATCTCACGACGCACGAGTCGGCCTGAAATAACTATATCCTTCATATCTTCTAAAACTTCATATATGGTATCTTGTAATAGTCCGGGAAGATGATGGTCCTCTGCTCTTCCATAGCCTTGTTTCCCAGAAGGCAAAGCACTGTGGAGCAATACGCTTCTTCCACTACGTCCTTAGCCTTCTCCCCGGTGATGCACGACGTGCAGAATGCAGAGAGTATGGTATCGGAGGCATCGTTGTCCACGCCTATCATATTCTGTCCCCCGTTCACGCTCACCTTGCCCTCGATTATGGCGTGAGGAATGGAGTTGCCCTTCACTTCAGGACGCCAGCTTGGCCCTGCAAGAGGGACGGACGAGAAGACCTTGTCGCGTACGCTTCCGATGAGGGTCTCTATTCCGGAACGGGAATTATCCTCTTCCAGATAATACACTCCCTTAGTCAAGTCCATAGTTCCCTTATGACCCAAAATCTGGTCTTCCATACCATTGAACTTATTAGAGATGAGCGATTCGTAGTTAATCTTGCGTCCGTCGGAATAACGATATATCACATTAACCGCATCGTATACCTCGCGGCCGTCTTTCCAGTAGATTATATCACCCATACCCGTCACGCTCTGAGGAATCTTGCCTGCCGCCATATTACATACTTCCAGCTGATGACAAGCGAGTTCCGTCATAAGTCCTCCTGAAGACTCCTTGTAAAGTCGCCAGTTTATGGCCCTTTCCAGTTCCGGAGAAGGCACTTCCCTGCGCCAATCCGCATTTCTGAACCAGTGGCAGCGCATACCGACCACCTCGCCTATCACGCCGTCTCTTATGAGCTGCATTCCCTTGATGTACTTAGGGTCATACATTCGCTGCATACAGAAATACAACGCCCTGTCGGTCTTCTGATAGGCATCGTAAATGGCCTTGCATTCGTCCAGAGTACGGGCCATAGCCTTTTCGCAGAACACGTGCTTTCCTGCAGAAAGCGAATCAAGCGTTATGGACGCGTGCATATTCAGCGGAGTGGATATTATGACGCCATCTATCTCCTTATCTTCCAGCAGCTTCTTGTAATCAGTGTAACGCTTGGCATCGGGACAGAGCTGAGCCGCTGCCTCAAGGTTCGGTGCGTACACATCGCAGATGGCCACTATCTTCGCGTGCGGAATAAGCTTCAGATTATGAATATGATACTGCCCGCGCGAGCCCGTACCTATCAGTGCGACCCTCGCCACTTCCTTTCCCGTCTGGGCCAATTTTTCAGGAGTGCAGGACGAAAGCCACGGCATCGAGCTGAATAGTGCCGCGCCCCCGGCCACTAAGCCGAGGTTCTTTAGAAAAACTCGCCTGCTTAAATCCAGAGCTAACTTATCTTTATATTCCATTATAACAAATCACTATATGCATTAAAAACATAATCACCGAACTCGCGACGCATTCCCTCTCTCAACTCCTCGCTGTGACACAGCATATACGCCGTGCTTAGCACTTCGCAGACCAGCGGGTCCTTTCCCTCTACTGAGACCATCATATTCCGGTTATTCGCCTCTCCAGTAATGGGATTCACTATATGGCCCGAATACGCGGGAGTGTTTCCCGATGTCGAAAGCGAACTATCCCTTAAACTAAAGGTATTCAAATACATTCCGGTACGTGGCGAATTCAAGTCCACACTCCAGCAGTCTCCCGCCGGGTGAGAACCGAGCGCACAGATGGAGCTTCCTCCGAAATCCACGAAAGCCGCACTTACGCCCTTCGATTCGAGAAGACTCATTATCTGCCTTAAGGCCCAGCCCTTCGCATAGCCTCCGAAATCGAGTTCGGCGCCTTCGGCTCGCAAGACGTTTCCTTTTATGGTCAGTTCCTTTTTCGAGTCTTTGGTAATATCGAAAAGTCCCGAGGTCCTGCGGCGAAATTCCACGCAATCCGCTACGCTTCTCGCGAGAACGTCGCTAAGAATGGACTCTCCCCGTTCCTTTAGTTGGGCATTTACCTTAGACACTTCACTTTCCGATGAAAACCTATTGAACACACTATCTCCGCTTTCTAAAATGCTTCGCACCTCTTCCCACAATTCGCTCGCCTGACTTTCTTCCTTTCCTAAAAGCAAGATGAAAAAACGTGTACCCATCACCTTTTCGAGGCTCGCGCTGAAAAGGGACGAATCGGGATAGTATTCGTGTTTTTCCGTCATCGTTTTCTACTTCGCCGAAGCCATTTCGACAGCCTTCGTCGTTATATAATACTTACTTAGAGTATTTTGACTCTCCCATTCCGGTATCTGCGCCTCGCCTCTTATGTATTTGAGAAACTGAGCGGCTACCATATTGAAGTGGTCTTCGTGGCCTATCCTAAGGTCCGAAGGAATCACTACCACATACGCTCCATTCACCTCCTTAAGGGAAGTTCCGGGATATTTCTGTCCGAGTACGGTGCGAAGACGATTTGCGGCATACTCGAGGTTCGTCGTCATCGAAATTTGCTTTACGAATCCCGTAGAAGCATCCTGACGAATGGTAACTACGGAGCGATCTCCCTTATAGACGGCCTCGAAAGTATCCGAAGAGCCGCTCTGCGGAGTCCAGTTCCACAGCACCTTCATCTGAACCGGCAATCCATTTACCTTAAAGTCCAAGCTTCCGTTAGACATCACCGGAATCGCACCATTCTTCTCTATACCCTTCAGGTAATCGGGGAAATCGGCAGCGCCGGTAGAACGGGCAAACTGCTCCCTGGAAATCCATGTAGGATAATGAGATGCGGCAGTAACTTCCACTTTATCTGTGGTTATGGTCTTCTGAGGAAAGCACTGCCAAAACACCAAGTCGATAAGGTGAGTCGTCACATCGGCGATTCCCTCGCCCTGCTGCCTGACGTCGTAATACCACTGCGGGCGCACGAGCGGCGTTCCTCCCACTTCCTTATAGAAATGGTGGACGCTGGTCATCTGCACCGTAGGAGCAGCGCTATAATCAAAAGTTCCGAATATGCTCGGATCGGCCAATATGTCCTTTACTATAAGATTTACTATGTCGTAGCGCTCCGTCATAAGGTCGTATATGACCAAATCTTGGTTCGCGGCCTCCACATAAGCTCTCTGAAGAAGCTCCCAGCCTCTTGAATCTATGGCAAGCGGCTTGTCCGACAAGACATTATAGCCTCTTTCCACTGCGGTTAGGATGTAATCCGTCTTCTTGGCATTGTTTCCCGCGAGCATAACTACGTCGCCATTCTCGTTAACGGGGAGATGCTCCAGATAATCACTGCCGGCATACACATCCTCCTTCCACGAAGTAGGATTCTGCTCTCGAGTATTATACCCTTCTATGGTAGCGAGATACTGCTCCAGCTCCTCGCCTTCGGGAGCATAGACCCTGACCTTTTCGTCCACTCCTTCAAGCCTGCTCTTCTGGAGCAGACTAGCGTGAAAATGGCCCGGGTCCACTACGTTAAGCACTACGGGGCGTTCGTGGCACGAGGAGAATCCTACCACCACCATAGCACCCATAATTATCTTGCTAATACTTGATGTCATATTTTTTCAATAGTTTCTTAGCGTCCTTAAGTCCCGCATTATAAGCCTCTTTCATAGTAACTTCCTTTCCTCCACGCTCGAGACTCATATTCGACGCCTTCATGAATGTGAATATCTCCACGGTCTCCTCAGGTTCTATGGGAACGACTCCGGTACGGAAATAATCCAATACCTTTTCGAGAAGTACCATATATCCTGCATAACCACCTGCCTGAACGGTACCGGTTTCCGTGATCACCGTACCTCCATAAATGTTAGGACCTACTGAAACTGCCCTGAACGTGCCAAGTCTGCCGTCTTCCCAGATACCGGACACGATGTCGCCGTGGTCTGAATGTACTCGGCTCACGCTCTTGCACCCCGTACCCATAACCGTATAAAGGATCTCCACTCCGTGGATTCCGTAGAATCCGAAATCGGGATGGGTAGGTTCCGGATGGTGTGGAGAATAGCAATCTGCACCTATCACCTTTCCATATTCGCCATTTCTTATCTTCACGGTTTCAGGAGAATACCTTAGAGCGGAAGATGAGAAAATCGGAATGCCGTATTCCTGAGCCACGCGATAGAGTGCGATGGTCTCTCCGAGAGTGGCGCCCGCAGGCTTGTCCACATAGCAGAGCTTGCCGGATTTGAACACTTCAATGGCCTGCTCCAGATGAAGCCTTCCGTCGTTAGTCTCCAAAAGCACGCAATCCACCATCTCGAGCAGCTGTGCTATGGATTCGGTTATTACCACCCCGTGCTTTTTCACTTCCTCGATGTAAGCCGGAATTCGCTTGTAACTCGACTCTATGGTGCGAGACCCGTAAGGGTATGCAGCGACCACCTCGAACTGCTTTACATAAGGGCTATCTCCATCTCCGTTAAGGAGTTCCGTAAAGGCAGTGGAGTGAGATGTGTCCAGTCCGATTATTCCTAACCTGATCACGTTCTCTTCAGCTTTCAAGCCGAAGGACAAAGAACAAAAAGCTAAGGCTGATAATATAAATCTTTTCATAATAGTGATGAACTTTCGTTATTCAAATATAAGCAAGAATTCTCTTTTTCCCTCAATATCGAAGCGGGACATTGCTCACTAATTTCACCCTCCAGCATACGCTTTACGGCAGGAGCCTTATTCGTGAACGGTACGATGCAAAACATCCATTCTGCGCGAAGAAGTGCGGGTACGGTAAGGGTAATGGCCTCCTTAGGCACGTCATCCAGAGTAGGAAAACACTTCTCGTGAACTTGCTGGCCACGGCACACCTCGTCGAGAGCCACCACCTTGGCCAATTTCGGATCGTTGAAATCGGCCACGCCGGGGTCATTGAAGGCTATGTGTCCATTCTCCCCGATCCCTAAGCACACGATATCCACGGGATACTTTCTTAGAAGCTCGGAATAACGCTCACACTCGGCGTTTATGTCAGAAGCCACTCCGTCAATGTAGTTTACCGACTTGAAAGGCACGTGGGAGAAGATGCTTCTGGACAGGAAATTACCGAAACTCTGTGATTGCGTTCTCGGAATGCCTATATACTCGTCCATATGGAAGGCATTGATTCTCCCCCATTCTATGCGCTTATCTTTAATGAGAGACGACAGAAAAGCACTCTGCGATGGGGCTGCCGCGAAAATCATATTGATTTCCGGCTTTTCCGAAAGCAAGGCCATTATTCTCTGCGCCACATCCTCTGCAGCCGAAAGTCCCATCTCCTCTGTCGTGGTATATATCTTGACTTTAAGCAAGTCTTTGGTTAATTCTTTCATAATATCTTAGTTATTAGCTTTATAAATCACTTTAGACGCCACTATGGTGTATTCCACTTTCACATTGTCGTCGAAAATCACGAAATCGGCATCCTTTCCCGCCTTGATGGAGCCCTTTCTGTCGTCTATGTGCATAATGCGTGACGGGGTCAGGGTCATCATCTTGACTGCGTGCTCGAGAGGGACGTCGGCCAAATTGACCATAGTGCGCACAAGCCTGTCGGTGGTAGCCACGCTGCCCGCAAACGTACTGCGGTCCGGGAGTTTCGCCACACCGTCTTCGATGAGAACCAATTGGCCCTTCTCCTTACTGCCCAGCATACAGCACTGCCCGTCCGGCATTCCGGCACCACGAATCGCATCCGTGCAGAGGGCGGTCTTGTCCGGGCCCTTGAACTTGTAGGCGTATTGCAGAAGCGGCTTAGGCAGGTGCACGCCGTCGGCAATTATCTCCACAGTCATATCATCGATAAGATAAGCTGCTTCCTGTATGCCCGCATAGCGGAAAGCGTTTTTCCTCACTATGGAAGACATGGCGCAGTAAAGATGGGTAACGTGAGAGCATCCGTGACGATAGGCCTCTTCCGCCACCTCATAGACGGCATCGGAATGCGCGATGGAAGGCAAAATGCCACGGCGCGAAAGCTCGTCGGCGAAATCCATAGCCCCTTCCAGTTCGGGGGCGACGCTCCATCGCATAATCTTGTCCGAAGCCTCCAGGAACTTCATATAGTTCTCAGGCACAGGGTTTTTCAGATAGGATGGGTCCTGAGCTCCGCTTCGCTGGGCAGAGAAAAATGGGCCTTCCAAGTGCAAGCCAAGCATCTGAGCACCCTTTTGGTTAAGCGAGCAGGCCTTTTCGAAGACATCGAGCACCCGGAAAAGTTCCTCGTCGGTGCAGGTAAGCGTGGTAGGAAGCATAGATGTGGTGCCGTGAGTCGCGTGCATCTCGGACATCCCCAAGAAAGACTCCACATTACCGTCCATAATGTCGAATCCTCCACCTCCGTGCACGTGAATGTCCACAAAACCAGGGGACACATAGCGTCCTGCGGCATCTATGACTACATCCGAAGAATCCGGCTCGACTTCACCATTAGCCTTGATTTCCAGAATTTTACCGGTTTTAACATCACACACGGCAGACACTCCCTCCACGATACCTTCCGGAAGAATGAACTTGCCGCCCGTAATAATCAATTTTTCCATTATATGCTCGATTTTTTATGCCAATAATTAATTTTATATCCTTTCAATGCAAAGAAAATCAGATAGAGGAAGCAAGGTATCAATATCCAATATCCACCTCTGAAACTCGTCCTCTGTGCGATGAATCCGTAAATCTGAGGCATAATGGCGTTACCGCACAGTCCCATGACGAGAAGCGACGAGCCGATTTTCGTAAACTTGCCCAGATTATGTATGGAGAGAGGCCAGATCGATGCGTAAATCAGCGCGTTCGGGAAGCCCAGTGCGCACAGGAAGAGCAGCGACAGGTTTATGTGGTGTCCGAAGAACACCACCGGCACATCCACCAGCACGGCCAGAAGCGAAAGCACCAGACCCAGGGTCGAGCAGATGACAAGCGCGGTTCTCTGAGATATCACCTTCGGAATCAAGAATATACCTATGATATAGCCTATCATCGTGCAGGCCAATGTATACGACGGGAAGACCTTGGCCTCAAGCATATCCACGCCCATGGAGCCTGCGTAGTTTATGACTGTGTCTATCGCCACCACCTGACTGCCCACGTGGAAGAATATGGCCAATGCGCCCAATACCAGATATGGATATGAGAACACGCTCTTCCTGTTCTCGGAAGAATCACCCTCGGATTCGGCATTGCTCTCTTCTGTATCGATTTCCGGCAGAGAGGAGAATTTTATGAATATGCCGAATATGAGAAGTGCCGTGCCCAGAATGGCGTAAGGCACTATCACACGCCTGATTAGGTCGTCGAGAATGAGGTTCTTCGAAATCTCGTCGAGAATCCCTGACTCTATCAGCTTGAACATCTCGCTATCTCCCGGATTCAGGATGACAGCTGCGAAGACGAGCGGAGAGATGATGCCGGCGACCTTGTTGCAGATGCCCACGACGCTGATTCGACGGGCAGCGCTCTCGATTGGCCCGATGATGGTCACGAAAGGATTGGCCGCAGTCTGAAGGATGGCGAGGCCGGTGCCGATTAGGAAGAGTCCGGTCAGGAAAAGTCCGAATTCCCGCACCATAGCCGCAGGCACGAATACGTACATACCTATCGCCATTATGATGAAGCCCACCATAATGCCCGTCTTGAAGCCCACTTTCTTAAGCAGCATACTGGACGGAATGGCCATTATGAAATAGGCGATGTAAAATGCGAATGTTACGAAATAGGATTCGAAATGAGTGAGTTCGCAAGAGATTCTAAAATAGGGAATCAAGATGGAATTCACCCACGACACGAAGCCGAAGATGAAAAACATAAAGGCGAGAATCACCATCGAGCCTATATTGGTTTTGGTTTTATTCATTGTTTTCGTTTCTATATGGTCTAGTAATTACGAATTCACAGAAATCGTGATAAAGGTTCTGGTTGTACTGCGAGCCGGAGCCTTTCAGCCACTTAAGAGCCCAGCTACCCTGGTAGTATGCCAATGGGCAGCTCTCCCAGATGCCGTACTTCTTAAAGGCCTTCATATAGTTTTCGAGCTTGTAGCCGCGTCCGTTGCTTTCGAGGGCATTTCCGTCGAACTCGATTTCCATTCCCATCTTGTGCCTTTTCGCCAGATCGCAAGCCTCGTCGAGACGTGATTCGGGGATGGCGTCGTTAAAGAAGTAGTTAGGCTGAAGATAGGCCACATCGAAGCCGAAAGACTTCCACTCAGAGTAGCCGTCGGCGTTGAAATATGGTATCCAGTTAAATGTCAAATCCTTTCCTTTAAGATAGGTTCCGAGCTTGGACATGAGGTCGCGAGTGTGCTTGGCCTTTTCGGCTACCCAATAGAACCCGACTAACTCGATATTCTTATATTTCTTGTCGCGGAATCGCTCGGTAATCTCGTCGATGTACCACTGGCAAGCGGTGAGTCGGTCCGCGGTATTCGAGAAGTCAAGATCCTTTCCTGCCACCTTTCCCCAATACACGGTAGAGCTCTTGGGGTCGGAATACCTCTCGTTAGTAATAGGCTCCGGAATGCCTATGACTACCTTTCTCTTAGTCTTGGGAGACTCTCCCATCTCCTCGCTGGCGAGGTCCACTGCCTTTTCTATGGCATTAAGGCCTCCGTCCACTTCGAAATAGTAGTCGATAAGAGCTTTCCACTCCACCTTGGTGGCGGATGGAAGTTTCACACCCTCATAGGAGTAGTCCGTAATGAAGGTCTTGTTCCCGGTAGGAACATTTACATACATAAATTCCAAACACAGGAATCCATCGAAAAGCCAATGCTTTTTCCCGGACCTGTCGGTATAGATAACATAATCCTTCAGGTAACTTCCGCTCCATTTAAGTGGCTGACGATGACCGCTTCCCCCATAGATGAGCACCATATCCGACGGCACCTTGTCTTTCGACACTCCCGGTTCGTCCTTATCGGTGTCTTCTATGAAGTCACGCCAATCGGGGATGTCCGCCGGTTTCTTGTCCGTGCAAGAAACCAGCAGTGCCACTACTACTAAAAAAATCGATACTATCTTCTTCATTTATTTCTTTATGTTAAATCTGAGTGCGCTCAAGGCCTTTACGGTAACCTGTTTGCCGTCAGGCAGGGTGACCGTGCGGTCGGTAGTGGACATATTGGCCAGAATATAGGCCCCACGGCCCTTCGTACTGAGCCACTGCGCTCCCATCACCACGTTGGTTTTCTGATAGTTAGGAATATTGACCACAGGGTTGTCTCCTCCAGGGATGAACTCGTCTATGAAGTTGCCGCCGAGGAAGAGGTCGTGTTGGCCTTTTCTAAATTCGGCGAGATTCTTCAGGAACACCTGCTCGTTATGGTTTTCGTCGCGCATAAGCAGTTCGGGACTTACCCAACCCAGCTGCGAACCCCAGAGAAGGCTCTTCATCGTGATATAGTTAAAAGAGCCGTCGTTAAGCTTCCACGGCACGTATGTAAATCCGCTGTAGACACATCTGTCAGAATAGATTAGAGGGAAAAGCGGAATCATCTTCACGTATGGCGTGTGTGGAGAGTTTACCACGAGCATCATATCGAAGAGGTCCATATAGCACTCCACGTTCTCTTCAGTGGTAATGGCGAGATTCTTGGTCCCGTAAAGGTCTTTTCTAATGTCGGTGAGCATCTTGCGATATGACTCCGGCCACCACTGCCCACCGCCTGGAGCGTGGTCGTGGTTAGGAGCATAGCAAGGCACGCTGGCCGCGCAGCCTATCTGGTCGATATACACGCCGTTAGTTCCCAGTTCAGTAAGAATCCTGTCATTCAAGTCGTAAATGATTTTCTGCCATATAGGAGAAGAAGGACAGGTCACGGTGTTTATCACTTTCGAACTATATACTTCCGTATAGAGCGAGCCGTCGGTCTTTCTGCAGGAAGCATCCTTTCCGTCAAGTTCCTTATAGGTGTGGTTTGCAGTATCCCAGAGACGTCCGTTAATGTAAGGAGTAACGAATGCGCCCATCTTCTGGCTCTTCTCGATGGCTTCCTTAAATCCATCCTTAGCCGGGAAATAGTCCGGATAGTTAGTGTCGTATGGAAGATGCTGCCAGAAATACCAGTGCAGGCCCACGCCCTTGCCATAATATGCAAGTGCCTTGTAAAGAGCGTCTTTCATCTCAGGAGTCACGTCGATAGGGCGAAGCCACATATCGGCATTCTTAATCCACGGAGCTATCTGACGCTGTGCAATGGTCTTCTCTCCCCACTTGGTAGTGAAAGAGAACGGACGATACCACTTGACTGCCGTTTTCTGCCAATTCTCAGGATTGTAACCCATGACTACGGACCAAGGGAGCTGGAAATGTCCACCTTCGCTCCAAGCATAAGATGTTATGGCAGACTGATAGAACACCACGTTATTTCCTTCTCCCTTCATAGTAAGGAGTTTGTTACATCCTAAAGTATCTTCGGCTGCGAAATAGACGGTAGACTCACCATTATGCATCATCACCATCTCCATCATACCGGTAACCGAAGGATAACGCATCTGAAGATGACTGTTAGTAGGCATATCGTACTCTGCGCCATAGCCATAAGGCAATATTCCCTTAGCCTCGCCCTTGAGTCTTTTCACCATTATGCGAGGATAATCGGCCTGGGTAAGTATCCAGCCCTCAGGCATCGAAGCGTCCATAGTCCAGTGAGGCATATCATCGTCCGGAGCGAGCGTAACGCTTATGTTAAGCGGCCACTCCTGAGCCTCTATCACTAGATTCCAAGTGAAAGTAGCCTTTTGAACGCCATCTTTCTCCTCGAACTTGCCTCCCTTATAATATGTAAACTTAGGCTGAAGGGTAGGATTTTCTCCGTTAGGACCTAAGAGAGTCACTTCCCACGGGTGTGTTACACTACCGGTACTTGGCAATATATTAACTCCGTCGAAATAGAAATAACGGAAAAAGAAATTCTTCTCCGAGCCTCCGAAACGAAGCTCCACGTGATCATTTTTCAGCACGATGTCGTCCGGCAGAGCTTGAGCGTTAAGTCCCACACTAGCCACTGACAAGACTGCGCCGAGCAGGATTGATGTTATTATTCTCTTCATTATCATTTAGTTTTGTTTATTTTTTCTTTCCTAAAGAGTGATGCCAATTCACTCTCCGACAAATTCGTCTCCATTATTCTTCTCTTTCCCAATGGGACAGATATGGCATCGCCTTTTGTTCGGCATCGAATGGACTTTCCATCCATGTCGAAAACCTTAAGTCCGGCAGATTTTGCAGCCGAAGATAACGTCAACCACCCGTCTTCCTTAAGACCTGGAGCCCAATATATCAAGCATCCCTTTCCGTCTCGTTCGAAATAAAAGGCCCTCACGCTTTCCGTTTCCAGAAAAGGTCTATACTCATATAGAACCGGAGACCCGTCAGCCCCCTTAAGTAGCACAAACTCTCTTTGCGGGTCCTTCAACATTTCTTTCTGCGTAGCGGACAGGGAATTGGCAAGTTTCACATTCTCCCAGTCCCGAATAACCTGAAAATTATCTTCAGTGCGCGGATGCGAGCGAATCTGGTCCAATTTGCCCATAAGCGAGATAGGGCTATCCCAAGCGAGAGCCTTGCTACATATATATTCATACATATCAGGCTGCATACCCATCGTCTCTTCGCTTGGTGCGAGATAGTCTACCCACCCGAAATTCACGGAAGTGAAGTCGTCGTAAATTCGTCTTGCACACGGAAGCGTGTATTTCTGCATAGCAGTTCTTATCTGCTCCGGACGAAAGAGGTCAAAAGCATTGCCTCTTGTCAAAATATGCCACCCGAAATGCGATTTCAAAGCGCCTTCACTGAACAGCGGCTTAGGGTCGAGCTTCTCATATACGCTAAGCTGCGCGCGAGAAACATTATACCAGTAAGGCTGAGGAACATCCTCGGCGCCATCGAAATATACGAATTTAAACCCGGCTTCTCTATAAATATCGGCCAAATTCCACGAAATCTCATCTTGAATGCCGGTATTCTGGTCTACACGAACGAACCTGGGCCAAGTGTCCACATCCAAAAGCCTAATCGGACTTCCCGACTTGTGAGAAGCCTTAGAAGTGCCAAGCACGCCGCGTTTGCACCCCTTAAGATAATAAGGACGCTCCTCGGTAAAGGATGCATATTCTATCAATTCGTCATCTATCCTTACTATACGACGCCCCTCCTCGGTATAAAGCCCTTTGACGAAACCATCTACCCTGATATCCGTATCAGAAGCCGTAATATCCTCATCCATCAACAATTCTATCGGATAATTCATACGAGGATCAGGAACACCTCCACATATATATGGATCATCTATGGAAACCTTTGAATAATGGATATGAAATCCGGGAATCAATCCTGCCTTACTAATCTTGGATGTAATGGTCTTTAGATCCTCCATTCCGTTCGGGTAGCGTTCATTCCATAAAAAATTACCGCAAGTATGCGCGAAATCAGGATAATACACGACCATAGTCTTGAATCCTCCCTTAAGGGCATAGCTGATATGCTCATCTATATTGGAGGTGGTTACATCCCGAAGTTCATAATATGAATAAGGATACTGCGCGCACCTGCGACTTTCCACCCCGCGTGGCAGATTGTAATCTCGCTCCACTTCTTCTATGACATCAAGCATCCTTTCTCCTGAAGCCACTACAAGCGCCGAACCTACTCCATTAAGGGCGACATCGGCATCGGACCCTGCCCACATAACCAATCCGGCCCTATCGGAATAAGAATCGATGCGTGTCTTTTCGGATGTGCCCAATACGCACACACCACTACATTCATCCCAAGTAACATTCAGCCATTCACCGAAATGACTACGACGCTTGACAGGCAACTGCAAGAATGCCAATTCGTCTATTTCCGTCCTGCGCTTGACGCCGATGGACTCCATTCGGTAGTCTATTCTGTTAAGATTAAACGCGATGTAATCATCGCGCACATCCACGCCTATCACCGCTATGTCGTTAGTATTCTCGAACTCCACGAACAGACATTTACCGTCGTAGGATATTTTATTCGAAGGAAACACTTTAGGCTTAGCCGGATACATCAAAAAGTTTTCATTGTCGTATGGCCTATCTTGAGTCAAAGTACAGAAAGGAACACTCCCCTTCACTATGTCGAGACATTCCTGTCCACAAAGCTTATCCCACAGACTCAATGCATATCCTTCACCGGATAGCTCAAGTCGGAAAGCTCCGTTTTCAAGAACCACACGTTCACTTCCATACGCGGCGCTTCCCACCAGCATAATACCGGAGAGAAGGCTGATTGCGTATGTCAGAAAACTTCTTGTCATCTTTAATTAGTCCCTATAATCCATTTTAGGCTTCGGAGCACCTTTTTTCTTGATTACAGGTCCTTCCGGTTCCTTATGCGCAGATGGGTCTCTATAGTCGAAATAGTAAATGCCCAACTCGTCGAATAATTCATAAGCGGAGTTCAACCTGCAAGAGAAATCGGCATAATTCTTATTCTTAGCCTCCGTCCAGCCCGATTCGGCGAGGGCACACAGACGCGGATAAATCATAAAGTCGAACCTGTCGTCGTTATGCACGAGTTCCGTCCAAAGATTTGACTGAATTCCTATGACAGGCGTCATATCCTTATCTGTCAGGTCCCAACTCTCATACCAGCCATCCGGGAAAGCATATACGTCTTCGATAGGACAAAATCCATCCCAAATACGTCCGCACTTGTGGGATTCATCCTGCACGAAATCGTAATACATAGGCTTACGTGGGCACAAGATGGTAGTATAGCCGGCCTCCAAAGACTTTCTAAGCGACTGAGGGCGATCGTGCCTCCACCAGCATATAAGATTCTTTTCCTTATCCAACTTGAAGTCCAGTACGTCGTCCCAGGCGATGGCCTTCTTTCCGAGCATACTCAGCGAATCGGTCATTCTGGTAATGAAATATCCTTCGGCGTCCTTAATGGTCTTAAGTCCCTCTCGACGCATAAGCTTCTGTACGTAAGGGTCACGATTCCAAGCATCACTTCCATAGAACACCTCGTCGCCCCCTATGTGAATATACTGCGAAGGAAATAGTTCCGACACCTCGCGAAGTACGTCGGTAAGAAACGCATAAGTCTGCTCCTTTCCCACATTGAATGTAAAGTCGGCAAATTGAGGAGTACCTCCGCCATTATACTCCGGATAAGCGCGGTTTGCAGCCGAAGCGTGTCCCGGCATATCGATTTCCGGAATCACTTCTATATGGCGTTCTGCCGCATAAGCGACGATTTCGCGAATTTCCTCTTGAGTATAGAATTGAGCAGGAGCGTCAGGGTCGCTGTGAGTGCCTATTCCTCCGATTTCCGTAAGCTTAGGATAGCCCTTAATCTCTATTCTCCAGCCCTGCGCGTCCGTAAGATGCCAGTGAAACTTGTTAAGCTTGAAATAAGCCATCATATCCAGAAGGCTCTCCACCTTCTCCTTTCCGAAGAAATGTCTCGCCTCATCCAGCATAAATCCACGCCACTCATAACGCGGAGCATCCACTATCTCGCCACATCTCACATCGTCATTCACTATCTGCTGAAGAAGGGTCTGGATACCATAGAAAACGCCTGCCTGACTGCCTCTAATCTCCACCGAACGACGTCCGCTCTTCATCACATAGCCTTCACCTCCACGAGATTCGTCCAGTTTGAGACTAATCGAGTGCGCTCCACCCTTACCGTTTCGGGCCAATTCCATCTCCCCATAGCCCAACTCCTCCAGAGCCTCCTGCAAGAAATCGGCCTCTCCGCCGAGAGCCTCGTCGTACACGATTCTATCTACCTTCGAAATATCCGTCTTCGCCGAAGTGACCTCTACCTGATTAGGATAAGGAATCACATCGACACTTACCTGGGCTTTAGTGCACGAAAGCACGAAAGTGGAAGCCAGAATGCCATATGCCAATGCCTCAGTTATGCTTTTCATCGTAATTCGTTTTTAATTGGGACCGATAGGGAGTTTCACCTCCCCATCGGCAAGATAAATTTATGTATTAGTAGTTTTGCTGAGTTTACATATCGTAGCGGGTAATCTCGTATCCGAGAAGTCCTGCATTAGCGGTAAACATATAAACCTGAACTGAATTACCGTCTGCGCTCGGTACGAATATTACATCGCCGCGCTTGGTAAGGTTAGTTCCACCGAACACTCCGTCGGCAGCTACATAAGGATAGGTAGAAGTCATACCTGAAGGACTAAAACCAGTACCCTCCGGAGTACCTACGCCGTGTGTTGCGTCACCTTCGCGCGAGTCGAACAAGAATCCGGTCTGTAGGGAAGTAGGAGTAGGAGACATTCCGATATTGGCCACATAGAGACGGTGTCCCCATATGCCGTTTGAAAGATTACCATTAGAAACTGCCAGAAGCTGAGTTCCGTTGAATTCCACCACGTCGCCACCACGCATATTCTTCGCATAATCGTAGTTTCCGTTAGAAACCCACCAGTGACTCTTAGGCGCTTCGAAGATGAACGAACCTGCAGCCTCACCTGTACTCCAGCCTATCTGCGGACGGAAATCTCCTATGACACAGTAAGAAAGTGGAGAAGATGCGTTAAGAGGAATAGCCTTCGATGCGTTTTTCGTAGAGAGCCAGAACGGTTTTCCGTTAACGTCGAAAGGGCAATACTGCTCTACTTTCTTGAACTCTCCGTTACTGAAGTAGAATGCTATGATACGGCCGACGCCTGCTTCGGTTGAAGTAATCACGGCGTCGCCACTTGTAAGGCTTCCCTTTACTGCCATCATATTGAAGAGCTCAGTTGCCTTTGAAGCAAGTGCGAGCATCTCAGGGCTCTTGATGTCGAGGTCCATAATGAGCTTCGGAGCAGCTTTAATGCCGTTCTCCCAAAGATAAACCTTAATGGCTGTAGGAGTAACGAGATAGTCCCATCCTGCGTTTACCGTAACATCCGTAGGCTCTTTAGTACAAGTATAAGTAGCTGCTACCAAGTGTCCTTCGTCATCTGTAGAGATGGCGCGAAGCTCGCGACCCGCATCTATTCCTGAGGTATTTATCTTAACGTCGGTAAGCACTCTTCCCGAGAAGCGGTTGAATACGGCGCTCTTCGTCAAGTCATGCTTGTTGCTTATGATAAGATAGTTGTCAATGGCAGCCATAGAGCAGTTAGCGTCTTGCTCGAATCCGAGTGAGTTCACTGCAGTACACTGCAATCCGAAAAGATTGGAGATATAACCGATGTTTCCGGCAGGAACAATAGAAGGAGTGTCGATAACCACCTCGTAGATAGTGTTCGACGCGCCGTCTTGAGAGATGACCTTAATTTCCTTAGCGACATTCAGGTTTATGATTCCCGTGCTCGCATCATAGCCTTCAGCCACGATGGTAGCCCACGGAGCCGGAGTAATCTTCACTGAATTAAGCGCTGCCTCCACGGCTCCTGAAGTCTTGAGCACGGTGAGCTTGCCTTTAGGATTGTCCTCGCTAGGCTCGGTGATGCTGAACACTGCGCGAATGTCCTCGTCGGTAAGGATAGCCTTGGCCAATGAAGAATTGTCCGATTTCTTTCTGGCAGCGGTGAACACATAAGTGTTACGAGTGCCGTCTTCGTAAACCAAGTCGGTAACGAACTCCTGTCCGTCCGAGAAATCGCGAATTCCGCTGATACCCGGCTCGAACTTAGTGCCAAGTGGCATAGTAGCACGGAGTTTTATGGCTGAAAGGTCAGACATAATCTCCTCCGTATCGCTGATAAAATACGGGATATTTAGCAATACCGTATGGTTCTCGTCGTCGATGGTCGCATCGTACTCGACACCGTTCTGAACCAGAGTGGCCTTTACGGTCAGGTGCATCACATTCTCGTTATTCTCCCTTATGAGCTCGTCCGGCTTGTGGCAGGCGCTCAAAGTGAGTGAAAGGGCGAGAACCGGTAATAATATTTTACTGATTTTCATATTGTCTAAAATTTTATAGCCATTCTTCATTTTGCTCGCAAGCACTGTTATTCTTAAGTTCTGCCTTAGGAATAGGGAAAATGTTCATCTTAGGCTCGAAATGACGATCCTGAGTATCACATTCCACTCTGGTATAATTGAGAGTTCCGTCGGAGTTCTTAGTAATCTCTATACCGTGAAGGCGTTTGCCGTCGAGTGTCTTGGTAGCGATTCCCCATCTGGTAAGGTCGAAGTAACGATGTCCCTCGAGACCGAGTTCGCATACTCTTTCCTGGCTGAGGTCGGTGAGATACTCATTCCATGAAGCCTTCTGTCCCCTTTCAGGCATACCTACGCGGGTTCTTACGGCATTCAAGTCGGCATAAGCCTTGTCGAAGGTGCCCTTACGTGCATAGCACTCCGAGCGAATGAGATAAATCTCGGCTGCGCGCATCTCTATCCAATACTGACCGCTCAAGATATTCGTAAAATTGATCTTAGGGCTGTCGCTCAAGAACTTGCGGATTACATAACCAGTAGTGGTCTTGTGAACGTTATCCTGACCACTGGTAGCGAACTTCATATAGTTCTTGCTCTCTACCGTGAGGTCAAGCTTTCTTCCCAGCCACTCAGCTCCATTATAAAGGATGGAAGCATAGAAACGGATGTCGCGGTTCCGGAAAGGTTCGTTTCCATAAGCTGCGAGGTTATCCCAGCTAAATGCCTGCCATTCGTCACCTACCTTTATGTCGAACATAGAAGCGTACTCGTCTGAAGGAGTAGCGCACACGCCTGCGTCAAAATTTGGCAGTCCTAACTGTATAGGGTCGCCCGGAGCGCAGAAATAGGTATTGAAGTTATGCTGCTTGGCACTTGCGTTACCTGTTCCCTGCTGGAAATAAGCTGCGAGGATCACTTCCTTGTTACCTACGGCGGTGTAGATTTTATTATAGTCTGCAACACTGCTTACAGGAAGCATATCGTAACCCATCTTAAGCACGTCGTCGCAAGCCTGGATGGCCTCGTCATATCTTCCGGCATACAGACAAGCCCTAGCCTTCATTCCTATGGCAGCGGCCTTGGTAATACGGCCGAAATTCGTAGCGGCATCTTCCCAAACCTCAGGGAGGTCTTCGGCAGCCTTAGTGTACTCGCTGATTATGAACTCGTAGCACTCTTCCTTTGTAGAACGTGCCTTGGTTCTTTCGTTAGGACCATCCACGTGGTCTTCGCTGATTCTAAGAATCACTCCACCGTGTCGGATGACCAATTCCTGATAGGCGAATGCACGGAGGAAGCGAACTTCCGCCTTTCTAATCTTTACCTGTTCAGGGTCCAATTTGTCAGCACGGCCATTGCTGATGTCGTAGAAGAATTCGTTAAGCTGACGGATGTAAGTGTACATAGTAGACCAATTACTGCGATAATTGGCATCTACCGTAACATAGTTCGTATTATAAAAGGCTTGGTTTACCTGTCCCTTGTCGCCCCACCACGAATATTTGAGGAGTTCGGACACACCGTCATCCATAATATATCCGTTAGAGATGTCGGAATTGGCATACAGGACAGCGTAAAGTCCCTTTACATAATAGTCCATATTAGTAACCGATGCGTATGCGACAGGCTCACCGTACCATCCCGTAGGCTCCAAGTCCAAGACCCCGTTGCAGGAAGTCAGAGTCGCAGCGCCGGCTACAAGTCCTATAATAGTATTTCTAAATATCTTTTTCATTTTTCTTTTCCTCCATTAGAATGACAAATTCACACCGAAACTTACTGTCCTCTGTTGCGGATAATAACCCGTGATGACATTCTGGCTCTCAGGGTCGATGTACTTGAATCCGGTGAATGTAAGAAGGTTAGTTCCTGTCACATAAACGCGAAGCTTGTCTACGCCGAACTGGTTGAGCAGCTTGGCAGGGAAAGAATATCCTAGTGTGGCGTTCTTAAGTCGCAGGTATGTTCCGTCACGTTTCCAGAAATCTGACTGAAGACCGTTATTTCTGTAAGATGCCTTGTCCACTGAAAGACGTGGGAATTGGGCATTGGTATTGTCAGGTCTCCAGCTGCCCTCTACCAGGTAGAGAGGAGCATTGTCATAATTGGCATACCAAGGAACGGTCAATGGGGTGAGGTCGGTCACTCCGTTCAGGTTAGACCACGCACCCATAAGCATCTTGTCGCAGAGGGTTGCTCCCTGGAATTGGAGCGAGAGGTCGAATCCGGCGTAGTCGGCGTCGAACTGGAACGAGAACATCATCTCCGGCATAGTGCTGCGGGCGATTCTCACCATATCCTCTGAATTGATCTGACCGTCGCCGTTGATGTCCACATACTTGATGTCTCCCAGACGTGGGGTGACACTGGCCGGCTTAGGTGCGTTGTCGATTTCTTCCTGAGTCTGGTACAGGCCGTCTGACTTGTATCCCCAAACTGAACCTACGGATGTTCCGAGTACGCTCTGCCAAGGAAGCACGTTGTCACTCTGCTTCTTAGAAAGGATGCGGTTATGGGCGTAGGTGAAGGTTCCGGTGATGCCGTAATTGAATTTGTTAACTCTGTTACGGTGACGGATGATGAAGTCGATACCCTGGTTGTCGAACGCACCTGAGTTCTCCTGTGAAGGATAGTGTCCACCCAAAGATGGAGGGAACACGCTGCCTATGGCGTTCAATATATTATAGGTGTACTTATAGAAGTAGTCTGCCTCGATGCTGAGCTTACCCTTCCAAGCACTGAAGTCAAAACCTATGTTCGATGAGCGGAGACGCTCCCAAGTAAGGTCTTCGAATGGATAGGAAACTGCATTGTAGAGAGTATTCTGCGCAGTAGGAGTGCTACCGAATGCGACGCTGTTCGCCGACCAGCTGTAGCTCTTCCTGTACTGGTACGCTGCCACGTTTTTCGAGCCAAGCTCACCGATGGAACCGCGCAACTTGAACATATCTACCTGAGGGAATGCATCTTTGAAGAATTGCTCCTTAGACATTACCCAGCCCACGGATGCTGATGGGAAGAAGCCCCATCTGTGATCCTTATGGAAAAGATAAGAGCCATCGTAACGGCCCGCTACCTCCAAAAGGTATTTGTCCGCGTAGATGTAGTTGATTCTTCCTACATAACCTGCCTGTGCGCTATGGCCATAAGATTCGGAATTCTGTGCAGTCTTTGCGTCTCCGAGGTTCAAGTAAGGAAGGTCGAAGAATGCGAATGTCCTGCGGGAACCGGTAAACAACTCACTCGTATTTTTGGTCTGCTCATAAAGGAAGAGAGCTCCGATGGTGTGCTTTCCGAAAGTGTTGTTATAGGAAATCTGAGGACGGAAGACTACCTGCTCCTCCTTAGTGTCTCCTTTATACATATTACCATCCTTAAGGAGGTTAGCTGCATCTACGAGTGAATAGGTGGTGCTTCCGAATGAATCCGGAGCGAGTACCTTGTAAGAGTAGCTGAAGGTCTTGCTTACTGCGTCATTCCAGTCCCAGCTAAAGAAGATGGATGCCTTCAACCCTTCTAGGAACGGGAATGAGTATTCGGCGCGGGCCGATGTCTCCACTTTGACGTTACGTACGTCCTGGAATCCGGAATTGGCCGAACCATAGAGAGGGTTAGCCGCCGTGGTCTTGGTTCTGTAGCCGGAAACCGGTGTGCCGTTAATCTCCTGTGGGACGAACGGAAGCGAGTAGAGCATCTGATGGAAGATGCTTAATGACTTCTGGTTCTCGTATGAATAACCGCCAGGAATGTGGTTTTCTGCTACGTATCCGCCAAGGTTCAGGGAGATTTTCATGTTTTCGATAGGATTGGCCTCCACATTCGAACGGAAGTTCGTCTTGCTATAGTTATGACCCTCGATGATACCGTCCTGGCTGAGATAACCGCCGCTTATGAAGTATCTTACCTTCTTGTTACCGCCGTTTACGGACACACTGTGCTGCTGCATGGTGGTGGTGCGATAGAGCGGTGCGGTCCAGTCAGTGTTCTCGAGTCCGTCGTTAGGGTCACCGTTAGAAGTCATATCTATCTGCTCCTGAGTGAAGTAAGGCTCATTACCGTCGAGAACGCGTCCGAGGTTGTAGTACTCCATATATTGGGTACCGTTCATCATCTTAGGAAGGGCCGTAGCGCTCGAAAGGGTCATACTTCCACTATAATTAATGGTAGCCTTGCCTTCGGTACCGCTCTTCGTGGTGATGAGAATAACACCCGAACCACCGTCCATACCATATACGGCACAGGCAGCGGCGTCTTTCAAGACAGAAATGGATGCGATGTCGTGAGCATCGACACTTCTCATCGTACGTTGCACTCCGTCTACCAGCACGAGAGGCTTGGTACCCTGATAAGATGAGTAACCGCGCACGAGCATAGTCACGTCATCGGAACCAGGCTGACCTAATGACTGCTGAGACACGATGCCCGGAAGCTTTCCGACAAGTGCCTGAGAGACGTTACTTGATGTGGTCTTAAGAATCTCGTCTTGAGTCACGGCAGCGACAGAACCCGTCAAATGAGCTTTTTTCTGTGTACCATAACCCACCACGACTGCTTCTTCGAGGGCATTTCTGTCTTCGCGAAGAACCACGTCGATTACTTTCTGTCCATTCACTTTGACTTCCTCGGTTATATAGCTCATGGAACTATACACCAAAGTCTCCGATTTGGAGGCAGTAATGGAATAAGAACCATCAAGTTCACTCAAGACTCCTTTAGTCGTGTTCTTGATGTAGATGCTAACTCCCGGCATAGGAGCGCCACTTTCATCTGTTACTTTACCAGTAATGACATTTTGCGCGAACGTGTCGACTGCTGTCACGCAGAGCAACGCCACGAGAGAAATAAGGGTCTTCCTCCAAGCAAAAGTCTTCTGTGCATTACCTTTAGCGTTAGAATTCATTTGGTTAACAATTACATTTAGTTTAGTGTAAAGATAGTGCCACCATAGCACGTCTTTTCGATACAAATTTAATTGATAATATACACACTTTAACGCAAATTTCCGCAATTTTATCGTTAAAAAGCGCAAATGTCATATAACGCCGCCGAGGCTCGCCATCCCACCTGTTTTCACGGGTAGTGACTGAGCATTTACAAAGAAAAAACCCAGGAAGAAGACATTGACACCCTAGGAATCCTAAAGATTCTTTAACGAATCACCATTCCCACTCGTCGAAGAGAGCCTTAAGTTCGCTCGGCTTTTTAGTCACGAACACGCGTCCTAAAACTCCGACGGACACTGTTTGAATCTTTTCGTCACGCTGCATATACCCCACACTGAAAAGGAAATAGTCTTCCGTATAAATAAGGGACTCGCAATACTTGGCGAAAATATTATCTACCCCGAAGAGACTGGACAGCATCCCCAGTTCACCCATATCCTTATCGTTCATCACACTGGCCAACACCACCTCGCTGAACTTATCCTTATGCTTCCTGGAATCCGGGCAAGATGATGCCAATGCCACCACCAAAGCCACCACGACACCGGAAACCACCCAAGCAATCACGCGGCGTCTTTTACGTCTCTCCGCTATATACTTATCCACTTCCCGTCTAAAAGCCGCCTGCGCTTCCTCTTCAGTCGCCCCACTATAATAAATATCCTCCGGGATATCCTTAATATATCCTTCGAACTTGCCGTTCCTCTCCTTCAAGACTCCGAAAAATCCGTTGTAATACATAACAATAGTGTCTATTTAGTTTTATATCACAAAGATAATCTAATAAACCGACATCTCTTGTCAGTGAAGTGAAGATTTGCGATAATTTAGCTCTTTTATTTGTCTGCGATTCTTATTATTTTTGTAGGATAGTAAAAAATGAGTTCTATGAAGAAGATATTTGCGGCAATTTCACTTTCGGTTTTGGTTTTGAGCGTTTCGTCTTGTGATCTTTTCAGGTCGCTTGCAGGAAGGCCCACGTCCGCTGAGTTGAAATCGGCCATCGAGAAGCAGCAAAGTTCCGCCCAGCAAATGCAAGCCATAACGGAAGAGCCTGCCATAACGACAGAGCAAACTGCCCCGGAAGAGACCATCGCCGTAGCTTCTCCCCAAGCTAAGAAAGAGGAATATACTATGGTAAAGCGCGAAGGCAGGATGTCCGTTCCGCTTGCTTACACCCATACTAACAGTACGTTAAAGGCTACGCCGGAGCACTCATACTATATAATCGTGGGAACCTACAGACAGAGGCCTACCCTTAACAAGATGATTAAGGATGCCCACGATGCCGGCTACGAGACCTTCCTTCTGGAGTACTCTAACGGACTCACTTCAGTAGGACTTATGCCTTGCGATAACCTAGGCGAGGCCATAGATGCCTATGCTAAAGTATCGAAAGAGGACTTCTGTCCTAAAGATGCGTGTATTTTAATAGCTAAATAGATATCATACAATGGAATACGATTTTAAGAAAATAGAAAGCAAATGGCAGGAGCGATGGGCGGCCGAAGGAACCTACAAAGTCACCGAGGACAAATCGAAGCCGAAATACTACGTGCTCGATATGTTCCCATATCCTTCTGGAGCAGGCCTTCACGTAGGGCACCCGCTCGGATACATCGCAAGTGACATTTACTCCAGATATAAGAGACTTAAAGGGTTCAATGTGCTTCACCCTATGGGCTACGACGCATTCGGACTCCCGGCCGAGCAATACGCCATACAGACGGGTCAACACCCCGAGATAACCACCGAGAAAAATGCTGCCAGATATCGTCAGCAGCTCGACAGAATAGGCTTTTCCTACGACTGGTCACGCGAGATAAGAACCTGCGATCCGGCATTCTACAAATGGACTCAATGGGCCTTCCTGAAGATGTTCTCTTGCTGGTATGACCCACAGCAGGACAAGGCGCGCCCTATCGACGAACTCATCGAAAAATTCTCCACCACCGGCTACGACGGCATCACTGCGGAGCAATGGAACGCCTTCGACGAGAAGGAGAAGGATGCCGTTCTGATGCGCTACCGCATCGCCTACCTCGGCGAAACGTCCGTCAACTGGTGCGAGGGCTTGGGAACGGTATTGGCCAATGACGAAGTCAAAGACGGTCTGAGCATTCGCGGAGGCTTCCCTGTCGAGCAGAAAAAAATGAAACAGTGGCAGCTTCGCGTCAGCGCCTACGCAGAAAGGCTTCTTAAAGGTCTGGACGGACTTCAGTGGAGCGACTCGCTTAAGGACATGCAGCGTAACTGGATAGGCAAATCGGAAGGTACGGAAGTGGTGTTCAACACAGTCTGCGATGGAAAGGAGCTTCCCGTCACCATCTTCACCACACGCGTAGACACCATATTCGGAGTAAGCTTTATGGTACTCGCTCCGGAAAGCGAATTGGTGGCCCAGCTGACCTCGGCAGAGCAAAAGGAAGAAGTGGATGCCTACATCCAAGAAGTCAAGAAAAAGACGGAGAGGGAGAGAATCTCCCAAAAATCAGTGACCGGAGTATTCTCCGGCGCATACGGAATCAACCCTCTGAGCGGAGAGAAGATTCCTATCTGGATAAGCGAGTACGTGCTCGCAGGCTACGGTACGGGCGCCATTATGGCAGTGCCGGCGCACGATAGCAGGGACTACGCATTCGCGAAGAAATTTGGACTTCCCATCATCCCTATCATCGAGGGATGCGATGTCAGCGAGAGCTCATTCGATGCCAAGTCCGGCACGATGTGCAATAGCGGCTTCCTGAACGGCAAGAGCGTCGAGGAAGCGATAGAATTGGCCAAGGACTACGTGGAAGAAAAGGGAATTGGCCGTAGAAAGGTAAATTACAGGCTCCGCGATGCCATTTTCTCGCGTCAAAGGTACTGGGGAGAGCCGTTCCCGATTTACTATAAGGACGGTATCGCCACTCCGGTAGATGAGTCCGATTTGCCGATAAAACTTCCGCAGATAGACTCATTCAAGCCTTCTGCAAGCGGAGAGCCGCCACTTGCCCGCGCGAAGAACTGGACATATAAGGGGTATCCGCTCGAGACGAGCACTATGCCTGGATTTGCAGGGTCATCGGCATATTATCTTAGATATATGGACCCTCACGACGACAAGGCTCTCGTAGACAGGGAGATAAATGAGTATTGGCAGTCTGTGGACTTGTATGTGGGAGGTACGGAGCACGCAACCGGACACCTCATCTACTCGCGCTTCTGGAACAAATTCCTCTACGATTTGGGTTATATCTGTAAGGACGAGCCTTTCGACAAACTTATAAATCAGGGTATGATTCAGGGCCGCTCGAACTTCGTATATCGTATAGTAGGCACGAACACTTTCGTGTCCCTGGGCCTTAAGGATAAATACGAAACTACTGAGATTCACGTAGATGTGAACATCGTGCATAATGACAAACTGGACTTGGAGGCTTTCAAGGCTTGGCGTCCGGAATATGCCGATGCAGAGTTCGTGCTGGAAAACGGCGAGTATGTCTGCGGATGGGCCATAGAGAAGATGAGCAAGAGTATGTACAATGTCGTAAATCCTGACGACATCTGTAACACCTATGGTGCCGACACGCTTCGTCTATATGAGATGTTCCTGGGTCCGGTAGAGCAGAGCAAGCCGTGGGACACTAAGGGAATCGACGGCGTAAACCGCTTCCTGAAGAAATTCTGGAGACTCTTCTACGACTTCGACAACTTTATAGTTACGGACGAAAAGGCCACTCCTGCAGAACTCAAGTCGCTCCACAAACTCATCGCAAAGGAGCAATCCGACATAGAGGCCTTCTCATATAACACCACGATAAGTGCCTTTATGATAGCGCTTTCAGAACTCAGCGAGTGCCATAAGAGAGAGATTCTCGAGCCACTCGTAGTGCTTATAAGTCCTTTTGCGCCTCACATCGCAGAGGAATTGTGGGAGGCCCTTGGCCATAAGGAAAGCGTATGCCAAGCTACCTTCCCTGAATATGTAGCCGCATACACGGTGGAAGACACGGTTACATATCCCGTACAGTTTAACGGGAAGATGCGCTTTACCATAGACCAGAGCAAGAGCGCTACCCCGACAGAGGTGGAACAGGCAGTACGAAATGCGCCTCAGACCGCCAAATACGTGGGAGACGGAAACATCGTTAAAGTCATCGTGGTGCCTGGTAGAATTATTAACATAGTCGTAAAGTAATGGAAAAAAAGAAAGTTGTCACAGGAATAAAGGAATACATCCTTTTGACTATAGCCTGTTTCATATTCGCGATGGCCTGGGAGGGATTCATGATCCCTTGTCAGATGTCGGCAGGCGGTATGATGGGACTCTCGACTGTCATCCAATACGCTACCGGCGGGTTTATTCCGGCCCAATACACCTATATCGTAATCAACATAGTGCTGATTGTGGTCGCGATGTGGTTTATGGGTATCGGATTCGGATTCAAGACCATCTACTGCATAGTGGTTTCTACCATTATGATGGCCATTGTGAGTAAATTGGAGTTCCTGCACTGTGCTCCGGGCCAATTTTTCTATGTCCATGACAGACTGCTGGTTCCGCTGATTGCCGGTTCACTCGAAGCGGTGGCCATCGGACTCGTCATACGAAATGGTGGAAGCACCGGAGGAACGGACATCATCGCACTGATGATCAATAAGTATTGGCCCGTTACCCTGAGCGCCGCATTTATGATAATGGACCTCGTAATCGTCGGACTGATTCTGCTGCTCCCGGACCGCACTTTCGCCGATATGATATACGGCATAGTGGAAATCGTGGCATTCTCGATACTCGTCGACGTGGTGGTCGGAGGTTCGAAAGGCTCCTATCAGCTATTTGTATTCTCCGAGAAATATAAGGAAATCGCAGACCACATCATAAACGATATGGGACGCGGCGTCACTGTGCTCAATGCGCAGGGATGGTACACGAAGAGCGAAAAGAACGTGCTTATGATTCTCATAGGACGTAAGGAACTGCCTTCGCTAATGAAAGAGATTAAGAAACTGGATTCCAGGGCATTTATGTCGGTATCCCCTACTAATAACGTCTATGGAGAAGGTTTTGAAGAGATAAAAGCCGGTATTTCAAGAAATAAATCTAAAAATGCTTAAGGGTACATCAATTTTCATAAGTTTGAAAGAGTATGTCATCATTACTCTAGGTATGCTTTTGTACATCGTGGGATGGAGCGTTTTCCTCGTTCCTAACCAATTGGTGGGCGGCGGCGTGTCCGGTCTGGCATCGGTAGTTCAATACGCCACTAACGGAGCCGTCAAGATGGGTTACACCTACTTCGTGGTCAACGTAGTATTGCTGATCATCGCGATGTTCATTCTAGGAAACAAGTTCGGATTCAAGACCATCTATGCGATAGTGATAGCGTCTGTCGGACTGAACGTCTTCCAGGAAATCATCCCTGCGGATATTTGCCAGACTCTGGCCGTGGAGAACGGCAAGTTGATGAGTTCCATCATGGGTGGACTTATGGCCGGTGTAGGTATAGGATTGTGTATGTCACAGGGAGGAAGCACAGGAGGAACGGATATCATAGCCCTGATAGTAAACAAATACCGTAACGTTTCACCTGGCAAGATGATTCTCGCGATGGACGTAGTGATTATCCTCTCGTCCCTGCTGGTTCCTATCCAGGACGCCGATGGTTCCATTATGCAGTTTAACGAAAAGATAACGACTTGCGTATATGGTTTCATCTTGATAGTCGTGAACGGAACCGTACTCGATATGGTCATAGCCGGTACTCGACAGAGCGTTCAGCTTTTCATACTAAGTAAGAAGCATAAGGAGATAGCAGATGCCATCACTAATGACCTTCACAGGGGCGTCACGGTCCTTAACGGAATGGGATGGTACACTAAGGAGCCTACGGAAGTATTGATGGTTCTCACTAGAAAATACGACCTCAACGTACTTCTCAGATACATAAAGAACATAGACCCGGAGGCCTTCCTATCAGTTTCTACGGTTACCGGCGTGTACGGAAAGGGATTCGAGTCCATAAAAACCGGACGAAAGAAATAGAATTTAGCTGATTTCACCACATTTTAAGCATAAAAAGCCCGTTAGAGCATCGTCTAACGGGTTTTTTAATTATCTTTGATATCACTAACCATCATAAGATTATGAGATTAATTCTAAGAAAAAAACAGGGAAAACTTACTCTAAAAGTAGTAGGCCGAATCGGCAAAAAACCGAAAAACTCCAAAGACTACGTATATATGGAAAAGGTGTATATGCGCATAGAAAAGTTTATGCGAAAGAAAACACCCTTTCTGGATGGAGACTTCAGCATACAAGACCTCTGCGACTCACTATATATGAGCCGCTCGCTTGTATCCAGATCCATAAACAGAATAGGAAATACGAATTTCAGAAGCTACGTAAACAACTACCGAGTAACATACGCACTGGAATTGATGCAAAAGGATCCCAGGGTAAAACTCTCCCAGATAGCTTCCCTTTCGGGATTCAATTCGATACCGTCTTTCAACAGTTCCTTTAAGGATGTGATGTCTATGTGTCCTAGCGAGTATGTGCGTTCTCTTCAGCTAAAAGAGGATTTACGATACTACTCCAAGAAGAAAGAATCGGAGCCTCGATTCGTATCGGCTCCTTCTTTACAGGATGTGTGAACTCGATGCTATAGGCGTGCAGACAGATTCCAGCATCGGAATTAGAACGAGGGGCGCCATATTTGAGGTCGCCCTTTATTACGCATCCCATATTCGAAAGCTGGCAACGAATCTGATGGTGACGTCCTGTAAGAAGTTCGACGGAAAGCAGATAATACCTGTCCGTCTTTCCTATAAGGGAGTAACGAAGCCTTGCAAGCTTCGCACCCTTCCTGTCCTCGCCGCAGACATAACTCTTGTTCTGCTTTTCGTTACGCCATAGATAGTCCGCCAATTCGGCTTCTTTCTGCGGAGGACATCCGCAACATAGTGCAAGATAGGTCTTGCGCATCTGAGACCCTCGGAACATCTCGTTAAGACGCTCAAGAGCCTTAGATGTCTTGGCGAATACGCACACGCCGCTTACCGGCCTGTCGAGACGGTGAGGAAGTCCCATAAAGACTTTCCCAGGCTTCGCGTCTCTTTTCGCTATATACGACTTAAGAGTCTCGCAGAGACACTCGTCGCCGGTCTTGTCGGCTTGGACTATCTCGCCTACTCTCTTGTTAACCACCAGCAGGTGGTTATCTTCAAAAAGAATCCGGGACTCGAGGTCCCGGATTTCATTTTCTGTCAAGTCTCTATATTCCACAGAAATAAGAATTACTCTGCGATAGATACGTTAACTCTACGCTTGCTAAGGTCAGTCTTCTTAGCTTTGCAAGGGCAAAGAACCTTAACGTTTCTTGCAGGTACCTGGTAAGCGTAAAGCCAATTACGAACCAAGTTAGCACGCTCTACTGCGATAGCCTTGTTATACTCTTTGTCCTTAGTGTCGTTAGCGTAAGGCTCGATAAGGATGATGGCTGTCTTGTCGGTAGCGTTATAAACATCGAGAAACTCCTGGAGAAGAGCCTTTGTCTCAGGGTTAAGATCACACCTCTCGCTCTCATAGGTTATACCTGCTGTAGGCATAGCGAATGTAGCTGAGCCATAAGCTGTCTGAGCCATAGCGTCCTTAACTGCCTGTCTGTAACTTTCTGCATCGTCTGCAACCAACTCTCCGGCTACTGCCTTAACAGCGTCTGAAAGTTCGAAAACCGGTGCCGGTTTAGCTGCTGCGGCTGCTGCTTCTGCTGCTGCACGAGCTGCTGCTTCTGCTGCTGCTCTTTCTGCTGCTTCCTTAGCCTTCTTACTCTGGCAGGAAGTTCCAAGTGCTACGAGAACTACGAGTCCTGCAACTGTGATGATTTTGTTAAGTTTCATAAGTGTTATGCTTTTTTGTTTTTTGAATACTTTTTACCGATGCGAATATAAGAAAAAACTTTCAGTATATCAAATTATGCCCAAATAAAAATTTTCACATTTTTAGGAAAAGTATTTATAAATTTGCATTATGAAGAAAAATATCAGCATAGAAGGACTGGACCCCGTAAAGCTTTATGGAGCCGGTGATTCGATTTTGAAAGAGTTCTGTTCGTATTACCCCGCATTGAAAGTAGTGGCACGAGGCGACGAAATCATCCTCGACGGAAAGTCTGAAGACGTGGAAGACTTTACTCAGAAAATGGGGCTCCTGACCGAAAGGATGATGCATAAGATGAACCTGTCAGTCTACGATGTTGAAGACATCTTCGAAAGCGAGAACAAAGCTTCGGACTTCAAGCTCGACGGCACGGCTGTTATCGTCCATAACACCGAGGGTAAGCCCATCAAGGCACGAAACGCACGTCAGGAAGAGATGGTCAAAGCCTATTTCGAGAACGATTTGGTCTTCGCGATTGGCCCGGCGGGAACGGGCAAGACCTACATCGCGATAGCATTGGCCGTGAGAGCGCTGAAGAACCGCGAAATCAAGAGAATCATCCTGACCAGGCCGGCCGTGGAAGCAGGTGAAAGGCTCGGGTTTCTGCCCGGTGACCTGAAGGATAAGCTGGACCCGTATCTACAGCCCCTCTATGACGCACTGGGAGATATGATTCCACCTAAAAAGCTGCAGGAATTCATCTCCGAAGGCACCATACAGATAGCCCCATTGGCATATATGAGAGGAAGGACCCTCGATAAGGCCTGCGTCATCCTGGACGAGGCACAGAACACGAACATCGGGCAGCTGAAGATGTTCCTCACCCGTATGGGCACCGGGGCCAAGTTCATAGTGACAGGCGATGCATCGCAGGTGGATCTTCCGAATCGCGAGGACAGCGGGCTGCTTAAAGGCGTAAACCTGCTTAAAAACATAAAGGGCATCGAAACCATCGTCTTCACTAACGAAGACATCGTCCGACACCCTTTAGTAGGTAAAATCGTTAAGGCTTTCGACAAGCAGTAAGACTACTCGCCGTCTACTATAGCCTTATATTTCTTATACTTAGCCTCGAATGCAGGGTCTGTGCTGAAACGATAGCAAGCGTTTCTGAGGTACTCTGCCACTGCGACCTTGATCTTGTCGTCGGTGCTGATCGAGTATGCCAATTCGAATGGTTCGATACAGTTCTTAAGCGCTGTTTCAAACTGCTCTACGAGTGCGTTATACTTAGCGTCATCGAGCTCGTTGGCAGCCTCTTCCTGAAGCTTGACAGCCTTGTTATAGTAGAGCTGACCGATTCCGATATATCCGAACTCATAGCTAGGATTGATCTCCGCGCACTTTTTGTAAGCAGCTATGGCTGCCTCTTCGCGACCAAGCTGAAGGTTAATGTTACCCTCTACATAGTAAAGAGATGCGTTGTTCGGCTCGTTCTGCTTAGCGGCGTCTACCAGTTCGAAAAGACGGTCCGTGTTCTCGCCTGAGTTCATATAGAAGTTAATGAGACCGATAAGCACGCTCTGGCTCTGTGGGAACTGCTTGAATGCCTCCTCGAGATAGGTGCGACAAGCCACTGTATCTGCCTGCTTCATAGCGATGTCGGCAAGCTTAGCGTATGCGTCGCCCTCGTCTCCGTAGTAACCGAGTTCGAGGCTCTTCTCATAATACTTCTTCGCCGTGTCGAAATTACCGAGCATATATGAAGTAAGGGCTGAGTTATATACTGCGTTAGTATCCACCACTGCGTATGGCTGCTGTTCCGATGCCTCCACTGCCTTCTCGAAATACTTCGATGCCTGCTCGAGGTTTCCTAAGGTATATGAAGCGTAAGCCTCGTCCGTGAACTTAGCGGAAATCATCTTGAATCCTTCCTTCAAGTCTTTTGCTTTCTTTCCGTTAGCGTCGAGAGATGCTGCCTTCTCGTATGCGCCCAAAGCTCTGTCGAGCACGTCCGGGAAGACAGGCTTGGTTACCTCTATGATCTGGAGGATTTCCTGCTCGTTATAATAGTAGTTACGAGTTTCGAATACGGCCTTTATGAATTTAGCTCCCTGGATTTCCACCCATTCCTCGCTTGAAGGCTTGTCATCTCCCAATACGAGAGCCAAGTCGGCGCGCGGTGCACCTATCCAAGCATTTCCCATAGGAGCATTGTAAGCGTCCAAGTAAGCCTTTCCGAGTTTAATCCAAGCGTCCGGTTTTACGGCCTGTTTAGGATTTTCCGTCTTTTCAAGAGCTTTTTCAACTGCCTTTTCCGCTGCCGATATACTCTTTACAGACTGTTGCGCATTTGCAATGCCGAGCGAAGCTAACATCGCTACCGCTAAAAAGAATCTTTTCATAATATTACAAATTAATTAGTTTTCACTTTCCTGCGTTCCATTTTCACCTTCGGACTCTACGCCCTCTTCTTCACTTTCGTGAGCCACCACGGACACTGCAGCTATGCTGTCGCCCTCCCTAAGGTTAATCAGGCGGACGCCCTGCGTAGCTCTGCTGAGAAGGCTTATGTCCGTCACTGCCATTCTGATGGTAAGGCCTCCACGAGTAATGATCATTATGTCATTATCTTCCGTTACGCTCTTGATGGCCACCAGACTACCCGTCTTTTCGGTGATGTTCAACGTCTTCACACCCTTCGCGCCACGAGCCGTAACTCTGTACTCCTCATAGTGAGACCTCTTTCCATAACCGTTCTCGCTAACTACGAGAATCGTGGTATTCTCGGCATCCGGAGCGTTCACGTCGCCGCTGACAGCGCCTATCACCTCGTCATCTTCTGCAATGTTAATGCCACGCACACCCATGGAGTTACGTCCGAGCTCACGTGCCTCACTCTCCTCGAAGCGTACGCAACGTCCGTTACGGGCCGCGATCATAATCTGATCATTTCCGCTCGTAAGCTGCGCATCGAGAAGTGAATCGCCTTCCTTAAAGCTTATGGCGATAAGACCCTTATTACGGCTTCTCACATTAGCGAACTCCGTAAGGCAAGTTCTCTTGATGATACCGTTCTTCGTAAAGAGCACTACGAAATGGCTATCGGTGTACTCCTTGCTTTCGATCTTCGCCGCATTCAGATAAGTCTTGATCTTGTCGTCCTGGTCTATGGTGAGCAGGTTCTGAACAGCGCGGCCCTTCGATGTGCGGCTACCCTCAGGTATCTCGTACACCTTGAGCCTGTAGCAAAGTCCCTTCTCCGTGAAGAACAGCATGGTAGAGTGCATATTGGCCACATAGATATGCTCTATGAAATCTTCCTCGCGCACGCTACCGCCCTTCTTGCCCACGCCGCCGCGTGACTGCACCTTGAATTCGTTCAGGGAAGTACGCTTGATGTATCCAAGATGGGAGATGGTGATGACCACGTCCTCATCGGCATAGAAGTCTTCAGGATTGAACTCGTCGGCGCTCAAGGTTATCTCGCTACGACGCTCGTCGCCGTACTTTTCCTTAAGCTCGATAGTTTCGTTCTTAACTACCTCCAACTGAAGCTCTTCGCTTGAGAGAATCTTCTCACACTCCGCGATGAATGCCACGAGCTTGTCCTTTTCGTCCACGAGCTTGTCCTTTTCCAATCCGGTGAGCTGCCTGAGTCGCATCTCGACGATGGCGCCGGCCTGTATGTCGGTAAATCCGAAGCGAGACACGAGTTCGCTCTTAGCCTCGTCGACATTAGAGGAGCCGCGAATTACCGCAATCACCTCGTCAATGATGTCTATCGCCTTAAGCAGACCTTCTACTATATGCTCGCGAGCCTTCGCCTTCTCCAATTCGAATTTGGTTCTGCGAACCACCACCTCGTGCCTGAAATCCACGAAACACTTGATCATATCCTTCAGGGCCAATGTGCGTGGGCGTCCACCCACCAGAGCGACATTGTTTATGGCGAAGCTGGACTGCAGCGCAGTGTATTTGTAGAGAGTGTTGAGAACCACGTTAGCGTTAGCGTCCTTCTTCACGAAGAACTCGATGCGTATGCCCTCGCGGTTCGTAAGTTCCTTAATCTCAGATATTCCCTCTATCTTCTTGTCCCTTATCATCTCTCCGATACGAGAGATCATATCGGCCTTGTTAACCATATAAGGCACCTCGGTCACCACGATTACCTGGCGTCCGCCCCTGTCCTCGATCTCGGCCTTAGCCCTTATGACCACCTTACCGCGACCCGTGTTATAAGCGTCAATAATGCCCTGGCGGCCCATAATGATGCCTCCCGTAGGGAAATCAGGGCCCTTTATGTGCTCCATAAGTCCGGCCACGTCGATGTCCGGATTCTCGATATATGCGCAGATACCGTCACAGATCTCCGAAAGGTTATGCGGAGCCATATTCGTGGCCATACCTACGGCGATACCCGACGAGCCGTTCAGAAGCAACAGCGGAGCCTTCGTAGGAAGCACCGTCGGTTCCATAATCGTGTCGTCGAAGTTCAGCATAAAATCCACCGTATCCTTATCCAGGTCGCAGAGCACGCTTTCGGATATCTTGGCCAATTTAGCCTCGGTGTACCTCATGGCAGCCACCGGGTCGCCGTCCATACTACCGAAATTACCCTGTCCGAAGACCAGCGGGTACCTCTGATTCCAGTTTTGGGCCAATCTGGCCATAGCGTCGTACACTGAGCTGTCGCCGTGAGGGTGGAACTTACCGAGCACCTCACCGACGATTCTCGCCGACTTCTTAGTCTGTCCGCCATAATTCAGGCCCAGCCCGTCCATTCCGAAAAGCACGCGGCGCTGAACCGGTTTCAAACCATCACGCGCATCAGGAAGCGCTCTCGACACGATAACCGACATAGAGTAGTCTATGTAAGCGGTTCGCATCTCGTGGTCTATCTCCACAGGTTCGATTATCCCCTGTGGCTTTACTTCATTATCCATATTTTCTATACTCATTTTCCTTTAATTTTTCATTCACGGCTTTCCCCTCGGGAAAGTGCTGTCCAAAGCATACAAATTTAACAAAAAACCAGCTCAGAACCAAATATTATTACTACTTTTGCATATGCAGACACAGGCATCTACAGATACCATACGCATTCTCGCGTACTCGAAGGAAGAAGCTATGAGAACCGGAGATTATGCGATCTCCACGGACCATCTCCTTCTGGGGATTCTACGTCATAAGGATAACGAAGCCTGCCGCGCCCTACAAGAGCTCGGAATCGATGTCGACGACCTGAAATCCTACGTAGAAAAGAAGCTTTTCCGCCCGCGAAGTCTGTCTTTCGACGACGAAAACAAGATGCTTTTCTCCAGGAGTGCGAAGAACACCCTTAACCTCAGCATATTGGAGGCCAATATCGCCGCATCCGAAAGGGTGCTGCCCGTCCACTTGCTCCTGGCCATCTGCGCATCATCCGAGAGTCACTCGCTTTCTTACCTGAAGGAAAGAGGACTGGACCACGCAGCCATAAAGGCCTACCTAAAGGGAAAGGGAACTCTTAAGGCGACCGTAGTAAAAAAAGACGGAGCCACACAGAGCAGCCCCGTCAGTATCTTGAAAATAATATCCTCTCCGGATAAAATCGCCAGCTAGTCTTTCACCAGTCTGAAAGCCAGACATCCGTTATGACCTCCGAAACCGAATGAGTTCGAAATGGCCAGCGTCAAATCGCTCTTCACGGCCTCGTTAGGCGTGTAGTCCAGGTCGAGCTCCGGATCCGGAGTGTCCAGATTAATAGTAGGAGGAACGATTCCGTCGCGAAGGGCCAATACGGAAGCTATGGCCTCCGCCGCACCGGTAGCACCGAGCATATGGCCGTGCATGGATTTGGTAGAGGAAATGTGCGCCTTATATGCGAAATCTCCGAGAGCCAGCTTGCAAGCCTTAGTCTCAGACAAGTCGTTAAGATGCGTGGCCGTTCCGTGTGCGTTTACATAGAGATTGTCCTTCTTAGGATCGAATCCCGCTTCGGAAAGCGCATCGGAGATACAACGAGCCTGTGTAGTTCCCTCCTTATTAGGAGCCGTAGCGTGATATGCATCGCAAGTAGAGCCGTAGCCCACCACCTCGGCATAGATCTTCGCACCGCGAGCCTTTGCGTGCTCATACTCTTCGAGCATCAGCACGGCCGAGCCTTCGGCCATAACGAATCCGTCACGATTGGCATTGAAAGGAAGAGATGCCTTCTTAGGGTCCTCTATCTTCGAGAGAGTCTTCGCATTCGCAAATGCGGCCACTCCGATAGGAATGACGGCCTTGTCCGTACCGCCGGAAAGAATCGCATCGGCATATCCGTGCTTGATGGCCCTGTAGGCTTCTCCGATGGCGTGGGTAGAAGTCGCGCACGCGGTGACTACGTCGATGCAGGGACCATTGGCCTGAAACTTAATGGCCACTTGGCCTGCTGCCATATTTCCTATGATGCAGGGAACGAAATTAGGAGAAATCCAGCGTCCGGTAGGATCTTCCAAAATTTTAGACACCTCGCGCTGAATGGTCTCGAATCCGCCGATTCCGCTGCCGATGTACACGCCCAGCCTGAATGGGTCGATGTTTTCGCCGGACACGAGTCCGCTGTCCTTCATCGCCTGATAGGCCGAAGCTACGGCGTATACCGTAAATTTATCTTGCTTTCGTATAAATGGCTTATCCATACCGAAGTTTTCGGGGACGAAATCCCTGACCTCGCCTCCTATCTTCACTTCAAATCCATCGGTCGGAAAGCCCTCAATATAGTCTATTCCACACTCTCCGTTGACAAGATTTTTCCAAAAAGTGTCCACGTCGTGTCCCAAGCACGACAAGACACCAAGTCCTGTTATTACTACTCTTTTAGACATAAATAAAAATCATATTGTAGTTTTTCCGTGGGCAAAGATAGTAATAATTTTGTATCTTTGTCCACGTATGAATTTGAGCGGAAACATACCTAAATACATTCTGAGTAAAAAGCAGATGTCATTCAATGTAGTTTTCACTGCATTGTTTTCACTTATGGCGGCCCTGCTACTAGCTCCCCTTTCGGCTAACGGATGGTTCCGCCTGGACCCGGGAAAGGCGATGGTCCTGACCATTTCCTTCTGGGCTTTCTGCTTCCTATTATTAGGTTTTTCGAGAGCGGGGCTCTACTCTCTGAGGGAGAAAAACATCACTACGCTTACGTATATTCTATGGTGCACGGCAGAGGCCGTCGTAGTGAGCCTGCTATACACCGTCGTTTCCTATCTTGGAATCAAATACGGCTGGATTATCTCTCCGGAGAGCCACGGCGCGGGGATGCACTTCTTGAGCTGTATGATATTCTGCGTATTCGGGCTGGGAGTACCTAACATCATCTCCATACAGTACTTCGCCATCTCGGAAAGGGACCAGACCATACGCCTTATGAACTTCAGCACGGTGGTTTCCGATACCGTGAGCACCCCGCAGACCGACAAGCGGATTATGCTCTACGATAGCTCAGGGGTCCTGAAATTAGTCATAAATCAGGATAACCTCTACTACATAGAGTCAGACGACAACTACATAAAAGTCTGGTACCAAGACAGTAACGACGAACTTAAGCAGTATATGCTCCGCTGCCGACTGAAGACCATAGAAGAGAGTTTCGCAGACAGCGACTTGGTTCGCTGCCATAGAAAATATATAGTAAACATTAACAAAATCGAGCAGATGACCCGACAGAAAGACGGCACTTTCAGCATAGACTTGGGGCTACAGAAAATAATGGAGCCCATTTCCGTCTCGAAGACATACGAGGAAAGCTTCTTCGCTCGTTTTAATTCACGTTAATTCATTATGTGGCAAAGAATTCAAACACTTTATTTCGCTATTATCACAGGCATCTTGCTGGCGCTTGCCTTCGGCAATGTAGGGGTCGATTATTCCGACCCGGCTACCATCGAGGGCGTCAGATACATAAGCAAGTTGCCTTACGCCATCTTGATTTTCATCTCACTTGCAGCTAATGTGGTAGCCTTGTTCAGCTGGGGTCACAGACCTATCCAAATAAGGCTTGCAGGTGGCAGCGCAGTGCTTTTGCTTGCGCTTCAAGCATGGATCGGAGTAGATTATTTCACATTGGGCAAAGAATTCGTGTTCAGTTGGACCGCCATCCTGCCGATATTCGCCTTTATATGCGAGGTGCTCGCGATAAGGGGTATCTATGCAGATGAGCTTTTGGTCAAGAACGCTTCCAGACTCCGCGCCGCCAAAAGAAAAAAATAATTAACACTATCATTATGAGAATTGCAGAATCAGAACTTATCATTAACTCGGACGGCTCCATTTTCCATCTTCACATCCGTCCTGAGCAATTGGCCCGTAACGTCATCCTCGTAGGTGACCCTGGTCGCGTGGCGATGTTCAAGCCTTACTTCCAGACACTCGAGTGCGAAGGTGCATCTCGCGAATTCGTATGGGCGACAGGCGTTTACAATAATTCGCGTATTACGGTACTTTCTACCGGAATCGGTACGGATAACATAGACATCGTGATGACCGAGCTCGACGCTTTGGCCAATATCGACTTCGCTACTCGCGAAGTAAAGCCGGAGCACACCACCTTGAACGTGGTAAGATTAGGCACTTGCGGCGCACTCCAGCCGGAGATTCCGCTCGGAGCATTCATCCTCTCGCACATCTCCATAGGATTCGATGGTCTTATGAACTGGTACGCTAATCGCGAGGAAGTCACTAATGTAGATATGGAGCAGGCATTTATGAAACATATGAATTGGCCTAAGGATCTCCCTACTCCGTATTTCGTAAGCGCTTCGCAGAAGCTCATCGACTTGTTCGCAGATTCTACCGTGCGCGGTATGACCATCTCCTCTCCGGGATTCTATGGTCCTCAGGGACGCGTGGTTCGTCAGGGATTGGCTATGCCTAATATGCTCGAGGACATCGAGTCCTTCAGATACGAGGACAGGAAGATTACGAACTTCGAGATGGAAGGCTCTGCCATCGCAGGTATCGCCGGACACCTCGGACACGAGGCCATCACAGTCTGCTGCGCGATAGCACATCGTTATCTTAAGGATGCCAATACAGACTACAAGCCACGCGTAGCGCAGCTTGTAAAGTTAGTATTGGATAAGATTTCTACTATCTAATCTGAATTATTCGCCGGCTTCTTTAAGTCGCTCGGCGTTTTCAGCTATTTGGAGTTGATCGATAACCTCCTGGATGTCACCATTCATAAACACCGGGAGGTTATACATACTCCAGTTAATGCGGTGATCCGTTACACGACCTTGCGGGTAGTTGTAGGTTCGAATTTTAGCTGAACGGTCTCCTGTGGAAACCATAGTTTTACGCTTTGAAGCTATCTCGTCGAGATATTTCTGATGCTCGAGATTGTAAAGACGGGTACGAAGCTCCTCGAAAGCGCGGTCCTTATTCTTAAGCTGTGAGCGCTCCTCCTGACATTGAACGACAAGTCCCGACGGAATGTGGGTAAGTCGAACGGCCGAATAGGTCGTGTTCACACCCTGTCCTCCCGGACCGGACGAGCAGAAAAGGTCCAGACGAATGTCATCCCATTTCAAATCCACGTCGAACTCTCCCGCTTCAGGGAACACTGCCACGGAAGCAGCGGAAGTCTGTATACGACCCTGTGTCTCTGTCTGAGGTACACGCTGAACGCGGTGTACTCCGGACTCGTACTTCATAGTACCATAGACGCCGTCTGTCGATGAACTGAGCTTGAAGACGATCTGCTTGAAGCCTCCGGACGTACCAGGGGTCTGGTCTGTTACTTCCAGTTTCCAGCCCTTGCTCTCGGCATAATGCTGATACATACGGAAAAGGTCACCTGCGAAGATGGCGGCCTCGTCGCCACCTGCTCCACCACGAATTTCGACGATGGCATTCTTCGAGTCATCCGGATCGGCCGGAATGAGAAGGAGTTTGATTTCGTCTTCCATCTGTGGAATCTTCGGTTCGAGTTCGGCGATCTCCTCGCGTGCCATTTCACGCAAGTCGTCGTCTTTCTCGTTTACCAATATATCTTTAGCCGACGCTAAATTATCAAGTGTCTTCTTATACTCGAGTCCGGCTTTTATGATAGGCTCCAACTGCTTGTAATCCTTATTAAGCTGGACATACTTTTTCATATCAGACATCACTTCAGGGCTCGCAAGCTGATCCTGAAGGCTTTGAAACTTGTCTTGAAGTGAAAGAACTCTCTCTAATAATGTATTTTGTGCCATAAGGGTGCAAATTTAATAATTTTCCCAAATAGTTCCTAATCTTCTTTTGCGACTGACGACATTAATCGTTATCTTCGTGGCCGCTAAGTAAGCGGCAGAACACAAGTTGGTAAAATATAATGAATGGATATGCATAGCAGAGAAGAAAAGATCAAGGCGTTCGAGGATTTGCTCGACGTGATGGATGCACTTAGGGAAAAGTGCCCGTGGAATGCAGCGCAGACTATGGAAAGCATACGCCCGATGACGGAAGAGGAAGTCTACGAATTGAGCGACGCCATCGTACGTAACGACTCACAGGAAATCGCAAAGGAGCTGGGAGACCTACTCTATCACATAGTATTCTATGCCAAGATAGCCGAGGAAAAAGAAGAGTTCGACATAGCGGACTGCCTGCGGAAGATATGCGACAAGATGCGCTTCCGCCACCCTCACGTATTCGGAGACGAATCCGGAAAGACGCTCTCCGCTAAGGAAATAGCCGACACTTGGGAACTAATCAAGGCTAAGGAGAAAGGCGGAAACAAGACCGTAATGGGAGGCATACCTCAGACTATGCCGGCACTTCTTAAGGCTATGTCCATGCAAGAAAAGGCGAGAGGCTGCGGATTCGACTGGGAAGAACCACGCCAGGTACTGGATAAGGTTAACGAAGAGCTCCTCGAAGTAAAGGAGGCCATAGACGAAAAGTCGCAAAACCACATGGAAGAAGAATTCGGAGACCTGATGTTCTCGGTGATAAACGCGGCGAGACTCCACGGAATCGACCCCGAAAAGGCCCTTAACAGATGCTGCGACAAATTCCGCAGACGCTTCACCTATCTGGAAGAGAACACCATCAAGAAAGGACTCAATCTAAAGGATATGAGTCTGGAAGATATGGACAAGATCTGGAACGAAGCCAAATCGAAAGGCCTATAAAGGCTATTTGAAGAAAGTAAAATGCACCTTACCATAAGAGCGCTCCTTAAAGAAATGGGGGTGCTCTTTAAAATTATGATCAGGACCGTGCTCTAAGATGAAATAACTGTCCGGATGCAAGATGTCCTTTTCAAAGACCTTATCCGGGATGCCGGCCAATCCTTCCAGTGCGTAAGGAGGGTCTGCGAACACAATGTCAAACTTTTCGTGGCAGATATCCAGGAAATCGAAGACATTATCGCGAACCATAGTAACATTATCCAGTCCTAATCGCATAGCCTCCGTCTTGATGAACGAGGCGTTCTCCCTAGCCATCTCCACACAATATACTCTACCCACTCCCCTGGAGCCGAACTCGAAGGATACGGCTCCCGTGCCACCGAAAAGGTCCAACACCTTCAAGTCGTCGAATTCGTATTCGTTATCGAGGATATTAAAAAGCGCCTCCCTCGCAAAATCCGTAGTGGGACGCGCCTTATACCCCATAGGAGGTAGAATGGTCTTTCCTTTAAGTCTGCCGCCTATTATTCTCATAATACGCTCACGGATTTAAAGTAATGATATAATAGAATCTTGTCGTCGCTGGAAAGCTCACTCATAAAACAGATGGTGGACATCTCGGGATTTAGCTGCAGCGACTTGAGGGCCAATAGCACGAAATACATCACAGACACGAAATCGCCCGCCCTATATGTATTCGAAAGCAAAAGTGACTTACCCTGACCTATGCCCAAGCTCAACGTCTCACCATCCCAGTGACAGAGTATCTTATTATACTCCGGCAGGGTGCCCAACCTGTCCAAAACCCTATAGAGTTCAGGCATACGGTCACCGGAATAGATGAAATAGGCGTCGTATTGGGGCATAAATACCGAGTTCACCTCGGCATCCTTAGATATATCAACGACTTGTGCGAGATATTCTCTCGCACAATCTTCGTTATAAAAAGATGAGGGTACTAGAATCACTCTATTACTCCCAGTTACCTGCGTTATTATTAGGAGCAGTTACGCTACCTACCTGGAGACCTTCGTAACGGTTAGAGTTACGGCACTCTGAATCGAGGTTGATTCTAAGCTGGTTATCCATACCATAGAGAAGGTATCTGTAAGGCATGCGAGCCTCGAAAAGAGGAACCTTGACTCCGGATACGGTCTTGACTACGGATTCCATCTCGGTAGCCACGCCGTTAGAGAAAGGAATGGTACGAAGCGAATCGATGCAGAATCCTGCGCGTCCCTTAAAGAGAGTGTCCCTTACAGGAATCTTCTGGTCTACAGAGAATACCAATGCCTTGTCTCCTGCGAGATATCTCTCGTGGTAGAACTTGTTAAGTCCTTCTCCTCTCAACCACGGAACTGTCTTACGGATGGCCTTCGTATGTGCTACCGAAGCAGAGTCGTCGCGCGAACCGATCTGAAGCTTAACAACGATATCTTCAGCAAGATAGAAAGTCTTCAAAGAGTCGAAGCTGTCGGTATACTTGCCATGAACGCTCTTATATGCATCCTGAAGCGTACGGATGTCTTTCAGACGCTCGATACCTACCTGCTCGCGAGCCGCTTTTTCTTTGTTGAACTTTACAGGTTGTGAAATGCTGTCTACAAGCAAATAAGCGAGTACGACAACACCTACGGGAAGAATAAACCAGGTGACGAGTCTGTTAAGCACCTTGTTCTGCATAAACTTAAGCCAAGTGTCCTTTGTTACCATTTCTATGTCTTTTAATTTTTATTATCGTTTCAGTCGGGCAAAGTTAGCAAAATCATTTATTAAATGCAATTTTTTGTTAAATTTGCACCGATGGATTTTAAAAGCGTAATACACCCTCTGGCCTCGTTGATAGAGCAGTCAGATAACATTGCGATAGTCACGCACGAGCACCCGGACGGAGATGCGGCGGGAAGCAGCAGTGCCCTCGCCCACTACTTTAGGCATTTGGGTAAAAGCCAAGTAAGTCTCATCAGGGAACCCTTGCCGTCCACCCTATCGTTCATAGACCCACATCCCACCCTTTACGGAGACGAGGCTATCGAGGCCTTGAAATCGGCTGACGTCATATTCTGCACGGATTTCTGTGACCCGAATAGAGCCGGAGGCGTACCCGGAGAAGCCATAGAGATGTCCCCCGCTAAGAAAGTACTCATAGACCATCACGTAGGCGCTCCGCTAGAGAAATTCGACTTGGCCATCAGCAGGACCGACGTCTCTTCGGCGAGCGAATTGGTATATTTCATAATAAAAAGGCTCTTATCCGGGCTCCAGAAAGAGAAAGAGTTCTTATTCTCAGGAGCTTGCGGTTATTATCTTATGGTCGGAATGACTACCGACACGAATAATTTCGCCTGTGCCACCTATTCCTCCACCCTCAGGATGGCGAGCGATTTGGTAAATTATGGCATAAACAGGGACGAAATCATATCCCAGCTCTATAATAATTACCGGGAGAACCGCGTTCGCGCCATGGCATTCATACTGTCCGAAAGGCTCGAGATACGCGAGGACGGATTGGCCATACTGAAGGTCAGCGAGGAGGATTGGCATAAATTTGGATTAAGGGAGGGCGAGCTCGAAGGGCTGGTGAACATCCCGCTATCCATCGACAGGGTGAAAGTTTCCTTGTACCTAAGGGAAGATGGAAGTGTCGTGAGGGCCTCCGTACGCTCGAAGCGCGACTACTCTGCCCGCACGATGGCACGGACCTATTTCCACGGAGGCGGGCACGAATTGGCATCGGGAGGAAAGTTGTATATCGGGACGGACATCCCGGCATTTGCAGAAATTGACGAATATTTGAAAAAGGTAAATATATGAAGAACAGCACGATTGTGTGGGCAGCGATGGCCGCTTTGACATTGAGTTCTTGTGCACAGGAAGCAGCGAATAAGACAGGCGAACTTAACCGTTCAGCCTTCGAGGCGTGGGTTTCATTAAATAAGGAAAGCAGTTGGACGGAAACTGAATTAGGGTCTTGGATCATTTCACTGACCCCTGGAGATATTAAGAACAAGCCATTGGCTTCGGTCGAGGACAACCCCTACCTGAGGCTCGAATATACGGTAACCTCACTCGACGGGACCGTAGAGGAGACCACTTCCGAAGTGGTTTCGAAAAGGATTGGCAAATACGACAAGCGCAACTATTACGGGCCTATATTCTCTTATCGCGCCTATAATAACACCTATGCGGGCATCGAGGAATTTCTCGCGCAGATGGGCGTGGGCGGAAAATGCAAGGCAGTAGTGCCGGGCTGGCTTCTTACGACAAGCAGGTACGACACGAAGCAGGAGTACATTGACGCGATGAGTACCTCCACGGCTGCGAAGATTTACGATTTCACGGTGGTGGAGTCGGTGAAGAGCACGGAGGATTGGGAGATGGAGCTCCTTAAGAAGACTATGGGAAAGGAGTGGGACAAGGCCGATTCCCTTACCACGGGAGTTTATTACGTCAGGGACAAGGCATCCGACAAGCCTGATACGACATTCTCAGCTTCGGCGGAAGTATATATAAACTACATCTGCCGCAGGATAGACGGAACCGGAATCGACACGAACATAGCCGATTCCGCTAAGGTATTCGGATGTAGCGCGACCGGAAAGCCGGTTCTCATAAACTGGGGTGAGAAGGCTACCGACCTCACTATGACATCTAACAATAATTCCGTAATACCAGGCTTCGCATACGGCATCTTCCACATGAAGCCACACGAGAAGGGACGCGTATATATGACCTCAAGCGCAGGTTACAGCTCCAAGGGGTCAGGGTCTGCCATTCCGGCATATAGCCCGATATACTTTGAGATAGAGTTAGTAGATAAAGAATAAACATGAATGAAGGAGCACCTTTAGAATTAGGTACAGAAAAAGTAGGAACCTTACTTAAACGATACGCCATACCGGGAATCATAGCGATGACGGCTTCGTCGCTATACAATATGGTCGACAGCATCTTCATCGGACATATCCCGGAGGTCGGCGCCTATGCCATTTCAGGATTGGCCATAACCTTCCCTATTATGAATCTGAGCGCCGCGATAGGCACACTGGTGGGCGTGGGTGCGGCTACGATGATTTCAATGTTGCTCGGGCAGCGAAATTACGACACGGCTAATAAGGTATTGGCCAACGTCATGACCCTGAACACCATCTTCGGATTCGTGTTCGGACTGGGCGTATTGGCATTTCTCGACCCCGTGCTGATGTTCTTCGGTGCCTCGGAAGCCACGCTTCCATACGCACGGGACTATATGACGTACATCCTGCTGGGAAACATCGTAACCCACTTGTATCTGGGGCTCAACAGTTTGATACGAGCCAGCGGCAACCCGAAGACGGCCATGGGCCTGACTCTTTTCACGGTGATTTCGAATACCATCCTCGACCCTATATTCATCTTCACTTTCGGAATGGGAATCAAGGGCGCGGCGATAGCGACCATCCTCTGCCAGATGATGGCCCTCGCATATACCCTCTACTTCTTCTCGGATAAGAAGCGAATCATACACTTCAAGCGCGGAGCCTACGGATGGGACCGCAAGATAGCGAAGGCCTCTCTTTCCATAGGAATGGGCCCTTTCCTTATGAATTTCGCCAGCTGTATAGTATCGCTTTTCATCAACCAGCAGTTAAAGACTCACGGAGGCGACTTGGCCATAGGCGCATACGGAATCGCGAACCGCATAACCTTCTTCTTCTTGATGATATGTATGGGGTTCAACCAGGGAATGCAGCCTATAGCAAGCTACAACTGGGGAGCGAGACTGTACTCCCGCGTAAGGAAAGTATTCTGGCTGACTACCGGATGCATGACGGTCGTAACCGTAATATGCTTTTTAGTCAGCCATCTGTTCCCACACGTGGCGGTAAGGCTATTTACGGAAGACCCTACACTGGAAGAACACGCCATATATGGTCTGAAGATTATGAATATGGCCATAGGAATCATAAGCATAAATCTTGTAGCATCAAACCTCTATCAGAACCTCGGAATGGTGAGCAAGAGTATTTTCCTGTCCCTTTCCAGACAATTGCTAATTTTAGTACCTTTGTTGTACTTGCTTCCTTTGAGTATGAACGAAGCCGGTGTATGGTATGCCTTCCCTATTTCGGACATCGCATCCTTCATCATATCGTTGACACTCATAACGTCCACGCTTAGGAAATTTAGAAACCTTAAGGACGGAGACGAGCCTACAATGTTTAGAAGTAAAATATAACTATATGGAAAATAAACACATAATCATTAACATCGGACGCCAGTTCGGTAGCGGCGGCAAGGCTACAGCAGAAGAATTGGGACGTATCCTGGGGATACCGGTATACGACGGTGAACTTTTGACCGAAGCCGCTAAGAAAAGCGGAATCAGGAAGGAACTTTTTACTTCAAGTGACGAGAAACACAGATTCTGGTCTTTCGGAACGGGACTTGGCGACAACGAACTATTCAAGATTCAGAGCGACACCATTAGGGACATAGCTCATAAAGGCAGCGCCATCTTCGTAGGAAGGGCTTCCGACTACGTGCTTAGGGATATGAAATGCCTGGACGTGTTCATCAGCGCACCTTTCGAGAATAGGGTTAAGAAGATTATGGACGAAAGGGGGCTTTCAGAAAGAGAGGCAGAACTTCTCATCCAGAGAAAGGACAAGGAACGCTCCGACTACTATAACTTCTTTACGTTTACGGAGTGGGGCGTGGCCGCTAACTATGATCTATGTATAGATTCGGCCATCCTGGGATATACCGGGACAGCCGAATTCATTATAGAGTTTGGCAAGCGCGCCGGCTTGCTTTAAACTATTTTGCACACATAACGGCAGCAGCGATGGAGTTGAGTTTAGTCTCCGCGCTGTCCGCTCTAGATACCAAAAGGCAAGGTGCGGTTGTTCCTACGAGCATTCCACCTTGCTTTACGTCTTTACAAAGCTTGGAGTTCGTCTTCCAGAACACGTTAGCAGACTCGATATTAGGGAAGAGAAGGCAATCTGCATCTCCCGCCACTTCGCTCTTGAGCCCCTTGATGTCGGCAGACTCCTTATCTATGGCTACGTCCAAAGCCAGAGGGCCATCGCCTATGCAAGCGCCCAATTGGCCACGAGAAGCCATAACCGAGAGCATCGCACCCTCCACGCAGGCAGGCATAGTGTCCATCATCTGCTCCGATGCAGCGATGAAAGCCACCTTAGGCATAGCGATACCGAAAGAGTGAGCCGTGTTAATCAGGAACTTGGTAATGGCGACCTTCTGACGGAATTCAGGAGCAGGGACCACTGCCATATCACTTATAAACATAAGCTTGTGATAGTTAGGGTTATCTACGATACCCACGTGGCTAAGAAGTCCCTTTGGAGGCAAAAGGCCTGTCTCCTTATTAAGGATGCCACGGAGGAACTTGTCGGTAGAGCAAAGACCCTTCATCAGCACATCTCCGGCCTTATCGTGAACCATAGCTACGGCCGTGCTCACAGCCTTGAGCTCTACAGGCTCGTCCACGATGGTGAATTTGCCAATTTCAAAACCTTTTTCAGCACATACTTTCTCGATACGTGCCCTGTCGCCTACGAGGATAGCCTGAACGAATCCCATCTCGACAGCCCTATATGAAGCCTCGATACTGTGTTCATCTACACCCCAAGCCACTACGAGCTTACGACAAATGCCCTTCTCCTTCAATTCGGTGAAAAGCTCCGAAAAATTACTGATCATATTATTTTAAATCTTTTGTTAATCTCATGGTATCCCTTGCTATCATCAACTCCTCGTCTGTAGGAATCAATGCCACCTTCGCGGTAGAACCAGCCGCAGAGATAATGGCTGCGTCGCGTGTGCGGTCATTTACCTCCTTGTCGATCTTGATGCCCATCCACTCGAAGTTCTTGCAGACGTCTTCCCTGAGCCAAGGATTGTTCTCAGCTATGCCGGCCGTGAACACGATAAGGTCCACGCCACCGAGCTCTGCGATATAGGCAGCCACCAGTTTGGTGATATCCAGCACGAGCTTATCCACTACCAATTGTGCACGCTCGTCTCCGCCCTCGGCAAATCCCACTACGTCGCGCATATCGGAGCTCTTTCCGGAAAGTCCGATGAATCCAGATTTCTTGTTCAAGATGTCGGTCATCTCGTCAGGAGTAAGTCCCTCCTTCTTCATTATGTATGGAACGATGTTCGCGTCGATGATACCGCAGCGGGTACCCATAATCATACCCTCGAGCGGAGTGAATCCCATAGAGGTATCCACCACCTTACCATTCTTTATGGCAGTTACAGAACTTCCGTTACCTATATGACAAGTGATTATGCGACTGTTATTTATGTCCAATCCAGCCACCTTCGCACCTTCACGGCTCACATACTGATGCGAGGTTCCGTGTGCGCCGTAGCGACGAACCCTGTACTTTTCGTAATACTCATAAGGAAGAGCATACATATAGTTCTTAGGAGCCATAGTCTGATGGAAAGCGGTATCGAACACCACTACCTGAGGCACCTTAGGAAGGACTGACTGCATAGCCCTGATACCCAAAATGTGAGCAGGATTATGAAGCGGAGCGAAATCGCAACAGATCTTAATCTTCTCCATCACGTCCTCGTCGACCACTACTGAACCGTCGAAAAAGTCGGCACCCTGGACGATTCTATGTCCTACGGCGTCGATTTCGTCGAAATTAGAGATAACGCCGTCTTTCGGATCGGTCAACATGGCGAGAACCACCTGCATACCGACGGTATGGTCCGGAACGCTCTGTATCTTAACTACAGGGGACTTTCCGGTCGGCTTATGAGTTATTTTACTGTCCGGCAGCGCGATTTTTTCGAGATTACCCTTCGCTAAAAGAGAATAATCCTCCTCGCTGCGCATATCAAGAAGCTGGTACTTTATGGACGAACTTCCACAATTTATAACAAGTATTTTCATATCGGCCGCAAATTTAACAAAAAAAGCCGTACCTTAGCACAAAACTGAACAACTATGAAGACACATTTGTTACTTTTCATTTCTATTCCCTTCATTTCAGGGATTTTTCTAAGCTCTCTTCTTCCGGAATCCTATGCCATAGACTGTATCTTCGCCCTACTCTCGCTTTTCCTTTTCCTCGCAAGTCGAAATGGCAGACCACTTTTCGTCACCGCTCTGTTCCTAAGCATCGGCATATTCTGCAGCCTTACCGCCCGACTGAACTTCATCCCACCCCACACTCCTCCGTTCATCGCCGGCACCTCCACCGCCCTAAAGACGGCCGTCAAATCCATCCCTTTCGAAAGCGACGACACCACTTCCCTGCTGCTCGCCCTTCTATGCGGCGACAAAAGCCTTCTAAGCACTTCCATTCGGGCCAATTTCACCAAGAGCGGAGCCGCCCACATCCTGGCTTTGTCCGGGCTTCACCTGGGACTCATCGCCACCCTACTCTCGCGCCTGCTCTCCCCTCTGGGAAACAATCCCGTGGCCAAGTACGCCAGATGCACCATAACCATCTCACTCTGTGCGATTTACACCCTCGCCTGCGGGGCCGGAGCCTCACTCGTTCGAGCCTTTATCTTCATCTGCCTGGGGAGCATAGGAAAACTTCTGCCACACAGAAAGATGCCTGCGGTCAACCTGCTTCTTTTCGCGGGACTCCTGCAGCTTTGCATAAGACCCGACTTCGCCCACGAACTCTCCTTCCAACTCTCCTACCTCGCCTGCGCGGGCATCATACTGGTATTTCCACAAATACGCGACTGGCACCCCACCCGGCAGGGCCTCTCGTTCGGCATTTGGAAGTCCCTGAGCCTTTCCATTAGCTGCCAATTATTTACCGCGCCTCTAATCTGGCACACCTTCGGGACCCTTCCCAAGTACTTTCTCCTTACCAACCTTCTCGCCCTTCCCATCTGCGGATTCCTTATCCCGGCAAGCGTTCTCACCATAACGGCAAGCGCCCTGGGAGCCAATCCCAAGGCGCTTGTAAAAATCTGCGAATTCAGTGCGTCCCTACTTACAGACACGCTGAAGACGATAGCATCTATTCCTTAATGCAGCGCAGCTGAGCCGCGAAATCGGTCTCGCTTGCCGAAGGCCAATCTATCACCTTAGGGTTAGATACATAAATGTACTTGCACACCGGCTTTCCTGCATCGTCTGCCCAGTAGAAAGCGTAGTCGTTAAATCCCGTGAACGTGTATTCGCCATCTACGATAGTAGCATAGCCAAACGGCATAGCGAAGAAGCTATGCTTGTTAGTCTTTTTTACCTCCGGCCAGAACTCCCAAAGCCTGCCTCCATTATAATAAGCGTCGCACATCAAGTCTCCCGCGCTCTCGCCCAATGCATTCCACTCATCGACGGTAGGAATGCGCCAGCCTGACGGACAAGCCTTCCGAGCATCGCCCCACGAATAGAACCCGCCGAATACGTCTTCCGTAGCCTTCACGCCTGAATACGGATTACCCAGCGTATACTTTCCCTCGGCATTCTTTTCGTAATATGCCAAATTATCCGCCATCCAAGTGCGTCCGCCGATTACGGTGGTCCTGTAATGCTTCGAATCACGCGAATCCAGTACCTGGGCGAGCGAGGACTTATCGCACGAAGTCAGGGACTTTCCGCTTACAACCGTGGTGGTAAGGACCTTAGTCTTAGTATAATAGCCCTTAGCCTCGGCAGTGGCCGTAACCTTATACTCTCCCACTATGTCCGGAATGACTACCGAATATTTGTCTAAGGTATCCTTTACATTTTTCTCGGAGTCCTTATAGGTATAGACCCTTTCTACGGTTTTGTCAGTCTCGGATTCAGGTATGGTAACTCCTGACGACACGAAATCGAACTTGTCTCCCGGATTCACGAAAGAAGGCATCTCCGTGCCCACACTCAAATCTCCTGACATGGACTTGTAAGTAGCCGTACTGTCCTTATCCTTTTTACAAGAGATGCTTAGAACGCCCAAAACGGCGATTGCGAATATAATATTTCTTCTCATCATCATCGAATTTCAATAAAACTTACAAATATGCATATTTTCGAAGAAAAAACCCTTATTTTTGTACAAATACTTTGCCGTTATGCCGAGATTAAGACACATATCACTGTCACTGCTGGGAATTTTTCTACTTTTTTCCTGCAAAGACTCAAACTACTATAAACTTAGCGGATACGCCCAGGGAGGAACCTATTCCGTAAAGTATCGCGGATGCCGAATCAGGCCCGAAAAGCTCCAATTGAAGGTGGACAGCCTCCTTCGCGAAATAGATTTCACCCTGTCGGGATATAACCCCTCATCTACCCTTACCCGCTTTAACGCCGGCGACACCATAACGCTCTCCCCTATGTTCTTCGAACTATACAGCCTTTCCTATGATATGTGGGAAGAAACCGACGGGGCCTTCGATGCGGCCTGCGGCCCACTTTTCGACATCTGGGGATTCGGATTCAAGAATTCCGAAATGCCAAGCGACGAACATGTCAGAGAATGCCTCGCCGAGTGCGGAACGGAACGCCTGAAAGCCCCGTCTGCGCTTAAGCACCTCGTGGGCGGCAAAGTTTGCGGAGCTGATTTCCTACTTCCTGGACATACCACGGCTCCTCTATTGAATTTCAACGCCATCGCTCAGGGTTACAGCGCGGACATAGTGGCAGATATGCTTAAGGGCTACGGGGCCGAAGACATACTCGTGGACCTCGGGGAGATCTACTGCTGCGGAAACGGGCCAAGCGGAAAGGGATGGACCATAGGAATAGACAATCCCGTCGACGGGAACAACTCCCCCGGAGCAGACATAAAGGAGACTTGGAACTCGAAGGGCGAATCCACCGGAATCGTCACCTCGGGGAACTATCGCAAATTTTACATCCGGGACGGCAAGAAATACGCGCACACCATAGACCCACGCACTGGCTATCCTGTATCGCACGGCCTTCTCAGCGCCACGGTCACCGCTCCTACCGCCTGCCGGGCCGACGCTCTGGCGACTTTCTTTATGGTGATAGGAAAGAGCCAAGCGCAGGACTATATGGCCGCTCATCCCGAAATCCACGCCTGCCTAATCAGCGACGGAGAAGTTTGGAACAATTGGTAAATTCTTAGAATTATGATTATAGCATTGGCATTTATAGCAGGTATCGTCATCGGCGCAGTGATTTCGTATTTTATGGCGAAGCAAGCATTGGCCGAGAAGGAAAAGGCCCATTCCGATGCCCTGGACCTGCTTCAGAGCAAGTTCGACGAGGTGCTCGAGAAGACGAGCGCGCAGCTGCGAAACGACACATCCGAGATTCTCAAGTCGCGGCAGGAAGAATTGGCCCAAAAGAACAAGGAGAGTCTCGGGCAGATAGTGGACCCACTGAAGGACAGGCTGGAATCGCTGAAACAGAAAATCGAGGCTTCGGATAAGGAACAGGCCCATCTCAACGGCCAGATGAGCGAGCGCATCAAGAATCTGATGGAGCAGAGCGACGCCACGCGAAAGAGCGCGGAGGAATTGGCCAATGCCCTCAAGCACGGCAGCAAGGTCCAGGGAGACTGGGGCGAGACGGTTCTGGACGAACTGCTTTCGGCACAGGGACTTAAAAAGGGCATACACTACGACGTGCAGGAGGTCATCTGCGATGCTTGCGGCACCCCGATTAAAACTCCGGAAGGAAAGACTATGCGTCCGGACGTAATCTTGCATCTGGATCAGAGCCGCGAGGTCATCATAGACTCGAAAGTGTCGCTGACCTCCTACATAGATTATGTGAACGCGACTAACCCGATGGAGAGGGACGCCGCGCTCAAGAACCATATCGAAAGTTTGAAAAAACACGTGAAGGAACTTGCGGCGAAAGATTATTCATCGTATATAAGGCCTCCTAAGCAGAGCGCCGGCTATGTCATAATGTTCGTTCCTATCTATGGAGCGTTATGGACGGCTCTCAACGAGGATACGCAGTTATGGAGACGGGCAGCGGATATGAATGTGTATATAGCTGACGAGCAGAGCCTTTACAGTGTGCTTAAGATAGTGAACCTGACTTGGCGACAGATAGCGCAGGCGGAGAACCATCAGGAAGTGTTCGCACTGGCGAAGGAGATGGTGGAGAGAGTGGGGATCTTTAAGGAAAAGTATGACAAGATGGGCCAACTGCTTGACAATGTGAAGAAAGAATACGACGACGGAAGCAAGAGACTGGAGGTAAGCGGGCACACCATCACGAACACGGCTAACAAGCTTATAAAACTAGGCACTAAGAACAGCGAAAAGCATCCTATAGAACTTCTTGAAGAATAAGGGTGGTATTTACATATTTTTTGCTAAATTTGTTCGCTTGATTAATATATAGGAAAACTATATCAAACCAATAACTACTTGTTTTAATTAATGTGTAACAGTTTCAAAAAATTGTGGGCAGCGACGATAGCCGCACTCGCAATCAGTGTTGGAATTTCTAACGCACAAGCACTTAGGACCATTACCGGTGTAGTAGTGGACGAAACCAATCTCGGTATTCCTGGTGCCTATGTTGTCGTCAAGAATGAGACACGAGGATCTATTACTGACGTCGAAGGTAAATTCTCCCTAGACGTCAAGACAGGTGATGTCCTGCAGGTCACTTTCCTCGGTTATCAAGACCAGGAAGTCAAAGTGGGAGATCAAAAGACTCTAACCATCAAGATGGTACCATCAGAAGACCTGCTCGACGAAGTAACGTTCGTGGCTTACGGTGCACAGCGTAAGGCCAGCGTCATCGGTTCCATCAGCACCATCAAGGCCGACGCTCTCGCCAGCCCTGCAGGACAGCTTTCTTCAGGACTTGCAGGAAAATTGGCCGGTATCGTATCTCTGCAGAGAACAGGTGAGCCTGGTGCAGGTTCGGATTTCTGGATTCGCGGTGTGAACACCTTCGGTGCCAATGCCAAGCCGCTCATCCTCGTGGATGGCGTAGAGCGCAGCATGGACTTGGTGGACACGGAAGACATCGCTTCCTTCTCCATCTTGAAAGATGCCACCGCTACCGCACTTTATGGTGTGAGAGGTGCTAACGGTATCGTGCTCATCACCACGAAACGCGGTCAGGAAAGCAAGCCTCAGGTTAACTTCAAGGCCGAATATGGTCTTACTCAGCCTGTCAAGTTGCCTAAACTGGCTAATACCTCGCAGTGGATAGACTATTATAACGAGCTCTACGTAGATGCCGGAAGTGCTCCGGTCATCGACGACTACCAAAGAGAAATGTACCTTAGCGGAGCAGACCCTGACCTCTACCCTTCCGTAGACTGGGTCGACACCATCTTCAAGAACATGGCGAACACGGAAAAAATCAACGTGAACGTAACCGGTGGTACGAAGGGCGTGCGCTACTACGTGGGCGCTTCCTACTATATGGAAGATGGTATCTTCAACGTCGTAAAGGATAAGGATTACTCTAAGTACGACAACCAGATTCGTTTCGATAAATTCAACTTCCGCTCTAATGTGGACATCGACATTACCAAGTCTACGACTCTAGCACTGTCCCTCTCCACACAGTACTACACGAAGACTACACCGGGATACGACCTTGGAGAAATCTACGCGTACACGATGTACTCCACTCCTATAGCATCGCCTCCTGTATTCAGCGACGGAACCCTGTCTAACCCTGATGGTGGTTGGAACCCTTACCGTATGCTTAACTCGTCGGGATACAAACGCGCTACGAACATCGTGGCTCAGTCACTCATTTCACTTACCCAGGATTTCTCCGACATCATTACGAAGGGCCTCAAGGCTAACGTAAAATACTCTTGGGATGCCGATAACGGTAACGTACTCGGACGCCTTCTCAGTCCGACGCTTTACTACACCATAGGTCGTGATGACGATGGAAACCTGATTTACAAGCCGTGGAACGAGGGTACGAACTATATGTATCTTTCCAAATCGAACAGCAGCTACACCACGACCAACCTCGAGGCGAGCCTTACCTACGAAAGGGAGTTCAACTACGCCCATAACGTAAGCGGATTGCTGCTTTTCAGCACGAGAAACAGATATAACAACGTTCCGGCTAACTTCGAGCAGTCCTTCGCCTATAAGAACATGGGTCTTGCAGGACGTGCTACCTATTCATATAAGGACCGCTACTTCGGAGAATTCAACTTCGGTTACAACGGTTCCGAGAACTTCGCCCCCGGCAAGCGTTTCGGTTTCTTCCCTTCTATCGCAGTAGGTTATATGATAAGCAACGAACCTTTCTGGGAGCCTATCAAAGAGACTGTCAACCTTCTCAAGTTCAAAGTTTCTTACGGTAAGATCGGTAACGACCAGATCGGTGGTTCGAGACGTTTCGCATATAACTCCACCATTAACACCAATGCACCTGGTTTCACATTCGGTACTACTCCTCAGGGAATGGGAGGCATCACTACCGGTGAAGTCGGAAACAGCCTCGTGCAGTGGGAGGAAGCGCTCAAGTTCAATGCCGGTATCGAGTTGACCCTTCTTAGCGACCTCTCTTTCCAGATAGACTACTTCTCGGATCATCGTAGCGGTATCTTCATCGAGCGTCAGAGCACACCTCCTATCGTAGGTCTCAACAAACAGCAGTGGGTTAACCTCGGAGAGATGGAGAATAAGGGTGTAGATATGAGCATTCAGTACGAGCACCATTTCGGTGACCTCTACGTATCGGCTCGCGGCAACTATACCTTTAACCGTAACAAGAAACTCTACGACGACCTCCCTGACCAGATCTGGTCATACCAGAACCTTACGGGATTCGCTTACAACCAGCAGTTCGGTCTTATAGCAGAAGGTCTTTTCAAGGACCAGGAAGACATCGACAACTGGCCTAAGCAGGACTTCGGAAACGTTCGTCCGGGAGACATCAAGTACCGCGACGTGAACGGCGACGGTATCGTCAACACCTTCGACAAGGTGGCCATAGGGTACACCACCATTCCTGAAATCAACTACGGTTTCGGCGTGAGCCTCGGATATAAGGGAATAGACTTCTCCGTATTCTTCCAGGGAGTATCTCACGTGACCCGCATCATAGGCGGACAGAACCTCTTCGGTGCATCTTCACAGATTCACAAACTCGGACAGATCTACGAAGACGTAGCTCTCAACCGCTGGACTCTTGAAAACCAGAATCCTAACGCACCATATCCTCGACTTTCACTTAACAAAGTGGACAACAACCAGCAGCCATCGACTTACTGGCAGAGAGATATGAGCTTCATACGTCTTAAGAATATGGAAATAGGCTATACCATTCCTAAAAAGCTTACATCGAAAATCGGTCTTTCTACCGTACGTTTCTACGCACAGGGTATGAACCTCCTCACATTCTCGAAGTTCAAGCTTTGGGATCCTGAGCTCGACTCAAGCTATGGTAACGTTTACCCGACTATGCGCACATACACATTTGGCGTAAACCTTAATTTCTAATGGATATGAAACACCTTAATAAAATTATATTAGCGATTGCGGCCGTCTTTGCCCTGAGCTCTTGCGACGGATACTTCGACGTGGACCTGAAAGACCAGGCCACGCTGGAGGAAATATTCTCACAGAGCACATCGACTCATAAATATCTGGCTCACTGCTATTCCTTCATCCCTGTAGATGAGGAGATAGTAGGTAGCGACGGCTGGACCGTAGGTCGTAGCGACGAATCTCGCTACTCGTGGTACCAGTGGGTTTACTACGAGCTCTACAGAACAGGCAGCTATTCCAGCGCCACGCCTAGTTCTACCACTTATTACAACTACTTCTCCAAGTTCTACACCGGTATAAACCAGTGTACCATCTTCATTCAGAACGTAGACAGGGACAAACAGGACAGCGAAGCCGTAAGAAAGAATATGTCTTATGAAGCCCGTTTTCTTAGAGCCTTCTACTATTACTGCCTTTTCCGCCAGTATGGTCCGGTTTACATCTGGGGAGACGGTCCTGCTAACGAAAGCATCACGCCTGCCGATTGCGACCGCCACACGGTTAAGCAGAACATAGACTTTATGGTAACGGAGCTGGACAAGTGTATAGAGAATCTGCCTATGGAAATAGGTGAATTCGAGTCAGAAGCAAACTACCGCGGCCGCGCTACGAAAGGCGCTGCCATGGCACTCAAGGCTCGTATTCTCCTGTGGGCGGCATCTCCTCTCTATAACGGCGGAGCTTCTTGGCTGAAAGGCATAAAGAACATCTACGGCGACGAGATTTTCCCTTCTACGGAAGACCCTAACAGATGGGAAGAGGCTGCCAAGGCATCGAAAGACATCATAGAGCTTAACAAATGGACCCTCTGTAAGGCCAAGTCCGCATCCGGAGATGACTTCACGGACGGCTTCAACGCATATCAGAGAATTCTTTTCGACCCATGGAACGAAGAGACCATCTGGGGATGGTGGAAGAGAACTTCCGATGCATATTCCTATATGGGAGGAGCCGGTGCGCTCTTGGGATGCTCTTGTCCAAATTTTACGGACAAATCCATTACTTGGGGATTCGGCGGTATCGCTCCTTCACTCAAGCTCGTGGATACTTATGCCATGTACGATAGCGGACGCTTCCCTGTTACGGGATACGAAAAAAACAACGACGGTAATGACTACTCCCGCCCTATAGTAGATGCCAAGTCAGGCTATAAGGCTGAAGGATGGACAGAAGGATACAAACAGCCTGTCAACGCTCCTTGGGCGCCTGCATTCAAGGCACACAACTCTACCGTAGGTCGCGAGCCTCGCTTCTATGCCAGCATTCTCCCTAACGGATACTACTGGCCGGATAAGAATAGTCCGAAACAGTTCACTTGCTATAGCGGAAAGGAAGCTACCGCACCGTGGGCAGCATCGGGAAGCGCAGTGCGCGTGGGTTACGCTTGGGTAAGGTTCTACCCTATCAACCACCCTCTTAAGGCTCAAACCGACTACACCGGTCTCAAACACGTATATCCGGCTTTCCGTATGGCGGAGGTTTATCTTAACTACGCGGAGGCTTGTAACGAAAAGCCTAATCGCGATGAGGCAGAGGCACTCAAATACCTGAACCTCGTTCGTGAACGTGTAGGCCTTAAGAAGGTAGAGGAAGCTTATTCTGAGGTTATCGGAAACAAGGCACTTCTAAGAACCCTTATCAAAAAGGAAAAGATGGTCGAATTCGCTATGGAGAATATGCGCCACTACGACGCTTGCCGCTGGCTGGACGCAGAGAAAGAGTATCCTTGCGACAACTGGACCCTAAAGTGCACGTCCGAAACCTACGAAGGTTCTTATCAAAGAGTTTTTGATGAATTTATCGGCGGCCCTGCCAAATTCGAGAAGAAGGATTACTTCTTCCCTGTTTACTCCGAAGATTTGGCTAAGATGCCTAATTGGACTCAAAACTACGGATTCTAATAGAGAGACTCATTATGAACAAAAGAAATATAATCATATCCTTCGCGCTTGCAGCCGTAGCATTTACCGGCTGCGAGCACGACCTGGAGCACAATATGGTTCCTGATAAATTAGGGTTCTCATATTCTTCGTCGCTCCAGCAGCCGTCCGTATTCAACGACGAGATGGATGTAGCGATAATAAAGAGCGGAAAAGGCTCTTCGTCCGCTACTGTAAGAATCGAGCGTCTTACCCAAGAGGAACTCACCAAGTGGTGTCAGAATAACGGAGCCGCAGAATACAAGCTGGCGGACGAACTCAAATACGAAGTGTCGGAAGAGGAATTCAGCTTCGCCGCATCGGATATCCGCAAGACTTTCAAGGTCAAGTGGAACACCACATTTTTCGCTAATTCCGCTAACAACGGAACGGACTATGTAATAGGATTCAAGCTAGTAGACGCTTCACTGGAGTTAGGTGAAAACAGAGACACTCTCATCATACAGCCTTGCGTTTCACGCGTCAGCTTCGCAGACAAGACTCTCAAGACCACCTTCCCTTCTACGAAGGACTTCGGCGCCGAAAGTAAAAAATACGAAGGAGTAATAAATCTCGACAGAGCTGTTCCATCTACCGACGTGGTAGTCGAATTGGGCACGGACGACAGTTTTATCGCAGAAGAAGCTAAACTTAGGGAGAAAGAATTCAAGGAAGCTCCCGCCGGACTCTTCTCATTCGAAAACGCTACCGTTACCATCAAGGCAGGAGAGACCATCGCTCACTTCGATTTCAAGCTGGACTATTCGGTATTGTTCGACACTAAAGGTAACTTCAAGGAGACGAACGTAAACTATATGATTCCGGTAGTCTTCAAGAAGAAGACCCCTGCTCTTTTAGGAAATGGTACGTTCCCTGTGGGATTCGTAATAGTAACCGTATCCGACGACGATAAGGTAGAACCTCCGATCGGTGAGCCGAAGATTCTTATCCACGGTCCGTGGGAGATTCTCGAAGGTGCCGACAACCATATCGGTAAGGACCCGCTCTGCCCATCTCCGGACTGGTACGGACACTATAACGTAAGCAAGCTCGTAGACTGGGGATTCGGATTCGGAAATAACGACGATTCTTCTAAGAACGGATTTTGGGGCTCTTACTTCTGGTCTCCTATAGAATTCCCTATGGTGTTCGTATTCGACGCAGGTGAGATATACACCTTCGACAGATTCTATAAGGTAGATGCCGATACCTACCAGGGCCAATTCCGCGATTTCGAAGTGTACGTAGCTAAGGAATATGCCGGAGCCGACACCAAATGGAAACTTGCCTGCAAGGGTAATACCGGAGACAAGGGCTGGCAGCGTTACGCCGACACGAAGATCGATGGCGTAATTAACATAGACAAAGTTCTGGAGATGTTCTCTTATGCCATCCCTGAAAAACCTGAGGCAGAAGGCAGCGAAGTGAACCTCACTCGCGGTCGCTACATCAAGTTATGCATCACGGCAAGCAGCAAGGTCAGCAGCAAGGACTGCGGTTATCTTATGGAGTTCTATGCGGATGGTTGGAAGATGTAAGTCATTATGTATGCTTTTCCTCTCTTTGATGGCACTTTCCTGTGTCTCAAAAGAGGAAAAGCCTTCATATAAGGCTAAGCCTGCATTGAGAATAAGCCCCATAGAAGTGTCATCCACTCGTGGGACTTTTCTTGTGGAAACCCTAAACGCCACGGGAGTGAACCTGCTTTGTCTTGAAAGTAAGGAAAACACTCCGAGCACGGACGAAATCATCGGCAAGGGAGAACACACCACGCAGGGAGAGTACCTACTGATGGGCCTAGAAAGGCAGAAAGATTATGTCCTGTACGGCGTCGCTACCGACGACAAAGGTCAGAGAAGCAGTATCTGCAAAGTGCCATTCAGCACCATAGAAGGTCCGCGCGAGCTATATGACTGGGAAAAAAACAGAATCGAAAAGCCGTGCTACAGCAATCTCGCTCTCTGCTACGGCGGTTCGGCGCACCGAGTGCCTTTCCTCTGGGATGAGCAAAGGTTCGACAGACACGTGACCTACACCGACGAAGCAGGCAAGACGCATTGGCTGTTCGACGCATTCCTCGCTATAGAATTCGTTGATACTAAAAGCAATAAGGCCTATATGCTGGGAAACGGCAGGCCATCCGCGGACAAGGCATCATGGACGGATTTGCTGGATTATTGGTTCGACAAGGAAAACGGATTTGCCGCACTTGACCGCTCCGTAGGGAAGGCCATAGAAAAGCTGGGCGTACCTCCTACTAAGCGTAAGGTCATCATCACCCTTCCGGACCCTATCATCTACCAGAATTTCAAGGATGTCAAATCCAGCACCACTTACTGGGGATTCATCGACGGCAAACAGATGGATTTCAAGAAGGCGGCAGACAGACGCGCAGCTATGAAATGGTATATCGACGAGGCTCGAAAGAGATGGAACAACTCGAATTACCAAAATCTCGAATTTATGGGATTCTACATAATCAGCGAGGATTTGGCCGTTCCGGGATACGGATGGAATCCCGAGCTCAAGCACTGGGAAGACATCTACCCGGAGATGAGTAACTATATCCACGCTTGTAACGAGACCCTGACATGGATTCCTTATAATTCATCGGGAGGTCACCAGCTATGGAAGGATTTCGGAATCGACTATGCCATGATGCAGCCTAACTACTTCTGGCACTCCGAATACGATATGAATGCCTATATGGCTATGGTACTTAGCAATAAATTGTCTATGGAGTTCGAGCTGGACAGCGCGATCCTCGAAAAGAACAACGATTCGTTCGGTTACAGATCGAGATTCTACGAATATATGTCTATGTGCAAGAAGATGAATCTATATGGAAAGCGCGAGCTCTCCTACTATTTCGGCACTAACGACTTCTATGATCTCAGCCTGTCGACTTACCCTAAGGACAACAAACTATACCACGACTTGTGTAAATTTATAATAGAAAGCACACACTGATTATGAAACATTTATTTAGTATTGCAGCCGCACTTTCGATTCTATTCTGCTCATGCAGCGAGACGGACCGCGAAGTCAAGGCTGCAAAAGACCTGACGAAACGAGTGATTCCGGAGCAATCCTCCCACTTCAAGTTCGTCCACCTCGAAGATAGCACGGACTGCTTCACCCTCGAAAGTAAGGGAGATAAAATCATAATAGGGGGAAACAATGCCAATTCTATGGCGTTTGGCCTGAACTATTATCTTAAGAACTACTGTCTTACTACAGTGTCTTGGAATGTAGAAGACCCTCTTTATATGCCTAAGACCCTGCCTTCGGTTCCGGAGAAGGTAGCCATCGATGCCAAGGCTAAAGACCGTTTCTTCCTAAACTACTGCACCTACGGATACACCATGCCGTGGTGGGGATGGAAAGAGTGGTCTTGGATGATAGACTGGATGGCGCTTAACGGCGTTACACAGCCACTGAACATCACCGGTGAAGAGGCCGTACTTATGAAGGTATGGGAGCACTTCGGACTGGAGCAAGACGAAATCAGGGAAAGCTTCACCGGCCCTCCGTTCCTTCCGTGGAATAGAATGATGGACATCGACAGATGGAAAGGGCCTCTTCCTCAGAAATTCATAGACAGACAGGCCGAGCTCCAGAAAAAGATACTCGAGCGCGAGCGCGAATTGGATATGAAACCTGTCCTTCCGGCATTCAACGGAAAGGTTCCGGCCGCATTCGCCAGACTCCATCCGGAGGCACACATTAAGGAAGTGACCAAATGGGATGGATTCGAGGCGGAATACGGATGCTGGTTCCTGGACCCTGCCGACCCGCTTTTCGAGAAGATCCAGAAGCTTTTCATCGAAGAACAGACTAAGATGTTCGGCACCAGCCACGTCTATGGACTCGACATTTTCAACGAAGTCGATTTCTTCGAAGACATAGAGGGAGACGACTGGGACCCTGAGGTTCTCGCCCGCATCTCTCACCACGTTTACGAGACACTTGCAGCCGCTGACCCGGATGCCGTATGGCTTCAGGTGGGCTGGATGCTCTATTTCGACCAGAAGCATTGGAAACCGGCCAATGTAGAAGCCTATCTGAAAGCAGTTCCTGACGGAAAGGTCGCCATGCTCGACTATTTCTGCGACGAGGCTGAAATCTACAAATTCAACAAGAATTTCTACGGCCAACCATACTATTTCTGCTTCCTGGGCAACTTCGGCGGAAACACTAACCTCTCAGGAGATTTCCACGAGCTGAGTCGCCGCATCACGGCAGTCTACGAAAACGGCGGAGACAACCTTATGGGACTTGGCGGCACGCTCGAAGGATTCGGTGTAAGCCAATGGCTCTACGAGTACGTACTTGACAGGGCTTGGGACCTCAAGCAGAGCGACGAACAATGGCTTCGCACACTTGCCAATCGCCACGTGGGTAAGGAAGACGCCAGCATTCAGGAAGCCTTCCGTATGCTCGCAGACGACATCTACGTAAAGACCACCTACTCGGGAATATGCCCTATCGCCTGCATACACCCTTGTCTGGAAGGCAATTGGCGCTGGACCACACTTCCTGAGGTGCCGTATACCTTCGACCAGATTGGCCAAGTATGGGCCAAATTGCTCGAAAGCCCGGCAGATACCGATTGGTACAAGTTCGATATCGTGAACATAGGTTCGGAGGTGATAAAATTGGCATTCCCGGCAGAGAGAGATGCGTTCTCGCAGTGCTACTACAGGCGCGACCTCGAAGGCCTGAAAAGGCATGCGAACAATATGAGGCATCTCTACGACATGTGGGAGGAGTTGCTCGCTTGCCATAGCAGTTTCTCACTTAAGAATTGGATAGATGCTTCCCGCACTTGGGGAGACACCCCTGAAGAGAAGGACTACTACGAGAATTGCGCTCGCGTCATTCTGACTTCTTGGGGAGGTACGGGCCAATTGACTGACTACGCTAACCGCCAGTGGAGCGGATTGGTGAACAACTACTACCGCGCGAGATGGGAAATGTTCTGGGAGGAAATCATCGCCGACGTGGAAGGAACAGGTCCTGAATTCGATCAGAAAGCCTTCGAAAAGCGCATCCGTGCGTTCGAATTGGACTTCGGAGAGCCTGAGCACCCGCTTGATTGGACAGATGCTCCGGAAGATGCATATAGGACAGCCTGCAAGATAGCGTGCGAATTGGGTATAATCGACAAGAGCCCCATCGCCGTAGTTCCTGAGCCTGTAACGGCAGTTCAGACCACCGGATTCACCCTCCTTGACGAAGGCGCTGCCATCTATGCGGATTCACCTGAGCTCAAGAACCTTATCAAGCCTTTCAACGAGCTTAATGCCAAATATGGCGCCCGCGTTTGGAAGAGCACTTCGAAGGAAGGCAATGCCAGACTTGTCCTGACTACGGACAATACATTGACAGAAGAGGCATATACCCTCGACAGCAAGCCGATGGAAGGAAAGATCTTCATTAGCGGAGGTAGCGCTCACGGAGTTTGGAATGGTCTTATGACAGTTCTTCAGCTGACCAAGCAGAATCCTAACCAGATTCACGGAATGCACATCGAGGACGCTCCTGCATTCGCCTATCGCGGCGTACACTTCGACGTGTGTCGTCATTTCTTCGGTGTAGAAGACATTAAGGACTACTTGGACATATTGGCCATTCATAAAATCAACACTTTCCACTGGCATCTTACCGAGGACCAGGGCTGGAGAATCGAGATCAAGAAGTACCCTAAGCTCGTAGAAGTGGGTTCGAAGCGCAAGGAGACGCTCATAGGACCTCTCTATGCAATGATAGGCTATGACGGAATTCCTTATGAAGGTCATTACACCCAGGCGCAGGCTCGCGAAATCGTCAAGTATGCCGCACAAAGGCAGATAACCGTGATTCCTGAAATCGAGATGCCGGGCCACGCGGTCGCAGCATTGGCCAGCTATCCGGAATTAGGATGCTTGGGTAAGGACCACGATTACGAGGTGTGGACCAGATGGGGTGTGAGCCCTGAACTTTTCTGCGCCGGTAAGGAGGAGACCTTCAAGTTCCTGGCCGACGTGCTCGACGAAATATGTGAGATCTTCCCGAGCGAATACATTCACATCGGAGGAGACGAGGCTAAAAAGGATCGTTGGAAGGTTTGTCCTGCTTGCCAGCAGCGCATTAAGGATGAAGGCCTTAAAGATGAAAGCGAGCTCCAGAGCTACTTCATAAAAAGAATCGAAAGCTATCTTAACACGAAGGGCAGAAAAATCATCGGATGGGATGAAATTCTGGAAGGAGGCGTGAGCAGAACCGCTACGGTAATGTCGTGGAGAGGAACTAAAGGAGGAATAGAAGCGGCCAAATTAGGTAACGACGTCATTATGACGCCTTCGGACTATTACTATTTGGATCACTTCCAGACTGCCGACCCTGTAAAGAACAAGGAGCCTCTCGCCATCGGCGGATACACTTCGCTTAAGAAGAGCTACAGCTTCGATCCGTTCGACCAGTTGACGGATTACGAAAGCCAATTCATAAAAGGTATACAGTGTAACCTCTGGACAGAATACATTCCTGACTACAAACAGGCTCAGCATATGCTTTTGCCTCGTCTCGCCGCACTTAGCGAGGTAGCTTGGAGTAACTTCCACAGGACGTCGTATGACCAATTTGTAGAACGCGTAGAGACTTCCCTGCTGCCTTTATATGACAGCGCAGAGTACAACTATGCCGACTATGCATTTCAAAATCCACCTATAGAATAATGTTTTTAAGTACTTTACTTTCAGCCTTAGTTCTTTTGAGCTTGAACAAGGCTGACGGAGTCTATCAGAGCGGAGACACAGTTCGTGTCTTCGCTACTGAAAACGACGTAACCACTCTCGTACACGAAAAAGTGTATGAGGGACCACAAACTGTCAAATTCGAGTATGCAGACACGGAAATAGGCTGGGTGGTGGAGCCACAGGCTTTCAAGCAGGCCATTCCTTGTCCTAAGGATTTCGACAAATTCTGGAACAAACAGAAAAAGCAGATGAGAGCCATTCCTATGAACCCTACGCTTAAGGAAATCCACGTAGAGGGAAAGGATAACGAAAAATTCGTCTGCTATGAGATGACTATCGACTGTGTGGACAACACTCCCGTACGCGGATACTTGGCGATGCCTCGCGATGCCAAGAAAAAATCGCTTCCTATCGTGGTGTACATGCACGCTGCCGGAGTTTCCGGGGCTTGGTGCAGGAGCGTTCCTTCACAAACTATGGACATGGCCGCTTGGGGCAATGGCGCCATCTGCGTGGACTTCAATGCCTTCGGTATGTTCAACGACAGGGAGCAGCAGTACTACATAGACTTGGAAAACGGCGAATTGAAGGATTATTCCCGTAGGCCATCCGACAGCCCGGAGACATTCTTCTTCAAGAATATGTATCTCCGCGCCGTAAGGGCTCTCGATTTCGCTTGTACCCTGAAGGAATGGGACGGCAAGAGGGTTCTCGCTTATGGACAGAGTCAGGGTGGAGCGCAGGCTTTCGCGCTGGCAGGACTGGATAAGAGAGTGAGCGCCGTAGTGGGAATAGTCCCTGCTTGGTGTAACAGCGCAGGAAGCATCACTCCTGCAGGAGAAGACAGTTGGCCGTTCGTATTCAAGCAGTTCGCGACAAGCGAGCAGGGCATCTCGGTAATGAAATACTTCGACGGATGTAATTTCCTGGCTAGGAGCAAGGCCAAGTTTTGGGTGGAAATAGGGCTTATGGACAGGACCTGCCTGCCATCGGCCATCTACGCAGGGCTTAATGTCTGCCCAAGTAAGGACATCACCGTTAAGACAAGCCCTTACCGCTATCACGACGAGCCTAAGCCTCGCTACTGGAAGGAATGGAGCCAGACCATAGGAAAGGGTCGATACGACTGGATTAACGAATACCTCAAATAGAAAAAAAGCCTCGGAAATCCGAGGCTTTTTTATATCTCCGGAGCTCCGCAAGAGACCAGATACCTTTCGTCTATATTCTTGAAACTATAAGACATCTCGTGACGCTGTCCTTCCGATGCGACAGGAAGGACCAGCGAAAGGATTCGCACCTCCAGCGGGTCTTTAGAGCGTACTGCGCACAATTTACCGTCTTCGGTGTGCGAGAAGGCTATGGCCTCGTTCTTAAGCTCCAGACTGTCGATTTCGTCTCCGCTCTCCGGGTCTTCTATCGTATATGGCCAAGCCTCACAGAAAGGCTTGTGTCCTACGGCATAGATTTCCTGACCGCCGAAGTTAAGAAAGGCATCCTTAACCTTACCTTTCTTTAAGATGGCCGCTATCCTCTGAATGGCATAACCTACGATAAAACCCGAAAAGTCAAGTTGCTCGTTCTCCCCGCTCGAAACATTGAAAAGACCCTGAGTCTTGATGAGATAAGACTCACAGATATTTAGAGCCTCTTTCATAGTCTCGCTGGTTTCGATGTTCACCTTTGAAGCATTCAACACAGAGACCTCGCTATCGGCACGCCCGGAATCAAATGTCTTCTCAAGCGAAGAAAGCTCCTTCGTTACTTCTTTCCATAAGGCATAAGCCTTATTTTCCGTGAGCCCGACTATGGATACCTCCATATACGAGCCGAAAATATCGTCCACTCTCGCCTTAAGGAGCGAAGTGCTTGCCAAATACGTACTCTGTGTCTTCATAATGCTAATTTACTTTTTCTTATAAAAGCCCATAACCGAGCCCACCCTACGATTCTCAGTAGCACCTGAGGTGTTGCTAAGGAACGAATTCACGCGATTTCCGTAAAGGGTCATAGCCGTAGAGCCACCACCGTCGAAGTTAACGGCACCCACGCATCCGAGACCTTTCATAATCTGTCCCATTTCGAGAATGCTTGCGCCCTTGCTAACGGTGATACGTCCGTCGCACACGAAAAGAATGATCTTTCCATCCTCTGTATAACCTACGGCCGTACGGTCAGGCGTAGCTGCCGTGTCGGTAAAAATATCTGCCGCTATGGACTCGTAATTTCTGACGAATACGCCGTCCTGCTTGGTCACGTCGGTAACCACCTTACCGTCCTTTACGAGAAGAGGACCTGCGCTCATCGCATAATAAGGAGTCCAAGCCACCGATGTAGTAGGATAATCGCCGTAAGGCTCCTCATAAGCCGTCTTTCCCTTAATGTTCATCATCGGAGAATCATAGAAGAAGGTATTCTTGTCAGCGTCGCGCGATGCCCAAACCACTGCCGGTTTCTGGTCCTTGTCCACGCCGAAAGTACCACGAAGGGTAGGACGAGGAACGGAAGGACTGACTACACCCTCACACACGTGAAAATCGCCGGTCTCGCCTGTCGACATATTGAAATAGCCGGCATTGGTCATAATGTAGTTCTCCACGCCATTCTCTACGTCCTTCTTATAGAAATCTTCCAGAGTGAAGGCTTTCTCGCTGAATTCCATCCTGAACTCCACGTTTCCCTTAGTCACATCCGCTATGGCATACCAAGCGTTGAATGGACGACCGTTAAGCTTATCGGTGGTCTTGTAAAGAACTATGTCTTGCGGAAGAGATGTATCCTCTACCTTGGTCCAATTGAAGGTGATGGCAGGAGTCTCGTTCTCGAGCTTGATTTCCACCACTTCATTACTATAGGTCGTGCCCTTTTCGGTCACGGAATAAGCCCTTACCTTATAAGTCTTTCCGAATTCCACACCCGTACAAGGAATAGCCTGGTAAAGTCTTACCGAAGAATTCTTAGGTCCGTGTGCGAACGAATCCGCCAGTGTAGGAGTATGATCTGCGCTCCAGCATAGTCCCCAAGCGCTCTGATTGTATTTTTCGGATTTGCCGAGAGTGTAGTTGAGCATCGCCGAAGTAGGAGTATACTCCACGTCTGCCGCGAGCGTTGGCACCGGAAGCGACGTATAGTCGAACAGCGCTATCTCCTTATATATGATCTGCGAAGAAAGCATAGGGCCATCGCTGAGCGCGCGAACACCTATCGAATAAGACTTGCCCTGGACCAGACCTTCCTTAATGGAATATTCACAGGCATCTGCCGGGAGCGAGGCCAATTGCTGCTCCTCGCCGTTAGCAGGCTTGACATAGATGGCATAACCCGATTCGTTATCGCAGTTATCCTGCCAAGTCACATTCACGATAGCGGAGAATTCCACTTGCTCCAGCGTCACCTTAGTAGGGTTTTTCAGAGGAGCATAATGTTTCGTTCCTTCATCTGCCTTAGGATTGCAAGAAAGTACAGATGCGGCCATCAACAAGGCCATTAATGCATTACCAAATTTCATACGGATATCAGTTTGTAGTTTTGTTATTTTCTTATCGCGTTATATGCCTTAACCTTAGCGCTCTTGCCATTAGGCAGGGTAACCGTAACGTCTTCCCCGCTCATATTGACGAGAATGTACGCATCCTTTCCCTTTACGCTCTGCCAATGCGCTCCCATCACTACAGGATACACCTCGCCGTCGAAAACCGTGATGGTAGGAAGTTCCTCCGGAAATTTCAATTCCGAAATGAACCTGCCGCCATAGAACACATCGTGATTTCTAGCGCGAAAACGCCCGAGAGTTCTAAGGAAAGCTACCTCCACGTCGTTACCTTCTGCGAATAGCCAATCCGGCTGTATCCAGCCCAACTGCGCACCCCACAAAAGGCTACGGGCGTTATTATAAAGGAAATGTCCGTCGTTGAGCTCCTGATGATAGTAGTTCAGTCCGCTATAAAGCACTCTGTCCGAATAAATCAACGGAAATACCGGAAGCATCTTTACGGAAGGACTATGCGGAGTATTCACTATCAAAAGCATATCGAAAAGATCCATATACACCTCGGCGTTCTCTTCCGAAGTGACTGCCTGACCTGCGGTGAACACCTCTCTGTGAAGCTCATTAAGGAGCTTTCTGTAAGATTCAGGCCACCAGCTTCCCGCTCCAGGAGCGTGCGGATGATTCAATGCGTAGCAAGGCTCACTTGCCGCTGCAGAGATTTGGTCTATATACACACCATCCGTTCCTATGCTATGAAGCAACGAATCCGTCAGAGAATGGATTATCCCCTGCCAGATAGGCGAAGACGGGCAAGTCACGGTGTTAGGCACATTCGAAGTAGGGTAAATCTCGGTGTACAGGGAACCGTCCTTCTTACGGCACGATGCCAGATAACCCTGCTTTTCCTTATAGGAATCGTTAGCCGGATCCCACAGACGACCGTTTATATACGGAGTCACGTGCGCTCCCTTCGCCTGAACCTCGGCCACCATTTCCTTGAACCCTGGCTTGGCCGGAAGATACTCCGGATACATAGTATCGTAAGCATAGTTATGCCAATGGTACCAGTGCACGCCCAAACCCTTATCGTAGTAATCCACAGCCTTTCTCACGCCATCTATCACTTCAGGGAACATATTCTTAGGCCTTATCCAGACGTCTGCGTCCTGAATCCACTTGGCCACATTCCTGTCCCTGAGCGCAGTCTGTCCCCACTGGGTAGAAAGCACGAAAGGACGATACCATTTGAGCAAGGTCTCGTCCCAAGAAGCTTCATTAAAGGCAAACGCAGTAGACCACGGAAGTTCGAAATGCCCCTCGGAAGTCCACGCATAAGAAGTGGTAACCTTCTGTGAGAAAGTTAGTTCATTCTCAGTTCCTTTAATAAGGAAATACTTTCCTGCACCGCTCTTGTCCTGCGATGCGAAATAGTAAGAGCCCTTGTCGCTGTAAGTCAGGACGAACTGCATACCTCCGGTAACCGAAGGATAGCGTGTGGACAAGCTGCCGCCATCGGTAGGGATGTCGAACTCGGCGCCATAGCCCATAGGCAGGACTGCCTTACTACCCTCATCGCGAGCCACTTTTATGATAGGAAAATCTATCTCGCTTACTATCCATCCGTTAGGAATGTCTGCGCTGATGGACCACATAAGCAATTCCCCGCTGCGTCTCACGTTCACCCTTACCTCGTTAGACTCCTGTCTGTCGAGAGTGATATCCCAAAGCAGTTCGGTGTTCAAGCCATCATCGCTAACCGTACATCCCTGATATCTGGCATAGTCCGGCGTAAATTCAGGACACTCCCCTTGAGGTCCCAAGAAAGTTATTTTCCAATTTACGTCGTTTCCTTCAAATGCAGAAGCAAAACAGGTTTGGAGAAGAACTCCCCAAACCATAAAAATCGCGTATATGAATCTTCTGTTCATTATCGTTTGCGCTGCTGTTGTTTCATCTGCTGTTGCTGCAGCTTCTGAGCCTCCTCAAGACGCTGCTGCCATTTGCTCTTAGGAAGCGGCTTACCCTTCGAAGCCTCGACCTTGGCTATGACTGCCTGAGGTTTTACGCACCACTTTCTGATTATGAATATCTCTACCATAGAGATGAGCTGAGAAACCAAATAATAGTAGCTAAGACCCGAAGACAGGCTATTACAGATGAAGAACATCATTATAGGCATCATCCACACGCTCATAAACTGCATAGACTTGGCCGATGGGTCGTCCGACGTAGGCTGCTGCGACATAGTAATCTTACTATACCCCCACATAACTACGGCCATAAGCAGTGCGAACAGAGAAAGGTGGTCTCCGAGAAGCGGAACGCGTACTCCGAAATCCACGATGGAATCGTATGCACTCAAGTCCTCTGCCCACAAGAAGCTCTGTTGACGAAGCTCGATGGATGCAGGGAAGAAACGGAACATAGCCCACAAGATAGGGAATGTAAGGAGCGTAGGAAGACAACCTCCCATAGCGTTCACTCCGGCCCTCTTGTACAGCTCCATAGTAGCCTGCTGCTTCTTCAAGGCATCTTCCTGCTTAGGATATTTCTTGTTAATATCCTCGATATAAGGCCTAAGCGCGCTCATCTTAGCCGAAGATGCGAAGGACTTGTAGGTGAAAGGTAGCACTACTATCTTGATTATAAGAGTCATAATCAAAATAATGAGACCGAAGTTAGCTATATACTTGTGCAAGAAGTTGAACATAGGGATGATGAAGTACTTCGTAAACCATCCTACGAGCGAACCTCCTAGAGGAATCACCTTTTCGAACTGGTGGTCATAAGACTTGAGGGTATTGTAATGGTTAGGACCCAAGTAAATCTCGAGAGGGATTCTGGTATCCCCACCGCCGTTAAGGGCCAATCGCATATTGGCATTACAAGCCATCAGATTATGGTCGGCATTCTCACCGAGGAAATTCACGCTGAGATCTCCGGAAGAGAATTGGCCCGGAGCGCGCACGATCATCGAGAAGAACTGCTGCTGGAAGGCGAACCACTCCAGGTTGGAAGCGATCTTCTTAGCATTGCTTCTGCCGCGACCCATCTCGAGAGGTTTCTTGTCTCCTGTGAAATAATAATTCAACTTCGAATACTGGCTCTCGTTCTTATAACCTTTCTCCATACGAGGGATGACCGTCTCGAAGTCCACGTCTATGGAATTCACCTGACGCGGGATATTCGTCATATTCACGAATGCCAATTCGCTATTCACCATATATGACCCTGCGCTCAGCGAGTACACTTGCTCTATGTAGCCACCGTTTTCAAACGGCATCCTGAGGACTGCGAGGCTATCGCTGCAAGAAGCCACGTCGAATGTGAAGTTCTGAGTCTGGATGAACTCGCCGACATAGACGCTCACGTCGTAGTGATTGTCCCCGGCCTTGAAGAGGTAAAGGTCACTTCCACCGTAATTGGAATAATCCTTAAGTCTGGCAGACCAAAGCTGAGCTCCCTTCGTGTTGATTTCGAGTTCAAGTTTATCATTCGCCAGTCGTATTATCTGACCTTCTGCACGTTTGCGAGCATCCAAAGAGGCATCCTTATAGATATGCTCTTCCTCGTGCTTTTGCTCGACTACGGAATTCTCTTCTACCTTCTCAGGCATTTTAGCCGCCTCTATGGCTGCCAATGAATCCCGCATTGCTAACGAAATCGCCTCCTGCTTCCTACGTTCAATGAGCTGCTGCTCTGCTTGTTTAGATTGAAAGATGGTAAAGCCCACAAGGACTAAACCCATTAAAATAAAACCAATTACCGATTTTTTATCCATATTTACCTTACTTCTGGCTTCTTATCTGCTCCTCAATTGTTTTCAATTCCTCCTTTGCCTGCTCTATACGTTTCTTCATCTGCAAGACAAGAGCTTCCGAATTACGTGAATTAGAGAAGAAGCCTATATTATTTTCGTATGTATCGATATCCTGCTGCAAAGCATTATATCTTCTAATCAAGTCATTACGATTAAGGCTAGGAGGGAAGGCCACATTAAGGGCATCCTTGAACTCTTTCGTAATGTTATCCTTTTCCTTAAATGGCACGAAGCCTATTTCCTTAAACCTGCGGATATATTCGTCCTTATTAGCACCACTGTCCGGAGTCAAGGCCTTAATCTCGGCGATGATGGCCCTCTTCGCCTTCAAGTTAGCGTAATAGTCGTTTTCCGGCTTCGCCTTAGCGTCACGAGCTGCGAAGAAATCGTCACAAGCGGCACGGAAACGCTTCCAGAGCTGCTCCGACTTCTTACGAGGAACGGCTCCCACTTCCTTCCACTGTCTCTGAAGGGAGATGAACTGGTCCGTAGCCTTCTTCCACTCCTCGCTATCCTTCAACGCCTCAGCCTGAGCGATAAGAGCCTCTTTCTTAGCGATATTGGCCTCCATCCCGTCCTTCACGCCCATAAAGTACACTCTCTTACGCTCGTAGAATTTGTCGCAAGCAGCGCGGAATCTATCATATATCTTCTGATTATCCTTTTTCGATGCGAATCCTATCGTCTTCCACTGAGCCTGAATCTGCTCTATCTCCTTAGACAAGCTGTTCCACTCGCCGGCATCCTTAATGTCCTGTCTGTCCGCGATCTTCTCGACAGCCTCGCAGAGAGCCTCCTTCGCGTGAAGATTAGCCGCAAATCCGGCCTTCAGCACTTCGAAATGCTCCTGGTAGCGCTTGTTGACGGTGGCAGTGGCCGCCTTGAACCTTTCCCAGATGCCGTCCCTGAACTCCTTAGCCACAGGGCCAATCTCCTTCCACTGCTCGTGAAGCAGCTGCAGTGAGTTGAATGCGTCGATGACATTATCGGATTTGGCCAATTCCTCCGCCTGTGCGCACAATTCTTCCTTCGCCTCGAGATTCTTCTTGAAATCCAGGTCACGGAGCTCGTGATTAATTTGAACCATATCGTAGAATCTTTCCATCTGACGCTGGTAAGACTTGTTCACCTCATTGAATACGGTCTCCGGCACAGGGCCAATTTCCTTCCACTTCGCCTGAATCTCGCGCAGCGCAGGGAACGTCGCCTGAACATCGTTAATGTTGTCGACCAGATCCTTCAATTCAGCGATAAGTGCGCTTTTCTTTTCGTAATTATCCTGTCTTAGAGCATCTTGAGCCTTATTATACTCGGCTCTCTCTCGTTTATAGTCCGAATAGACATTCTTGAAGTTCTCTTCCACGCCGGCGAAAGTCTCGGCCACATTCTGGCCCGCCGCCTCCGCCTCGGCCTTCAATTTGCCGAGCTGTCTATAAAATGAAGACTTGATGGCCTCTACCTCCTTAGAACGCTCCATACGATCCTCCAAGGTGCCAATTCGCTTTAATTCAACTATCAGTTCTTCAAGGTTAGGATTTTCAAGATCTATTATCATATTACAAAGCTTTTGGAAATTGGACAAATATAGCAATTATTTTGGTAATTTTGCAGACAAAACAATATATAAGAGATATGAGGATAGACATTCTTACCGTAGTCCCGGAATTGCTCGACAGCCCTTTGAGCCACAGCATAGTGGGACGTGCGATAAAAAACGGATTGGTAGACATAAAGGTACACAACTTGAGAAAATACGGCGTCGGTCCCCGAAAGAACGTGGACGACTATTCCTACGGCGGAGATGCCGGAATGGTTATGATGGTGGAGCCGGTTTTCAATATGATAAACGAACTCAAATCGGAAAGGGATTACGACGAAGTCATCTATATGTCGCCCGACGGAGAGAGGTTGAACCAGAAGATATCTAACGAACTTTCACTTAAAGGAAACATCATCATCCTGTGCGGACATTATAAAGGAATAGATCACAGAATCAGGGAGCACCTCATAACACGCGAGATTTCCGTAGGCGACTACGTGGTGAGCGGCGGCGAAATCCCTGCAGCCCTGCTGGCCGATTCGATAGTAAGACTGATACCCGGAGCGCTTACCGACGAGACATCCGCCCTTTCGGATTCTTTCCAGGACGACCTTCTGTCTCCTCCCGTCTACACCAGACCGGCAGAATTCCATGGTTGGAAGGTTCCGGACGTGCTTCTAAGCGGGAATCCGAAGCTCATTCAGGCTTGGCAGGACGAACAGGCTTTAGAACGCACAAAACTCCTCAGACCCGAACTTATTAAAAATTTTTAATAACTAATTTTTTTTTAATAAAATTCGTGTAAAAATTTTGCAGATATAAATAATTGGAGTATATTTGCCTTCGGAAATGATAAACAACTCAGCTTACAGAAATGTAAGTATCTAACCAAAGATAATTAACCTTCTTAATAGGTAATACACTACTAACTAATCGATAAGGCTCGCAGGGATGCGAGCCTTTAATCATTTTCCGGACTTATTTCTTATATTTACGCCATGAAAGATCGAAAAGTAATACTACTCACCGGAGCCAGCAGCGGCATTGGCCACGAAGCGGCGATGGAATTATTGGCCCAGGACCACATCGTATACGCAGCAGCGCGAAGAGTCGAGAAGATGGAAGACCTCGCAGCGGCAGGCGCACACGTACTTTCCCTGGACGTGACGGACAGCTCATCCATTTCCGGGGCCGTAAACGCCGTCTTATCGCAGCAGGGTCGAATCGACGTACTCATAAACAACGCCGGCTACGGCTATCTGGGAGCCCTCGAGGGAGTATCGATGGAAGAAGCGAGGCGTCAACTGGACGTGAATCTGTTCGGATTGGCCGAGATGACCAAGCAAGTCCTCCCGTATATGAGAGAGCGAAGGTCCGGTCGAATCATCAACATATCCTCCGTCGCAGGAAAGGTGGGAATCGCATTCGTAGGCTGGTATAACGTGTCAAAATTTGCAGTGGAATCGTACTCTGACGTGCTAAGGAAGGAAGTAAGACAGTTCGGGATAGACGTGGTGATAATCGAACCGAGCGGCATAAAGACCGATTGGGGAATCATCGCGGCGGACAACTTGGCCCGCTCGAACGCAGGCACCGTCTATGAGCAGTCCGCACTGAGATTCTCCGGAATTATGAAAAAGGCCTATACCTCGAACTTGCTCTCGGGACCGGAAACCGTAGCCAAGGACATCTGCCGGGCAGTCAACGCCAAACACCCGAAACTCCGCTACCATCCTGGACTGGGCGCCGGCACTATGCTCTTTCTGAATGCCATCACTCCGGCCCGCTGGTGGGACGCCATCAATGGTAAGATGTTCAAAAACGACTAGTAACGACAAACCCCCGTAGAATGCATCTACGAGGGTTTCGTGTGGTGCCACCGGGAACACCTACAAAGTACGGTTTTGAAAGGATTTAAATGCTAACATACTGATATATAATCCATTGTGGTAAGCACCTATACGAAGCCTTTCGGGACCTTTCCAAAAATGTGGGAAAAATGTGGGAAGATTTCCAAATATTATCCGTACCTTTGCAGTCGGATAATTTTAGAATTTTGTTATATGGCATGCAACTTTTCCATAAAGAAAGGTGTGAAGTCAGGTATGACTCCCATCTTATTAAAGGTACGTTCTCGCGTCCTTAACATTGACATTCGTCAGACTATAAAGTTTGAGGTAGATGCTTATAAGTGGAATAGCGGACATTCTTCCCCACAAGCATTGGTAAACTTCAGAAAATCCACTTACGGCCAGCAGATATTTCCCACACTTGATCAGATTGCAGCAGATATTGAGGCAGACCTTTCAAAGAAGATCCGCCTGTCTGCAGATGATGTTCGTCAGAAATGCGACAACATTATTTTCGCTGCACAAAGAGCCAAGGAACAGGAGAAGATCAATGAAGCTGCTGCATTAGAAGCGGAAGCTAAGAGAGTTACCTTGAACAAATTTATCGACCAGTTCTTAGAGGATATTAAGGCAGGTAGGAGGCAGACAGAGAAAGGAACTAAATATGCAGCCTCAACAGTTAAGTCTATCAAACAGGCATTGACTAAATTCGCACAGTTCCAGAAGGAGAAGAGAAGAAAATATGATTTCGATGATATCAATCATGTATTCATACAGGATTTCACCGCTTGGCTGCAGAAAGAAAATTACGCTATCAATTCCATTGGTAAGTGCATCAAGGAACTAAAGTCCGTTATGGCATTGGCACAAATTGAAGGACATCACAATAATGGATTCTGCAAGGATAAGAGATTCAAAGGAACTAGAGTTGAGGTTGATTCAATCTATTTGACCAAGGAAGATTTGGATAAATTGACGAATGTGGATCTGAAAGATTTCAGCACAGGACATGAAATAGCGCGAGACATTTTCATGGTAGGCGTATGGACTGCTCAGCGAGTGTCTGACTATAATAATATAGAAAAGGAGGATTTCCAGACTTTAACGATTCGTTCTATCGTTGACGAACCCGATCCCGAGAATCCGGGAAAGACAATTGCCAAGATTCAGACTCGAGAAGTGACAGTCCTCAACATCAGACAGAAGAAGACCGGTTCCAAGGTGGCCATCCCATGCTCAAGCAGCCTCAAGGCAATTCTTGAGAAGTACAACTACCAAATGCCACACTTGGAGGACCAGGTTATCAATAGATATATAAAAGAAGTAGCGAAGGCAGCTGGAATAACTGAGATAGTTAACATAGTCAAGACCAATGGTGGTGTTGAGAAAGAGGTTCCAACAGAGAAATATAAGCTCATTCACACTCACACAGCTCGAAGAACTGGAGCTACCCTCATGTACCTTTCCGGCATGGATACTTATGACATCATGAAAATCACAGGCCACAAGTCACCAGAGATCCTGAAGAAGTACATCAAGGCTGACGAGCTGGAGGTTGTGGAGAAGATCACTGAGAAATATAAATACTTTGACTAAGATTCAGAGCTCTCGCGAAAGCGGGGGCTCTTCTTGTTATATGGTCCTTATCTAGGACGTATTTGCTTGTGCCAAACCAAGGGCAAAAGCCGAAAAATCTGCACTGAAAATTGCACGTTTTTGCTAACTTACAATCAGTAAGTTAGTTATATTTATCATACTGATTTACAACACTTTAACATAGCGCTTCGGCACCTCTATTGGGGCTCTTTCAAAGTGAAAGCAAGGGTTTTCATGGAAGAAACTGCGATATAATAGGGTTAAACCGAATATAGGCGGCTCTCCATGTCAGGTTTTCTCTTTCAAATTGTAAGTTGAAAAATGTTTAAAAAATTTTTCAAGTATAGCGACATATACTATACGCTATCTAAGTATAGTGGCCAACGTTATTAACACATTAGAAAACTGGGGCTAACGAAGGGAATTTTCGGGTAGTTACAAAATTTGCCTTACGAAATTTCAAGCAAAATTTTGTCGAAAAAAAGTTTTTCATATTTCCACATTTTTTCTATTCTTTTGCAGTTACCATTAAACGATTGGTAGGTCGTTGCAACACCTCAGTACTTAAAATTTTTAATCCTTTTACAATATGAGCGAATCTGATATGATTCGAGGATTCTTCAAAGAAATCCTCAAGCCCATCATCGCTGAAGCAATTGCTGAAGCTGGGGTACAGAATAATGGTAACAATGACAAACGTTATTACACACGCGAGGAGGCGTGCGAGCATCTCAAGATCGGAACGACTACGTTCTATAGACTTGCCAAGAAAGGCAAGATCAGCATCTTAAAGATCGGCGGCAAGACTCTCGTGGATGCGGATATGCTTGACGAGGCTATTGAGAACCAGGAAGTGGTAAGGTATGGCAGATAATGTGGGAGGATGCTATATGGAGCCAAATCCTGTTCAACAAGTAAGCAATGAGATAGATGCTCGTGTTGGGGCTACGGACGTGGGTATGCTCACGCTCAGAACTGCCAACAAGACTCTACAGGTTGCATCGCAGAGACCGGACCCAGAAGATCTATACAATGGTCTTTGGTATGAGGGCGAGGTTTGCTGTTTGTTTGCTGACTCCAATGTCGGCAAGTCTATTTACGCCGTGCAAATGGCTGACGAAATCGCACGGTTGAGGAATGTCCTTTATGTGGATTGCGAGCTTTCAGATAAGCAGTTTCAGTTGAGGTACACTGACCGAGAGACCGGCATGCTTCATGAGTTCCCGGAGTCGCTTATCCGTGCTGAAATCAATCCTTCAAAAATGGACATGAAGAACTTTGAGGAGCAGATTATCACTGATATCGAGACTGCAGCTCAGAAGGCTGCTACAGACACGATTATAATTGATAACCTGACTTATCTATGTAACTCCAGCGAGAAAGGAGACCAGGCAGGTATCTTCATGATGAAGCTGATGAACTTGAAGATGAAATACAATTGGTCGCTTCTGGTCATAGCTCATACACCAAAGAGAAACATGACCAATCCTATCACTCAGAACGATCTTGCCGGCTCGAAGAAGCTTTATAATTTCTTTGACAGCGTGTTCGCTATTGGAAAGTCGGCAGCTGATCCGAAACTGAGATACGTGAAGCAGGTCAAGGTTAGAGCTGGAGAATACAGGTACGATGCGGATAATGTTATTGTCTATGAGATTGAACATGAGACTGACAATGTGAGATTTGCTTTCAAGGGCTTTGCAAAGGAGTCTGAGCATCTCAAGGAGCAGACTGAGGAGGAGAGAATCAGCCTCAACCAGCAGGCGCATGAACTGAGAAAGGAAGGAAAATCCATCAGGGAGATTGCTGCTCAGCTGGGAATGAGCAAGTCAACTGTTGACCGAATGCTCAAGAGTGTCCCACCTGTCCCACCCCAAAAAGACGGGACAAGCGGGACGAATGGGACAAAGTGTCTTTTCCTGATTTAGGTTGACTTTTTTGGCGTATTAACCCTGCAGAAAGTT
>ERZ809074.277-NODE-277-length-87052-cov-47.140672_pt1 | contig 87052 bp, 76 predicted proteins | sample MGYA00520795_ERZ809074 | MGnify/ENA primary metagenome ERZ809074 (study PRJEB31570, sample SAMEA3212989) | Homo sapiens | biome: human-gut; feature: human gut; material: fecal | place: Sweden | collected 2011 ...
CGTTTGCGGGCGTAGCTCATCTGGTAGAGCGCGACCTTGCCAAGGTCGAGGTAGCGAGTTCGAGCCTCGTCGCCCGCTCCAAAACCCCATCTTGTTGGATGGGGTTTTCTTTTTTGAAAATGCACCGCAGCGCCGGTGAACCCGCTGCCTCGACCTGCGCGGAGCGCGTCAAATCAAGAGGTGAGGCAGGGTTCCTGCGAATGGCGACAGCCATTCGTGGGATGCCGGGAAGCGAGTTCGAGCCTCGTCGCCCGCTCCAAAAACACCACCCAATAGGGTGGTGTTTTTTTCGTGCGCCTCGGCGCTCACCGTCGTGTCAGCCGGCTGACGGCGGCTGCCGCAACCGACAGCCGGGACACTTCCTCGAAAGCGCCTCGCTTTATCCGCCGCAGGCGGCGCTTCGGCGCTTTCCTCGTCGCCCGCTCCAAAAACACCACCCAATAGGGTGGTGTTTTTTTCGTGCGCCTCGGCGCTCACCGTCGTGTCAGCCGGCTGACGGCGGCTGCCGCAACCGACAGCCGGGACACTTCCTCGAAAGCGCCTCGCTTTATCCGCCGCAGGCGGCGCTTCGGCGCTTTCCTCGTCGCCCGCTCCAAAAAGAACACCCCATCCGTCAGGATGGGGTATTCTTTTTGGAATGTGCCGCAGCACCGCCGTGTATGCGCGATGCGCCGGTTGTCAAACCGCCGATGGCGTGGTAAACTGAAAAAAGTAGGGAGGGATGCACCGTGATATGCACGCAGCGCTATGACTCGCCGCTGGGCGGCATTTTACTGGCGGCGGATGAGAGCGGTCTGACCGGCCTCTGGTTTGACGGAGGGAAGCACTTTGCCGAGGGACTTCCGGCGGCTCATATCCGGCGGGAGACGCCGATTCTCGCGGCGGCCAAGGGCTGGCTGGACATCTACTTTACCGGCAGAGAGCCGGACTTCCGTCCACCGCTGCATCCCACCGGTTCCCCGTTCCAACAGGCGGTGTGGGCGCTGCTTTTACAGATCCCCTACGGACAGACCGTGACCTACGGACAGCTGGCAGCGCGTCTGGCGGCGGAGCGGGGGGTTGTCCGAATGTCCGCGCAGGCCGTGGGCGGCGCGGTGGGACGCAATCGGATCTCCCTCATCATACCCTGCCACCGCGTATTGGGCGCAGACGGCAGCCTGACCGGATACGCAGGTGGGCTGGATCGGAAGGCAAGGCTGCTGGCGTGGGAGCATGGCAAATAAAAACAGGACACGGCGCTGCCCGTGTATCGGGGACTGCGTCGTGTCCTGCTTTAGTTGTTCGTCGGTCTGCGGTGCGGGCAGACGGCGTTTTCACATTGCGTTACGCGTCGTACAGGCCCAGGATCACGATACCGGCCACCACCAGCGCGATCATGGCGTAGTGCTTCCAGCTCAGCTTCTCCTTGAGGAACAGGCGGCTCCACAGCACAGAGGCCACACAGTAGGCGGAGATGATGGGCGCGGCCAACGCCACATGGGCCGTATCCGCCAGCGCGTAGATGTAGGCGAACTGACCGGCTGTCTCGCAGATGGCGCCCACGTACTTGGGACCCTCCCGCTTGGGGACGAGCTTGCTCTTTTTGATGAGCACCACATAGATGAAGCACACGATAGCGGCCAGCAGGAACGTCAGCTCATAGGCGCAGTTGGCGCTGTCCTCGTTCAGCGTCTCCAGCACGCGGCTGTCGGCGAAGGTACCCAGCGCGTCCAGCAGACAGTAGACCACCGGCAGCGCCAGCGCCAGCACGGACTTGGCGTAGCGATGGTTGCTGGCCTTCTGCCGGGCAGCCCGCAGGTCGTCGTCCTCCCGGGCCTCCACGATGCCAAGGCCGATGACGCCCACGCAGACCAGCGCCGTGGCCACCAGCTGGGCGGGTACCAGATCGCCCAGACCGCCGGTGGCCAGCGCCAGCACCGCCACCAGCGCGCCGGAGGAGTTGCAGATGGGGGAGGAGATGGACAGCTCGATGTACCGCAGGCCGATGTAGCCGATGGTCATGGAGCTGATGTACAGCAGGGACACCGGCAGGTAGGTGAGGATGATGCTGCCGTTGATCTCCGTGCCGTTGATGAAAATTTCGTAGGCCGCGTGGAGGCCCATCACAAGGCCCACGGCCATGACCATCTTGAGATGGCTGTACTTATCGTCCGCATCCTGACAGCCGATCTTGCTGAACAGGTCAGAGCCGCTCCAGCAGATCAGAGCGATGAGGGAAAACCAAAACCACATAATATTCTCCTTTTTAGTTTACATAAGATTTATATTTCGGGAGAATACAGCGGGTGGCGGACGCCGTCGAAAAGGGTGGTTAGGGAGAAGCATAGATACCTCTGCAAGTTTACATAATTAGAGTGAGATGAGACCGGCCTCCAGCATTTTCTGCAGGCTCATCAGGATGCCCAGCTTGGCGTGATACCACGTCAGGCCACCCTGGAAGTACACGGCGTAGGGCGGGCGGATGGGGCCGTCGGCGGAAAGCTCGATGGAGCTGCCCTGCACGAAGGCGCCGGCGGCCATGATGACCTCACTGTCGTAGCCGGGCATAGCCCACGGCTCCGGCGTCACGTAGCTGTCCACCGGTGCGGCGGCCTGAATGCCCTTGCAGAAGGCCACCATACCCTCCCGGCTGCCCAGCTCCACGGCCTGAATGATGTCGTGGCGGGTCTCGTCGGCGGCGGGTACCACGCGGAAGCCCAGCTTTTCATAGCAGGCGGCGGCGAACACCGCGCCCTTGACGGCGGCGGCGGTGACGGTGGGGGACAGGAAGAAGCCCTGATACAGCTGGGTCAGCAGACCCAGATTGGCGCCGACCTCCCGGCCCAGACCGGGGGCGGACAGGCGGCGGGCGCAGCGGTCGATAAGATCGGCCCGTCCGCAGACATAGCCGCCGGTGGGGGCCAGACCGCCGCCGGGGTTCTTGATGAGGCTGCCCACGATCATGTCCGCGCCTACGTTGGACGGCTCCCGCAGCTCGGTGAACTCGCCGTAGCAGTTGTCCACCATGCAGATCACGTCCGGCTTGCACTGCTTGCAGAAGGCGATCAGCTCACCGATCTGCTCCACGGAGAAGCTGGGACGGGTGGCGTAGCCCTTGGAGCGCTGGATGGTGACCAGCTTGGTCTTCTCGTTGATGGCGGCACGGATACCGTCGTAGTCAAAGACACCGCCAGGCAGCAGATCCACCTGCCGGTAGGAGACGCCGTACTCCTTGAGGGAGCCGGCGGAGGGGCGGATGCCGATGACCTCCTCCAGCGTGTCGTAGGGGCCGCCCACGGGGCTGAGCAGCTCGTCGCCGGGCAGCAGGTTGGCGCCCAACGCCAGCGCCAGCGCGTGGGTGCCGCAGGTGATCTGGGGGCGCACCAGCGCCGCCTCGGTGCCGAAGCAGTCGGCGTAGACCCGCTCCAGATTGTCGCGGCCCTCGTCGTCGTAGCCGTAGCCGGAGGAGAGATTGAAGTGGTTGGCGGCCAGCCGGTTCTTCTGCATGGCGGAGATGACCTTCATCTGGTTGGCCTCGGAAATGGCGTCAATCTGGGAGAAACGCTCCGTCAGACCGGCGAGAACCTTCTCGCCGAAGGTGAGCACGGCATCGCTGATGCCGAGAGCTTTATACGGTTCGGTCATGATCTGTACCTCACTCTGGAAATTTTACGCCGTTCAGGCGCATGATGAGCCGGATGGGATAGTCCCGATCCAGATAGTTTTTCTCGTACCACGCGAAGGTGGCGGCGGGCAGATGTACCAGCTCCGGCGCCTCGCAGCGGAAGGTCTCGAAGGTCTTTTGATCGCCGCTGAGCAGGGCGGCGGCCACATCCAGCCGTCCCTCATTTGCCAGACGCAGCAGGGCGGCATCCATTATAGCGGCGCAGGCACACTCCTCCTCGCCGGCGTACACCTCCCGGTGTCCCAGCCAGTAGAGGAACTCCTCCGGGTCCAGATCCAGCTTGGTGGTGATCTGGCTCAGCTTGAAGAATTCCTTGCGATCCATGCGCTTGAGGACGTCGATGAGGTACTGCACCAGTCCGTCGTCCATGGTGATGCAGTCCAGAAACACCTCAAAGGCGTGCTTGTCGGCGTCCGGGTCAGGCTCAGAGGGCGCGGCGTCCTCCTGCGGGGCGGGAGGTGCATCCGGGACGGGCGCACCCTCGGTAAACAACTCCTCCGGCAGAGCGGTGCCGTCCTGCGCGGCGCAGGCACGGACAAAGGCCGCCATGCCCATGGCCTGCAGCTGCTGGCCCAGCGCCTGTATACGGGCGCTCTCGTCGCCGCTGTCCGGCAGGGTGATACCCTCCGGTGCGGGGCGCTTGCCCTCCCACACCTCGGTCATATATTGGAGATAGTAGTCAAAAAGGGTCATAGTATCCCTCACTTTCCAACGAAATATCTTACCATACAGAGGTTGCCAATGCAAGAAATATCGGGTATGATGGGGCGGTAAAAGCTCATATTGCAGCGGGAGGAGACAAAAATGGTTGACATAAAGCTATACGCCGCGCCCATGGAGGGGCTGACCGGCTATATCTGGCGCCGCGCCCAGCGGGAGATGTTCGGCGGCGTGGACAAGTATTTCACGCCGTTTCTCTCCCCCAACGGCAACCTGACCTTCCAGCGCAAGGAGCTGGACGAGGTGACGCAGGGGGAGCGGGACACCGTGCCGCAGCTGCTGACCAACCGGGGCGACTACTTTGTGTGGGCGGCCCGGGAGCTGTACGCCATGGGGTACCGGGAGGTCAATTTCAATCTGGGCTGTCCCTCCGGCACTGTCACCGCCAAGCACAAGGGGGCAGGGTTGCTGGCCTATCCGGAGGAGCTGGAGCGGTGTCTGGACGAGATCTTCGGGACGCTGCCGGAGATGCGGGTGTCCATCAAGACCCGCATCGGAAAGAACGATCCGGCCGAGTGGCCGCGGCTGCTGGACATCTACGCCCGGTATCCCGTCGCGGAGCTGATCGTCCACCCGCGGCTGCAGAAGGAATTCTATCGGGGTGCGGTACACCGGGACGCCTTCGACGCGGCGCTGGCACGGCGACAGGATGTGCCGGTGTACAACGGCGACCTGTTCACGGCGGCGGATGTGGCGGCATTCTGCCGCCAATATCCGCAGGTGGATGCGGTGATGGTAGGCAGGGGTCTGATAGCCGATCCGGCGCTGGGCAGGCGTCTGCGGGGCGGCGCCCCGGCCTCCCGGCAGGAGCTGACGGCGTTCCATGACCGGCTGCTGGCGGACTACCGGCAGCGGCTGTCCGGCGACACGCCGGTGCTGCACCGGATGCGGGAGCTGTGGAATTATCTCAGCGGCAGCTTCGAGAGGACGGAGCGGGAGTTGAAGGCCATCCGCAAGGCAAAGACCGTGGCGGAGTACCTTCCGGCGGCGCAGCGGCTGCTGCGGGACTGTCCGCTGCGGGAAAACGCGGTCATCGAGGTGTGATCGAGGCATAAGAGAGGGGACGTCCGCGGAGGACGTCCCCTTTTACGCGATGAGGCGGTGTGTTACGCCTTTTTATCCAGAATATACACGGTCACGTTGCGCCGGCCCCAGCTGCGGCAATCCCCGTAGGTGGGGAACCACAGGTCGACGATATTGCCCTTGACGGCGCCGCCGCAGTCCAGCGCGGTGCCCATGCCGTAGACACGGCTGCCGTTGGTGGTCTGGATGAACATCTTGGTGTAGTAGGGAATGACCTTGGGGTCCACGGCGATGGTGCCGATGCCCACCTTGGCGCCGACGGCGGTGGTCCACGCCGCGCCCTTCTCACCGCCGCTGTAATAGGCGGTGGAGCTGCAGGTCAGGGTCTTGGAGTAGGTCATGGTGTCGCCGGACTTGAAGTAGAGGATGCCGCCCTCGCCGCTGCTGTTGGGAACCACCTTTTCGATGGTGTCGTCCCGCTCCACCTCATAGACCCGTGTGCCGTAGCGTACCAGCTCGGCGTGGGAGGTGTCGTGGCTGGCGCCCACATAGCGGGTGGAGACCACCTCGCCCCGCACCACCGTGTCCTCATACGTCTCCACGATCTGGCCGGAAACGCCCTTGCGGACGATCTCCTCCGTACCCTTGTCCATCAGGGGATCGGGGGTGCGCTTGATCTCGTAATCCGTTTCCACGGTCACAAAGTGCTGGTAGGTCAGGGTGCCGCTGATGCGGATGGACAGCTGGTCGCCGGTGAGATTCAGCTCCACCATCTCGTCATCGCCGAGGCTGATGCCGCAGCGCGCCAGAAAGACAGGCAAGCGCTCACCGGCGGAGACGGCGGTGATGACCTGCCCGGCGTGGTCGACGGTGACGGTGTATCCGGGCTGCAAAATATACTGCATGGCCTTGTCGCCGCCCAGACTGCGGCGCAGGGACAGATAGCTCCGATCCAGCTCCTCGGTGTCCTGCGACACCACCTGCGGGCCGTCCTGCTCCACAAGGATGCAGATGGCGTCCAGCGTGGGGGCGGCAGGCGTCAGGGATACGCCCACGAAGATGGCGGCCGTCAGGGCGACCATACCGGTAAAGCGCACCAGCCAGTTGTTCCGAAGCGCCGCGGTGAAGCCCACCAGCGCCGGGGCGTGGAAAAAGGCGTGCCAGCTCCGGGCAAAGCGGGAGCGGAGAAAGTCCTGATACATCTGTTTTTGGTCGGTGACCACAGCGTCCCATGTCCAGGCCAGCCAGTAACCCACGGCGCGGACGCCGCGGCGCACAAGGCGCACAAGACCATCAGGGGCGTCGTGGATGGCTTGGCACACGGAAACGGGGTCCAGCTTGGGGCGGCGGCGCACGGGGCTCGGACGCCGCGCCACGGTTTCGATTCGTTCCATAGTACCTCGCAGTATAGCCGCCCGGCCCCATCCGTAAACAGGGCAGCGGCAAGAATTGAAATTATTTGTAACTTTTGTTACCAATCAGAAATACTCGTGGAGTATAGCACCATCCTGCCTTTTTGTCAAGTTTTGCCGGTATTTTTGGCAATTTTACCCGCTTTTTTCGTTGCAACACCACCTTTTGCATGGTATTATAGGGGAAAAAGGGGGTGTTTCCGTGGAGGAATTGTGGAAAATACTGGGCGTGACAAAAGGCGTGACAGCGGTGATAGGCAGCGGCGGCAAGACCAGCCTGCTGTATGAGCTGGCGGAGGAGCTGCGCCCCTGCGGTACGGTGCTGCTGGCCACCACCACCCACATCATGCGCCCGCCTCAGTACCCCTTTGTCCAGACGCCGGAGGAGCTGGCAGCGGCGCTGGCAGCGGGCGGCGTGGCCTGTGTGGGCAGCCTGACGCCGGAGGGGAAGCTGACGGCTCCGGCATTTGACGGCTGGCAGCAGGCGGCGGATTTCGTGCTGGTGGAGGCGGACGGCTCCAAGCGGCTGCCCGCCAAGGCCCATGAGACGTGGGAGCCGGTGCTGCCGCCGGAGCGGACGCGCACCATCTGTGTGCTGGGCGCCACCGCCTTCGGACAGCCCATCCGGCAGGCGGCGCACCGCCCGGCCATCTACGCCAGACTGGCTGGCGCGCCGTGGTCGGCGGTCATCACGCCGGAAATGGCGGCGCGGGTCATCTGCGCCGAGGGACTTTGCGACATAGTTTATGTCAACCAAGTGGATGATCCGGAGGTGTCGCCGCCCTGGGCGGAGGCGTTCGTGCGGGCGTCCTCCGTGCCGGTGGTGGCAGGATCGTTGCAGGGGCGGCGGTGGAGAAGACTCTCCTGACTGCATAAAAATAACAGGTGTGCTGCGGCACACCTGTTATTTTTATGTAAACTTATGTCGCCGCGTCCAGCAGCGCGTCGGACAGGCGGGCATACTCCTCCAGTCCCAGCCGCTCGCCCCGGACGGTGGGCTCCAGCCCGCAGGCGGTGACGATGTCCGTCAGGGTGCCCTTGGGCAGCTCCCAGCCGGTTTGCAGGCTGTTGACCAGCGTCTTGCGCCGCAGGGCGAAGCCCGCCCGGACGGTACGCCAGAAGGCGGCCTCCGACCGCACCTGCACCGGCGGGGCGGTGCGGGTCTTGCAGTGGATGACGGCGGATGTGACCTTGGGCGCCGGGAGGAAGCAGGTGTTGGGTACGGTGAACAGCAGCTCCGGCTGGGTGTAGTACTGCATCAGCAGGGTGAACGCGCCGTAGTCGGCGGTGCCGGGGGCGGCGCAGATGCGCTGTGCCACCTCCTTCTGGATCAGCACCGTCAGGCTGTCGAAGCAGTGGGACTCCACGCAGGCGGTGAGAAACGGCGTGGTGATGTTGTAGGGCAGGTTGGCGCACAGCACGGGGCGCAGGCCGGACAGATACTCCTGCACCAGCGCGGGCAGGGACAGCTGCATCACGTCGCCCTCCACCAGCGTAAAGTTGGGATGCTCGGCCATCGTCTCCGCCAGCACGGGGTACAGGCGGCGATCCAGCTCCACGGATACCACCTTTCCTGCCCGGCGGGCCAGCTGTGTGGTGAGGGAGCCGATGCCGGGGCCTACCTCCACCACGCCGGTACCGGCGTCCGCGCCGCTGGCGGCGGCGATATCCTCCGCCACCCAGCCCTCGATGAGAAAGTTCTGTCCCAGCGCTTTGGCAAAGTGAAAGCCGTGCCGTGTCAGCAGTGCCTGTATGTCGTTGCGGTCGCAGAGATCCATAACGGTACTCCTTTGAGAATGTATTGCCGTTATTGTACCATATTCCCCGCCGATGTGCTATACTGTTTTTCAGAAAGGAGGTGCGCCCGTGCGCATACTGACCCATACCGTGACCGTTGCCGAGGACGGGCAGACCGCCAAGCAGCTGCTCCGCGGCCTGTGGCACATCTCCGGCAGCCTGCTCAGCCGTCTGAAATTCCGGGACGCCATCACCGCCAACGGTGTGCCTGTGCCGGTAAACCATATTCTCCGCACCGGAGACGTACTGGGGGCAGATGTATCCGACCTGCCCGGCCAGCATCCACACATCCTGCCGGTGGACTACCCCCTCGCCATCCTCTATGAGGACGAGGATCTCCTGCTGCTGGACAAGCCCGCCGGTATCGCCATCCACCCCGCCGCACTGACGGAGGAGACGGTCACCATCGCCGGGGCCGTGGCGCACTACCTGCAAAGCGACAGCTTCCACGCCGTAAACCGGCTGGATCGGGGCACCACCGGCGTTATGGCGGTGGCCAAGACCGGCTTCGTTCACGCACGGTGCATGACGTTGCTTCACACCGACGCGTTTCAGCGGGACTACCGCGCCGTGTGCGACGGCGTGCCGCCCCATCCGGCGGGCGACATCGACCTGCCTATCGGCCGGGAGGGTGACTCGCTGCTCAAGCGCTGCCCCGACCCCGCCGGACAGGCCGCCCACACCCACTACGAGGTGCTGGATACCGCCAATGGCCGCGCCCTGCTGCGGCTGACGCCCACCACCGGGCGCACCCACCAGCTGCGGGTACACATGGCGGCCATCGGCTGCCCCCTCACCGGCGACTGGCTCTACGGCACGGAGGACAGGACGCTCATCGCCCGTCCCGCCCTCCACAGCTACCACCTGCGCCTGACCCACCCCGTCACCGGGGCGGTCATCGACGTTACCGCCCCGCTGCCGGAGGATATGGTGCGCCTGCTGAAGGCGGGTCAAGGATGATCTTTCGCGGATACTACCATGCCGCGGGGATTTTTCGTTGTGAAGCGCCGCGGGTTGTGATACAATACAGGTAAGATTTCACGAAAGTGAGGGTAATACAATGGCATCGAAGGTCTATTTTGCCGACCTGCGGGCGGACCATCATGAGAATTTGCAGCAGAAGCTGACCCGTCTGATGAAAACGGCGGGCATGGGCGATATCGATTTCAATGAGAAGTATGTGGCCATCAAGATGCACTTTGGCGAGCCGGGCAATCTGGCGTTTCTGCGGCCCAACTGGGCCAAGACGGTGGCGGACTTTGTGAAGGAGCGGGGCGGCAAGCCCTTCCTGACGGACTGCAACACCCTGTATGTGGGCGGGCGGAAGAACGCGCTGGATCATCTGGACAGCGCTATGCTCAACGGCTTCAACCCCATGACCACCGGCTGTCAGATCCTCATCGCCGACGGTCTGAAGGGCAACGATGAGGTGGAGGTGCCGGTGGCGGGCGGCGAGTATGTGCAGGCCGCCAAGATCGGCCGCGCCGTCATGGATGCCGATGTGTTCATCTCCCTGACCCACTTCAAGGGCCACGAGGAGGCGGGCTTCGGCGGCTGCCTGAAGAATATCGGCATGGGCTGCGGCAGCCGCGCCGGTAAGATGGAGCAGCATAACGCCGGTAAGCCCCATGTAAAGCAGAAGCTGTGCGTGGGCTGCGGCCAGTGTCGGAAGATCTGCGCCCACGGCGCGCCGATCATCACCGACGGCAAGGCCGTCATCGACCACGACAGATGCGTGGGCTGCGGCCGCTGCATCGCCGTCTGCCCCAAGAACGCGGTGCAGATCAACGGGGACGAGACCACCACTAACCTGAACCGGAAGATCGCCGAGTACACCAAGGCGGTGGTGGACGGCCGCCCCTGCTTCCACATCTCGCTGGTCATCGACGTGTCCCCCAACTGCGACTGCCGTTCGGAGAACGATATGCCCATCGTACCCAACGTGGGTATGTTCGCCTCCTTTGATCCGGTGGCACTGGATATGGCCTGCGTGGACGCGGTCAACGCCCAGACGCCCCTGCGTGGCTCCGCCGCCGATGGGGAGGCGGGCCATGTCCACGAGCATGACCACTTCCGGCGCATCCACCCGGATACGGACTGGCACAGCTGTCTGGAGCACGGCGAGAAGATCGGCATCGGTACGCGGGAGTACGAGTTGGTCAAGATCTGAGCATTTGCATAAAAAGGATGCCTCCGGCAGCGCCGGAGGCATCCTTTTTGCGTCCTGTCAGTCCTCGTGGGGCTTTACATCCTGATAGAGCATATTCCACACCACCTGATAGGCGTGGAGGGTGTCCGCGCCGTGGCAGACCATCCGCACGTCTATGTCCGGGTGTTCCCGGAGGAAGTCCATAATGGCCTTCAGCGCCACATGGGCGGCCTGTAACACCGGGTAGCCGTAGACGCCGGTAGAGATGGAGGGAAAGTCCACGCTGCGGCAGCCATGGGACGATGCCAGCGTCAGCGCATTGCGGTAGCAGGAGGCCAGCAGCGCCGCCTCACCGTGGCCGCCGCCCCGCCAGATGGGGCCGACGGTGTGGATGACGTACCGGCAGGGCAGGTCATAGGCGGCGGTCAGCTTGGCCTGTCCCGTCTCACAGCCGTGGAGGGTGCGGCACTCCGCCAGAAGTCCCGGCCCGGCGGCGCGGTGGATAGCGCCGTCCACGCCGCTGCCGCCCAGCAGGGAGGTGTTGGCGGCGTTGACGATGGCATCGGCGTGGGACTGGGTGATGTCGCCCTGTACAATGGAAAGCATGAAACTCACCTCACGAAAAAGTACGGAAAATGGGCAATATAAAGGGAATGTTCAGATCACGGACAAAAATATTTACAGATTTGCCCATTTATGCTATTATAGTATGGTTAGAACAGGTATGCAACAGCGGGAAAGGAAAGCCAGTGAGAAAATATGTACCGGCCTATGAGGGCAACCTGCGCAAGCACGCGCTGTCGGTGCCCCGCTGCATCAGCGAGTGCAGCGGCATCCGGGTGTTCGGACGCCGCATCAAGTCTCTGGTGTTCAGCACGGATGTGGCCATTATCAAGAATATCAACGCCGACGCCATCATCGCGGTGTACCCCTTCACACCCCAGCCCGCCATCACACAGGCCATCATCGGCGTATCGGACGTGCCGGTGTTCTGCGGCGTGGGCGGCGGTCTGACCACCGGCATCCGCTCCGCCAGCATGGCCGCCTATGTGGAGCATCAGGGTGCCTACGGCGTGGTGTGCAACAGCAAGATCGGACTGGAGACGATCCGCGATATCAAGAGTGCCGTGGAGATCCCGGTGGTGTACACGGTCATCTCGGAGAAGATGGATATCCAACCCTATCTGGACGCGGGGGTGGACATCCTCAATGTGTCCGGCGCGGCGCGGACGCCGGAGATCGTGGCGGCGCTGCGGGCGCGGTACCCGGACATGGCCATCATCGCCACCGGCGGCCCCACTGACGAGAGCATTCTGGCCACCATTGGGGCGGGTGCCAACGCCATCACCTATACGCCGCCCAGCAGCGCGTCGCTGTTTGCCAAGACCATGGCGGACAACCGCAGCGAGCTGGAATAGGAGCTAAAAAGGAACGGGACTTCCAACGAAGTCCCGTTCCTTTTTGTCGTAGGATGCGCTTTGTTACAGGGCGAGATAGGCGCGGCATTTGGCATCGGCCTCCCACGCCAGACGCTCCTCATCCACGGTGACGAGGCGGCCGCCCTCCACGGTGACGCGCCCCTGCACCACCGTATAGTCCACCGGGCCGCGGACGCCCACGGTACCCAGCACCGAGCCGGCGTCGCAGCCACAGCCCACCAGCTCCAGTCGCCGGGCGTCGATCATAAAGAGGTCGGCGCACTTGCCCTCGCTGAGTTGGCCGATATCGTCCCGCCCCAGCAGGCGGGCGCTGCCCCGTGTGGCCATCTTCAGCACATCGTAGCCGGTGGGCGCCTGACGGCTGGAGGTCAGGCGGTGCAGCAGGTAGGCCACCCGCAGTTCCTCCAGCAGGCTGGAGCCATCGTTGGAGGCGGAGCCGTCCACCGCCAGACCCACCGGCACGCCCAGCGCCAGCATCTCCGGGATGCGGGCCACGCCGCTGGAGAGCTTCATGTTGCTGATGGGGCAGTGGGCCACGCCGGTGCCGGTCTGCGCCAGCAGGCGCAGCTCCTCGTCGTTGAAGTGGATGCCATGGGCGAACCAGACATCGCTGCCGATCCAGCCCAAGCGCTCCATATATGCCAGCGGTCGGATGCCCTCCCTCGCCAGCATGAAGTTCTCCTCATCTTTCGTCTCACACAGGTGGGTGTGGAGGCGCACGCCGTACTGCCGTGCCAGAATGGCGCTTTGCCGCAGTAGCTCCGCCGATACGGAGAAGGGGGAGCAGGGTGCCAGCGCAACGCGGTGCATAGCGCCGTAGGACGCATCGTGGTAGGTTTCGATGGCGTGGACGCTGTCGCGCAGGATCTCATCCACCGTCTGCACCACGCTGTCCGGCGGCAGGCCGCCGTCCTTCTTGCTCAGATCCATGCTGCCCCGGCTGGCGTACATTCGGATACCCAACTCATCGGCGGCGGCAAATTGCGCCCCCAGCAGGTCGCCGCTGCCGGCGGGAAAGACATAGTGGTGGTCGAAGCAGGTGGTACAGCCGTGCTTCATCAGCTCGCCCATGCCGGTGAGGCTGGACAGGCGGATGACGTCGGCATCCAGATTTTTCCAGATCTCATACAGGGTGCGCAGCCAGTCGAACAGCTCCATGTTCTGTACCTGCGGCAGGTTGCGGGAGAACACCTGATACAGGTGGTGGTGGGTGTTGACAAGGCCGGGATAGCAGAACATATGGCTGCCGTCGATGACGCGGTCGGCGGGGATGTCCAGATCGTGGCCGATGGCCTTGATGAAGCCGTCCTCGCAGTAGAGGTCGGCGTTTTGCAGGATGCGGTCGCTGTCGTCACAGGTGACGAGCTGGGCGATATGCCGGATCAGCAGGGTGGACATGGCGATTCCTCCTTGGCAGATAGTGGTGGGTAGGAAAAAAGAGCAGGCCGCAAGCGGCCCACTCTTTTTTTGATACAGTCAGCGTTCCTCGCGGAAGTAGGAGAGACCGAGGGACGCAGGGGGCTGATCCTCCCGCTTCTTACGCAGGGACACGATGATCAGCACTACCAGTGTGATGGCGTAGGGCAGCATCTTGTACAGCTCCTTCACCGCCATCTGGGTGCCGGTGGGCAGGTAGATGTTCAGGATGTACAGGCCGCCGAACAGGATGGAGGCCCAGATGCTGGCACTGGGACGCCAGATGGTGAAGATGACCAGCGCGATGGCCAGCCAGCCGCGGTCACCGAAGGCGTTGTTGGACCAGACGCCGTTGGCGTAGTCCATGACGTAGTACAGACCGCCCAGACCTGCGATCATGGAGCCGATGCAGGTGGCGAGGTACTTGTACTTGGTGACGTTGATACCGGCGGCGTCGGCGGTGGAGGCACTCTCACCCACGGCGCGCAGGTGCAGACCGGCGCGGGTGCGGTTCAGGAAGTAGGAGGCGCCGATGGCGATGAGAATAGCCAGATACGCCAGAAAGCCGTAGGACAGGAACAGCTGACCGAACCAACCGGTGCTGTCTGCGCCGGGCAGGGTGGTCTTGAAGAACAGGCTGGTTTTGGACAGGGCAATGGAGGGTACCTCACTGTTGGTCAGCTTGATGAGGGAGCCGCCGAAGAAGTTGCCCACGCCCACACCGAAGGTGGTCATGGCCAGACCGGTGACGTTCTGGTTGGCCCGAAGGGTGACGGTGAGGAAGCAGTACAGAAGACCCATCAGCAGAGAGCCCAGCAGCGAGCAGAGGATGGGGATCATAATGGCCAGGAAGCCGTTAAGCTGTCCGCCGGCGGCCTGCTCATAGAAGAACGAGCCGATGACGCCGCTGATGCCGCCCACATACATGATGCCGGGGATACCGAGGTTCAGGTTGCCGGACTTCTCCGTCAGGATCTCGCCGGTGCTGCCGAACAGCAGGGGGATACCCTGCATGACGGCGCGGGGGAAGAAGGATACAAAGTTGAAGTCCATCCGTCACGCCTCCTTTCTGCTGCTCTTGCGCAGGGTGACCTTATAGGTGATGAAGAACTCGGTAGCGATAATGAAGAACAGAATGATACCGGTGAGGATGTCGGCGAAGGAGTGGTTCAGGCTCAGGGTACTGGCCACCTCACTGGCGCCGCGATCCATGGTCACCAGCAGCAGCGAGGAGGCGATCATGATGAAGGGATTGAACTTGGACATCCAGGACACCATGACGGCGGTAAAGCCGCGGCTGTTCACGATGGTGGTGGTCAGGGTATGGTCGATACCGGCGGTCATTATGAAGCCCATCATGGCGCACAGCGCGCCGGAGAGCACCATGGTGCGGATAATGACCCGATCCACCTTGATGCCGGCGTAGCTGGCGGTGCGCTGGCTCTCGCCGACCACGGCGATCTCGTAGCCGTGCTTGCTGTATTGCAGGTACACATACATCAGCACCGTCATGAGGCCCACGATGAGGATGGGCAGCAGGTAGGAGTTGCCGACCTCCGGCAGCCAGCCGGCGCGAGTGTCCTGATTGATGATGCCGATCTTACCGGCACCCTTAGGTACCTCCCACACGATGATGAAGTAGGAGGTCAGCTGCATGGCGATGTAGTTCATCATCAGGGTGAACAGCGTCTCGTTGGTGTTCCACTTGGCCTTGAAGAAGGCGGGCAGGAAGCCCCAGATGGCGCCGGCCAGCAGCGCGGCTGCCAGAGAGATCACGATCAGCAGCGCATGGGGGACCTTGCCGCCCAGCAGGATCATGCAGGTGGTGGTGGCCAGGCAGCCGATGATGGTCTGACCCTCGGCGCCGATGTTCCAGAAGCGCATCTTGAAGGCGGGGGTCACCGCCAGAGAGATACCCAGCAACACCGCCACATTGCGGAAGGTCACGCCGATGCGGCGTGGGGAGCCGAAGGCGCCCTTGAGGATGGTGCGGTAGACGGCGATGGGATCCTGTCCCGTCAGCAGGGTGGTGATGAGGCCGCAGAAGACCAGCGCCAGCACCAAAATACCGCCGCGGATCAGCAGCGCCTTGGGCAGGGGCAGCGTATCCCGCTTGGAGATATGGAAAAGAGAACCTTTTTTATTCATCTGCCTTGCCTCCTCCCGCACGGGTCATCAGTGCGCCCACTTCCATCTTATTGGTGGTGCGTCCGTCCACAACGCCGGACACCTGACCGCCGCAGAGCACCACGATGCGGTCGCACAGCTCCAGCAGTACGTCCAGATCCTCGCCGACGTAGACCACGGCGACGCCCTTCATCTTCTGCTCTGTCAGCAGGTTATAAATCGTATACGAGGTATTGATATCCAGACCGCGGACGGCGTAGGCCGTCATCAGCACGGAAGGCTCCTGTGCGATCTCGCGGCCCACCAGCACCTTCTGCACATTGCCGCCGGACATACGGCGGACGGGGAAGCTGGTGCTGGGGGTGACCACCTCCAGCTCCTGCCAGATGCGCTGTGCCAGCGCCTCGGGATTCTTGCGGTCCAGGAAGATGCTGTGACCCTTCCGCCAGGAGCGGAGCATCATGTTGCCGGTCATGCCCATGGAGCCCACCAGACCCATGCCCAGACGATCCTCCGGCACGAAGCTCATGGCGATACCGGCCTTGCGGATGTCCATGGGATCCTTGCCCGCCAGCTCCTGCGGCGCGGCGCCGTCGGGGGCGTAGTAGGTGACGGAGCCGGAGGCAATGGGATACAGACCTGCGATGGACTCCAGCAGCTCGCGCTGTCCGGAGCCGGCCACGCCGGCTACGCCCAGCACCTCGCCGGCCTTGATCTCAAAGCTCACGTTGTCCAGACGCTTGACGCCCAGCTCATCGAATACGGTGAGCCCCTCCAGCTTCAGGCGGGTGGCCACGTTCTTAGGCTCGGGACGGTCGATATTCAGGCTGACGCTGCGGCCCACCATCATGTCCGTCAGGGACTGCTGGTCGGCGTCCTTGGTCAGCACGTCGCCGATGTACTCACCCTTACGCAGCACTGCCACGCGGTCGGAGACCTCCAGCACCTCATGGAGCTTGTGGGTGATGATAATGAGGGATTTGCCGTCGGCCTTCATGTTGCGCATGACGGTGAACAGCTTATCCGTCTCCTGCGGCGTCAGCACGGCGGTGGGCTCATCCAGAATCAGGATATCCGCGCCGCGGTACAGCACCTTGACGATCTCCACCGTCTGCTTCTGGGAGACGGACATATCGTAGATCTTCATGTCGGGGTCGATGTCGAAGCCGTACTTGTCGCAGATGTCCTGCACCTTTTTGCGGGCATTGGCAAGATCCAGCTTGCCCTCCAGACCCAGAATGATGTTCTCTGTGGCGGTGAACAGGTCCACCAGCTTGAAGTGCTGATGGATCATACCGATGCCGAGGGCGAAGGCGTCCTTGGGAGACGCGATGGTCACCGGCTGGTCATGGATGTAGATCTGCCCCTCATCGGGGAAGTAGATGCCGGAGAGCATATTCATCAGGGTCGTCTTGCCGCTGCCGTTTTCGCCCAGCAGGGACAGGATCTCACCCTCGTGCAGCTCCATGTTGATCGCGTTGTTGGCGACAACTTTTCCGAACCGCTTGGTGATGTTCTCCATTTTGATCGCGCATTTGTTTTCCAAGGCTGTCATCCTTTCTTTCGGCGCAGAAGGCTGCAACACCCCGTAGCACGCCGGGACTGTGTTCCATGTGGCTTATTCTACCATATCCGCCGGGGGTTGTAAATCATAATTAACAAAAAATTTGTCAGGTACACACAAAGAATGTAAGGTTACACGAGAAAAGATTGTTCCATTTGTGTAAATTGTCAAAACTCCGTGTGGGGGCATAGAAAGAACGTGGTGGGCTGCCCGGCAGCCCACCACGTTACGTGTGCTATATGTCGTTTTCGGGGCAGATCAATGCTTAGCCGAAGTTGACGTCCAGACGGGTGATGCCGTCGATCTCCAGATCGAAGTAAGGAGCGGAGCGGAACTCGGACTCGGAGAAGTAACCGTCATGCACGACCTCGGTGTCGGGGGTGTTATCGCTGTCGGCGTTGACGTCAGCCTGATAGGAGGTCAGAGTCTCACCCTTCACAGTAAAGGTGGAGCAGTCGAAGACATGGATCTCGCCCTTCTCCAGCTTCTCGGTGGCGGCGGCAATCGCCTCGGCGGTGCCGGCAGCGGCAGCGGTCTCGTTCACATCGGTCAGAACCACGGAGCCGGTGGCCAGGGTGCCGGTCCAGTCAGCGGGGATCTCGGTGCCGTCCATAACAGCCTTGATGCACATCTCATAGTAGGGAGCCCAGTCGATACGGGAAGAGACGATGAAGGTGTTGGGGCAGGCATCCTTGGTGGAGCCGTTGTAGGAAACGTTGGGCACACCGGCGTTCTCGCAGGCGGTAGGAGCGCCCAGAGAGTCAGCGTGCTGGCTGATCAGCTTGCAGCCGCCCTGGATCAGCTTCTCTGCGCCTTCCTTCTCCAGAGTCTCGTCGTACCAGCTGCCGGTGAAGGTCACGTCCATGGTGACGGTGGGGCAGACGGAGCGAGCGCCCAGATAGAAGGAGGTGTAACCGGAAACGACCTCGGCGTAGGTGAAGGCGCCGACATAGCCCATCTTGGCCTCGTCAGCGGTGAACTGACCGGCCTCGATCATCTCGTTCAGCTTCAAACCGGCAGCGATACCGGCCAGATAGCGGCCCTCGTAGATGGAAGCGAAGGCGTTGTGGTAGTTAGCCAGACCCTCGGTGTGAGCGCGGTTGCCGGTGGAGTGGCAGAACTGCACCTCGGGATGCGCCTTGGCGGCGTCGATCATGTAAGGCTCATGACCGAAGCTGTCGGCGAAGATGATGTTGCAGCCGTCATCGACCAGGTTCATGGCAGTCTCGTAGCACTCCTGACCCTCGGCAACGTTGGTCTTGAGGATGTAGTCGGCATCGGTGAGGCCCAGATTGGCAATGGCCTCCTTGGCGGCGTTGATGAAGTTCAGGTCGTAGGTGGAGTTCTCATCGTGCAGGGTGATGAAGCCCACCTTCACAGTAGCGGTCTGCTGGCCGTCGTCAGGGACGTCGGGGTTGTCGGGCTGCTTCTGCTCACCGCAGGCAACCAGGCTCAGTGCCATGACCAGAGCGATGATCAGTGCAAGGAACTTTTTCATTCTTTTTTCCTCCTTTAAATATGTGACACGCGGCTGAAAGTAAGGGTAAATTTGCCGGGTGTCTGAATAACGGGGTTCGCCCGGTATTCACAACCAATAGGATGCCAGTATTATACAGGAAAGCGTTTCAAATTTCAACTGAAAATGTGTGCTATAAGAAAAAGTTTTATGTGCTGCCGAAAACCTGCCGGAGCGGGGTCACTGGTGGACCCGCGTACCGGTCTTGCCCTCGATGCCGTCCTTGGCCTTTTCCAGCAGGGTGATGAGGGCGGTGCGGCCGGGCTTGGACTCGGCAAACTTCACGGCGGCCTCCACCTTGGGCAGCATGGAGCCCTTGGCGAACTGCCCCTCGTCCATGTACCGGCGGGCCTCGGCGGGGGTCAGGTCGTCCAGCCCCCTCTGGTCGGGCTTGTTGAAGTTGATGGCTACCTTCTCCACGGCGGTGAGGATGATGAGCATATCCGCGTCCAGCAGCTCCGCCAGCAGCTCACTGCCGAAATCCTTGTCGATGACGGCAGGGGTGCCGGAGAGCCTGCCGTCCCGGCGGATGACGGGGATGCCGCCGCCGCCCACGGCGACGACCACATGACCGGCGTTCACCAGCGCCTGAATGGAGGCCTTCTCCACGATATCCACGGGCTTGGGGGAGGGGACCACCTGCCGGTAGCCGCGGCCGGCGTCCTCCACCATGGTGTAGCCCCGCTCGGCGGCGATGCGGTCGGCGGTCTCCTTGTCGTAGAAGGCGCCCACGGGCTTGGTGGGGTTGCGGAAGGCGGGGTCGTCCTCGGACACCACGGTCTGGGTGACGATGGTGGCCACAGGCTTATCCATGCCGCGGCTCATAAGCTCGTTGCCGATGGCCTGCTGGAGATGGTAGCCGATGTAGCCCTCGGACATGGCGCCGCACTCGGGGAAGGGCATATCGGCCTTGATAGCGCCGGACTCGGCGGCAGTGCTGAGACCCAGATTGATCATGCCCACCTGCGGGCCGTTGCCGTGGGCGACGACTACCTCGTTGCCGGCGGCGATCAGGTCTGCGATAGAGCGGGCAGTCTCGGTGACGAGCTGGAGCTGCTGGGCGGCGGTGCTGCCCAGCGCGTTGCCGCCCAGTGCGATGACGATCCTCTTGGACATGGCTGTATTACCTCACTGTTCTGCATAGTAGTGTGTGGGAAACGACAGCAGCGGCGGCGATGCCGCCGCTGCTGCGGGTGGTGTATTTTAGAAGATCTTGCGGTTGTTCTTGCCCTCGTCCAGCTCCATCAGAGCCTTGACGGGATCCTTCACCTGCGCCATGAAGATCATGGCGGCGATGATGTAGGGCTTGTAGGAGGCCTGCTTGTACAGAGGCACGATGTAGCGGTCGAACACGGAGTTGTCCACCTCGCCCTCGTCGCAGCTCAGGCCGGTGATGTCAGCGGGCAGGCAGTGCAGGTACAGCGCCTTGCCGTCCTTGGTGAGCTTCATCATCTCCTCGGTGCAGGCCCAGTCCTTGTGCTCGGCGTTCTGGGCCAGCAGACGCTTCTCCAGCGCGTCGATGCCGTCCTTATCGCCGGCGGCGTACAGCTTGGTGCGCTCCTCCATGGCGGCGTAGGACGCCCAGCTCTTGGGATACACGATGTCGGCATCCTTGAAGGCTTCCTTCATGTCGTTGGTCTTGTGGAACTTGGAGCCGTACTTCTCACAGTTCTTGCGGGCGACCTCCTCCACCTCGGGCATCACGTCGTAGCCCTCGGGATGAGCCAGCGTCACGTCCATGCCGAAGCGGGTGAACAGGCCGATGACGCCCTGCGGCACGGACAGGGGCTTACCGTAGGAGGGGGAGTAGGCCCAGGTCATAGCGACCTTCTTGCCCTTCAGGTTCTCCACGCCGCCGAAATAGTGGATGACATGGAGCATATCGGCCATGCACTGGGTGGGGTGATCCACGTCGCACTGCAGGTTCACCAGGGTGGGCTGCTGCTCCAGAATACCGTCGCGGTAGCCCTCCTTCACGGCGTCCATGAAGGTCTTCTGATACTTGTGGCCCTCGCCGATGAACATATCGTCGCGGATGCCGATGACGTCGGCCATAAAGGACACCATGTTGGCAGTCTCACGGACGGTCTCGCCGTGAGCGATCTGGGACTTCTTCTCGTCCAGATCCTGCACCTCCAGACCCAGCAGGTTGCAGGCGGAGGCGAAGGAGAAGCGGGTACGGGTGGAGTTGTCGCGGAAGATGGAGATGCCCAGACCGGAATCGAACACGCGGGTGCTCTTGTTGCGCTCGCGCAGGTCACGGAGGGCGTCAGCCACGGTGAAGATGGCGTCGATCTCATCGTCGGTCTTGTCCCAAGTCCAATAGAAATCGGTCTTGTACATATTGTTGATGTTCAGGGTGGACAGATGGCGTGCCAGCTCAACAGTCTTGCTCATTTTTTTATTCTCCTTATAAGATGAGTGATTTCACAGAAATGCTTACTTGATGTCGTTGCCGGTCAGCTCCTGACGGAAGCTGGTGGCGGAGCCGTCCTTGTTCTCGGGCTTGTACAGACCGGGAACGGCGGCGTACAGGGCGGCGCAGGTCACCAGATCCTGCTTGAAGGTCACCTCGTTGGGGGCGTGTGCCTGAGACTCGGCGCCGGGGCCGAAGCCCACGCAGGGGATACCGTAGCGGCCCTGGATGGACACGCCGTTGGTGGAGAACGTCCACTTATCGGTGAGGGGACGGCCCTCGCGCTTGGAGGCGGCCAGCTCGGTGGGCATCAGGCGCTTGTCGCCCCACAGGTTGTGGTGGGCGTCCACCAGAGCCTGCACGTGGGGTGCGGTCTCCTTGTTGATCCAGGTGGGGAAGAAGCACTCCGTCTCGTAGACGTGGCCCGTCCATGCCGGACGGTCATACATGTACATGGACACCTTCACATCCTTGGCGTACTTCTTGCAGGCGGGCAGATCCTCGATCTCCTTCAGGCAGGACTTGTAGGTCTCGCCGGCGGTCATGCGGCGGTCGATGGAGATGGCACAGGAGTCGGCCACGGCGCAGCGGGAGGGAGAGGTGTAGAAGATCTGGCTGGTGGTGCAGGTGCCCCGGCCCAGGAAGCGGGCGTCCTCATAGTGCTCGGGGTTGAACTTGGGATCCAGCATCTTCACCAGGCCGTTGATCTCGGTGGAGCCGTCGGCGGGATTCTCGTTGAGGTCGCGGACGTTGAGGATGACCTCCGCCATCTTGTGGATGGCGTTGTCGCCGCGCTCGGGAGCGGAGCCGTGGCAGGAGACGCCGTGCATATCCACGCGGATCTCCATGCGGCCGCGGTGACCGCGGTAGATGCCGCCGTCGGTGGGCTCGGTGGAGATGACGAACTCGATCTTCTCACGGGCGTCCTCGGGGCCGTTGAAGTACTCGTTGACGATGGACTGCCAGCACATACCGTCGCAGTCCTCCTCCTGCACGGAGCCGACCACCATCATCTTGTAGCCCTTGGGCAGCAGATCCAGATCCTTCATGATCTTCACGCCGTAGGCGGCAGCGGCCATGCCGCCCTCCTGATCGGAGCCGCCGCGGCCGTAGATGATGTCGTCCGTCTCATAGCCCTGATAGGGGTCAGCGTCCCAGTTCTCGATGTTGCCGATGCCCACGGTGTCGATGTGGCTGTCGATGGCGATGATCTTGTCGCCCTCGCCCATCCAGCCGATGACGTTGCCCAGCTTGTCGAACTCCACCTTGTCGTAGCCCAGAGCCTTCAGTTCCTCGGCGATGCGCTTGACAACGCCCTCCTCCTCGCAGGACTCGGACGGGATGGCGATCATGTCACGCAGGAACTTGACCATGGCGGGCTTATAGCCCTCGGCAGCTTTTCTGATGGCTTCGAAATCCATAACGTACCTCCGCATATTTTCTTTGTTCCAAACATACAAAATAAGGTTTTTCTTTTGGTGCTATCCCTATCATAACACACAGAAGCAGGATGTCAAACAAAAATTTATGAAACCAAAAAAATATTTTGAAAAAATTGTTGCGTTCTCCGCAAAGTGTGGTATGATAATAAGGTAAAAAGTCAAAAAGCGAGGACGGGAGGGAAGATTTTGGAAACAAGACGCCTTGAAACGCTTAAGCAGATCGCCGCGGGCATTGCGGCGCAGTTCGGCGACAAGTGCGAGGTCGTGATCCACGACGTCAGCACCAGCCACCCGGAGCACACCATCGTACACATCGAAAACGGACACGTTTCCGGTCGTCAGGTGGGTGACGGCGCCTCCATGGTGGTGCTGGAGCAGCTGGAGCACCAGTACGAGCAGCCCCAGGATCACCTGTGTTATCTGACGCGGACGCCGGACGGCAAGATCCTCAAGTCCTCGTCCCTGTATATCCGCAACAGCCGCGGCGCCGTGACCGCCATCTTCTCCATCAACTACGATGTGACGGGGCTGATGATGATGCAGCAGCAGCTGGGCGAGCTGCTGTCCACCCGGGACAAGGAGCAGACGGAGCCGGAGAAGATCATCAACGTCAACGACGTGCTGGATGAGCTGATCCAGCAGTCCGTGGCGCTGGTGGGCAAGCCGGCGGCGCTGATGAACAAGGACGACAAGGTGCGCGCCATCCAGTTCCTGAACAAGTCCGGCGCGTTCCTCGTCACAAAGTCCGGCGACAAAGTGGCAAAATACTTCGGTATTTCCAAATATACCTTATACTCTTACATTGATGCGAACAAGCAACAGGAGGAAAAGAAAAAATGATCGATCTGTCCATCAACAAAGTAGGTCTGGAGCACAATATCCAGAAGGCCAAGGAGAACAACGTCATTATCCCTACCATTGCACAGATGCAGGATCCCGATCTGATCCCCGAGAAGATCAAGGCCAAGCTGAGCCATACCGGCCTGTGGGATGTGGACCCCGTCAACCTGTTCCGCATTTCCTGGCACAATGAGGCCAAGGAGAGCGGCGGCCTGTTCCAGAAGGTTCCCAACTATGTGGAGATCCCCAGCAAGCTGTCCGGCGTGCCCTGCCGCATCATCGCCATGTCCGGCAAGTGGTTCCCCACCGGCTGCCATAAGGTGGGCGCTTCCTTCGGCTGCCTGGCCCCCCGCCTGGTCACCGGTCAGTTCGACGCCACCTATCACCACGCCGTCTGGCCCTCCACCGGCAACTACTGCCGCGGCGGCGCCTTCAACTCCAAGCTGCTGGCCTGCGAGTCCGTGGCCATCCTGCCCCAGGATATGTCCAAGGAGCGCTTCGACTGGCTGAAGTCCATCGCCGGTCAGATCATCGCCACCCCCGGCTGCGAGTCCAACGTCAAGGAGATCTTCGACAAGACGTGGGAGCTGAAGCGCGATCCCACCATGATGATCTTCAACCAGTTCGCCGAGATGGGCAACCCCCTGTGGCACTACAACGTCACCGGCTACGCACTGGCCGAACTGTTTGAGGCCGTGAAGAAGCCCGGTCAGAACTTTGCCGGCGCCTGCTTCACCTCCGGCTCCGCCGGCACCATGTCTGCCGGTGATCTGCTGAAGGAGCGCTATCCCCACCTGAAGCTGGCCGTGGGCGAGGCGCTGCAGTGCCCCACCATTCTGGACAACGGCTTCGGCGGCCACCGCATCGAGGGTATCGGCGACAAGCACATTCCCTGGATCCACAACGTGAAGAACACCGATATGGCCATCGCCATCGACGACGAGGACAGCCAGCGCCTGCTGCGCCTGTTCAACACCCCCGAGGGCCAGCAGTATATGAAGGACGAGCTGGGTATGTCCGATGAGGATATCCAGAAGATGAGCTGGCTGGGCATCTCCGGCATCGCCAACGTGCTGTGCTGCATCAAGATGGCCAAGTACTACGAGCTCACCGAGAACGACGTGGTGGGTACCGTCCTGACCGACTCCGCTGTGATGTACCAGTCCCGCATCACCGAGCTCAACGAGATGCACGGCGCGTACAACGCCCACGAGGCGGCACTGGATCACAACCTGCATATGCTGGGCCTGAAGACCGACTCCATGCTGGAGCTGACCTACACCGAGCGCAAGCGCGTTCACAACCTGAAGTACTACACTTGGGTGGAGCAGCAGCAGATGAAGGTGGAGGATCTGAACGCCCAGTGGTACGACACCAAGAACACCTGGGACGCCGTTCACGCACAGGCCAAGGATCTGGACGAGCTGATCAACGAGTTCAACGAGGCCACCGGCCTGCTGAAGGCACTTTGATCTCTTAAAAGGGGAGCAGGCTCCCCCTTTAGATCCCCCACCGCCAGTCAGCGGACTGGCGAACGCGCCCACGGCGCTTGGGTCAATGTATTTTTTCGACGTACACGCCGCCGAAAAAATGAATTTGACCTGCTGACCACAAATCGCTTCAGGGCGGGGCAGTCGCCCCGCCCTGATTTTCATCTTTAAGTGAGGAGAGACACCATGAGAAATGTGAAATACGGCAAGTGTGTCCGCTGCGGCAAGACCTATGACGCCGTGCCCGACCTGACCAACTGCGAATGCGGCGGCATTCTGGACATCGTGTACGACTACGACTACATCAAAACCGTGCTGACCAAGGAGAAGCTGGCCAAGCGGGACAACCGCTCCATGTGGCGCTACCGGGAGCTGCTGCCCGTGGAGGAGACCACCCCCGACACCCCCCTGCGGGTGGGCTGGAGCCCCCTGTACGAGGAGCCGAAGCTGGCGGAGCTGCTGGGCATCAAAAAGCTGTGGGTGAAGGACGACGGCCAGAACCCCACCGCCTCCTTGAAGGATCGCGCCAGCGCCATGGCGGTGGCCAAGGCCATGGAGGCAGGGGCCAAGACCATCGCCTGCTCCTCCACCGGCAACGCCGCCAGCTCGCTGGCGGGCAACGCCGCCGCCGCGGGCATCAAGACCTACATCTTCGTGCCGGAGCGCGCCCCCAAGGGCAAGGTGGCACAGCTGATGATCTTTGGCGCCAACGTCATCTCCGTCAAGGGCAACTATGAGGAGACGTTCAAGATGTCCGCCGCCGCCATCGACAAGTACGGCTGGTACAACCGCAACGCCGCCATCAACCCCTATCTGTCCGAGGGTAAAAAGACGGTGGCACTGGAGATCGCCGAGCAGCTGAACTGGGAGATGCCCGACTATCTGGCCATCTCTGTGGGTGACGGCTGCACCATCGCCGGTGTGTGGAAGGGCTTCAAGGATCTGTACGCCATCGGCTTCATCGACAAGCTGCCCCGCCTGATCTCCGGCCAGTCTCTGGGCTGCTATCCCATCAACCGCGCCATCCAGAACGATGAACCGTGGCAGCCCATGGAGGAGAACACCATTGCCGACTCCATCTCCGTGGGCGTGCCCCGCAACGCCGACAAGGCGCTGATGGCCATCCGCGAGTCCAATGGTATCGCCGTCAACGTGTCCGATGAGGAGATCCTGGCGGCGCAGCGGCTGCTGGGCCGTACCTGCGGCGTGTTCGGCGAGCCTGCCGGCGTCACCGGCGCGGCGGCGCTGAAGAAGGCCTGCGAGGAGGGGCTCATTCCCCACGACGCCACCGTGGTGTCCGTGGTCACCGGCAACGGCCTGAAGGACGTGGCCAACGCCATCAAGTCCGCCGGTGAGCCGATCCACATCGCGCCGGATCTGGAGCTGATGGTGGAGGAGTTCAAAAAGCGCGGCGTTACCGTGGAGTAAAATGCCGTTTTTCATCGAAAATACCGACGAACCCGAAAAAGAGACGGCGCAGCCGTCTCTTTTTTCTGAAAAATTTTCAGCTGCCGCCACATTTCGTCTTGACTTTTGGGGCGGCATCGTGTAAGATATTCACTGTTGTAAAGGCGTATAACTTTACAGAAGGAGGGATCCCCGTGAAAAACCAGACCTACCGCATGACCATGCTGTTCGATTTTTACGGTGACATCCTCACCGAACGGCAGCGTGAGCTGTTTGACCTCTACTACAACGAGGATCTGTCGCTGGCGGAGATCGCCGAAAACTGCGGCATCTCCCGGCAGGGCGTGCGGGACGTGATCGTCCGCGCCGAGGCCGCCATGAACGAGCTGGAGGACAAGACCGGCCTGCTCAAGCGCTTTATGCGGATGCAGAGCAGCGTGGACACCATCGTGGCTGCCGCCAACGAGATCAAGACCATCAACTACCGGCAGTATGAAAACCACCGGCTGGAGGAGCTGGCTGACAGCATCATCGCCGGAGCCGGCGTATTGAAGGAGTAATCCATGGCATTTGAGGGACTGAGCGAAAAACTGAATGCGACCTTCAAGCGCCTCCGGGGCAAGGGCCGTCTCACCGAGGCGGACGTCCGGGAGGGTATGCGCGAGGTACGTCTGGCACTGCTGGAGGCTGACGTCAGCTACAAGGTCGTCAAGGACTTTGTGGCGTCCGTCACCGAGAAGTGCGTGGGCGCGGACGTGCTGGACAGCCTGACCCCCGCCCAGCAGATCATCAAGATCGTCGATCAGGAGCTGACGGCGCTGATGGGCGGCACCAACGCCCGTCTGACCACCGCGTCCAAGGGCCCCACCGTTGTGATGATGGTGGGCTTGCAGGGCGCCGGTAAGACCACCAACGGCGCCAAGTTGGCGGGTCTGATGCGCCGGCAGTACGGCAAGCGCCCGCTGCTGGCCGCCTGCGACGTGTACCGTCCCGCCGCCATCACCCAGTTGCAGGTGGTGGGCAAGCAGCTGGACATCCCCGTGTTCGAGATGGGGCAGATCGACCCCGTGACCATCGCAAAGGAAGCCATCAAGTACGCGGCCGACCACGGCAACGACATGGTGTTTCTGGATACCGCCGGACGGCTCCACATCGACGAGGCGCTGATGGACGAGCTGAAGGCCGTCAAGGCCGCGGTGAAGCCCAACGAGATCCTGCTGGTGGTGGACGCCATGACCGGTCAGGACGCGGTCAACGCCGCCAAGGCGTTTGACGAGGCGCTGGGCATCGACGGCGTGCTGCTGACCAAGCTGGACGGCGACGCCCGCGGCGGCGCGGCCCTCTCTATCCGGGCGGCCACCGGCAAGCCCATCAAGTTTGTGGGTACCGGCGAAAAGCTGGACATGATCGAGCCGTTCCACCCCGACCGTATGGCCTCCCGTATTCTGGGCATGGGCGATATGCTCACGTTCATCGAGAAGGCGGAGCAGCAGTACGACGAGGAGCAGGCCAAGAAGCTGGAGGAGAAGCTGCGGAAGAACCGGCTGACCCTCAGCGACTATCTGGATCAGCTGGAGCAGCTGCAAAATATGGGCGACCTGAGCCAGATCGCGGATATGCTGCCCGGCGGCATGGCCAAGGGCTTTGACCCCAGCCAGATCGACGAGAAGCAGATGGCGCACAACAAGGCCATCATCCGCAGTATGACCCCCAGGGAGCGGGAAAATCCCCAGATCCTCAACGCCAGCCGCAAAAAGCGCATCGCCGCCGGCTGCGGTCTGGAGGTGGTGGACGTCAACCGCCTGCTGAAGTCCTTCGAGATGCTGCAGCAGATGACAAAGGCCATGACCAAGGGCAAGTTCCGCGGTCTTGGCGGTATGATGGGCGGTATGCCCAATATGAACCGGATGCACGGCTTCGGCCGGAAAAAACGGTTGAAATAAGTGTGTAAGTGCAGAAGCATTTAACAAATAAACATACAAAAATACATGGAGGAAAAATAACTATGGTCAAGATTCGTCTGAGAAGAATGGGCGCTAAGAAGGCTCCTTACTACCGCGTGGTCGTCGCTGATTCCCGCTATCCCCGTGATGGCCGCTTCATCGAGGAGATCGGCACCTACGATCCCTGTGTGTCCCCTGCCAAGATCAGCATCGACGCTGACCGTGCCCGCGAGTGGATCAAGACCGGCGCCCAGCCCACTGAGACCGTCCGCGCTCTGCTGAAGAAGGTCGACGTTCTGTAAGCCGGGGGCAAAGCATGAAGGATTTGCTGCTGTATATAGCCAGAAGCCTTGTAGAGCATCCCGATCAGGTGTCCGTCACCGAGGTCGAGGAGGGCGATGAGCTGACGCTGCAGCTGCGTGTGGCCCCTGAGGACATGGGCAAGGTCATCGGCCGTCAGGGCCGTATCGCCAAGGAGATCCGCACCGTGGTGCGCTCCTATGCCCAGCGCACCGGCGCAAAGGTTTCGGTGGATATCGTTGATTGACGAGAGAAGCTCCCGCTTTAGGCGGGAGTTTCTTTTTTGCCGCTTTTCTTTTGGTCGATGCTGGTGTATAATAAACGGGAATATGCAAATGAACACTGAGGAGGTCCCGCCATGTATGAAAATCGCCGGGAGATCATGCCGGATGTATTCCTGACCTATCTGCCCGCCCGTAAATTCAAGACCAGCCGCCTGACGCTGAATCTCGTCACCGGACTGGACCGCGCCACCGCGTCCGCCAATGCGCTGCTGCCCGCCGTGCTGAGCCGCGGCACCATGCGCCACCCGGATATGGAGAGCCTGTCCGCCGCCATGGATACGCTGTACGGCGCTACGGTGGACAGCGTCGTCCGCAAGAAGGGGGAGCGCCAGTGCATCGGCTTTGCCGCAGGCTTCATCGACGATGCCTTCACGCCCCACGGCGAAAAGCTGCTGGAGCCGGTGGCGGAGCTGATGGGCGAGATGCTGCTGGAGCCGGTGACCCGGAACGGCAGCTTTCTGGCGGAGTATGTGGACAGCGAAAAGGCCAACCTCATCGACGCCATCCGCTCGCTGCGCAACGACAAGCGGGACTGGGCGGAGATCCGGCTCATGCAGGAGATGTGCGCCGGTGAGCCGTACAGCATCCTGCGTCTGGGCGACGAGGAGTCGGCGGGACGGTTGAGCCACCACGCCCTGTACCGCCACAGCGGCGCGCTGTTGGCAGGCAGCCGGGTGGAGGTGATCTACTGCGGCAGCGCGGAGCGGCAGCGGGTGGAGGACGCGGTGCTGTCGGCGCTGGCGGCTCTGCCCAGAGGCGCCGCGGCGCCCCTGCCCGCCATGGAGCAGCTGCCGCCCCGGGAGACGCCCCGGATGGTGACGGAGGTCATGGACGTGAATCAGGGCAAGCTGTCGCTGGGCTACCGCTGCACCACGGAGGATGTACCCGCCATGATCCTTGCCAACCTGATCTTCGGCGGCACCAGCAATTCCAAGCTGTTTATGAACGTGCGGGAGAAGCTGTCCCTGTGCTACTACGCCTCCAGCAGCTACGCCCGCAGCAAGAATATCATGACTGTCTCCAGCGGCGTGGAGCAGAAGGACTGCGACCGCGCCATGGAGGAGATCGCCCGCCAGCTCACCGCCGTGCAGAACGGCGAGTGGGAGGATTGGGAGCAGGACGGCGCCTTGCAGGCCATGCTCAGCTCCCTTACGTCCCTGCCGGACTCTCAGGGCGCGCTGGAGAACTACTATCTGGGGCAGATCGCCACGGACGCCGGTGAGACGCCGGAGGAGCTGACCGCGGCGCTGCGCGAGGTCACGAAGGAGCGCATCATGGCGGCGGCTCGATCCGCCAAGCTGGACACCGTGTACTTCCTGCACGGAAAGGAGGAGGCGTAACATGGCACATCCCGAAAAGACCGTCTACCCCCGCATCGGCGAGGAGGTCATCCGCGCAACGCTGGAAAACGGCCTGCCGGTGTTCGTCGTCCCCAAGAAGGACTATCGCCGCAAGTACGCTATGTTCGCCACCCGCTACGGCGGCATGGATATGCGCTTTCAGCTGAACGGCCAGTGGCTGGACACCCCCGCCGGCATCGCCCACTATCTGGAGCATAAGATGTTCGACACCGAGGCGGGCAACGCCTTGCAGGAGCTGGCGAAGAACGGCGCAGAGCCCAACGCCTTTACCTCCAATGCCATTACCTGCTACTACTTCGACTCCACGGAGAAATTCTACGAGAATCTGGAGATCCTGCTGTCCTTCGTGTCTGTCCCCTACTTTACCGAGGAGAGCGTGGAGAAGGAGCAGGGCATCATCGCCCAGGAGATCAACATGATCGAGGACAACCCGGAGTGGCAGGTCTACAAGCGCCTGATGCAGGCGCTGTACCACACCAGCCCCGCCCGCACCTCCGTGGCGGGCTCGGTGGAGAGCATCCGGCAGATCACGGCGCAGACCCTGTACGACTGCCACAAGGCGTTTTACACGCCGTCCAATATGTGTCTGGTGGTGGTGGGCGATGTGGACGCGGACAAGGTGCTGGAGACGGCGCGCCGCATCCTGCCGGAGAGCAGCGGCCCCGACATTCCCCGCGATCACGGCCCGGCGGAGGATCTGACGGCGGCGCAGCCGGAGACCAGCTGCACCATGGAGGTGGCCATGCCCACCTTCCTGCTGGGCTTCAAGTGTGCGCCGCAGGCCGACGGGCCGGAGCAGATGCGCGCCACCGCCATCGGGGAGCTGGCCTGCGACCTGATGATGGGCGAGTCCAGCCCGCTGTACGCCCGGCTGTATAGTCAGGGGCTTATCAACGGCTCCTTCGGCGCCAGCTATGACATCCTGCCCGGCGCGGCCTACGTCTACGCCGGCGGCGACAGCAAGGACCCCCATGCCGTGGCGCAGGCCATTCTGGACGAGGCGAAGCGCCTGACAGAGGAGGGACTGGACGAGGCGTACTACCGCCGCATTATCAACGCCAACTTCGGCGCGGCCATGCGGGCGCTGAACTCCTTCGAGTCCATCGCCGTGTCCATGGTGGAGGGCTGCTTCCGCCGCTACGACGCCTACCGGTTCCCGGAGGTCTACGACAGCATCACCCAGCAGGACGTGCTGGACTTTATCCGCGACAGTTTTACGGAGAGGGGCATGGCACTCTCCATCGTGTACCCGAAGGAGGGATGACCCTTGCATATCATGACAGACAGCCCCATCCGCTTTCCGGGGCTTTTCGGAGACTGGGCGTTTACCGCCTCCGGCGTGGCCTTTCACATCGGCGGGAAGGCCATCTACTGGTACGGCATCATCATTGCGCTGGGCGTGGTGCTGGCGCTGTGGTTCTGCATGACCCAGCGGGAGAAGTACGGCATCACGGAGGATGACCTGCTGGACGCCGTGCTGTGGGGCGTTCCGCTGGCCATCGTAGGCGCCCGGCTGTACTACGTTATCTTCTATCTCGACTTGTTCAAAAAGGCGGACGGCTCCTTCGACTGGGGCAGCGCCGTCGCCATCTGGGACGGCGGACTGGCCATCTACGGCGGTGTGATCGCCGCATTCCTGACGGGCTTTGTGCTGTGCCGGAAAAAGGGCATCAAGATGGGTGCGCTGACCGATCTGGTGGTCATGGGCTTCCTTATCGGACAGGCCGTGGGACGCTGGGGAAACTTCATGAACCGGGAGGCCTTCGGCACCGAGACGACCATGCCGTGGCGCATGGAGCTGACCACGGCCATGGGGACGAGCGTGGCCGTCCACCCCACGTTCCTGTATGAGAGCCTGTGGAACGTGGTGGGGCTGCTGCTCATCGTGTTCATCGTGGCCCGCGCCCGCCGGTTTGACGGCGAGAACACATGGTTCTACTTTCTGTGGTACGGTCTGGGCCGGTTCTGGATCGAGGGCCTGCGTACCGACAGCCTGTATCTGTTCAACTGGACCATCGGCGGGCAGCCCATCCGGGTCAGCCAGGCGCTGAGCCTCGTGATGGTGCTGGTGTCCGCGTTCATGCTTTTCTACAATCTGAAGCTCCATCCCCACAAGCCGGAGGAACTGTACGTCAACCAAAAGGCCGCCCGTAAGGCGGCGGAAGATCAGGGGGCATCCGGCGAGGAGCCGCCGCAGGACACCGCAGAATAACAAAAAAAGAACTCTGACCGACAGGTCAGAGTTCTTTTTATACAAGGCTCAGAAGCGGCGTCCGCCCACAAAGTTGCGGCTGTAATAGTTGGTGTTCAGAGAGGAGACACACACGCAGTAGCCGTTGCCGGTGGAGGACGAGGCGTGGATGAACTGATCGTCGCCCACATAAATGCCCACATGGGAGGCGGGGTAGCTGCCGTCGGAGAAAAATACCAGATCGCCGGGCTGCAGCTCGCTGCGGCTGACATAGGTGCCGTACTTCAGCTGGGGGGTAGCGCCGTGGGGCAGGGAGATGCCCAGCTGGTTATACACATACATGGTAAAGCCGGAGCAGTCGAAGCCGCTGGGGGAGGCGCCGCCGTAGACATAGGGTACGCCCAGATACTGATAGGCGATGCTGACGGCGGAGCTGCCGGAGCTGCTGGGGGGGACAGAGGAGACATTGTCATTTGCAGCGGAGCTGCCGGTATCCTCTGCTGGCAGGGAGGTACCCAGCGTCACATACTGCTGGGCCACATAGCCGTTGGTGCCGTTATAGGACACGGCATACCAGCTGCCGCTCTGCGTCAGCACGGTGACAGCGGTACCCTTGGACAGGGTAGCCAGAATAGAAGAGGAGGTGTTGGCGTTGCTGCGGAGCCGGACGTCCGAGGCGTTGATCACGCCGTCGCCCAGCGTTTTGCCGGAGCTTGCCGCGGCGGTCAGCTGCGCGGCGGCCTTTGCTTTGGCCTCCGCCTCTGCTTTTGCCTTAGCTTCCGCCTCCGCCTTGGCCTTAGCCTCCGCTTCCGCCTTGGCCTTCGCTTCCTCCTCCAGCCGCGTCACGGTGGCAACGGCGGCCTCCATCGCGTCCGGGGCGGCCGGCGTCAGCGCGGCGCACAGTGCCGCGCCGGAGGTCAGACCGGAGCCTGCTGCACTGACCAGATTGGAGGAGGCGGAGGGCAGGGGGACGGATGCGTGCAGGGGAATGGCATAGGCTACCGGCACCATCGTCTCCTTGACCCGCCCGTTGAGGACGGTGAAGCCGGTAACGGCGGATATCATCATAACGGCGGCCAGCGCCGCGATCAGAATGCGTTTCATAGGCTTACAGCTTTCCGGCCAGCGCCCGCTCCAGCCAGATGGTGCCGACATCCATAGCGGCGTACAGGCTGTCCTTCTCGGACTTCTTCACCACCCGGTCACGGGAGCGAAGATCGGGGTCCGTCAGCTGCAGCTGCACGGACACGCGGGTGGCCACGTCCATGTCCTTCTCCTTCTTGGTGTCGAGGATCTGGAACATCACAATGTATTTATCGGCCATGCTGCCGTAGTAGATCAGATTGTCCACCCGGCGCAGGGGATGATTTTTATAAACAAGGCCTTCGCCTTTTTTCACGTCTGCCATGAAAGTACCTCCATTGAAAAACTTTGTAACCGAATTGTAACACATATGGCAGCGGCTGTCAACGCGCACCGGTAGGAAAAATTCGGAAAATGCCGTTGGAACGGGGAAAACAGGCGCAAAAAATGCCGCACGGCATAGCCGCGCGGCATTTTTGTCACAGCCTTTACAGCTCCAGATAGCTCTTGACCAGCACCTGCAGCAGCTCATCCCGGTCGATCTTGCAGATCAGCGTCCGGGCGGAGTTGTGGTTGGTGATGTAGGTGGGATCCGCCGACAGGATGTAGCCCACGATCTGGTTGATGGGATCGTAGCCCTTCTCCTTCAGGGATTCGTAGACGGTGGTCAGGATATAGTGGACCTGTTGATCCTTATCCTCAGCCGCGTTGAACTTTCTGGTGTAATCGTCCATATTGGCACCGCCTTTCATCTATATGCTCCTTAGTATACGCCTTCTCCCGGTTTCTGTAAAGAGGGAAAAAGCGCCGGTGCCGGAAAAAGGGGGCTGGTTCAGCGGGAGCGCAGCTCCGCGCCGAAGCGCTTGGACAGCTTTTTCAGCACGGAGTTGGCCACCTCCTCGATCTCGGCGGAGGTCAGGGTCTTTTCCGGGGAGCCGATGGTCAGCCGCGCCGTCAGGGACTTCTTGCCCGCCGGCACCTGCTTGCCCCGGTACTCGTCCACGAAGGACGCGCCGTGGAGCAGGGGGTTCTTCACGCCCTCGATGGTCTCGGCCACGTCCGCCCACTTCACCTCGCCGTCCAGCAGGAGGGAGATGTCATAGTCGGTCATGGGATACTCCGCCAGATGGGTGAAGGTGTTGGTGCGGGAGCGCAGGGGTACCAGCGCGTCCTGATCCAGCTGGAACAGCATGACGTTGACGTTCTTGATGCCGCAGGCCATGGACACCCGCTTGCTCAGCAGGGCCAGATCGCCGATGCGCTCCTCGCCCAGATAGATGTTGAGCCACACCACCTCGTCAGCCCACACGGGCTTTTCCACCTGCCGGAAGTCATAGCGCTCCATGTGGGTGTAGCGGGGCATCATCTCCACCACACCCTTGGCCTTGCGGAACAGGGCCGCCACGTCCTTGCCGGCGGACACGAAGGCGCCGGCCACGTTCTTACGCTGGGAGGGCAGCTTTTCACGGGGATCGTAGGGGGTGGTGTAGTCCGTGTCGTGGAACACCTGCGCCGTCTCAAAGATGGCGAAATCGCCGTAGTACCGCTCGTTCTTGGCCACCGCCTTGCACAGGTTGGGCAACAGGGAGGAGCGGATAAAGCGCTCGGAGGGAGACGGCGGGGTAGAAAGCGCCAGAATGCCGTCGGTGCTCTGGAGGATGGCGTTGACATACGACTCCTCCATCCACGGGTAGCTGAAGATCTCCTGCATCCCGCAGCGGACGGCCAGATATTCCTTGATATGCCGCTCCAGATCCTTGTCCAGCTGGTTGATGGCGCCGTCGAAGGAGGTGGTGATGGGCTCGGCCTCGAAGTTTTCGTAGCCGTACATCCGGGCGACCTCCTCCATGATGTCGGCCTTGATGGACACATCGCCGGTGGAGCGCCAGGTGGGTACCACCACGTGCATATTGTTGCCGTCGAAGGACAGCTGGAAGCCCAGCGGCGCCAGCTTGGCGGTGATATCCTCCGGCGTCAGGGTCTTGCCCAGACGGCGCTCCAGCCAGCTGACAGGCACGTCGATCTCCGCCTTTTGCAGCGGCACGGGATAGTAGTCGGCAAGGCCGGTGACCTGCATATCGGGATACAGCTCACGGAACAGCTGCATGGACAGGTCGAAGGCCTGGTCGCAGCGCTCGGGGTCGATGGCCTTCTCGTACCGGGCGGAGGCCTCGGTGCGGTTGTCGTACCGCAGGGCGGTGCGGCGGATGCCGGCGGCCTGGAAGTTGGCCACCTCCAGAATGACCTTGTCCGTCTCGGACAGGATGGAGTCCTTGGCGCCGCCCATGACGCCTGCCAGACCCACCACGCCTGCGTCGTCGGCGATGGTCAGATCGTCGGCAGTGAGGGACAGCTCCTTGCCGTTGAGCAGCAGCAGCTTCTCGCCCTCCTCGGCGCGGCGCACGATAATGTGACCGGCAATGTGGTCAGAGTCGAAGGCGTGGGTGGGTTGACCGGTGGCCAGCATCACATAGTTGGTGACGTCCACCAGCGCGTTGATGGGCCGCATACCCACGCGCCAGATGCGGCTTTGCATCTTGTAGGGGGCGGGCTTGACGCTGAGCCCCTCGATCTGAGCGGACAGGTAGCGCGGGCAGCGCTCCGCGTCCTCCACGGTGACGTGGAACCCGGCGGTGTTCTCCACGTTCCGGTCGAAGTGGGGGAACTCCACCATGGGCAGATGGTACAGCGCCGCCAGCTCCCGGGCGATGCCGTAGTGACCCCACAGGTCGGGGCGGTTGGTCATGGACTTGTTGTCGATTTCCAGAATGATGTCATTGAGATCCAGCGCGTCGGCCAGCGGCGTACCGGCGGGGGCATCGAAGGCGCTGAGGTCGAGGATGACGGCCTCCCCCTCCACGGGGAACAGGTCGGCAAGGCCGATCTCCACGGCGCCGCAGATCATGCCATAGCTGTCCACGCCACGCAGCTTGCTCTGCTTGATCTCCACCGGCTCGCCCTCGCCGTGCCAGCGGCAGACGGAGCCGGGCAGCGCCACCGCCACCTTCATGCCGTCGCGGAGGTTGGTGCCGCCGCAGACGATCTCCTTGATGTCGCCGCCGATGTCGGTGCGGCAGATACGCAGCTTATCCGCGTTGGGGTGGGGCAGGACCTCCTTGATCTCACCCACCACCATATCGTGGAACGAAGCGCCCAGATCGACGGCGTCCTCCACCTCCACGGTGGACATGGTCAGGTCATAGGCCAGACGCTTCAGATCCATATCCTCCGGCAGCTTTACATAGTCCCGGATCCAATTCAGTGATACTTTCATTTCAGCACCCCTCCCTCATCAATGGAATTGCTCAAGGAACCGCAGATCGGCGCTGTGGAACAGGCGGACGTCGTCCACGCCGTAGCGCATCATGACCAGACGGTCCAGACCGATGTTGACATAGAAGCCGGTGTACTCGTCGGGGTCGAGGCCTGCGGCTCTCAGAACATTGGGATGGGGCGTGCCGCCGGGCATGACCTCAATCCAGCCCACGTGCTTGCACACGCTGCACCCCTTGCCGCCGCAGACCAGACAGCCCATGTCGATCTCAAAGCCCGGCTCCACGAAGGGGAAGAAGCCGGCGCGCATCCGCACCGGAACGTCCCGGCCGAACACCTTGCTCAGGATGCTCTTGATCATCACCTTGCCGGAGGCGAAGGTGAAGTCCTTGTCCACGATCAGCGCCTCATACTGGAAGAAGGCGCGCTCGTGGCGGGCGTCCGTCGTCTCGTTGCGGTACACCTTGCCGGGGTACACAAAGCGGTAGGGGGGCTTGTGGGTCTGCATATAGCGGACGGAGCCGCCGGTCAGGTGGGGACGCAGGCAAAGCTTGTCCCAGCACTCGCCCTTGTCGTGTCCGGCCAGCCAGTAGGTGTCCATGCTCTCGCGGGCGGGATGGTTGGGAGGGAAGTTCAGATTGTCGAAGCCGAACAGCTCGCTGGTGATATCGTCCTCCTCGTAGATCTCAAAGCCCATGGAGCGGAAGGCGTCGTTCAGGTCGTAGCACATCTGTGTGATGGGGTGCAGACCGCCGCTGGGGGGCAGTATGCCCGGCACGGAGATGTCGAAGTCGGGGTCCACCTCGGACGCCTTCATCTTCAGCTCATTGCGGCGCGCATCCAGCAACTCGGTGAGCTGGGCCTTGGCCTGGTTCACCGCCTTGCCCATCTCCGGACGCAGGGACACGTCCAGCTTGGGCAGCTCCTTCAGCAGCTCTGTCAGGCTGCCCTGCTTGCCCAGCAGCAGCGCCTTGATCTCCTGCAGCTCCGTCTCGGAGCGGACGGCCTCGATCTTGGCTTTGCCCTCGGTGAGCAGCTGTTCCAGTTTTTCTTTCATATTGTGTGAGTCCTCCTTTTGAGAGTTTCGTTTTGGGGATAAAAAAACACCTTTCATCCCACATGACATGGGACGAAAGGCGACGCTTCCGTGGTACCACCCAGCTTCGCGGACAGTGTCCGCGCACTCGTTTCCCGGTAACGGAGGATGATCCGGCCGCGCATTTCCTCGCGGCAGCTCCCGGGCGAACACTGCGATGTATCTCAGGCCGGCTTGCAGCCGGTGGCCGGCCCTCTCTTGGAGATGCGTCTACGCAGATCTTCCCGTTCATGGCTTTTTGTCGTATGGATACACTTATACCACACGGGAAATGAACTTGCAAGCACTTTTTTCCCACTGTGCGGCGAAAATAGCAGAAATGGCGATTGACAAATGTGATATACTGAACAAAAAATACGAAAAGGAGTGACTGCCATGCTGACGCTGGACGCCGCCTATGTACGCGCCGCCCTGCCCCGCCGCGACCCGGAGGGTCACAAGGGGGATTTCGGAAAGGTCTACGTGCTGGGCGGCAGCGTGGGCTACACCGGCGCGCCGGTATTCTGCTCCCGCGCCGCCGTCCGCTCCGGCTGCGGACTGGTCTTTCTGGGCGTCCCGTCCGACATCTGGCAGGTGGCGGCGGTGAAGTCCGATGAGGCCATGCCCCATCCGCTGCCGTCGCTGGACGGAAAGCTGTGCCTGTCGGCGGAGGAGGACATCCGCCGCCGCGCCGCCGGGTGCGATGCCGTGGCTATGGGCTGCGGCATGGGACGCAGCGAGGAGAGCGAAGGGCTGGTGCGCCGCCTGCTGACGCTGGAGCAGCCGTTGGTGCTGGACGCCGATGGCATAAACGCGCTGGAATGGCATATAGATGAGTTGTCCCGCCGCCGCGGTCTTGTGACGGTGCTGACGCCCCACGAGGGGGAGTTCTCCCGCGTGGGCGGCGACGTGAGCCGGGGCCGGGAGAGCGGTGCGGCGGCTTACGCCGCGCGCCGGGGCGTCTATCTGGTGCTGAAGGGCCACCGGACGGTGATCGCCGCGCCGGACGGCCGGCTGGCGGTGAACACCACCGGCAATGACGGCATGGCAAAGGGCGGCAGCGGCGATATCCTCACCGGCATGACCGCCAGCCTGCTGGCGCAGGGCATGGAGCCGTTTGCCGCCTGCTGCTGCGCCGTATGGCTCCACGGCCGGGCCGGCGATCTGGCCGCGGCGGAGAAGGGACGGCGGGGCATGACCCCCGGCGACCTGTTAGAGAAGCTTCCCTATGCGTTGAAAGAGGTGGAGTAGCGGAGAGCCTTCCTAAAAAGGAGGGAGAGCTGTGAACAAGATCATATGGCCGCTGCTGCTGTGCGCCGTCCTGTGCGGCTGCGGCCGCGGGGAGACGGGCAACGCCGTGCAGGAGCAGTACAGCACGCTGGAGACGGCGCGGCTGGAGGCGGAGGTCACCAGCCACACGTCCACGGACAGCCGGACGTTCACCCTGCTGTGCAGCTACGACGCGGACGGGGACGCCGTCACCACCGTCACCGCCCCCGGCGAGCTGGCGGGACTTACCGCCGTGGTATCGGGGACAGATATGACACTGAGCAGCGAGGGGCTGCAATTACCGGCGGGGGCGTCGCTGGATATCTGCCCGGCCAACTGCCTGCCCTACCTGCTGCGGGCGCTGGCGGACGGGTACGTGCTGGAGCAGAGCAGCGAGGCGCTGGACAACACGCCCTGCCTGCGTCTGGCGCTGGACACCACCGCCCCCGGCGGCGGAAAGGTGCTGTGCGCCGTCTGGCTGGACGCGGAGGGGCTTTTCCCGCGGTACGCGGAGTTTTCACGAAATGAACAGGTGGTGCTGACAGTGAAGCTGCTGGCGTTCACCTGTACCACATCGGAGGGATAAACATGGAGTCTACACTGAGGAGAACATGGGCGGAGATCGATCTGGACGCGCTGGCTTACAACTACCATGCGCTGCGGCGGCGCGTAGGCGCGGATGTAAAGTTTCTGGGGGTGGTGAAGGCCGACGGCTACGGCCACGGCGCCGTGCAGGTCTCCCGCACCTTACAGACGCTGGGCGCGGACTATCTGGCGGTGTCCAGTCTGGACGAGGCCATGGAGCTGCGGGCGGGGGGCATCACTATGCCCATCCTCATTCTGGGGCATACGCCCCGGGAGCAGGTGAAGAACCTCATTGACCTGCACATCACCCAGGCGGTGTCCTGTCAGGCCAAGGCGCTGGAGTACAGCCAGGAGGCGGTGCGCTGCGGCGGGGAGCTGACCGTCCACATCAAGGTGGATACCGGTATGTCCCGGCTGGGCTATCTGGTGTCCGGCGGACACTTCGGCACCGGTACGGCGGATATCTGCGCCGCCTGCGGCCTGCCGGGTCTGCGGGCGGAGGGCATCTTCACCCACTTCGCCGTGGCGGACGAGCCGGATGCGGACAGCGCCGCCTATACCCACGCCCAATTCGACCTGTTCCGCCGGGTAGTGGACGAGGTGGAGCGGCAGCGGGGACAGCGCTTCACCATCCGTCACTGCGCCAACTCCGGCGCTGTGGCGTCCTATCCGGAGACGTATCTGGACATGGTGCGCCCCGGCATCCTGCTGTACGGCTGCGGCGATCTGGCCGCGGAGCTGGGCCTGCGCCCGGTGATGAGCCTTAAGACCACCGTCAGCACCATCAAGACCTATGAGCCGGGGACGGATGTGAGCTACGGGCGGCAGTACACCACGCCCCGCACCACCCGTATGGGCGTAGTACCCTACGGCTATGCCGACGGTTTTTTCCGCTGTCTCAGCGGCAGGTGCCGGTTCGCCGCCAAGGGCGGCGACGCTCCCCAGCGGGGACGCATCTGCATGGATATGTGCATGGTCGACCTCACCGACCTGCCGGAGGTGCAGGTGGGGGACGAGCTGGAGATCTTCGGACACACCCATCCGGTGGAGGAGCTGGCCAAGCTGGCAGGCACCATCTCCTATGAGCTGACCTGCGCCGTCAGCAAGCGGGTACCCCGGGTATACCTGCAAAACGGGCAGGAGGTGGAAAAGGAGCTGCTGCTCCGGTTCTGACGGTACGCCACGCCCTGTATCCGCATAAGATACAACGGGCGAAACAAAACCGGGATTTACGGACGCACAGGGGTATAAATTCCGCGGCTGCGTGGGACAATGGAAGTGACCTGAGGACATATCCCTCCGGTACTTCTTGCGGCGGAGTGTGAACTTTGTGGATACGAATGTCAGACGCGGCGACATATACTACGCCGATCTCAGCCCCGTGGTGGGCAGCGAGCAGGGCGGTGTGCGCCCGGTGCTCATCGTGCAGAACGACACCGGCAACCGCCACAGCCCCACGGTCATCGCGGCGGCCATCACCTCCCAGCTGGGCAAGGCCAGACTGCCGACCCATATCGCGCTGGCGGCGCAGGGCAGCGGTCTGCCCAAGGATTCCGTGATCCTGCTGGAGCAGATCCGCACGCTGGATAAGCGCCGCCTGCGGGAGCGGATGGGCCGTGTGGACAGCGCTGTGATGGAACAGGTGGACGCCGCCATCGCCGTCAGCTTCGGACTTACCGGCAGCCATCTGGTGTGAGGGCGCCGGGACGACGCATAAGAAAAACAGGTCTGTGCATACCATGGCACAGACCTGTTTTTTGCGTGATGGGAGGGGGCGGTACGGATGGAGGTGCCTGTCTGTCTGGAGAAGCGGCGGGTGGGAACGCTGGCGGTGACGCCGTCGGGGACGGACACGGTGTTCCGTGTCCGCTGCACCGGCCTGCCCGCAGGATTGTACCGCCTGTACGCCTGCGGCGACGGCGGGGAGCTGCTGCTGGGCGTCACGGAGGACGGCTGCCTGCACCGGCGGTTTTCCACCGCCATGACTGCGCCGCTGGGGGCGGTGACGCGGTGCCGCGCCCAGCCGGCGGCGGCTCCGCAATGGCGGCCGCCGTCGCCGTCGGACAGCCTGCCGTGGCACGTCCCCGCCGGTACGCTGCTGCGGCGGGAGGGCGGTGTGACGCAGCTGGCGATGCCGTGGCCGCTGGACACGCCCTTCCCGCTGGCGGAGCTGTTCTGCTTTGCCTCCGTGGGGCGGCGGGAGGGGAAACGGTATGTTTTTTTCATTTTTTCCGGCGGCTGGACGCCCGTCATGCCGGGGAAACCGTAAAAAACCCGAAAAAAATCCCGGCGCCTACTACCATATCTTGTACATTTGTGATATACTTCCACTAATCAGCGGCTTTTCGCCGCAAGTTCAGGAGGGTCAACATATGAGATGTCCCTATTGCGGATACAAAGAGAGCAAGGTGGTGGACTCCCGCCCTGCCGATGAGAGCAGCAGCATCCGCCGCCGCCGGGAGTGCCTGTCCTGCGAGAAGCGCTTTACCACCTACGAGACGGTGGAGAGCCTGCCCATGGTGGTCATCAAGAAGGACGGTTCCCGCCAGAGCTTCGACCGCAGCAAGGTGCTGCGCGGCATCCAGCGCTCCTGCGAAAAGCGTCCCGTCCCCGTGGCGGACATGGAGCGCATGGCCATGGAGATCGAGCAGGAGCTGCAAAACGCACTGGAGCGGGAGGTCAGCACTGAGGTCATCGGCGAAAAGGTCATGGAGAAGCTGAAGAAGGCCGACGAGGTGGCCTACGTCCGCTTCGCCTCTGTCTACCGCCAGTTCAAGGATATCAACACCTTCATGAGCGAGCTGAACAAGCTGCTCAGCGAGAAGTAAGTCACAGAATATTCTTGATGCTGATCTGCTGCGTCTCCGCCACCATGCCCAGACAGGCGTGGAGCTCGGCCAGCGTGGGGCGCAGCTCCTCGCTGTCCGCCTGACACAGCAGGACGGCCCGGCGCAGCAGCGTCTCGGCGTTGTTGATGTCCCCGTGCGTCACCACGATGTGGAGGTAGACCTGATCGGCCTGCCACAGCTCGTCCAGCTGCGCCAGCGCCGCCGACGCTTCCTCCGGATGCCCGGCAGCGGCGGCACGGTCGGCGGCCATGACCTCCGCCTGCCACGCATGGCACCGGCGGGTGAGGTATACCGCGTTGCACACGGAGAAGGCCAGCAGCACCGCCAGCACGAACAGGGGGATGCGCACCGCCTTCATCGCACATCCTCCTTCAGCTGACACACCACGGTGCCGTTCTCGTCCACCGACAGGAGGAACACGTCCCGGGTGTGCTTGATCCTGCGCTTTTGCAGCTGCTGGCGCAGCCAGTTCTCGTCGCGCCCCGCCAGACGCAGGTTCTCCGCCATAACGCGGCCGTCGTTGATGACCAGCGTGGGCAGGGACACATCGTCCTCCACCGCCACGGCCATCTGCCGCGCCGTCAGGGGCTGCTGGTCGGCCCGCAGCAGCACGGACAGGTGTCCGCTGGTCTCCAGCACCGCGTATTTCACGGTGTTGATGTCCAGCACGCCCTGTCCCCGCAGCTCCTCCATCAGCTCGTCCAGCGTCAGGCGGTTGTGGTGCATCACCTCCTGCCGGATCTGGCCGTCCTTGATGACCAGCGCCGGCTCGCCGCATACCAGCGACCGGAACCGCACGTTCCGCAGGCTGATGCAGCTGAACAGGGTGGACAGCGCGATCAGCGCCAGGATCGGCACCACGCCGTTGAGCAGGGGGATGCCGAAATCCTGCATGGGTACCGACGCCAGATCGGAGATCAGCAGCGTCAGCACCAGCTCGATGGGCTCCAGCTCGCCGATCTGCCGCTTGCCGCTGAGCCGCAGACCGGCGATCAGCAGCAGGTACAGGATGACGGTACGCAAAAAAGCGGTCGCCAAGAGATACACGCCCTTTCCATAGGGTATTTTTTTCAGTATGTCCCCGTGGGGCGAAACTATGCCGGACGGGGACGGCGGATATCTTTTTTTTCGGGAGGAACAACAATATATGTGTGGCATTGTCGGATATGTGGGCGCCCAGCAGGCGGCCCCGATCCTGTTGGACGGCCTGCGCCGTCTGGAGTATCGCGGCTACGACTCCGCCGGCATGGCGGTCTGCGGCCCGGAGGGGCTGCGGGTCTGCAAGGCCAAGGGCCGCTTACAGGTACTGGCGGAGCTGACGGAGGAGGGACGCGCCATGCCCGGTACGCTGGGCGTGGGGCATACGCGCTGGGCCACCCACGGGGAGCCCAACGACATCAACGCTCACCCGCAGGTCAGCCGGAGCGGCCTGTTCGCCGTTGTGCATAACGGCATTATCGAGAACTACGCCGTCCTTCGGGAGCGGCTGGAGAAAAAGGGCTACGCCTTCCGCTCCCAGACGGATACGGAGGTGGTGGCCCAGCTGCTGGAGGACTACTACGTCGCCAGCCGTGACCTCTTTGAGGCGGTAAACGATATGCTCTCCGTGGTGGAGGGCGCTTACGCGCTGGGCATTGTCTGCCGCGACGCACCGGACAGGCTTATCGCCGTCCGAAAGGATGCGCCGCTGCTGCTGGGCTATGGTGAGGGCGAGAACTTCATCGCCTCGGATGTGACGGCGCTGCTCCCCTATACCCGGGACGTGGTGTATATGGATGACGGGGAGCTGGCGGTGGTCACCGCCGGCGGCATCCGCATCTACAACGAGCGCCGCCGCCCGGCGGAGAAGGAGCATCACCACATCGACTGGGACGTGGACGCCGCGGAAAAGGGCGGCTACGACCACTTTATGCTCAAGGAGATCTGCGAGCAGCCGGACGCCATCGCCCGCGCCATCACCGGCCGCATCCAGAAGGGACGGGTGGTGCTCAGCGACCTGACCATGACCGACCGGGAGGTACGGGAGCTGGGGCGCATCTGCATCGTGGCCTGCGGCTCCAGCTACCATGTGGGCATGGTGGGCAAGTACAATCTGGAGCGGATGCTCCGCCGCCCGGTGGAGGTGAGCCTCGCCTCCGAATTCCGGTACAGCGACCCCATCGTGGGGCCGGGGGATCTGGTCATCGTTATCAGCCAGTCCGGTGAGACGCTGGACTCCATGGCGGCTCTGCGGGAGGCGAAGAAGCGGGGCGCCCGCATTCTGTCCATCGTCAATGTGGTGGGCTCCTCCATCGCAAGAGAGTCCCACGATGTGCTGTATACGTGGGCGGGACCGGAGATCGCCGTGGCCACCACCAAGGCGTACAGTACCCAGATGGTGGTGCTGAACCTGCTGGGGCTGTACTTCGGCGACATCCTCGGCACGGTGGATCTGGATACCTACACCGCCATGGTGCGGGGCATCGAGGCGCTGCCCCACCAGATGGCGCGCATCCTCGCCGATACGGCGGATATCCGCGCCGCCGCCAAGGAGCTGGCGGGACACGAGCAGATCTTCTTTATCGGCCGCAATCTGGACTACGCCCTGTCGCTGGAGGGAAGCCTGAAGCTCAAAGAGATCTCCTACATCCACTCCGAGGCCTACGCCTCCGGCGAGCTGAAGCACGGCACCATCTCCCTCATCGAGGAGGGGACGCCGGTCATCGCCGCCGCCACCTATATGCCGCTGTTCGACAAGGCCATGAGCAACGTGGTGGAGGTGCAGGCCCGAGGCGCCCATGTGCTGGCGCTCACCACCGAGAGCGGCGCGGAGCGGATGCACAGCCGTGTGGAGCGGGTGCTGACCGTGCCGGAGACGGAGACGATGCTGCTGCCCCAGCTGGGCGTGGTGCCGCTGCAGCTGCTGGCGTACTACATCGCGCTGGAGCGCGGGTGCGACATCGACAAGCCCCGCAACCTGGCCAAGAGCGTCACTGTGGAATAGGGAAAACAGGGGGGAGACGGACAAAAACCGTTTCCCCCCTTTCTTTTTTCAAAATGGTATGTTATACTCAAAAATTGACTGAATACCAAGGAAAGGGCGTGTACGATATGCATGACGAGCTGCTGCGCCGGCTCAACGAGACGAAGACCATGTCCATCGTGGGTATGTGCAAGAACGCTGGCAAGACCACCATGCTCAACTGGCTGCTGACCAGCGACCACCTGCGCGGCACATTGGGTCTGACCTCCATCGGGCGGGACGGCGAGTCCACCGACGTAGTCACCGGCACGGAGAAGCCCGGCATCTTCGTGAAGGAGGGGACCCTGATCGCCACGGCCAAGGATATGCTGCGCCTGGGCGACGTGACCAAGGAGATCCTGATGACCACCGGCATCCCCACTCCGTTGGGCGAGGTGGTGATCCTCCGGGCGCGCAGCGCCGGGTATGTCCAGCTGGCCGGCCCGTCCATCACCACGCAGCTCAAGTCCGTGTCCCAGAGCTTCTTCGAGCTGGGCGCCGACCGCTCCATCATCGACGGCGCACTGGGGCGGAAGAGCCTGGGCGCCCGCGCCGTGGCGGAGGGCGTCATCCTCTGTACCGGCGCCAGCTACCACATGAGCATGGAGAAGGTCATCGCCGACACGGTGCATATCTACCGTCTGATGAATCTGCCCAAGGCGGCGGAGCTGCCGCCGGAGGCCGTGGACGGTCTGGAGGCCTGCGTCAAGGAGCACGGCGCGGCGCTGATCACCGGCGCTCTGACGGACACCATGGTGCTGCCGCTGCTGCGCTCAGGCGTACTGCGCCGCTGCCGTCTGGTGGTGAAGGACCCCAGCAAGGTGCTGCTCAGCGCCGACACGCTGGATAAGCTGGTCACCCGGGAGGTGGCGCTGGAGACGGAGGAGGCCGCCCGTACCCTGTGCATCACCGTGAACCCGGTGTCGGCCTATGGATGGAAATTTGACAAGGACGAGTTCCTGCACCGTATGCGCGAGGCAGTGGACGTGCCTGTTATCAACGTAAAGGAGGAGTTGGCATGATCGAGATCCGATTTGAGGAGCGTGTGAAGATCGGTCTGCAATATGTGCTGGAGTCTCTGCACGGCTGCTCGCCCTTCGGGCAGGAGAAGATCCGCCGCCTGCGGTTCTATACGCCGGAGGAGCGGGCGGAGCTGGAGACGGAGCTGTACAACGTGGAGCGTGCCGCGGCCGCGGCGGAGGAGCTGAAGGGCCAGTACAGCAAGCTGATGACCGGCCTGTGCCAGATGAAGGACATCCGCACGTCCCTGCGCCGCTGCGCGGCGGGGGAGACGCCGGACCATGTGGAGCTGTTTGAGATCAAGGGCTACCTCCAGCGGCTGGACGGCCTGCGTCCGCTGCTGGCGGAGATCGACGCTGTCACCCATTTCAAGGGCATCGCCCTCCACGACCCCAAGCCCGCGCTGGCCATTCTGGACCCGGACGGCACCGGCAGCCGGGGCTTCTACATCCCCGACAGCGCCACCGCCAAGCTCAAGGAGATCCGTCAGGCCAAGAAGGACGTGGAGGAGCGTCTTTTCAAGGCGGCGACGGACGCGGAGAAGGACGACCTGCGCCTGAAGCGCACCCGCCTGTGCGCCGACGAGGACGCCGAGGAGATGCGCGTCCGCAGAGCCATGGGCGCTGCGCTGGCGCCGATGGTGGACGACCTGCTGGCGGACGCGGAGACCTCCGGCCGGCTGGATTTCATCGTGCAGAAGGCGCTGTTCGCCGTGCGCTTCGGCGGCATCCGTCCCGAGATCACCGACGGTGAGCTGGAGCTGACCGACATGGTCAACCCCGAGATCTGCGACCTGCTGGAGGAGCAGGGGCGGCGCTTCGTCCCCGTCTCCATCCATCTGGAGCAGGGCGCGACGGTTATCACCGGCGCCAACATGGGCGGCAAGTCCGTGGCCATGAAGACCGTGGCGCTCAACGCCCTGCTGCTGCAGGCGGGCTTCCTGGTCTGTGCCAGGGAGGCGCGGATGCCCCTGTTCCACAGCGTGAAGATGCTGTTTGACGACCTCCAGTCCATCCAGTCCGGACTCAGCGGCTTCGGCTCCGAGATCGTCCAGTTCCAGAAGGCACTGGCCGAGGTGGAGCAGGGCTACTCCCTGTTCCTGCTGGACGAGTTTGCCCGCGGCACCAACCCCGACGAGGGCGCCGTCATCGTGCAGGCCGTCACCCGGTACCTCAACGATGTCAACGCCATTTCACTGCTGACCACCCACTACGACAAGGTGGCGGAGTACGCCAAGCTCCACTACCAGATCATCGGCCTGCGGGATGTGGATACCGAGCAGATCCGCCGGGAGCTGTCCGCCACCAACGAGGACGGCGTGGCCGTCATCGCCCGCCACATGAACTACGGCCTGTACCGGGTGGAGGGCCGCTCCGACTGTCCGCGGGACGCACTGAACATCTGTCGGATGCTGTCTTTGAAGCCGGAGATCCTCAAAATGGTGGAAGAAGCCTATTGATTTTCGCGATGCGAAAAAAGCTGTAAAGAAGCTGCAAAAAGTTTTCAAGCTGCAAAAATATTATTGTCAAGCTTGTCACGAAGTCCCTTGACAAACGCCCTAAAACCAGTATAATTTAAGCGTAGGATTTCGTGAATATCAGTCAATAGAGGCGCGAAAAGCGGGGTACTGCTGCGTGTGGGGACAGGCACCCGAGCAGCGTAGCAGGAAGGAGCTTTTCGCCGAAAGCAGCAGGCCCGCCTGAGACCTGTTGCTTGGCAGCGCGGTGTAAGCGGCGCTGCTGTCATGTAGAGATACATGGAGCGCTATTGGTCAATGACCTTGACCGATAGCGCCCTTTTTCATACCCAAAAAAGAGCGATAACGGCCGGAGCTGGTGTTTGAGAAATTGCACGTCCAAAATTTTTAAGGAGGAAATACTTATGGAAAAGATGACTTCTCTGCTGCGTCTGCGTATGAGCGCCAAGGATGCTCATTACGGCGGAAACCTGGTGGACGGCGCCCACATGGTCCACCTGTTCGGTGATGTCGCTACCGAACTGCTGATCAAGTGCGACGGTGATGAGGGCCTGTTCTGCGCGTATGACAACGTGGAGTTCCTGGCTCCCGTGTACGCCGGCGACTACATCGAGGCCTATGGCGAGATCGAGAAGATCGGCAACACCTCCCGCACCATGAAGTTCGAGGCCCGCAAGGTCATCGTCTCCCGCCCCGACATCAGCGCCTCTGCCGCTGACGTTCTGGCCGAGCCCGTGGTGGTCTGCCGCGCTCACGGCACCTGCGTGACCCCCAAGGATTGCCAGCGCAAAAAGATCGAGAAGTAAGGGAGTGTCATGATGGAAAAGCTCATTATCACGGCCGCTATCTGCGGCGCTGAGGTCACCAAGGCCTCCAACCCCGCTGTTCCCTACACCGTGGAGGAGATGGTCCGCGAGGCCAAGTCCGCCTACGAGGCCGGTGCTGCCATCCTGCACATCCATGTCCGCAACGATGACGGTACCCCCACCCAGGACCGCGAGCGCTTCCGTGTCGTGATGGATGCCATCCGCAAGGAGCTGCCCGACGTCATCATGATCCCCTCCACCGGCGGCGCCACCGGCATGAGCCCCGAGGAGCGTCTGCAGCCCACCGAGCTGTTCCCCGAGATGGCTACCCTCGACTGCGGCACCTGCAACTTTGGCGACGAGATCTTCGACAACACCATGCCCACCATGCGCGCCTTCGGCAAGCGCATGCTGGCCAACAACATCAAGCCCGAGTATGAGTGCTTCGAGATCGGCCATCTGGATACCATCCTGACCATGGCCAAGAAGGGCGAGGTCCCCGGCGCTCCCATGCAGTTCAACTTCGTGCTGGGCGTCAACGGCTGCACCCCCGCCACTATTCCCAACCTGTGCCATCTGGTGAGCCAGATCCCCGCCGGCTCCACCTGGACTGTCACCGGCGTCGGCAAGTCCGCCTGGACCATGGCCGCTGCCGGTATCGCCATGGGCGGCAACGTCCGTGTCGGCTTCGAGGACAACGTCTATCTGGGCAAGGGCCAGAAGGCCGGCTCCAACGGCGAGCTGGTGGCCAAGGTCGTCCGCATGGCCAAGGAGCTGGGCCGCGAGATCGCTACCTCCGCTGAGGCCCGCGAGATCCTGAGCCTCAAGCCCCTGAAGTAAGTTACCACATAGAATCAAGATATATTTTTTAGGAGGATATTTACAATGGCTGAATTGAAAGGCAACAAGTACGGTTCCCACCGCGTTATCGAGCCCAAGGGCGTTCTGACCCAGGCTGCTTGGAAGGTCGACAACGACATGTCCAAGGTCTATTCCAACGAGATCGTCTGCGACGTCACCTCCCTGAACATCGACTCCGCTTCCTTCACCCAGATCTCCGACGCCTGCGGCGGCGACGAGAAGAAGATCGGCGAAATGATCCTGGGCATCGTCGCTGAGCGCGGCAAGCAGCAGAATCCCGTCACCGGTTCCGGCGGTATGTTCAAGGGCGTCGTCGCTCACATCGGCGAGGACCTGAAGAAGAAGCCCGGCTTCGACCTGAAGGAAGGCGACAAGATCGTCTCCCTGGTGTCCCTGTCCATGACCCCGCTGAGAATCGACAAGATCCTGGCCATCCACAAGGATATCGACCGCGTTGACATCGTCGGTAAGGCCATCCTGTTCGAGTCCGCTCTGTATGCCAAGATGCCCGAGGATATGTCCGAGCCTCTGGCCTTGGCCGCTCTGGACGTGGCCGGCGCTCCCGCGCAGGCCCGCAAGCTGCCCCACGAGGGCGACAGCGTCCTGATCCTGGGCGCCAACGGCAAGTCCGGCGTGCTGTGCGGCTGGGAGGCCATGAAGAAGGTCGGCCCCAAGGGCAAGGTCGTGGGCGTTGTCCGCAACCCCAAGCAGGTTCCCGGCCTGATGGAGCTGGGCGTTTACACCGACGTCATCGTCGCCGACTGCACCAAGCCCGTTGAGGTTATGGAGGCTGCTCTGGCTGTCAACGATGGCAAGGAGTACGATCTGTCCATCTGCTGCGTGAACATCGAGTCCTGCGAGATGTCCGCCATCCTGCCTGTCCGTGACGACGGTATGGTGTACTTCTTCTCCATGGCTACCTCCTTCACCAAGGCTGCTCTGGGCGCTGAGGGTATCGGCAAGGACGTGACCATGATCATCGGCAACGGCTACACCAAGAACCACGCCAACATCACCCTGGATGTGCTGCGCGAGAACCCCAAGCTGCGTAAGCTGTTCGACGAGAAGTACTGCTAAACGACTTCCTTCAAAGCTGGGGGGCCCGTGTGGCTCCCCAGCCTTTGACCTACACCGAAACAACACGATATTGTGAAGGAGAAACGACTATGAAGACTCGCAACGGTTTGTTCGCCGATGTTCCCGAGAATCTGTGGAACGACTGGCATTGGCAGGTCGCTAACCGCGCTGAGACGGTTGAGGATCTGAAGAAGTACATGAACCTGACTCCCGATGAGGAAGAGGGCGTCCGCAAGACCCTGGGCAAGCTGCGCATGGCTGTTACCCCCTACTACCTGTCCCTGATCGATCTGGACGATCCCTTCGATCCCATCCGCAAGATGGCTATCCCCCGCGCGGAGGAGCTGGAGTATGCCGATTATGAGGACGCCGATCCCCTGCACGAGGATACCGACTCTCCCACCCCCGGTCTGACCCACCGCTATCCCGACCGCGTGCTGCTGCTGATCACTGACCAGTGCTCCATGTACTGCCGTCACTGCACCCGCCGCCGCTTCGCCGGTCAGAACGACTGCGAAGTGCCCATGCAGCAGATCGACAAGTGCATCGACTACGTGGCCGCTCATCCCGAGGTCCGCGATGTCCTGCTGTCCGGCGGCGACTGCCTGATGGTCTCCGATGAGAACCTGGAGTACATCATCAAGCGCCTGCGCGCCATCCCCCATGTGGAGATCGTCCGTCTGGGCTCCCGCACTCCCGTTGTGTGCCCCCAGCGTATCACGCCCGAGCTGTGCGCCATGCTGAAGAAGTATCATCCCATCTGGCTGAACACCCACTTCAACACCCCCAAGGAGTTCACTCCCGAGGCTGCCAAGGCCTGCGCTATGCTGGCTGACGCCGGTATCCCCCTGGGCAACCAGTCCGTGCTGCTGGCCGGCGTGAATGACTGCATCCATGTGATGATGGAGCTGGTCCACGGTCTGGTCAAGATGCGTGTCCGCCCCTACTACATCTATGCCTGCGATCCTTCCCTGGGTCTGAGCCACTTCCGTACTCCCGTCTCCAAGGGCATCGAGATCATGGAAGCTCTGCGCGGCCATACCTCCGGCTACTGCATCCCCACCTTCGTGGTCGACGCTCCCGGCGGCGGCGGCAAGACCCCCGTTATGCCCAACTACCTGATCTCCGAGACCCCCCGCAAGGTCATCCTGCGCAACTTCGAGGGCGTCATCACCTCCTACACCCAGCCCGAGCACTACGTTCAGGATTGCCACTGCGACGTCTGCACCGGCAAGAAGAAGGTGGAGAAGACCGGCGTGGCATGGGTCGCCGAGGGTACCAAGCAGCGCTATCTGGAGCCCACCAAGCTGCTGCGTAACGAGCGTCACGTCAAGAAGTAAGAGAGAGGTTAAACTATGGAAAGCAAACTCGGCTTGAATATGGAGCTGGTCGAACAGGCGCGTGCCTCTGCCGCCAAGGTGGCAGACGACACCCAGCAGTTCATTGACCAGCATACCACCGTCACGGTGGAGCGCGCTGTTTGCCGTCTGCTGGGTATCGATGGCGTCAACGATATGGACGTTCCTCTGCCCAACGTGGTGGTCGACCACCTGATGGCAAACTCCCTGCTGCCCGCCGGTGCTGCGTGGGCCATCGGCAACGCCATGGTGGAGACCGGCAAGGATCCCCAGGGCGTGGCGGAGGCTGTCAACAGCGGTGAGCTGGATCTGAGCAAGATCCCCGCTCACTCCGACGCAGAGATTCGTGCGGCCATCACCCCCGTGGTGAACGCCACCATGGATCGCATCAATAAGAACGTTGCCAAGCGCAACTCCTACCTGAAGGAGTGGGGCGATAAGGAAGGCCCGTACCTGTATATCATCGTGGCTACCGGTAATATCTACGAGGATATCATTCAGGCCAAGGCCGGTGCCAAGCAGGGCGCCGACATCATCGCCGTCATTCGTACCACCGGTCAGTCCCTGCTGGACTATGTGCCTTACGGCGCTACCACCGAGGGCTTCGGCGGCACCTATGCCACCCAGGAGAACTTCCGCCTCATGCGCGCCGCGCTGGACGAGGTGGGCGAGGAGCAGCACCGCTACATCCGGCTGTGCAACTACTGCTCCGGTCTGTGTATGCCTGAGATCGCCGCTATGGGCGCTCTGGAGCGTCTGGACGTTATGCTGAACGACGCTCTGTACGGCATCCTGTTCCGCGATATCAATATGCAGCGTACCATCGTCGACCAGTTCTTCTCCCGCGTGATCAACGGCTATGCCGGCGTGATCATCAACACCGGTGAGGATAACTACCTGACCACCGATGACGCCATCACTGCCGCTCATACCGTGCTGGCCTCCCAGTTCCTGAACGAGGCGTTTGCCAAGTCCGCCGGTATGCGAGAGGAGCAGATGGGTCTGGGCCACGCCTTCGAGATGGACCCCGCTGTGGAGAACACCTTCCTGTATGAGCTGGCACAGGCACAGATGGCCCGTGAGATCTTCCCCAACGCGCCTCTGAAGTATATGCCTCCCACGAAGTTCATGACCGGCAACATCTTCCGCGGCCACATTCAGGACGCCCTGTTCAACATGGTGACCATCCTGACCAACCAGCGGCTGTGCCTGCTGGGCATGATGACCGAGGCCATCCACACCCCGTTCATGTCCGACCGTGCTCTGTCTATCGAGAACGCTCAGTACATCTTCCGCACCATGAAGGATCTGGGCAGCGAGTTGACTTACAAGGAGAACGGCATCATCCGCAACCGCGCCAACGAGGTGCTGACCAAGGCCACCGACCTCCTGAAGGAGATCGAGAAGCTGGGTCTGTTCACCACCATCGAGAAGGGCATCTTCGCCGATGTCAAGCGTCCTAAGGACGGCGGCAAGGGTCTGAACGGCGTTGTGGTCAAGGACGACAAATACTTCAACCCCTTCGTTGAAGTCATGAAAGGCAAGGTGGGAGCATGAGCAGCGGACTGTATAACACCCATAAGATCGATTTCGATACCACGCTGGATCTGACCCGTCTGAAGCCCTACGGCGATACCATGAACGACGGCAAGGTGCAGACCAGCTTCACCCTGCCCATCAAGGATGACGAGCGCGGTGAGGAGGCTGCCCGCCAGATCGCCAAGAAGATGGGCCTTGAGGAGCCCAACGTGGCATATCACACCGCGCTGGACAAGGAGTTCACCTTCTATGTGGTCTACGGCAGCTGCGTCCACTCCGTGAACTACGAGGATATCCACGTCATCACCGTGGAGTCCGACGTGATGAGCATGGAGGACACCAACGACTACATCCGTGAGCACATCGGCCGCAAGGTCGTGATGGTCGGCGCCTCCACCGGCACCGACGCCCACACAGTTGGTATCGACGCTATCATGAACCGCAAGGGCTTTGCCGGCCACTACGGTCTGGAGCGCTACGAGATGATCGAGGCCTACAACCTGGGATCTCAGGTCCCCAACGAGGAGTTCATCAAGAAGGCACTGGAGCTGCACGCCGACGTGCTGCTGGTCTCCCAGACCGTTACCCAGAAGGATGTTCACATCCAGAACCTGACCAACCTCATCGAGCTGCTGGAGGCCGAGGGCCTGCGCGACAAGTTTGTTGTCTGCTGCGGCGGTCCCCGTATCACCCACGAGCTGGCCAAGGAGCTGGGCTATGATGCCGGCTTCGGCGCCGGCAAGTACGCCGATGATGTGGCGTCCTTCGCTGTGACCGAGATGGTCAAGCGCGGCATGAAATAAGATCCTCAGCAAAAGCGGAGAGCCGCTAACCCGACTCTCCGCTTTTTGCGCGGAATCCCTTCTGATTAAGGTGATTTGCGCAAAAACAACATGGCTATCCCTTGCTTTTTCGTGCAAAGGGTGCTATGATGCTATTGTTAGAAAAGTCACGAAGCCCCGTCTTCGCGACTGTAAACCACCGCCCGGCCGCCATACCTGGCGAGCCGCCCGGTGGGATAAAACAAGGAGGAACAGAAATGGCAAAGAAACCTGTACTGACTGCCCGTGAGGCAGCGGCAATGATCCCCGACGGCGCCACGATTATGTGCGGCGGCTTTCTGGCCTGCGGCCAGGCCCGCGCCATCGTCAAGGAGCTGGTAGCCCGCGGCACCAAGGATCTGACCCTGATCGCCAACGATATGGGTCGCGCCACCGGTCCCAAGGGTGAGGAATTCTTCGGCATCGCGGAGCTGATCCACAATCATCAGGTCAAGCGCGTGATCGCCACCCACGTCGGCATGACCCCCGAGGTCGGCCAGCAGCACACCGAGGGTACGCTGGAGGTCAACCTGCTGCCTCAGGGTACGCTGGCTGAGTGCATCCGCGCTGCCGGCGCCGGTCTGGGCGGTGTTCTGACCCCCGTGGGTATCGACACCCTGGTGGAGGAGAGCCCCTTCTGCATGGGCCGTCAGACCATCGATGGCAAGGATTACCTGCTGATGAAGCCCATCCACGCTGATTTCGCCCTGCTGGGCACCTATAAGTGCGATGAGTTCGGCAACTGCTGGTACAAGGGCACCATGCGCAACTTCAACGTTGTCATGGCCACCGCCGCTGACACCGTGATTGCCGAGTGCGAGTACATCGTTCCCGTGGGTGACTTTGAGCCCGAGAACATCCATACCTACGGTATGTGCGTTGACTACATCGTGGAAGGAGACAGAAAGTAATGGAAAAGTCCGAGATCAAAGGCTTTATCGCCAAGCGCTGCGCCAAGGAACTGAAGAACGGCGACGTCGTGAACCTGGGCATTGGCCTGCCCACCCTGATCCCCAACTATCTGCCCGAGGGCGTTGAGGTGATCATCCACGCTGAGCTGGGTATCGTCTCCGCCGGTGTGTCCCCCAAGGAGGGCGACGCCAACTACGATCCCTACCACGTTGTGGATGCCGGCGGCAACCCCTCCTCCGTGGCTTACGGCGGCGGCTTCATCGACTCCGCCACCAACTTCGGCCTGATCCGCGGCGGCCATGTGGACGCCTGCTTCCTGGGCGCTCTGGAGGTCGACGCTGAGGGCAACCTGGCCAACTGGATCATCCCCGGCAAGAAGATGCCCGGCATGGGCGGCGCTATGGACCTGTGCGTCGGCGCCCGCAAGTGCATCGTCTGCATGGAGCACACCGCCAAGGGCAACCCCAAGATCTTCGAGAAGTGCCGTCTGCCCCTGACCGCCTCCCACTGCGTGAACAAGATCATCACCGAGATGTGTGTGTTCGAGGTCACCAAGGACGGTCTGCTGATGACCGAGATCAACCCCGAGTTCACCGTCGAGGATGTGAAGGCCGCTACCGCTGCTCCCTTCGCTGTCGCCGCTGACCTCAAGAGCATGATCGACTGATCTGCCTGAAAAGAGCAAAAAGAAAAGACCCCATGGGGTCTTTTCTTTTTGCTCTTTTTTACCGCTTCAGGCGCTTGTCGCACTTCTTGCCCAGCCATGTGCCAAGGCTCTGGAACACCTGCACCAGCAGCACCAGAATGACCACTGCCACCAGCATCACCAGATACTTGTACCGGTAGTAGCCGTAGTCGATGGCGATCTTGCCCAGACCGCCGCCGCCGATGATGCCGCTCATGGCGGAGTAGCCCAGAATGGTGGTCAGCGCGATGGTCACATTCTGGATCAGGGACGGTACGCTCTCCGGGATCATCACCTTGCAGATGATCTGCATGGGCGTGGCGCCCATGCTCTGAGCGGCCTCGATGATGTTGCCGTCCACCTCCCGGAGGCTGCTCTCCACCAGACGCGCCACAAAGGGGAACGCCGCCGCCACCAGCGGAACGATAGTGGCTGTGGTGCCAACGGCGGTGCCGATGAGCAGGCGGGACAGAGGGAACACCATGATCATCAAGATCAGGAACGGGATGGAGCGCAGCAGGTTGATGATGACGTTCAGCACCTGCATCAGCCAGCGGGGGAGAGGCAGCACGCCGTTTTTCTCGCCTACCACCAGCAGTACGCCCAAGGGCAGGCCGATGACCAGCGACAGCGCTGTGCTCACCACGGTGACATAGAACGTCTCCCATACGGCGAAGGGCAGAGAGGGCAGCACGGTCAGCAGGTCCTGCACGGACTTCTGGGAAAACAGATCGCTGTACATACTCACTCCACCTCCTCTACCTGTACGTTGGCCACATTATGGAGAAACGCCACGGCCTTGTCAAACTGATTGCTGGGGATGCCAAGCATCATGCTCCCGTATACCGTTTCGGACAGCTTCTGGGTGCTGGCGGAGATGACGTTGCAGAGGATACCCTCCTCCGACGCCAGACGGGCGATCATGGGGATGCTGGTGGTCGCGGCATCCTTGAACACCAGCCGCACCAGCTTTTCGCCTGCCGGATCGTACACCTGCGCGTCGGCGCCGCCGGGGAATACCAGCCGCCGCCCCGCCGCGGACTTGGGTGCGGCGAACACCGTGCCAACCAGTCCGGACTCCGCCACGCGGCCCTCGTCCAGAATGGCAACGTGGGTGCAGATCTCCTTCACCACGCTCATCTGGTGGGTGATGACCACCACGGTGATGCCCAGCTTTTTGTTGATATCCCGGATCAGCTCCAGAATCTGCCGGGTGGTGTTGGGGTCCAGCGCGCTGGTGGCCTCGTCGCACAGAAGTACCTTGGGGTGGGTGGCCAGTGCGCGGGCGATGGCGACGCGCTGCTGCTGGCCGCCGGACAGCTGGGCGGGGTAGGAATCTGCCTTGTCGGGCAGACCTACCAGCTCCAGCAGCTCACGGGCGCGCTGCTCCGCCTCGGCCTTCTTCACGCCCGCCAGCTCCATGGGAAGGCAGACGTTCCGCAGGCAGGTGCGCTGCATCAGCAGATTGAACCGCTGGAAGATCATGGTGATCTCCCGCCGCGCCGCCCGCAGCTGGGCGGGGGTCATGGTGTCCAGCCGCTGGCCGTTGACGATGATCTCGCCGCTGGTAGGCTTCTCCAGCAGGTTGATGCACCGCACCAGCGTGCTCTTACCGGCGCCGGACATACCGATGATGCCGTAGATGTCGCCGTCTTCGATGGTGAGGGAGACGTCCTTGAGAGCGTCTACCCCGCCGGCTGTGCCGGAATCAAATGTTTTGCTGACGTGCTTCAGTTCGATCATGGGCGTCTCCCTCCTTTCTCACTTACTTGGTGGTCAGCGCATCCAGCGTGGTCTGCTTGCCGCCGTACAGGCCCATGGGCTCCACGTGGATAGCGGCGATGGAGGCGATGTGGGTGCCGTTCTGGGCGTTGAAGTCCTCCAGATAGGGCAGGTGCTGGAAGTAGTTGGCGTCCACGGTGCCGTCATCCACCACGGTGTTGGGTACCACATAGTCGTTGTAGCTCTGGATATCCAGGGTGATCTCCTTGGCGGCCAGGATCTCCTTGGCCACCTCCAGGATCTCGGCGTGGGGCGTGGGGGAGGCGGCGATGGTGATGGTCTGCCCCTTCAGAGCCTCGTAGTCCACGGAGGCGTCATAGCCGTCGGTGGGGTTCTCCACCACGGATACCACGGAGCCGGCGTACTTCTCTGCGATGTAGTCAGCCACCTGCTTGCTCTCCAGCGCGGCCTTCAGGGCCAGGATCTTGGGCTCGTTCTCGTTGCCCTCCTTCACCGCCAGAATGTTGGCGTAGGCGGAGGCGCTGCCCTCGATGAACAGGGAGTCGTTGACGGGGTTCAGACCCGCGTTGATGGCGTAGTTGCTGTTGATGACCGCGTAGTCCAGATCAGGCAGCATATTGGGCAGCTGGGCGGCCTCAGCCTCCACGATCTCCACGTTGTAGGGGTTGTCTACGATGTCGTTCTTGGTGGCGGTGATGCCGGCGCCGTCGGCCAGCTTGATGATGCCGTTCTCCTGCAGCAGCAGCAGGGCGCGGGCCTCGTTGGTGGTGTCGTTGGGTACGCCGATCTTAACGGCGGTCTTGGTATCGCCGCTGTTATCACCGTCGGTGTTGGTGTCCTTGCCGCCGCAGGCCGTCAGGCTCAGGGCCAGGATCAGGGTCAGGGCCAGAGCGGCCAGACGAGTGAAATAAGTACGTTTCATCTTCATGTCTCCTTTTCAGATATGTCGTAAGGAATGTATGATCTTGCTGACGGCGTACCGCGGGACTGTGCACACGCCCTGCGGTGCGCCGGAACAAACGGAGGGGGGCGCATCCAAGCGCCGGAAAAAACAAAAACAGCGGCAGGTCGATCGACCTTCCGCTGCTCGTTCACACACCGGCTTTTACAAGCCGTTCAACAGTTTTTGGAAAGCAATCGATTATTTTGGGCGCGCAGAAACATGCACATGGACATCATACCCATGCACATCTGGCACATCATCATGGCAGTGCTGCGACGCTTCATGCTGCTTTCCTCCTCGCTGTATTTGCTGAAGTTGGGCGCATCATAACGCTTTCACCGCCAAATGTCAACCCTATTTGCGTATTTTGGCGTTTTTTCCAAAAAAGTACCGGACATAAGCGGACGTTTTCGTGCCATCTGCCATGACGCAAATTCTTCTTGCACAAACCACAAGATGGTGTATAATGGAACGGTGTAAACCACAACAGGGAAGGGGAGAGGGCCATGTCATCCCGCGTTTTCGACCTCATCGCACAGGAGGAACAGCGGCAGGCGACCACCGTGGAGCTGATCGCCAGCGAGAATTTTGCCAGCGAGAACGTGCTCCGTGCGGTGGGGAGCTGCCTGACCAATAAATATTCCGAGGGCTATCCCGCCCACCGCGCCATGGGCAATCAGGGCCGCTACTACGGCGGCTGCCATGTGGTGGACGAGCTGGAGGAGTACTGCATCGCCAAGTGGAAGGAGGTCTTTGCCACCGACTACCATGTGAATGTGCAGCCCCACAGCGGCTCATCGGCCAATATGGCGGCGTATATGGCGCTGCTGCAGCCCGGCGACACGGTGCTGTCCATGAGTCTTGCCAACGGCGGACATCTGACCCACGGCTCGCCGGTGAACTTCTCCGGCAAGCTGTACGACCTCCATTTCTACGACGTGGACGGCGACGGCCTTATCGACTACGACGGCATGGAGCGTATGGCGCTTGCGCTGCGGCCCAAGCTCATCATTGCCGGCGCGTCGGCGTACAGCCGTACCATCGACTTTGCCCGCTTTGCCGCCGCCGCGAAGGAGGCGGGGGCGTATTTCATGGTGGATATGGCCCACATCGCCGGTCTGGTGGCGGCGGGGGAGCATCCCAGTCCCTTCGGTCTGGCGGATATCATCACCACCACCACTCACAAGACCCTGCGGGGGCCTCGCGGCGGCATGATCTTCTGCCGCCCGGCGCTTGCCAGGAAGGTGGACAGCGCCGTGTTCCCCGGTATGCAGGGCGGCCCCTTGGAGCACGTCATCGCCGGTAAGGCGGTGGCGGCGGAGGAGGCGCTGACCCCGGCCTACCGCACCTATATCCACAATGTGGTGGCCAACTGCAAGGCCATGGCGGAGACCTTCACGGCCATGGGCTACCATGTGGTCACCGGCGGCACCGACAACCACCTGTTCCTGCTGGATCTGACGGACACCGGCCTGACCGGCGGGGAGGTGCAGGAGCGTCTGGACGGGTGCGGCATCACCCTGAACAAGAACTGCGTACCCGGCGACAAGCGGCCGCCGTCCCAGACCAGCGGCGTCCGCATTGGTACCGCCGCTATGACCACCAAGGGCTATACGGCGGAGGATTTCCGCCGCGTTGCCCACCGCATCGACGAGGTGGTGCGGCAGATGATGGCGGAAAAGGCAGCGCAGGCGTAAAGCGCCTTATAGAGAGCAAAAAAGTATCCCACGGCACAGCCGTGGGATACTTTTTGTGTTCGTTATGCCGCGGTTTTCCGCAGGAACCGCCGGAGGAACCACACGGCCATCACCGCGCACAGCGCCTCGGAGATCGCCGGTGCAAACCAGATGCCCGTGCCGCCCACGGCTGCCGCCAACAGCAGCAGCGCGCCGGCCTGGAACGCAAGTCCGCGGCCCACAGAGATGGAGATAGCCGCCTTCGGCCGCTCCACCGCCGTCAGGAAGCCGCCCATGAGGATGTTGCTTCCCAGCAGTATGTAACACAGGCCGTACCGCCGCAGTGCGCCGGCCGCGCTGCCCAGCAGCTCCGGTTTCTCCGCACCGAGGAAGATCCCGGCGATCTGGGGGGCAAAGATCATCACACCGGCGAAGATCACCGCCGTCATGATGCCCACCGCCGTAAAGCCGTACCGCAGCAGCTTTTTGTAGCCCGCCGCGTCCTCCTTGCCGTAGTGGTAGCTGACCAGCGGCTGGCTGCCCTGGGAGATACCCAGCATGGTGTTGATGATGAGGGTGTTCACATAGGCGATGATGGTGTAGCACACCAGTCCGTCGTCACCGAGGCACCGGAGGATGACCCGGTTGAACAGGAAGATCATCACGCCGTTGCACAGCTCCGTCACGCCGTCGGCAAAGCCCAGCGGGATCAGCCGCTTGTAGATGCTCCAGTCCATCCTGAACTTCACGAAATGGAAGGTGTTGTGTCCGCCCAGGAAGTGGCGCAGATAGATGATGCACGTCAGAAGCTGGGAAAGTCCCGTGGCGAAGGCCGCGCCCCACACACCCAGATCCAGCACGAAGATGGCGATATAGTCCAGCACACAGTTGGCCAGACAGCCGGTGAAGACCGTCAGGATGGCCAGACGGGGATAGCCGTCGGTCTTGATCAGCACCTCCATGTTATAGGAGACGATGAAGCACAGCGCGAAGGGGGCCAGACCCCGGAGATAGTCGATGGTATATTGATACGTTACGCCCTTTGCGCCCAGCAGCACGGCGAACGGCTCCAGAAATACGAAGACGAGGACGGTGATGGTCAGGCCGATGCACGACAGCAGCACCGTGTTCTGGGAGAACAGGCTGTTGGCCTTCTCGCCTTGGTTTTGCCCCAGATAGATGGCGATGATGGTGCTGGTGCCGACGGCGAAGATGACGCCGATGGAGAACAGCACGTTGGTGAACGGCACCGCCAGATTCACCGCCGCCATGGCGTATTCGCCTACGCCCTTGGCGACCATCAGCCCGTCCACGATGGAGTACAGGCTGAAAACCATCAGGGATGCCACCGTAGCGGCTACGAAATGCAGGAATTGTGATAACAGACTTCGCTCATTGAGCATTTTGGATGAGATTCCTTTCTTTTTGATTTCCGTTTCGGATATATAATTCTATTCTAACGAAAAAAAGTCGTTCTGTCAAATACTCTTGTCATGAATGGCAAGACAGTTTATAATTATCTTGATTAAAAAATCTGTGGGGGTATTTTTTATGGAAGCCTATGTGATGGACGCCTTTTCCGCCCGCCTGTTCGGCGGCAATCAGGCCGGTGTAGTGCTGCCGAAGCATCCGCTGGACGACGGGGTGATGCAGCAGATCGCCGCTGAATTCAAGCACTCCGAGACCGCCTTTGCCGCCGTGGAGCCGGACGGCAGCGTGACGCTGCGCTACTTCACACCGGCGGGGGAGGTGGAGCTGTGCGGTCACGCCACCATTGCCACCTTTGCCCTGCTGCGGGCGCTGGGGCGCATCGGGGACGGCACTGTCACCGCCCACACCAAGGCCGCCCAGCTTGCCATCGAGGTGCAGGGCGATACGGTGTGGATGGACATGGCGCCGCCCCGCTGGATCCGGGAGCTGACAGCGGCGGAGCTGCCGGCGCTGTACGAGGCCTACGGCCTGACATCGGCGGACTGCCCGGAGGGGCTGCTGCCCGCCATCGTCTCCACCGGCCTTGCCGATATCATGATGCCCGTCCGGGACCACGACACCCTGCTGCGCGCCGTCCAGAACGAGGCGGCGGTAACGGCGCTGTCCAAGAAGTATGACGTTACCGGCGTCCATATGTTCTGCCTCGGCGATGACTGCACCGCCTATTGCAGCAACTATGCGCCGCTGTACGACATCCCGGAGGAGTGCGCCACCGGCACCAGCAACGGCGCATTGACCTACTACCTCTACCGCTACGGCATGGTGCAGCCGGAGCGGGAGAACATATTTTTGCAGGGCGAGCATATGCACCGTCCCTCGGAGATCCGCAGCCGCCTGTATGCATCGGGCGACGCCGCCACCGTGCGGGTGGGCGGCCGCGCCGTCATGAGCATGGCCTGCGACATAAAGCTATAAAACAAACAGTCCACGGCTTTGCCGTGGACTGTTTGTTTTGCGATGACAACCTGAGGTTGCGCTGTTTCACCCCGCAAATGTCCGATGCAACCTGAGGTTGCTGGACGTAGTGGGAGCATATCCGCTATATTGTACAAAAAGGAGAGGTCTTGGTACATTGGCGGATAAAAAGGAGGGTATATGGAACACACACGCTCGTATTCTGTAAAAGGCGTTCTGGCTGCGCTGGGGAAGTCCTTGCTGTACCTGCTGTTTTTCATCATGGCGCAGTTTCTGACGGGCGTCGTCTATACCGCCGCCGTCGCCGTCAGGACAGCGCTTGCGCACGAGGAGATGGACGTCGCGGAGGCAGCGCAGCTGGCGGCGGAGCGCCTTCTTGCCGGGGCGCCGGCGGTGGCGCTGCTTGCCAACGTGTTTGTCGTCGCGGTCCTGCTGCTGTGGTTCCGGCTGCGGCACAAGCCGCTGGGGAAGGCGGCGGGCCTGCGCCGCTGCTCCGGCTGGACGGCGGCCTTCAGCGCCTTTGCCGCGCTGGGACTTTTCGTGGCGATCAATCTGGCGCTGGCTCTGCTGCCGGAGGCATGGCTGACCGCCTATAACGCGGACATGGCGCCTATCGCGTCCACCGGCCTGTTCACAGCGCTTTCCATTGTGGTCGTGGGGCCGCTGGCGGAGGAGCTGGTGTTCCGCGGGATCATCCAGACCCGACTGCTGCGCGCCATGCCCCCTTGGACGGCGGTGGTGCTGCAGGCCGTGCTTTTTGGCATCATCCACGGCACACCCATCCAGATCGTCTATGCCCTCCTGCTCGGGCTGGCCCTCGGCTTCCTCCGCAGCCGCACGGGGAGCATCCTGCCCGGCTTTGCCGCCCATGCCGCGTTCAATGCGATGAACGACCCGCTGGGACTGCTGGGCGGTGGGGCGGGAAGCTGGTACGCCCTTGCGGTCATGGCGGCGGTGTGCGCCGCAGGGTGCGTGCTGTGCCGCCGCGGACTTGCGGAACTGGCGGCATCGCCGGCGAGAGAACAGGGCGGCCCGCCCGCCATGTGACCGGTATCCGTTCCCAACCACAAATCGGCGACCTCCCCTCCGGGAGGTCGCCGATTTGTGGTACATTCTCTGAAAAATTACTGATACTATGCAGCGCGCATATTGTTTTTGCGCGGACAGGTGATATAATTGACCATGTATATGTATTACCGTCTGCGCGGCGGAAAGAGGGAGAGAATCATATGACAAAGCGAATCGTATCAGTATTGCTGGCTGTGGTGTTGACGATCGGTGTGCTGCCGATGGAATTGTGTACCACCGCATGGGCGGAGGAGCCGAAGCCAACCGCCCAACGGGAGAGTACGGAACTGCTGGACGGGTATCTCTACCAGTTGGCAGGTATGGACATCACCGACTATCGCGGCAGCACGAACGGCATTGTTACAAAGCCGAAGTACAGCGCCGGCGATAACCTGACCCCCTCGGAGCGTCAGGTGTATAACGCCATGAAGCCGGAGATCATCAAGGTGGCCAACGGCCAGCGCAGCGGCACCCGCTTTTCCGTGCCGACCTCGCTGTCCGCATCCTCGGTCCGCAGAGTGGTAACGGCGCTGATGGTGGATCTGCCCTACGAAATGTATTGGTTCGGCAAGGCGCTGAGCGGGTCCTTTGCATCTTCTGGCTACACCATCAGCCTGAAGGTGGCGCAAGATTTCCGTGGCTCCAACGAGTATACCACCAACATTCCCAATGTGCCGAACGCGGTGCGTGTGGCAAAATCTGTGGTATCCTCCAACAGCGGCAAGGGAGACTACGAGAAGCTGGAGGCCTATAAGGACTACATCTGTGCCCACAACACCTATAACTACGCGGCGGCCAGCGGAGGTAGCGCCCAATATGGCGAGAACCCGTGGCAGCTGCTGTGGGTCTTTGACAACGATCCCAGCACCAATGTGATCTGTGAGGGCTATTCCAAGGCGTTCAAGTACCTCTGCGACCTGACGAAGGAACAGTACGGCTGGTACGGCAGCGTGGAAGCGCGGTTGATCCTCGGAAGCGCCGGCGGTCCTCATATGTGGAATACGGTGAGCTTCCAAGGCGGGAACTATCTGGTGGACGTCACCAACTGCGACGGCGGGTTTGACCTGTTCATGCGGGGGAGCATCAGCCAGACAGCCGGCAGCAGCTACTGGATAGACGATATCTACTACACGCTGGACGACGACACAAAATCCGTATATACCCGTGCGGAGCTGACGCTCTCCTCCGCGGACTGCCCCGGCGCACCGAGACAGATCACCGGGATCAGGGCCATTCTGCCTACCAACGACGATGTCGCGATCGGCGTTTTCTGGAACGCGGACAGCCGCGCTACAAGCTACACGGTCTATCGCAGAGAGTCCGGCTCGGCGCAGTGGCAGGTTCTGAAAAGCGGGATCACCAATACGTTTTACAGGGATACCAATGTGGAGCCCGGCGTCACCTACTACTATACGGTGGAGGGGGTGAACGGCGCCTATCGCAGTCCCACCAAGGACGAAACGGGCGTATCCGCCACGATCCCCATCAAGATCCCTGACGACGTGACTTTGACGGGTGCGACGGCGGACAGCAGCGGCATCACCGTCACATGGCAGACGGCGCGATATGCCAAGACCTATGTGGTCTACCGCAAGTCAGCGGGTATGAAAAAATGGGAGAAGCTCGACAGTTTTGCCACCGGCACCAGTTATAAGGATACCGCCGTCGTTCCCGGTGCCACCTATACATACACTGTGCGCGGCCTGGCCGCCGATGGAAAGACCTTGAGTGCCGGCTATGACCACACCGGGGTGACAGCTGTTGCCAGCAAGGAACCGGAGAATGTAACACTCACCAGTGCAAGGATCACCGGCAGCGGCATCACCGTCACATGGCAGCCCGCCTTGAATGCCAAGACCTACACGGTTTACCGCAAGACCGCCGGGACGGGCTGGTCTGTTATCGCAAAGGGCGTCACGGCAACCTCCTATACGGATAACACAACAGCCGCTGGAGAAACCTACACCTACACAGTTCGCGGGCGCACGGCAGATGGCATTCAAAGCAAAGGATTTGACAAAAACGGCGTTACAGCTACTGTACCGAAGACGGCTGACGACGTGGTGCTGACGGCTGCATGTATCAGCGGACAGAAGATCGTGGTCACGTGGCAGCCGGCTGACGGCGCGTGCAGCTACATGGTTTATCGAAAAGTGACAGGTACCAAAAAGTGGACTGCCATTGCCAAGAATGTCAAGGGGACCAGCTACACCGACAGCACGGTCAAGGCGGGCGTGTCCTATACCTATACCGTTCGCGGCCGCGGCGGTGACGGTGTACTCAGCCGGCACTACGATGGAGTCGGCGTTACCGCCGGTATTCCTGCCAACGTAACGCTCGTTTCAGCCACCGTAGAGGGTACTGGCATCACTGTTACATGGCAGAAGGCTGCCAATGCACAGACCTACACGGTGTACCGCAAAACTCCCGGCACCAAGAAATGGACTGCGATCGGCAAAGCGATCAAGGGTACACAGTATAGAGACGCCGCGGTGACACCCGGTACCACTTATGCCTATACCGTCCGCGGTGTGGCCTCGGATGGACGCTCTCTTAGTCCAAGTTACGATGGCAAGGGCGTCAGCGCCACGGTGAATAAGACACCTGCCAATGTGACGCTAACTGCGGCCCGTGCCGGTGCAGACGGTATTACCGTCACATGGTGTGCGGCCAATGGCGCTGCATCCTATACCGTTTACCGCAGGATTGGTACCGCAAAATGGACTATCATTGCCAACGGTGTTACCGAGACTTCCTACACCGACAGCAAGGCGCAGGCTGGCGTGGCCTACGACTATACCGTTCGTGGCCGTGCGGCCAGCGGCACGCTGAGCCCGGGCTTTGACCGGACGGGTGTTTCCAGCGGTATTCCCGCCGATGTGACGCTGACTGCGGCCCGTGCTGGCGCGGACAGCATCACCATCACATGGCAGGCAGCAGCTAACGCCACCTCCTACGCGGTCTATCGCAAGAGCTCCGGCGAAGGAGAATGGTCGTGTCTTGCCGCGTCTGTGCCGGGTACCAGATACGTGGATACCACGGCAGCGCGGGATGTGGATTATGTGTATACGGTTCGAGGTGTGCGGGATAGCGCCCTGAGCCTCGGCTGCGATGAAAATGGCAAGACTGCCGGCTTATATACCGTACCGGACGACGTAGTTCTGACCGGTGCGGATGCCAACAGGCATGGCGTTATGATCACATGGCAGCCTGCTGCCTATGCGCAGAGCTACCGCGTCTACCGCCGAGTAGACGGCGGTAAATGGGAAGTATTGGCTGATCGGGTCAGCAGTACCGGATACTGCGATGAGACCTTTGAGCAGGGACAGGCATACTACTATACTGTCCGTGCACTGAACCGTACGAAGATCAGCCGCGGTTATGACCGCGTCGGCGTGACCGCCACAACTTACTATTTTGGTACCTGCGGCGATAATTTGTCGTGGGATATGGATCCCGAAGAGGGAATGCTTACCATCTTTAACACAGAACACGGCACCCCCTGCCGGATGACGGACTACGATGATGCTTCCCCCGCACCGTGGTACGCGGCGCGGGAGAAGGTGCGCACTGTCGGGATGTATATCGACCAGGACTGTGCGCTTACCATTGGCACCAACGCCTTTGCCGGCTGCACTGCACTGAAAAGAGTAGATATGCTGCCTGCCGGATTGACTGCCATCGGCAAAGGAGCCTTCACCGGCTGCACTGCGCTGACCGACGTGTACTACGGGGACGATGGCCACGCGTGGGAGCAGGTGACGGGCAGTGAAAATGCCCTGCCCGCCCAGACCAAGCTCCATACGGAGGGGAATCTGTACGAGAGCGGCACCCTGTCCAACGGTCTCCGGTGGGAGCTGGCGCTGACAGAGAAATCGGGCCTGCTGACCATCAAGGGAAGCGGGGCTATGCCGGACTTCCCCAACGGGGCCCGCACCACCGACTGGTACCCCTATCGGGATAAGGTGACGGTCGCCATCGTCTCACATGGCATCACCTCCGTGGGAGCCAACGCCTTCCGCGACAGCGCCGCGCTGGATCTGATGAGCATCGCCGGCAGCGTCACCTCCGTGGGCGACAATGCGTTCCGCGGCTGCACCGCGCTGCGGAAGATACAGTTCCGCGGCAAGGGCGCCGACTGGGATGCCGCCATTGCCGGTGCGGACACCGGCATCCCCAGCACCACCGTCGTCGAATACCTGAACGGCGCCTATGACAGCGGCACCTGCGGTCAGGACCTGACATGGACCCTGTCACCCGACGGCGTGCTGACCATCAGCGGCACCGGCAGTATGACGGATTATAGCAGTAAGAGTACGAATACCACCGACGATACATGGATCTCGACGGCGCCCTGGGCGGTCCATGCCGACCGCATCCGCCGCCTCGTGCTGGAGGAGGGCGTCACCTCTGTGGGCAGGTATGCTTTCTGCGGCCTTACCGCGCTGACCGCTGCCGATCTCCCCAGCAGTTTGACCACCATTGACTGGGGTGCTTTTCAGGATTGCAGAGGTCTGACCGGCATCACGATCCCCAGCGGCGTGACCACCATTGGCTTCATGGCGTTTGAGGACTGTAGAGGTCTGACCTCCATTACCCTCCCCGACAGTGTGACCTCTCTGGACTCCGCCGTGTTCTGGAGCTGCAGAAGCCTGACCTCCGTCACGCTGCCCGCCGGCCTGACCTCTATCGGCGAGCATCTTTTCGATCACTGCACAAGTCTGACGAACATCACGATTCCCCGCGGCGTGACCGCCATCGGCGAGTCGGCATTCTACCGCTGCGACGCCCTGACGTCTATCGACCTGCCCAGCGGTGTGACGACCATCGGCGCGTCGGCGTTTAGGAACTGCTCGCGGCTGACATCCGTCACGATCCCCAGCGGCGTGACGACCATTGGCGCATCGGCATTTAAGGAATGCTCGAGGCTGGAATCCATTACCCTGCCAGACGGTTTGACCACCATCGGCGAGTCGGCATTTGAATTTTGCGAAGCCCTGACGTCTGTTACGCTGCCCAACGGCTTGACCGCCATCGGAGACAACGCTTTCCGGTCCTGCGAGAAGCTGACATCCCTCACGATCCCCAACACCCTGACCACCATCGGAGACTGGGCCTTTTACGGCTGTACGTCGCTGGAGACCGTGTCCGGCAGCAGCGGCAGGCTCCAGACCATCGGCGCGTATGCCTTTGCGCACTGCGAGGTGCTGACGTTCCCCACTGATTCGTATGGCAGCAATCTGCTGACATACGTTCAGTCTATCGGCAAGTATGCCTTTTTCCGTTGCAAGGCGCTGACATACGTGAAATTCCTCAACCTGACCTCCCTTGACGAAGGCGTCTTTACTGAGAGTGGCCTACGGGTGGCCGACCTGCGTTCCACCAGCGTCACCACCATTCCGACGTGGACGTTTGCGAGCTGCCCGCTGCTGGTGGCCATGCTGGGAGAGGACGTGACTACCATCGCCTCCCAGGCCTTCTACCGTTGCACCCAGCTGAAGAGCATCTATATCCCCGCGGCTCTTACTACCGTTTACGGTGAGTCGTTCCCCTACAGAAGTGATATGGCCCAGCAGCTCCATGTGTTCTTTGGCGGCACCAGCAGCGCGTGGGAGAAAGCGATGCCGCGTAATGACAGCTCATCGGCGCTGACCGATGCCCGCCTTGTGACATATTACAGATTCCCGGAGGTCGACAGCTGTGATTGGAGTTTCTCCACGGACGCCACCCTGACCATCGGGACCATGAGCGGCGGCGATTCCCGCTATGCGGCGCCGTGGGCGGTCTATATGCCGGCGGTGGAGAAACTGGTGGTGGAGGAGGGCGTGAAGACGATCAGTTATTATGCCTTTACCGATGCATGGAGCCTTACCTCCGTCAGCCTGCCGGATAGCCTCACGCTCATTGCGTTGGATGCCTTCAACGGCTGCACCGCCCTGACGGAGATCGCCCTCCCCGGCGGCGTAACGGAGATCCAGAGGAATGCCTTCTACGGCTGCAAGACGCTGAAGCGCATCAGCATCCCCGCCGCCGTCACCGCCATTGGTGATGACGCCTTCTATAACACGGCGTTGTCCGACGTTTACTACGGCGGCACGGAGGAGCAGTGGAGCGCCATCACCATCGGGAGTAGCAACCAGCGGTTGACCAATGCCGCGCGGCACTACAACAGTCCCTCGTTCTGATGCACGGACAAAACAAAAAGGAAGGACGCCCGGGAGGGCGTCCTTCCTTTTTGTTTCGTTGTCTCACACATACCGCTGGGAGGTCACATCGAACACACCCCGGGTGGTGATGCGGAGGCTGGGGATCACCGGCAGCGCCATGAAGCTCAGGGTCATGAATGGGTCGATGCCGTCGGACACGCCCAGCGCGTAGGCGGCGGCCTTGGCGGCCTCCAGATCGCGGTTCACGTTGACCAGACTGTCGTCGGACATGATGCCCGCGATGGCCAGCAGCACGTCGCCCTTTACCTCGCCGCTTTCCACCACGGTGATGCCGCCGTGGTTGCGCACGATATGGTTGGCGGCGAAGGCCATGTCCTCCTCATTGGTGCCCACCACGATGATGTTATGGCTGTCGTGGCTGATGCTGGTGGCCACCGCGCCCTTCTTCAGACCGTAGCCGCGGATATAGCCCAGACCGATGTGGTGGGTGTTCTTGTGCCGCTCGATAACGGCGATCTTCAGAATGTCGTAGTCCACGTCGATGCGGTCGGTGTAGCCGCCGTCGGTGGTGGTGATCTCCCCGTTGACCATGCCGATGACGGCGTGGGGGCGGCGGTCGATGAAATCCTCCGCACACAGGGACGCCACGTGGAATGTGTCGTGGGCGCGCTTGGCCAGATAGGGGTCGATCTCCGGCGTGGGGAACTCCTTCAGCACGCCGTCGCTGTACATCAGCTCGCCCTTCTTGAACACCTTTTCAATATTGAAATGGGTAAAGTCGTCGATGATCACGAAGTCGCCCAGGTAGCCGGGGGCAATGGCGCCCCGGTTATTCAGCAGGAAGTACCGTGCCGCATTGTGGCAGGCGGCCTTGATGGCGGTAATGGGGTCGGCGCCCAGTGCAATGGCCTTCTTGACGATGTAGTCGATATGCCCCTTTTCCAGCAGGTCGTTGGGGTGCTTGTCGTCGGTGCAGAACATACACCGCTCCACATACTTGTCGCACAGCAGGGGAGCCAGCGCCTCCAGATTGCGGGCGGCAGTACCCTCGCGGATCATGATAAACTGTCCCCGCTCCAGTTTGGCGATGGCGTCTGCCAGATCGTGGCACTCATGGTCGGAGTAGACGCCCGCCGCTATGTAGGCGTTGAGGTCGTTGCCCTTCAGGTCGGGGGCGTGGCCGTCGATCTTCTTGTGGTGTGCCTGACTGGCCACGATCTTCTCCACCACCTGCGGGTCGCCGTTGATGGCGCCCACGAAGTTCATCATCTCCGCCAGACCCTGTACCCGGGGATGGTCGTAGAAGGAGTCGATGGCGCGGTAGTCCAGATTGGCGCCGGACTCGTCCAGCGGCGTGGCGGGTACGCAGGAGGGCAGCATGAAGCGCACATCCACCGGCAGATCCTCCGTGGCCTGCAGCATATACTCGATGCCGTCGGTACCCATGACGTTGGCGATCTCGTGGGGGTCTGTAATGACCGTGGTGGTGCCGTGGGGCAGCACGGCCTTGGCAAACTCCGTGGGGCTGACCAGCGAGCTCTCCAGATGGATGTGGGCGTCCACGAAGCCGGGCAGCACGATCTTGCCGCTGACATCCACCTCCGCGATGCCGTTGTATGCGCCCATGCCCACGATAAGCCCCTCCGCCACGGCGATGTCCCCGTGGCATAGCTCGTTGGAGAATACGTTGACGTAGGTGGCGTTTTTCAGCACCAGATCCGCCGGCTCCCGTCCGGCAGCCACGGCGATGACCCGCAGTTTTTTGTTGAGCTTACGGTTGATCTTTCCGGCATAGCTTTCCTTTACAGACATATGCGATAGGCTCCTTTCCCTGCGTTACACTTTGCTGTCATTAGTTTTGTTAATTCTAAATATTATCACAGCTTATAAAGAATGTCTACCCTCCCAGCTATAAAAAAAGTGCGGCAGCCCCACAGCTGCCACACTTTTTACTTATGTATGCTCACTTGACGGTGCCGTCGGCGTTGAACACCGGCAGGGGGGCGAGGAACTTGATGTCGTCGCGATCAGCGGCGTCACCCTCGGCCAGCACGGCCACGCGGCCCACCACGGTGCCGCCCGCCAGCTTCACCAGCTCCTCCATGGCGTGGATGGAGCCGCCGGTGGAGATCACATCGTCCATCAGCAGGATGCGCTTGCCGCGGATCAGGTCGGCGTCGTCGCGGCCCAGATACAGCCGCTGGACGCCGGCGGTGGTGATGGACTTATCCTCCACATGGATGGGGTCGGGCATATACGCCTTGGGGCCCTTCCGGGCGATAAAGTACTTCTTGGCGCCGCTCTGACGGGCCATCTCGTGGATCAGGGGGATGGACTTGGCCTCGGCGGTGAACAGATAGTCGTAGCTGTCCTTCTCCACCAGCGCCAGCATATCGCGGGCGCAGGCGACGGTCAGCTCCGCATCGCCAAAGCAGATGAAAGCGCCGATGTACAGGTCATCGGTCACCTTGCAGATGGGCAGCTCCCGCTGCAGACCGGCCACGGTCATAGGATACACAGACATGATTCAAATCTCCTTTTGCGGCGCGGCGCGGAGAGCGAGCCGTCTGCCGTTATAGTGTGGGAGCGCTGCGCAAAACAGCGACAACCTATATTATAAGGTAAAACCGAGAAAAGTCAAGCCGCAGACGGGCAGCGGCACGATTTTGTACGAAAAAGCGCCCGTGCGTCAAAGTACGCAACCGACGGAATATTTGTGAAAAATATGTCGAATTTGCCGCGGTTTGGTGCGTGGTTTATACACGGAGTTTCAACAATATGCACAAAAAGGGGGGCGGATTTTTTACGGGCGCGAGGGGGGGATTTGTCCGCTGACCCCTTGAGAAAAGGAAGAAGAAGTGTTATCATCGTGATAGATGAAGGCGCAGGGACACTGCGCCGACACATTTCAAACGGAACAACTATTTGAGGAGGAATTATTTATGAATGCTTATCTGGCCAGCGTTCTGGAGAACGTCAAGACCAAGCATGGCAACGAGCCTGAGTTCGTGCAGACTGTCGAGGAAGTCCTGTCCTCTCTGGAGCCTGTGATCGAGAAGCACCCCGAGTATGAGAAGGTCGATCTGCTGGGCCGCATGGTCGAGCCCGAGCGTATGTTCACCTTCCGTGTTGTGTGGTGCGATGACAACGGTCAGTGGCACACCAACCGCGGCTGGCGCTGCCAGTTCAACGGCGCTATCGGCCCCTACAAGGGCGGCCTGCGCTTCCAGAAGAACGTGTACGAAGGCATCATTAAGTTCCTCGGTTTCGAGCAGACCTTCAAGAACAGCCTGACCGGTCTGCCCATCGGCGGCGCCAAGGGCGGTTCCGACTTCGATCCCGCCGGCAAGTCCGACGCCGAAGTCATGCGCTTCTGCCAGAGCTTCATGACCGCTCTGTACCGCTACATCGGGCCGGACATCGACGTTCCCGCCGGTGACATGGGCGTGGGCGGCCGCGAGATCGGCTACCTGTACGGCCAGTATCGCCGTCTGAAGGGCGTTTGGGAGAACGGCGTTCTCACCGGTAAGGGTCTGAGCTACGGCGGTTCCCTGATCCGTCCCGAGGCCACCGGCTACGGCGCTATGTACTACCTGCAGGAAGTGCTGAAGCACGAGAACGACACCATCGAGGGCAAGCGTATCGCGATTTCCGGCTACGGCAACGTGGGCTGGGGCATCATGAAGAAGGCCTCCCAGCTGGGCGCCAAGGTCACCTACTTCGCCGGCCCCGACGGCTACGTCCACGATCCCGATGGCGTTATCACCGACGAGAAGCTGAACTTCATCCTGGAGATGCGCGCTAAGGATCCTATGCACTGCAAGCCCTATGCCGACAAGTTCGGCTGCGAGTTCGTCGCCGGCGAAAAGTGCTGGGGCGTCAAGGATGTTGACGTGTACATGCCCGCCGCTATGCAGAACGACGTCAAGATGGAGTCCGCTGAGAAGATCGCTGCTTCCGGCGTGAAGTACTACATCGAGGTCGCCAATATGCCCACCACCAACGATGCTCTGAACTATCTGCGTGCGCAGAAGGGCATCATCGTGGCTCCCTCCAAGGCTGTTAACGCCGGCGGCGTGGGCGTCTCCGCTCTGGAGATGGCGCAGAACTCCGAGCGTCTGGTCTGGACTGCCGAGGAAGTCGACCATCAGCTGCACAAGATGATGGAGAACATCCACAAGGTGTCCGCCGAGGCCGCTGCTGAGTACGGTCTGGGTTACGATCTGGTGGCTGGCGCCAACATCGCCGGCTTCAAGAAGGTCGCCGAGGCTATGATGGAGCAGGGCTGCTTCTAAGCCGAACACCTCGCACAGCACCTCAACGTGCAAACAAAAAGGAACCGCCTCGGCGGTTCCTTTTTTATGTGCCAGACCTTGCGCTTGCGGCGCTTCTCCCGATGCGGTTGACATTTTTTCCAAAAACCGATTATACTATACGAAACACGGAACACCCGGCACAAGCGGGGACGTGTGACTTTTCAACGGAGGGCGGGGATCGAGATACCACATGTTTCGTTTGAACAATTTCTGCGGATGCTGCCGGATCTGGCGGTGCTGGCGGCGGTATATCTGCTGGTACTGCGTCCCCGCTGGCGGGAGGCGGGCCGCCGGACGCTGGCGGTGCGGTCGGTGTTCTGCCTGTACATCGTCTGCGTACTGGGGGTAACGCTGCTGCCGGTGCTGTCTAACCTGCCGGGACTGGCGGGGAACCGCTATGTACCCATGGAGTTGGAGCCGTTCCGCGACCTGCGGAACGGCTACGGAAACGCGGCGCGGCAGCTGGCACTGAACGTGGTGATGACCGTGCCGCTGGGGTTTTTGTGGCCGCTGGTGCGTGGAAAGAAGGGCGCGTGGCGGGCGGTGCTGGCGGCATTTTTGCTGAGCCTGTGTATCGAGCTTTTGCAGCCGCTGCTGACCACGAACCGCACGTCGGACATCACCGACGTCATCGCCAACACAGCCGGCGGTCTGGCGGGCTATCTGCTGTTCCTACCCGTTGGCAGACCGCTGCTGCGCTTTTGCCGGGAAAAGAAAGAGCCGTCGGAGGAGGGGTGACCCCGCCCAGCGGCTCTTTCGCGTGATTCAGATAGACGCTCTGTGCCATGCGTAGGGCAGGAGGGCATTGACGGCCTCCGTCAGCTCCTGAAACTGGCGGCAGGTCAGCGCCTGCCCACCGTCGGACAGGGCGCAGGCGGGGCGGTCGTGTACCTCCACCATCAGACCGTCGGCGCCTGCCGCCGCCGCTGCCAGCGCCAGAGGCAGCACCAGCTCGCTGCGGCCCGCCGCGTGGCTGGGATCCACCAGCACCGGCAGGTGGGTGGCCTTTTTCAGAACGGGGATGGCGGCGACGTCCAGCGCGGACCGTGCGGCGGACAGACCGCTCTGCACACCGCGCTCACACAGGATCACCTGTTCATTGCCGCCGGAGAGGATGTACTCTGCCGCCAGCAGGAACTCCTCCACCGTGGCGGACAGACCCCGCTTCAGCATCACCGGGCGGCGCAGCTCGCCCAGCGCCTTCAGCAGCGAATAGTTCTGCATATTCCGTGCGCCCACCTGCAGGATGTCCACGTCCTCCAGCAGCGGGAGCTGGGATACGTCGGTGATCTCTGTGATCACGGGCAGACCGGCGTCACGGCCCGCCTGCACCAGCAGCTCCACGCCGACCCCGCCCAGCCCCTGAAACGTATAGGGCGAGGTGCGGGGCTTGAAGGCGCCGCCTCGCAGCACCTGTGCGCCGGCGGCCTTTACCGACTGGGCCACGGCGGCGATCTGAGGGGCGGATTCCACGGCGCAGGGGCCTGCGATGAAGCAGAAGCTCTCACCGATGCGGGCATCGCCCGCGCTGACCACGGTGTCGGCGGGATGGGCGGCGCGCCCCGCCAGCCGGTAGGGCGGCGTCAGACGGCGCACCTCCTGCACGAAGGGCAGCGCCTGCAAAACATTGGGGTCGAGACGCCATGTTTCGCCCACCAGCGGCAGCAGGATAGATTCCGCGCCGGCCACGCAGCCGCCCTTGACGTTTTGCGTGGAGAGCTGCGCCAAAAGCTGGCGGATCGCCGCCTCCGGAGTTCCTTTTTTGATGATGATGACCATGTGCGCCTCCTGTATTGAACAATGATAGCAAGTCATTATACCGCGTCCTGTTGTTTTTGGCAATCCGGCAGCTCCGCTTATTGACAAAAAATATGAAGTCGTTATACTGGACTTGATAAAACGGGAAATATTTTGCGAATTGCATAAGGTGATCCGCCGTATGATGTGGAGGGAACTATGGATAGAAAATTTACGCTGAGCTGCTGCTCGACCGTGGACCTGCCGTACAGCTACATGGAGAGCCGGGATATCCCGGTGCTGTTCTACACCTATGTGGTGGACGGCGTGGAGTACGACGATGATATGGGCCGTGACCCGGAGGCGCTGCCCCGGTTCTACCGCTTCCTCGAGGAGGGCAAGCTGCCCCAGACCAGTCAGGTCAATGTGGCGGCATACATGGACTTTTTTGAGAACCTGCTGCAAAAGGGCGACCTGCTGCACATCGCCTTCACCTCCGGCCAGTCCGGCTCCGTCCACAACGCCTTTCTGGCGGCGGAGGAGCTGCGGCAGAAGTATCCCGACAGAAAGCTCATCGTCATCGACTCGCTGTGCTCCTCCTCCGGCTACGGCCTGCTGGTGGACAGCGCCGCCGATATGCGGGACGCAGGGCGCTCCATTGACGAGGTGGCGCAGTGGGTGCTGGACAACCGGAACACGGTACACCACCAGTTCTTCTCCAGCGACATGACCCAGTTCCGCCGGACGGGCCGCGTGTCCGGCGCGGCGGCCACAGTGGCCACGGTGCTGAACATCTGCCCCATCATGCGGCTGGACGACACCGGTTCCATCAAGGCGTACAGCAAGGTACGGGGCAAGAAGAAGGCCGTGGAGACCACGGTGGATACCATGGAGCAGTGCGCCCGGGGTGGGCGGGACTACGACGACAAGTGCTTCGTGTGCCACTCACAGTGTCCCGAGGATGCCCGGATGCTCATTGACGCCATCGAGGAGCGGTTCCCCAAGCTGAGGGGGAAGGTGCGGCTGTGCGACATCGGCACCATCATCGGCTCCCACGCGGGGCCGGGGACTGTGGCGGTGTTCTTCTACGGCAATGAGCGGCCCAAAATGGATTAAATAAACAAACAGGCGGACGTATTGCGTCCGCCTGTTTGTTTTTGCCGCTGCCGCCGTATATTCGACTGCGGCGGGTGGAAAAATGCGTTATTGTATAATTAGAATAACGTAATTCACCAGTAAGACTTGCAGAAAGACCAAAAATATTGTATAATAGCTAAAAAATTTTTAGGACTTTCGACGGTCGGGGCGGCCCGACGCAGAAGGGAGAACGATATGGCCACATTTATCGTGAACGGCAAAACTGTCGTAGTGGAGAAGAATCAGAAGCTCATCCGCTATCTGCGGGACACGCTGCATCTGACGTCCGTGAAGGACGGGTGCAGCGAGGGCGCGTGCGGTACCTGCCATGTGCTGATCGATGGCAAGCCCACCAAGGCCTGCATCCCCCAGACCGATAAGCTGGAGGGCAAGACCATCGTGACGGTGGAGGGGCTCAGCGACTGGGAAAAGCAGGTGTACACCTTCGCCTTTGGTGAGGCGGGGGCGGTGCAGTGCGGCTTCTGCATCCCCGGCATGGTCATCTCCGCCAAGGGGCTGCTGGATGTGAATCCCAATCCCACCCGCGAGGAGGCGGCATTTGCCATCCGCAACAACATCTGCCGCTGCACCGGCTATGTGAAGATCATCGACGGCATTCTGCTGGCGGCCAGGATCTTCCGGGAGGGAAAGCTCCCGGCGGCCTCTGCCGACGACTGGCAGGTGGGCAGCCGCGTTCACCGGCTGGACGTGGAGGAGAAGGTGCTGGGCTATGGCCAGTATCCCGACGACGTGTATGTGGACGGGATGTGCTACGGCGGCGCGGTGCGCAGCCGATACGCCCGCGCCCGTGTGCTGTCCATCGACACCTCCGAGGCGGAGGCGCTGGAGGGCGTGGTGTGCGTCCTGACCCAGAAGGACATTCCGGGGCAGGTCAACGTGGGCCATCTGAAGAAGGACCAGCCTACCCTCATCGGTATCGGGGAGCTCACCCACTATCTGGGCGACGCGGTGGCGCTGGTGTGCGCCCGGGATCAGGAGACGCTGGAGGCCGCCAAGAAGCTGGTGAAGGTGGAGTATGAGGAGCTGCCCGCCGTACACAACCCCACTGAGGCGGCGGCGCCCGATGCACCTCTGGTATTCGAGGAGGACGAAAACAACGTACAGGCCTACAAGCACGTTTCCCGCGGAGACGCGGCGGGGGCTATCGCCAAGGCGAAGTATGTGCTGACGGAGAAATTCCACACGCCGTGGACGGAGCACGCCTTTCTGGAGCCGGAGTGCTGCGTAGCGCTGCCGCTGGACAACGGCGGCGTCCGGCTGCTGACCACCGACCAGAGCGCCCACACCACCATGCACGAGTGCGCGGCTATGCTGGGCGTGGACTACGACCACTGTCAGGTGCAGAATATGCTGGTGGGCGGCGGCTTTGGCGGCAAGGAGGATATGTCCGTACAGCACCACGCGGCGCTGATCGCCTATGTGGCGCGGGTGCCGGTGAAGGTGAAGCTCAGTCGGCAGGAATCCATCCTCGTCCACCCCAAGCGCCACAGCATGGATATGGAGTTCACCATGGGCTGCGACGAAAACGGCATCATTCAGGGCGTGAAGGCCAGCGTGGTGTCCGACACCGGTGCGTTTGCCTCGCTGGGCGGGCCGGTACTGGAGCGCGCCTGCACCCATGCGGCGGGGCCGTATGCCTACGAGAATTTTGAGATCGAGGGCTGGGCGTACTACACCAACAATCCGCCTGCCGGTGCGTTCCGGGGCTTCGGCGTGACCCAGACCTGCTTCTGCACGGAGACGCTGCTGAACCAGATGGCCGATCTGGTGGGCATCAGCCCGTGGGAGATCCGTTACCGCAACGCCATCCGACCCGGCGGCGTGCTGCCCAACGGACAGATCGTGGACGGCTCCACCGGCCTCGTGGAGACGCTGGAGGCCATCAAGCCCGCCTACGACGCGGCGGTGGCGGCGGGCGACCCGGTGGGTATCGCCTGCGCCATGAAGAACGCCGGTGTGGGCGTAGGTATCCCCGACTGGGGACGCTGCAAGCTGATCGTGGAGCCGGACGGCAAGGTGCATATCTACACCGGCGCCAGCTGCATCGGACAGGGGCTTGGCACCGTGCTGGTGCAGACGGTAGTGACCTGCACCGGCCTGCAGCGGGACGATGTGGTATACGAGCGCAGCAACACTTGGATCGCGCCGGACTCCGGCGACACCTCCGGCAGCCGTCAGACGCTGGTAACGGGCGAGGCCGCCCGCCGCGCCTGCGCCAAGCTGAAGGCGGAGCTGGATAGCGGAAAAACGCTGGCGCAGCTGGCGGGACAGGAGTTTTACGGCGAGTATCTGGCCAAGACCGACCCGCTGGGCGCGGATGTCCCCAACCCGGTGAGCCATGTGGCCTACGGCTACGCCACCCAGATGTGCATCCTTGACCGGGAGACGGGAAAGATCAAAAAGATGGTGGCCGCCCACGATGTGGGCAAGGCCGTGAACCCCCTGAGCATCGAGGGGCAGATCGAGGGCGGCGTGGTCATGTCCATGGGCTATGCCCTGACGGAGCAGTATCCCCTCGACGAGAACTGCAAGCCCACCGCCAAGTACGGTACGCTGGGCCTGTTCCGTGCCAACCAGCTGCCGGAGCAGGAGATCGAAGCCATCGTGGTGGAGAAGCCGGGGCTGGACGTAGCCGGCGGCGCCATCGGCATCGGCGAGATCACGTCCATCCCCACAGCGCCGGCCATCGCCGACGCCTACTACCGGCTGGACGGGGAGCGGCGCTTGGAGCTGCCGCTGGCAAACACGCCCTACGCACGGAAAAAGTAAAAACAAAACAAGCCGCAGCAGCGCTGCGGCTTGTTTGCCAGGCGGAAATCGTTTCTTATAGCTGCTGCTCGGTCAGGGCGGTCAGGGCGTCGCGGGTGTCCACGTCGGTGAGCTGACCGGCGGGTACCTCGAACAGCAGCAGGGCGTCCTCGTGGCGGCGGATGACGGCGCTGCCGCCGCAGTCGCCTTGCAGCGCCCGCAGCTCCGGAAAGAAGCGGGCGGGGAACAGGCAGGGATTGCCCCGGATGCCGTTGTGTCCCAGCGCCGCGATGCAGGCGGGATGTCGGCAGTAGAGATCGAGCAGCCCCTCCACGCTGGCGCGCTCCAACAGAGGCTGGTCGGACACCAGAAACAGCGCGGCGTCGCAGTCTTCCAGCGCGTCCAGGCCAAGGGAGATGGTGTGGCTGATGCCCCAGTCCGGGTGATGGTTTTCCACGGGCGTGAAGGAAAAGCGCCTTGCGGCCTCCGCCGCCTCCGGATACTGGGTGACGACCGTCACCCGGCACAGCCGGTGGGCAGGCACGGCCTCCAGCGTGCGGCGCAGGAGGGACTTGCCGTCCACCTCCGCAGCCAGCTTGTTCTGACCGAAGCGGGAGCCGTTGCCGGCGGCCATAACGACACAGCCGATACGCAGCTTTTCCACGGGATCACCTCCATGCCGGTAGTATACCCGCAAAATGGAAAAGCTGTCAAGAAAAACGGCGTTGTATCCCAAGTAGGATAACGGAAAAACCTTTTCAAATCTGCGGGTTTATGATAGGATAAGGTAATCATCAGGCTTAACTGTTACCGAGTCAAATCTCGCTTACAAGGAGGAGTATCGGAATGGGTGAGGTAGGAAAGAGCCAAGTCAGGGTGGACGCCTTTGACAAGGCCACAGGACGCACCAAGTATTACGAGGATCTGATGCCCCAGAACGCGCTGTATGTGCGCATCAAGCACGCGGAGATCGCCCACGGCTTTGTGAAGTCCGTGGATACCAGCGCTGCCGAGGCCATCACGGGCGTGGTGAAGGTCATCACCTGCTTCGATGTGCCGGACATCGTGTTCCCCACGGCGGGCCATCCGTGGTCCATGGATCCCGGTCATCAGGACGTGGCCGACCGCCATCTGCTCAACCGCCATGTGCGGTATTGGGGCGACGATGTGGCGGTGGTCATCGCGGAGGATGAGGTGTCCGCCATGCAGGGCGTGCGGGCGCTGAAGGTGGAGTATGAGGAACTGCCCTTCGTGCTGGATGTGCAGAAGGCCATGGAGGACGGCGCACCCCAGCTCCACGAGAACTATCCGCACAATATCCTGAAGCACACGGATATGCGCAAGGGCGATTATCAGGCCGCCATACAGGAGCCGGGACTGCTCAAGGTGGAGGGCTGGTACGATACCCCCACCGTGCAGCACTGCCATATCGAGAACCACGGCTGCTTCGCCTATGAGGAGAACGGCCGGATCGTGGTGGTGACCTCCACCCAGATCCCCCATATCATCCGCCGGGTAGTGGGACAGGCACTGGGCCGCCCGTGGGCGGATATCCATGTCATCAAGCCCTATATCGGCGGCGGCTTCGGCAACAAGCAGGATGCGCTGTACGAGCCGCTGTGCGCCTACTGCACCACGCAGGTGGGCGGCCGCCCCGTGCGCGTCGACTGCTCCCGGGAGGAGACATTCGTGTCCAACCGCGTCCGCCACGCCATCCGGTTCCACATCGTGTCGTGGCTCCGGAAGGACGGCACCTTTGCCGCCCGAAAGGTGGAGTGCTTCTCCAATCAGGGCGCTTACGCCTCCCACGGCCACTCCATCGTGGCCAAGGGCATGGGCTCCTTCGCCCAGCACTATCCCTGCGACAACATGGAGAGCGATGCGTGGACGGTGTTCACCAACCGCCCCGCCGCCGGCGCCATGCGCGGCTACGGTATGCCGCAGGCGTCCTTTGCCGACGAGGCCAACGTGGACGACTGCGCCAAGGCGCTGGGTATGGATCCGCTGGCCTTCCGGATGCAGAACATCATGCCCCAGGGCTTTGAGGACGGCTTCAGCCACAATGTGAACTACTACGACTCCTACCGCGACTGCATGAAGGTGGGACGGGCGTACATAGACTACGACCGGAAGGTGGCGGAGTACGCCAAGGAGACCGGCCCCATCCGCCACGGCGTGGGTGTGGCCACGTTCTGGTACAACACCGCCGTGTATCCTATCTCGCTGGAGACCTCCAGCAACCGGATGCAGCTGAATCTGGATGGCACCGTCACCATGCAGTGCGGCGAGACGGAGATCGGACAGGGCGCCGACACCGCCTACGCCCAGATGACCGCCGACGTGCTGGGCCTGAAGAGCTATAAGGACGTCCATGTGGTGTCCTGTCAGGATACGGACATCACCCCCACGGGTCTGGGCGCCTATGCCAGCCGCCAGACCTATACGGCGGGCTTCTCCATCCGCCAGACCGGTTTGCTGCTGAAGGAGAAGATCCTGCAATACGCCACCGACCTGACCCGTCAGGCGGTGTACAACATGGACATCGTGGACGGCAACATCGTCCGCTCCACCGACGGCAAGGTGCTGATGAGCTTGCAGGAGCTGGCGATGACCGCCCAGTACAACGCCGCCAAGAGCGAGCATATCACCGCCGAGTCCACATTCACCATCCGCAACAACGCCTATTCCTTCGGCTGCACCTTCGCGGACATCGAGGTGGATATCCCCATGTGCAAGGTGACGGTGCGGGATATCATCAACGTACACGACTGCGGCAAGCTCATCAACCCGGCGCTGGCCGAGGCGCAGGTACACGGCGGTATGTCCATGGCCATCGGCTACGGCATGGGCGAGCAGCTGCTGTTTGACGAGAAGACCGGCAAGCCGCTGAACAACAACCTGCTGGACTACAAGCTGAGCACGATCATGGATCACCCCCATCTGGAGGCGCAGTTCGTAGAGAATCCCGAGCCGACGTCGGCCTTTGGCACCAAGGCGCTGGGCGAGCCGCCGGCCTGCTCCGGCGCACCGGCCATCCGCAACGCCATTCTCAACGCCACCGGCGTGGCCATTGACCAGAACCCCATGAATGCCCACATCCTCTTCCAGCGCTTCAGCGAAGAGGGACTCATTCAGGACTGAGGAGGGACGAGCTATGTATGATATGTTGGCACTGTACGAGGCCAAGAACGTACAGGACGCGGTGCGCCTGCGGCTGGAGCATCCTGAGGCGCAGATCATCGCCGGCGGCACCGACGTGCTGGTGCAGATGCGCGAGGGCAAGCGGGCCGGAAAGGCGCTGATCTCCATCCAGAAGTGCGATGAGATGCGGGGCGTCTCCATCGACGCCGAGGAGAATATCCGCATCGGCAGCCTGACCAGCTTTACCCACATCACCAACGATCCCGTCATCCAGCGGTACATCAACGTGCTGGGCGAGGCGGTGGACATGGTGGGCGGACCCCAGATCCGCAACGCCGGTACCATCGGCGGCAACACCTGCAACGGCGTGACCTCCGCCGACTCCGCCTCCACGCTTCACGCGTGGGAGGCTATCGTGGAGATCACCGGCAAGAACGGCGTGCGCCGCGTACCCATCAAGGACTTCTACATCAAGGCGGGTACGGTGGATCTGCGGGTGGAGGACGGCGAGATCCAGACCGCCATCCTCATCCCCAAGGCGTCCTACGACCGGACGTGGGGACACTACATTAAATATGCCATGCGCAACGCCATGGATATCGCCACGCTGGGTACCTCCGTCAACGTCCGGCTCAGCGCCGACGGCAAGACCTTCGAACGGGTGCGTATTGCCTTTGGCGTGGCCGGCCCCGTGCCTATGCGGGCGGAGAGCGCGGAGGCGTTCATCAACGGCAAGGCCGTGACGCTGGAGAGCATCGAGGAATTCGGCCGCAGGGTGCTGGAGGATATCCATCCCCGCGATTCGTGGCGCGCCAGCAAGGCGTTCCGCAGCCATATCGCCGTGGAGAGCGCCAAGCGGTGCCTCATCGAATCTGTGAAGCTGGCGGGAGGTGTACTGTAATGGCGAAGAAGCAGTATCAGCTGGTGACCTGCACCATCAACGGCAGGGAAGTGGAGCAGATGGTGGATGTGCGCGCATCCCTGACCGATATGCTCCGCAACGACTTCAGCCTGACCAGCGTGAAGAAGGGCTGCGAGGTGGGCGAGTGCGGCGCGTGCAACGTGCTCATCGACGGCGAGTGCTTCAACTCCTGCCTGTATCTGGCGGTGTGGGCCGAGGGCAAGCACATCACCACGCTGGAGGGACTGATGGGCCCCAACGGCGAGCTGTCCGACATCCAGCAGGCATTCATGGAGGAGACGGCCATCCAGTGCGGCTTCTGCATCCCTGGCTTTTTGATGTCGGCGGTGGAGATCCTGGATCGCGGCGTGCTGTACAGCGACGACGAGCTGCGCAAGCTGCTCAGCGGCCACCTGTGCCGCTGCACCGGCTATGAGAACATCTTCAAGGCGGTGAAGAAGACCATGCTGCGCCGTCTGGGCAAGCTGGACGACCCGTTTTTGAATACCTGAGAATCAGAAAACAGCGCCCTGAGCCGCACGGCTCGGGGCGCTGTGTCGTATGGGCGGTTCTTACGGGTTGACGGGGATGGTCAGATCACCGAAGCGGATGTGATCCACCTGCGTGATGTCGATGGGAGCGGGGTAGAGCCAGTAGAGATCTGCATAGCTGTTGCTGAAACCGCCGCCGCATACACGCTCCTCATCAAGAATGATCTCGGTACCGTTATCCAGCACCAGCGCCCAACCTCCCTCCGGCTCACAGAGGGGTGCGTCAAAATCATCTGTGCCGTCGTACTCGTACTTCGCCTGTATATAGGTGCTGCTGATCCGGAAGGCGTCCAGATAGATCGTGCGGTCCGGCTGGGTGCTCGCTGTTGTCAAGCCGCCGGCATCCACTTGAATGGGCGCTCCCTGCGCCGAAAGATCGGGCAGCGCAAAGCGCCAGTCGCCCTCCAGCACCGTTTCGGTGTAATGGCCGTTCACGCCGATGGCCAAGCGCGTGATATGCAGGTACTTGGGCAGACCGTCGTTGAACCGCAGCGTACTGCCGGTATGTCGCAGAGCGGCGTGGTCACTGAGCATCTGCGCTTCCAGACACAACACACCCTCCAGCACGTTGTCGCCGCGAGAACTGTCCTCCCACGAAACCGAATAGCCTAAGCCGCTGAAATCATAGTCTGTCGTTTCCAGAATGCCGTTGTACGCCGTACCCACCAGCTGCAGTTCTCCCTCTGCCTGGGGGTCGGGGATGCGCAGCACTGTACCCGCCGGGGCCTCGATGCGCAGACACAGGTAGTAATGGTACGTGTCACCGTATACGGCGATCGGCGTAATGGTGGCGCCGTTGCTGGTGACAGGGGCGGGCATTTCGGTGGTGCCCATCTCCTCCATCAGATGCTTTTCCTCTGCGGTAAGCTTGCCGAAAAAGCCGTTAAAGCTGTCGGCCACGCCCAGCTTCGCAGCGACCACGGTGGCAATGCACAGCGCTGCCGCGAAGGCGGCCACCAGCATCACGCGGGTCATGCGGCGGATAGGGCGCACACCGCGGGCACCCTGATTTTCCTGAATTTTGTTCATCGTCAGCTCCTTGATCCGGCGGAGGTCGGCGGCTTCGTCCTCCGGCAGCGCGACGCTGTCGTCCTGCAGTCCGCGCATCAGATCGTAGATGGTATATTCCATGCCGTACCTCCTTTTTCCGATGCCTCATCGTATGGTGTCTCCCGCAACAGGAAGCTCCGCAGCTTTTCCCGCCCGCGGCGCAGTTTGGATTTGACGGTGGACTCGTTCAGCCCCATTTCCCGGGATATGTCACTGAGCCTCTGGCAGTAATAGTAGAAGCGGAGAAAGACCTCCCGGTCTGTCGCGTCCAGCGACAGCAGAGCCAGCTGTACACAGGCTGTCTGCTCCTTTTCTGTCAGCGCCGTTTCCGGTGTGCGGTGGTCTGCGATGACCGCGTCCTCCGGCAGCGGCTGCTCCGGCACGATCCGGCGGAGCCGATCGCGGGCGGCGTTGCGGGCTACGGCACTGAGCCACGGGCGAGCCGCGCCGCTGCGCACCTTTTCGGCGTTGTTCCAGAGGGAGAAGAACACGTCGGAGGCGGTCTCCTCCACGTCCGACTCCGTCAGCGCCGTGCCGAAGATACCGCGGATGACGGCGCTGACATAGGAACCGTAGCGGTCGATAAACCACGCCAGCGCATCTTGGGAGCCGCGCTTGATTTGGCGCAGAGCCTGTTCCTCGGTCAAATCGCTCACTTCCTTTACGGGGATTATTCTTGACGGCCGTCATCTATCATAACGCAAAACAGGCGAAAAAGGTTGCGGAAATGGAAATAAAAAAAGAGACACGGCTTAACCGTGTCCCTTTGGCAGCGGGAGAAGGATTCGAACCCTCACATACGGAGTCAGAGTCCGCTGTGCTACCTTTACACAATCCCGCTGTGTCCTGACGAACAAAAACTATTATACAGATTTCGCGGGGTTTGTCAACAGTTTTTTTCAGAAGATCAGAAATTTATCCGCACCCCGGAATTTGATGGGGTATACGAGAGGCTCGGCAGGCTGTGAAGGGCGGCGCGCTACGCAGCCGCAAGGAAGGATCTATCCTCCGGTAAGGTGGTCTCCTTTTGACGTGCCGGCGCTTTGGGCATTTCGGAAGATGGCATACGCGCCGGGCAGGACGGAGGCGTGAAGCGGCTCCGTCGGCAATGCGTATATTATATATGTATAGGGCGTGCCTTCTCACGACGTCTGTAATAAACGCTGCTTATCACGGACGCTGTATTATCTAAGGTGAGGGAAAAGGTAAAAAAGGGGTTGCAATTGTGGGAAGGCTGTGGTATTCTAACCAAGCT